>JAEEGK010033390.1_pt1 | contig 10011 bp, 7 predicted proteins | sample 8958771 | NCBI WGS metagenome assembly JAEEGK01 (sample SAMN16246547, study PRJNA631951) | gut metagenome | biome: gut microbiome; feature: rumen; material: SC-attached | host: Bos | place: Iran: Karaj | collected 2018-10 | reverse complement strand
AAAAAAAAAAAAAAAAAAAAAAAAAAAAAAAAAAAAAAAAAAAAAATTAATGGAAAAAAAAACAAGTAAAAGAACAACAAAAAAAACTCCAAAAAAAACAACTAAAAAAACAACAAAGAAAACAACAGTAGAAAAAAAAACAGCAGAAAAAAAACCAGTTGTTGAAGAAGTAAAAGAAGAAGTTCAAGTAAAGGAACCTAAAAAAAGTACCAGAAAAAAAAGTAGAAAAACTTCTAAAACTCATGTAAAGAAAAATGTTAAAAAAGGAACTAAAACCACTACTCATAAGACTACTCATAGAATTAGAAAAGTTAAAAGAAAACATTAAAAATATTTATTTTTATGTTTTTTTTTGGTTTAATTAGATAATTAATATTATCGTTTTAAAATTCTTTAAAAAATTTTTTTTTTAGGTTTTTTTATTTTGTTTTTGCTTTTTTTTTTTGATTTTTTTTGTCTTTTTTTTTCTTTTTTAAAATATTATTTAATAATATTTCCTTTTATTTTTTACATATTTATGAAAAAAAAACAATTTATAATAAAAAAAAAAATTATTATCATTAAATAAATTATATTTCTCCAATAAAAACAATAAAAAAAAATATAAAATAAAATAAATGGAATTTAAATATCAATTAGAATTTCCAAACATAAAAAGTAGAAAAGATGAATGTGAAAGAGTAAGATTACAATTTCCAGATAAAATTCCAGTAATATGTGAAAAAGATCCGAAAAGTAAAATTCAAGAAATAGATAAAACAAAATATTTAGTTCCTTCAGATTTAACAGTTGCACAATTTTGTAATATGTTAAAAAGTAGAATCACTATAGGAGAGAAAGAAGCTTTTTTTTTATTATTTAATGGTGCTCATCAAGTTGGTTTAGATACTTTAATGCAAGAAGCTTATGAAAAATTTAAAAATCCTGATGATGGATTTCTTTATATAATGTATTCTTCTGAATTGATTTGGGGAAAAAATCAACAATTATAAAATTAATAAAAATTATATTTTGTTGTTCATAAAAACATTTATTTATTTATATGAAAAAAGATTTTTTACTTTTATTTCCATATATTAAATTAAAAATAAATAAAAAATATATATTTTATTCTTTCTTTCCTAAAATTTTTATTCATTTATTATTGAAGTTCAAATGTAAGAATTAAAAATAAAATTACTTATTTCATTTAAAACATTTATATAATTTTAAATAAAAATATATTCAATATATATTACTTTATATGAACATTTTCAATCAATAAATGTTAAATTAGAAGGATAAATTAATTATTGACATCATTTTTATATTTCCAAACATATTAAATAGAAAATAAAAATAACTAAAAATTTACAATTTCTTTTTTTTTTATTTTATCCATACAATACAAAAATAATTAAATTATATTAAATTATTTTCCGCAGAAAAAAAATTAATTTCTTCCATTTCATAATCATTAAATTGATTATCATTATTTTTAGTAAGACTTTCATTCCTAAAAAAATTAAATAAAAAAAATAAAATAATTACTTTTTTTCTTTAAACAACTCTGAAAAAATATCATTATCTTTTAAATAACTTAAACTTATGGTTTTATCATACATATTAAAATTATCATCATCTTCACTTAAATCTTTTTTATTATCAAAGCCACAATCAGTAGAACTTCTAACAATAGAATTATTATTATTATTTCCAATAGAAAAAATTAAAGGTAAAGTATTTAAATAAATTTTTAATTGATTAAATTCTTCATCATCATTATTTAAATGATAAATGAATTTGAAATGTTCACATAAATTTTCAAATGAAAATTTAATAAATATATTATATAATTCTATTGAATATTTATGCTCAAATATCCATGACATATATGTTGTATTAAATGATTTAAATTCTTTTTTTTCTGTTAAATAATTAAATGGAGGCATTAAATTTTGAGTTATGAAATCATACCAAAATTTTGAATTTGACAATATATTTAATATTTCTGTACAATTTTTCTTAGATTTATCTTTTAAAAATTTTCTGAATTTTCTTAATATTTTTTTATCTATATTTTCTCTTTTTGTAAATTTAAATTGAAATTCTTTTAATTTTTGCTTTCTTAATGAATTATAACTTTTCTGACTTTGTTTACTTGTTCTATTTGAAGGAATTATTTTTATATCATTAATATTATTTATTTTGGAATTGTTATTTTTATTATTTTCATGTTTTATTTCTGATTCAAATAAAAAAGAATCAATTTGCATTTCATCTTTATTAATATTATTATTATTTATATCAAAATTAATTTGAAGTTCTTCATCATCATAATGGAAACTTTCATTTTTTTCAAATAACTCTAAATTATCACTAAATGAATTAAAAGATAATTTCCTCTTATTATTATTTTTATTATAATCATTATATTTATTTATAATTTCTTCTTCAATTGTTTCAATTTTACCATATTTAAATCTATATATTTCTCTTTCTTTACATTTTTCACAATTATTACATTTATGAACTTTTTGATCATTTTTTAATATTTCATTTAAAGATATTTCTAATCCAATAACGAAAATATTTATACATTCTTCAAAAATTGATTGATATAATCTACTTTTAATCATATTATCATTTTCACTTATTAAAATTAAATTGTTTTCAATTTCTTTAAAATTTGATTTATTCTTTATTAATGGAAGTATATTAACAACATAAAAATTCTTTATTTCTTCTTTTGATTTTTCTAAAAGAATATTTCTAAAAAATTGAAGTTTTAAAAGAAATAATTTAAAATTTGGATATTTAGTAAAAAAATTTTTTATTTTTGAAGAAATAAAAGTTATAACTTTTATCGGTTCTGAATTACAAAGAATCATTTTTGAAAAGATTAATATATCACTTTTTAATTCATTTGCATCTAATATTTAAATTATATTATTAATATTTTACTTAAAAAATTTATTTCATTTTCATTTACTATTGGTATTTCTTCTAATGAAATTAGAGATGATTTTTTGAGATTGATATCATTTTTCATTTTTATTTTTCAAAATATATAAATTAATAATCTTGTATATATGAATTTAAAAAAAATTAATTGTTATATATTTGAAATATCTCTTAATTTTAATTTTTTAAAGATTTTAATCATAAAAGGAAATTTTTTGGGTATTAAAACAATAAATTTAAATATTAAATTTATTAATCATTATTGATTCTAATGAATTTTTTAATCAATTTAAAAATTAATAGTTAGAATATAAACATTAATTAATTAATTAAAAGTTATAATTTGGATTATGATATTTAAATGAATATTAAATTTTTATTTATTTAATTTGTAACAACTTCCATTTCAAAAATAAAATTTTATAAAAATTATAATTATATAGTATTTATTAATTTATTTGAATTTCAAATATAATAAATGATAAAATAATTAAATAAATTTCAAAAATTTTTTTAAAATAAATTATAATACCATTAAAATAAAAATTCTATATCTAAAATCAAGAAGAAATAACATCCTTTTTTTATTTAATATTATTTCAACATTAATGTTGAAATTGTTTATTTTTAAAAAGAAAAAATTTATTTCATATTATTATTTTTCTTAAATGATAATAAGAAATATTTTTTATTTTTTATTTTTTTTTATAATTTTAATTTATGTTATCTCCTGATGCGATTGGACAAATTGAAGAAAAATTAGAAAATTATGAAAAAGAATATATAAATCAAAATGAATCAATGATTAATAGAATTAAAGAATATGCAAAGAATGAAGAAAATTATCAAAATCAAATAAATGATTTAAAAAATCAGTTAAATCAAATTAAAAATGATAATTATTTCATATCAAATAATTCAAATAACATTCAATATAAATATAATTCTTTGAAATTAGAATATGAAAGATTAATGGAATGTTTTAATTCTATTCAAATTAATTATGAAAATTTAAGAATGAAATATAATGAAATGGAAGAAAATTCAAAAATAATAAATGATAAATTTAATATTATTCATTTTAATTTACAAAAAAAAGAAGAAGAAATAATAAATTTAAGAAATTTATTAAATAAATCTAATAGTGATTTAGAATATTTAAATGATAAATTTCAATATGTTAAAAAAGATAATGATAATAATTCTTTAAATTCAAATTATTTTCAAAATCAAATGAATGATTTAAATAATCAATGTTCTTTGTTAGAAAGTGAAAATAAAAAATTAAATATTAATTTAGAAATGACAAATGAAAAATATAAAGATTTAGATTTAAAATTTTCAGATTTATTTAATAAATACAATCAATTATCACGAGATAAATATTCAATAGAACAACAAAAAACAAGATTTGAAATAGAAAATGAAAATTTAAAAAAAGAAATAGAAAAATCAAAAGAATCATTAAAAGAATTAAATCAATATAAGCAAAATTATAATAATAATATATATAATAATAATAGTAATATAATTAAATTAAAAGGGGAATTAGATAATTTAACTTCATTATCAAATGAAAATATAGATTTAATAACAAATTGGATTGATAATTATTTTCATAATTCATATAATAATAAATATATCTCTTTACCAGAAATAAATTTATATAATAATAATATTAATTTTGATTCAATTAAAAAATCTTTAATAAGAAGTAAACAATTAATTGATAAAAATATAAATGATTTATCAAATGAATTAAAACTTTCGAAGAAAAATTTACAAAATTGTAAAGATTCAAATTATAAATTAAATAAAAATTTAGAAGACATTCATAAACATTTAACAAATGAAATAGAAGAAGGAAAATATTTTCAATTGAATAATTTTAATTCAGATGGTGATTTATTTAATGAAATAGAAGATATGTTAAATAATTTATTTACATATTTTAAAAGAATAAAAATTTCAAATGAAGATGGTTGTGTTGACAAATTAATAGATGATAATTGTATTTTAACAAATAATAATCAAGAATTAAGTGAAAAGTTAGAACAATTATCAAATGAAAATATAATGTTAAACCAAAAAATAAATGAAATTTCAGAAAAAGATTATACTTCTTCTTTAGAAGAAGATAATAAAAAATTATTAAAAGACAATATAACTTTAATTAAAAAAGTAAAAGAATTAAAAAAGAAAATCACAAATTTAACCTCAACTCATACTCAATAAAAAAAATGAAAAAAAAAGAAATAGTAATTAATTTAAACAAATAATTTAAATATTTTTTTCTTTTTAAAATTTAAATTAATTTAAATTAAAAATGATGAATAATCAAAATATAAATATGAATACAAATCAAATAAACCAAAAACAAGAAATAATAAATATGACTCAAAATATGAATTTAGCACAAATGAATCTTGTTCCACAAATGCAAAATATGAATATTCAAAATAATTTAAAAATGAATCAAAATTTCATTTTTCATCAATTAGTAACTTGTATTGATAATTTAGATATTTATAATTTAAAAACATTATTATCAGAACATCAATTTTCTCTTCAAACAAAGAATATTTTATTAAATAAAACATTATTAATTTATTTAACTCATTATTCTCAAATAAATTTATTACCGTTAAAACAAATAATATCTTTATTACTTCAATATAAAGCAAATCCAAATTTAAGAATAAGATTTAATAACCAAAATACTTTTTCAAATAATAATTATGCATTATTTTCAATAGTAGATAAAAATGATATTGAATTAGTAAAAATATTTTTAGACAATGGAGCAGAAATAAATATATGTGATTGTAATGGGAGAAATTGTTTATTTTATTTAATGAAAGTGGTAAATACAAATAATAATTTAATTGATAGAAGACCATTATGTTCTTTATTATTAGGAAGAGGAATAAAAATGAATTTAAATGATAATAATGGATTTACTCCTTTAATGGAAGCTATAATTAAAAATTATATTTATATTATGGATATGTTTATTAAATTTGGAGCTGATGTTAATATTATTAATTTTAAAAATGGAAATACTGCAATGCATTATGCAGTAATGAATAAAAATAGAGAAGCTATATGGATTTTATTAGGAAAAGGAAAATGTGATTTAACGATCAAAAATAAAAACAATGAAAGTGTTATTGATTTAGTAAAAAGAATGAATAATTCAAGTAATAATGATATTTATGATATGATAATGAATTATGTTAATATAGGAAAAGAAAAAGATGAAAGTGAAGATAATAAAAATTTAAATAATAATAATAATAATATTAATAATAACAATAATAATAATAAAGCTTCAGATGAAAATGAACAAATGTTTATTTTTCCTAAAGATGATATTACTTCAAGAGTTGAAATTCCTTTTACTTTTCAAAATAATGGAAATTTAAATCAAAATTTAAATGATAATGAATCAGCTTCTACTAATGGAACAAATATATCAAATAATTCTAATCAATTTCATTCTTTTATTAAATTTCAAAATACTCCAACTTTATTTTTAGATATTAGTGATGAAACTAATCAAGAAAAATTAATTTGTGATAGTTTAGAAACGGAAAATCAAAATTTAAATATTAATATTGAAAAAAAACAAAATCAATTAACTAATTTAAATAATGATAATGAACAATTAAAAAATGAATTATTAAAATTAAAAAATGAATTTATCAAACAAAATAATGAAATTAATATGTTAAAAGAAAAAATTAAGAGTGAAGAAATTAAACATATTCAAAAAATTAAAGAAGAACAAAATAAAGTTGATATGAATGATAAAGAAATAAAAAATATGATTTATAAATTTGAAAATTTAAAAAAAAATCCAGAAAATAATACTAATAATAATGAAAAAGATAATTTAAATATTGAAGAAAAGACTCAAAATGAAAGAGTTCAATATTTATTAAATAAATTTTCATTTGAACAATTTTCAAATGAAGAGATATATAAAAATTTAACAGAAGATTTAAATGATTTTTATAGATATAATAAATTAATGTCAGATAATAATTTAATAACAATAAATAAAATAATATCTCATATAAAAGAATTAATTGAATTTGATTGTGATGTTAAAATATATGGTTCTTATGCTACTGGAAGTTCTTTATTATGGAGTGATATTGATATAGTCATTATTCCAAATAAAGAAATTTTCACAAATTTTTCAAAAAATAATGATTCTTTTTATATGACATTTATTCAAAATTTATATGTTAAATTAAAAAATCCTATTTTCACAAAAGAAATTTCTTTAATTGATGATACTTATATAATTCAACCAATTATAAAATTAGAAACAAACGAAGATTATAATGAATTAACTTTTAATATTTATATTCTTGATAATTCTAATTCACATTATGAAAATGAAAATAATGATAATAGTTTAATTCAAAGTATAAAAATGTTAACTGATTATAATGATAAATTTCCTGGTATTTTTCTTCCTATTTTAGTAGCTACTAAACAATTATTATATAATAGTGTTTTAATATATAATTATCATAATAGCTCAAATTATGTTATTTCTAATACTGGAGGAATCAGTTCTTATGCTTTAAATATTTTAATTATTGATTTCTTAGAAAAATATTATAAAAATGAAAAGGAAATTCCATGTTTAGGAAAAGTATTTTTTGATTTTTTAAAAACTGATGGTTTATTATCTTTTGAAAATTCATCTAGAAAAATAGTAATATTAGATTATAATCATTCAAATAACAATAATGAAGAAATATTAAATTATTATAAAGAAGGAATGAATGATTTAATAATAATAGATCCTTTTAATATAAGAAATAATTTATCTGAAAAAACTTTTAGATATTCAAGTATTAAATTAGCTTTAATGATTGGTTATTGTGTTGCTAGAGATAATTGTGAATGCGGATGTCATTATTGTGGAAATAATATTCATAATGATAATGGTCATTGTATTTTAAATAAAATTTTTAAAACTGTTAAAAGATTAACTAATAATTCTATGAATTAATATCTTTTATTCGTTTTAATTATATAAATTCATTTTTTCATTAAAAAATAAAAAATAATTTTTTTGAATAAATATTTTATTAATTTATTTAAAAAATTTCAAATGATTTTTTTACTTTATTTCAAATGATTTATCTTCTTCTTTATTAAAATCTGTTATAAATTCTGATTTTTATGCTTTTACATATTCAAAATTAATAATGACAATACATTTTTATTTATAAATTTTATTTTTTTTTATTCTATTTGTTGAAATTTCATTTCTTCGATAATATTTTTTTCATGCTCTTTTAATAAATGACTCCATAAGTCTTCTTCACTTAAAGTATTATAAGAACATTTTTTACAATAATAATGCTCTGTTGGACATTCAGGAATATGTTTTTCATATTCATTCAAACTTTCATATCTTTTTTGACAAAATTGGCATATTACTTTTATTTTTTTTTCTTTAATTAATTCACTCATTAATGTATTTCTCTTTGTTTTAAAAGGAATTACTTTACAAATTGGACAACTTTTATTATTTTTTTGTTCTTTATTAACACAATTAATACAAAATAAATTATGACAGTTTTCACATTCTTCGATATCTTGCAATAAATTTTTACATATATTACATTTTAATAAATCGAAATTAGGATTTATCATTTCATCACTATATGTATTCATATTATTAAATAATAAATAATATAATATTTAGATTTCAAATGCTTAATCAAATTAAAAAAAATAAAATAAAATAATCAAAAAAAACGATTAATTTTAAAGTTTTGTTTCTTTTATTTTTTGAAAAAATTAATTTTTATTCTTTGATAATTTGATTAAAGATAATTAATTAAAAAATGAATTCTTTTCAAAATAACAATTGTGATGAAAATTCAATAAATTATAAATATTCATCAAGAAAAGATATAATAAATTGGATATATGAATTAAATCAAGAAGAAAGAATAAAAGCTTTTTCAATAACAAATCATAAATTATGTGAATTAATTAAAAACATGTATTATAAATATGATAAATCAAGTAAATATAAATTTAAATTAACTTTTGATAATGATTATTATAATCTTGAATCATTAAAGCAATTTAATTTTAAAATTGACAATAATTTAAGTATTCAAGAAGAAAAAGTGGCAGAAAAATTATTTATAAAAGAAATAAGATTTTATACTATAAAAGAAGAAAATGATACAATAACTTTAAATTTAGATATATTTTCTGATAAAACTTTATTTATATATTATCTTGATTTATTTTCAAAAAAAAAATTTTTTTCAACAATGACAAAAGTTGAATTTGAACCAAATAATAAATTTTTTAAATGTAAATATCCTTCTTGGTTTAAAATAAAAGATTATTATTCTTTACCAGAAATAATTGTCGCTCATTTTGAAGTTATATTAAATATAAAACATTATCTTTATAATAAAAAAAATAATAGTCAAAATGAATTATATGATAATTTCTTTGAAAATAAAAAAATCATTGAAACTTATTTAGACAGTCTAAGTAAAGATAATGAATCAATTGAAAAAATTCTTGATTTAAATAATTTAATTAATGAAACAATTGAAAAAAAAAATTTAGAATTAAAAGATTCTAAAAAATATTTTTCAAAAAAAAACGATTCTCCAGTTAAATTATTTGAACCAAATATTGATATTAACTCTAAGGATTATTTAGAACAATATATAAAAAAATTAGGTGAAGATAAAGATGATAAAACAATTGATGAATTTTGTTTTTGCCCTTTTTATAAATTAGATTCAAATGAGTATGAAATTGAACAAAGAATTTTAAAAAAATTATATAAATTAGGATATGAAAAATATTTAAATGATTTTATTGATGAATTTAACCAAGAAAATGAAAATAATCATAAAAAGAAAAATGGAAAAAAAAAGAAGAAAAAAAAAAAAAAAGGAAAATTTATTGAAGAAGATAAAAAAGAAGAACCAAAAGATTTAAAAAATATAAATAAAAATATTAATAATAATAATAATAATAATAATAATAATAATGATAATAATA
>JAEEGK010033388.1_pt1 | contig 10012 bp, 9 predicted proteins | sample 8958771 | NCBI WGS metagenome assembly JAEEGK01 (sample SAMN16246547, study PRJNA631951) | gut metagenome | biome: gut microbiome; feature: rumen; material: SC-attached | host: Bos | place: Iran: Karaj | collected 2018-10 | reverse complement strand
TACGCCACCATTGTATGGACGACGAGAACACGCTTGACAATCCTGAGTTGATCACCCCCCAGGAAGGCACCATTCTGTGTGAGGCTGGAAAGAAGAATACCGTACTCAACGACCATCTGCAGCAGATGTCCTTCCGTGTTTACAAGATCAAATAACTTACACTATGAATACTAAGTTTTTTTCTTTACTTCTGAGTCTGCTGTTCTGCTGTGCCGTTGCCCATGCACAGGAAGCGCAGAAGAGTGCCCTGCAGCAACGCGCTGAGGCCGACAATGAGAAAGGCGATATCGCCAGTGCCCGTTTTCATTTCATCCGTGCCTTCGAGGATTATGCCGGCAAGGGACAAATCAGACAAGGTGTAGAGTGTGGAACAAAGGCTACAGCCCTGTACTACAAAGAGAACTATTACAAGGAAGCCTTCGACTTGCTGCAGCGTATCGAACAAGCCATCCAGTCAAAAGAACAGGATGGTTCTAAGAAGGCAGCATTGAAATATCTGACTGTCAAGGAGCGTCTGGAGATGTATATCAGAATGAGGCGCAGCGCCAGCGCACTCGACCAGATTAACGCCATGGAAGTCCTGGCCAACGCGGCAGGGGATGAGAGCGTCAAGAACGACCTGCTCTATAATAAAGCGATCTACTATTACACCTTCGGACAGAATGCACAAGGTAATGCAGTCTTTAAGGAGATGGCCGACAAGTTGACCGCCTCGAAAGAATACGACAAGGTTGATCAGGTTTACCAGACGCTTATCGCCAACGGGCGCAAAGCTGGCAACGCCAATCTCGTGGCACAGTCATATAGCAGTTATCTCGCTTGGAAAGACTCTGCTAACGCCCTGAAGCATGCCGACGAGATCGGTGCTCTGAAGAAACAGATTGCCGACAACGAAGCCGCTATCTCAGAGAAAGACAGTTCGTTGACCTCACGTCAACTGATTATCATCGGACTCTGCATTCTGGCTGCCGCACTGGCTGCCGCATTGGCGATAGGTGCTGTCGTACTCCTCCGTTTCATTGCCTTGACCCGCAAGCAGAAGAAAACGATCCGTCAGGCAAACGAGAACAACGCACTGAAGGCTAAGTTTATCAGTAACATCTCCGCCCAGTTGGACCCGACCCTCCAGAAACTCGACAGTCGAGCTCCAGAAGTAAAGGCACTGATGGACTTCTCCAAACATATCCAGACACTATCGGAGTTGGAGAATACAGCCGGAGAGGTGGAGTTGGAAGAAACCCAGGTTCAACAGTTCTGTGAGAGTCTGGCCGACAAAGTGCGCGACAAGGTTAAGAGTGGAGTCACCCTGACAGTGAACGCGCCAAGCATGAGTGCCATGATCAATCAAGATTACGTATCCCACATCCTGTTGCATCTTCTGAACAATGCCGCCGAATATACGCCAGAGGGCGGAAAGATATGGCTGGACTACAAGAAGCGTGGCGCACATGTACACCAGTTCCTTGTGTCGGACACAGGAGAAGGCATACCAGAAGAGAAACGAGAAGAGATATTCAAGCCTTTCCGTGAGATCAGAGACCTGACGACCGGCGACGGTCTTGGGCTACCGATCTGTAAGCAGATGGCTATCAACATGAATGGAGACCTTGATATCGATCCTGAGTTCACCAAAGGAACCCGTTTCGTGCTGAACCTGCACACCTAAGATCTCAGACAGATATTGATATGATACTCGCCAATCAGTCATCTGCTGATTGGCGAGTCTTTATTTATCCAGATTCTTTCTCCTATACTCCCATAGTTCCAGAGAGTTGATAATGTTCTGCCATAACACGTAGCACCCGGCACCGACCGAAGCAACAGGGTTCAGATACATATAGGCCACCCATATACTCAAGGCCGTATTCTTCTGGAAGAGAGCCTGTCCACTATTGATTTCCTCACCAAGATGTCGCCCGATACCACGTCCTACCAGGAACTGTACGAAACAGAGTATCAAGCTGAGCACGGCAATCATCACAAGCAGTGTCAGGGTGGCCTGACTATGAACGATATTACGAACCGTGACGCCCGACGTGATACATAATGAGACCGACCATAGATAAAAGGAGAGATCTGGTATCGAGACAATCCACTGACAAAGCCGTTTGGCGTAATGCTGCACCAGCCAACCAAGGATAAGCGGTAGAACAAGCACGATTGCCACTTTCTCAAGAATAATAGCAAAAGCGCTCCAGAAGTCAACATGAGCCGTATGTTCTAACAACGGGAACACTGCAGGAATCATAACAGCGGAAGTCAGTGAGGAGATAACGACAAACGCCGTCATCGTATTGATATTGCCTCCCAATTTGCCCGTCACAACCGGTGATGCGGAAGCCGTCGGACCAATGATACAGGTAAGCACACTCTCCCATAGGATTTTCTGTTCCGGAACGGCATCGACAAGGAATACGATCCAACAATTTATGGCAACAAGCAGCATTTGGGCCACTAACACACCGACATGCCAACGATGGGGTTTCATCTGATGGAAATCCACCCGGCAGAAAGTAGAAAACAAGGTCAGGAAGACCGCCATGGGAAAGACGGCATCAATGACTGGTCCCATGATGTTACCCACGGTATCGAGTTGAGGAACCCAGTAGAAGGTTAGATAGACCAACGAGCCGACAGCTATCGCCACAGGCAGGGTCCAGTTCTTAATAAATCGTATTATACTCATAAAACCGATTGCAAAAGTACGAAAATTAAAGAACTTACATTCAGAAACAACAGCTTTTTCTTTGTTTTACTATCCTTTTTTCGTAACTTTGCACACAAATATACATTTCCACCAATGAGCGTAACAGGATTTATCCACCAAGATATAGACAGTCGGCGTTTTTCTTTTGAAGTGCTTCCACCCCTGAAAGGGACAGGCACGGAGAAGTTGTTTACCGACATTGATAAGCTCAGGGAGTTTGACCCTGCTTACATCAATATCACTACACACCACTCTGAGTTTGTTTACAAAGAACTGGCTAACGGACAGTTCGAGCGCCATCGCGTTCGCCGTCGACCAGGGACAGTGGCCATTGCTGCTGCCATACAACAGAAATACGGGATTCCTGTACAACCACATGTGATCTGTAGCGGTGCCACCATCGAGGATATCGAATACGAGTTGCTCGACCTGCAATTCCTCGGCATCAGTGATCTGCTGTTGTTAAGAGGCGACAAGGCAAAGGAAGACAGTCGTTTTATGGTTACCCCCGGTGGCCATGCCCATACAACAGACCTCATACGACAGGTCGTACGTTTCAACGAGGGTTTCTTCGCAGACGGCACACCTATCAAGAATCCTGGGAAGCCCTTCGATTATGGCGTTGCCTGCTATCCTGAGAAGCATGAAGAAGCGCCCAATCTGGAGATGGACATGCAATATCTGAAAGAAAAACAGGATCTGGGGGCGCAATACGCAGTAACCCAGTTGTTTTACGATAACGACAAGTTCTTCGCCTTTGTGGAGAAAGCCAGAGCTATGGGCATCACCATTCCCATTATCCCCGGTATTAAGCCCTTTGCCAAACTCAGTCAGCTAACAGTTGTGCCAAAGACTTTCCACTGTGATATCCCCGAGCCGCTGGCCAAGGAGATTGTGAAGTGTAAGACAGACGAGGATGCCAAACAGTTGGGCATTGAATGGACCACGGCACAATGCAGAGAACTATATGACCACGGCATCCATAACATACATTTCTATACCGTCTCGGCAGTAGACAGTGTATGCGAGGTTGTCAAGGAACTAAACAAGCGATAAGCCTGATGAAATTCTGTGAGGTGATCGGTCAGAAAGAGGCGCAGAAGCGACTGATACAGATGGTTGAAGAAGGCCATCTGCCACATGCCATGATGCTCTGCGGTCCGCAAGGAAGCGGAAAACTGGCATTGGCAACGGCCTTTGCCTGTTATCTGCTGGAACAACCGACGATCAACGGGCAACAGGTCTCTGACAGCACCAAGGCGATGCTGGCAAAATTGGAGCACCCTGATCTGCACTTCACATACCCCACCATCAAACTGTCCTCGATGAGCACCGAACACAAACCCGTGAGCGATGACTTCGCAAAAGAGTGGCATGAGCTGATCATGGAAAGTCCCTATTTCACTATGGATGCATGGATGCAGGCTATGGGTGGTGAGAACCAGCAGGCCATCATCACCGCCGGCGAAAGCGATGATCTGGTGCGCAAACTGAGTCTGAAATCCAGTCAAGGAGGCTATAAGGTGAGCGTCATCTGGTTACCAGAACGCATGAACATCGAATGTGCCAACAAACTGTTGAAACTCATTGAAGAGCCACCACAGCAAACCGTATTCATTATGGTCTGCGAGGAACCAGACAAGCTCCTAGAGACCATCCGTAGTCGCGTTCAGCGCATTGACATCCGCAGGACCGACAATGAAGATATCCGTCAGGCACTCATCACGCAAAGAGGCATTGGCGAAGAGGCTGCCCTCCGCATCAGTCGGTTGGCTAACGGTGACTGGCTAAAAGCACTGGAAGCGCTGCAGGCAGGGGCTGAGAACGAACTGTTCCTTGATATGTTTATCACGCTGATGCGACTGGCATACCTGCGTAAGATCAAAGACCTACGCAAATGGAGTGAGCAAATGGCAGGTATGGGGCGTGAGAAACAGAAACGATGGCTCAGTTTCTTCCTTCGCATGACAAGGGAGAATTTCATGTATAACTTCCAGAACGAGGAACTGTGTTACATGACCCAGCGGGAGGAGGAGTTTGCGAAGAACTTTGCACGTTTTATCAACGAGAAGAATATTCTGCCCATCAGCGATCTGGCCAATCTCGCTATCCGTGACATCGGACAGAATGCCAATGCGAAGATTGTGTTTTTCGACTTCGCACTACAGATGATCGTCCTGCTCGTACAAAAGTGATAATATAATTATATCGATATATATGACAGAAAAGACAAAGGAATTGCCCGTCAAGGTCGGATGTGACCGAGGACTGTGCCACGCGGCAGTTGGCCGCCAAGACCGCCAGTTGAACACCTACGACTGGTTGGCTGATGTACCAGGCAATGCCGATACCACCGATCTGGTGGAAGTACAATTCAAGCACACCCGCAAGGGATACTATCATAATGTTAACAACCTGGAACTGAAGAAAGGCGACATCGTAGCCGTGGAAGCCAGTCCCGGACATGATATCGGTGTGGTGACCCTGACCGGACGACTTGTGAAGCTACAGTTGAAGAAGGCCAATCTCAAGTCGGCCGACGACATCAAGCGAATCTACCGCTTGGCTCGGCCTGCTGACATGGAGAAATACCACGAGGCCAAGGCGCGTGAGCATGCGACCATGATTGAGAGTCGTCAGATTGCCAAAGGTCTGGGGCTCGACATGAAAATTGGCGACGTGGAATATCAAGGCGATGGCAATAAAGCCATCTTCTACTATATCGCAGACGAACGAGTTGACTTCCGTCAGCTCATCAAAGACCTGGCTGCCGCCTTCCACGTACGAATTGAGATGAAGCAGATCGGTGCCCGACAGGAAGCTGGTCGTATCGGAGGTACAGGTCCCTGTGGACGTGAGCTCTGTTGTGCCACATGGATGAAGAACTTCATCTCAGTAAGCACAAACGCAGCTCGTTTTCAGGATATCTCCTTGAATCCACAGAAACTGGCGGGAATGTGCGCCAAACTGAAATGCTGTCTGAATTATGAGGTCGATGATTACGTTGAGGCAGGCAAGCGACTTCCCAGCAAAGAAGTGATCCTCCAGACACAGGATGCCGACTACCACCTATTCAAGAGCGACATTCTCGCAGGGCTGGTCACCTACTCCACCGATAAGAACATTGCTGCAAACCTGGAAACGATTTCTGCCCAGCGTGCCAAACAGATTATCGAGATGAACCGCAGAGGCGAGAAGCCACTCTCCCTACAGGAAGATGGTGGAAAACCAGCGGAAGCAAAACATCATATTGATCTTGCCGGCGGCGACATCAGTAGATTTGACAAGGCCAAGAAAAAGAAAAAGAAGAAGTCTGGCAACGGCCGTCCTAATAATGGTAACAACGGCAATAACAGAAGAAGAGACGACAGAAAAGAGCACGGGCAGCGTCATGACAACTCATAGATACCGGACGGTCTTTCTAGTCCTTGCGGTTGCCCTGTGCACGATTGCCTGCAACCGCAGGACAGTCTACAGCCACTATGAGCATACCCCCATCAGCGGCTGGGAGAAGAACGACACACTTCACTTTAGCATCAGTCCTCTGGAAGAACCGGGCACCTATCACGAAGAGATCGGACTTCGTATCGACAACTCCTATCCGTTCATGAGCCTCTGTCTTGTTGTCGAGGAAACGGTTTTTCCTTTAGGATATACCACAAGACATGTCGTCAACTGTAACCTGATAGACAAGAATGGGACCATCAAGGGAAACGGTGTCAGCTATTTCCAATACAACTTCCCCGTCAACGACTTACAACTCAATAAAGGTGACTCGCTCCATATCTGTGTGATGCATAACATGAAACGTGAGATCATGCCAGGCATCGCCGATATCGGCATCAGTCTGACAAGGAAATAGCAGAGAAGGTATTATGTTCGTATCAGATTCCTGCCCGCATCAATACGTAGGAAGATAAAGAGCAACAACGTGAATCCCCATAGGGAGGAACCGCCATAACTAAAGAATGGCAGTGGAATGCCAATTACCGGTGTCAAGCCCAGCACCATGCCCACATTGATAAAGACATGGAAGAGGAAGATGCTCAACACACAATAGCCATAGACACGTCCAAAGCGATGGTTCTGTCGCTCTGACAGATGAATCAGTCGTAGGATCAGAGCCAGGAAGAGCAATAAGACCCCTGCAGACCCAACGAAACCTTCCTCCTCACCTACCGTACAAAAGATAAAGTCTGTATCCTGCTCCGGCACGAACTTTAGTTTCGTCTGCGTTCCATTCAAGAACCCTTTTCCCTCTAGTCCACCAGAGCCGATGGCTATCTCACTCTGATGCACATTGTAGCCAGCTCCTTTCAAGTCTTCCTCCAGACCCAGCAGCACGTTGATACGTACACGCTGATGCGGCTCCATGACCTCGTTCAGCATATAATCGGCCAGATTGAAGAACACCATAGAACCGAGGGCAAACAAAGCGATCCAGGCATAGTTCCTGATGCGGGTAGCCAGCGCCAACCAAAGCAGATAACCAATCAACAGCACACAAACCACCAACTCAATATATGTGACATCAAAAGGTATCACATATATAGAGAAGAGGAGTCCCACAACGGTCACCCCTAAACATATGGAGAAGAGTCGGATCGCATTGCGGTTTTCCTTACAGTATATCCATACCATGGCGGCAGAGAATAACTGGATCAAGAGAAGAACGACGAATTTTCCAACTGAAGTAGGTGTCTGCCACAACATCGTATCAGCATATCGGATACCAACCACGAAATAGATCACCATCGCCAATCCTGTGAACAACACACTCCCAGGCATCCCCTCACGATAGAACATCAAGAAGAATGCCAGATAGACAAGAGCCGAACCCGTCTCACGCTGCAGCACGATAAAAAGCATCGGCACCAATATCACAGCCAGCGTAGCAGCAAAATGCCGCCAGTTCTGGATATTATAGCCATAGGTACTCATCAACTTCGCCAACGCCAACGCTGTGGCAAACTTGGCGAACTCCGCCGGCTGCAGACGGAGAGGTCCAAGCACCAGCCACGATCGGGATCCCTTGATAGAATGCGGGTTGAAAATTGTGGCAAAGAGGAGTAGTAGCATGAACCCGAAGATGATGAAGGCAAACATATCATAATAACGGTCATCAAGCATCAGCAGTACAAATCCCAGTACGATCGACGTACCAATCCATACAATCTGCATGCCAGAACGGGTGTCAAGACTAAAAATGTCTGCATCGCCATAGGTATAGCTTGCACCACAGACGCTGACCCATCCGAAGGTGAGCAAGGCCATATAGATAATGATTGTCCACCAGTCAAGAGAGCGTAACACCCCTTTCTGCTTATCTGTCCGTTGTACCATATGCTATTCTGCGCTCCTGAATAGACTTCGCCTTTGCTTGCGAGGCCTCCGAGAGCTTACCTTTTAGATATTGTTCCATGATCAGGCCACCGATAGGCACACCATAGGTAGCGCCCCAGCCGCCATTCTCCACATAGACCGCCACGGCAATCTTCGGCTGGTCCATCGGAGCAAAACCCATAAAGACAGAGTGGTCATGCCCACGGTTCTGAGCCGTTCCGGTCTTACCACATGCCACAAAATCATACTTACCCAGTTCGTGACATGTACCGCCAAGCACCGACGACCGCATACCCTGTACCACATAGTCGTAGGCTTTACGATCAGCCTTGGTGACATGACGACGCGTGTAGGTCGTATCAAGAGGTTCCCCCTGTACCTTCCGCACAACGTGAGGTACATAGTAATATCCCCGGTTGGCGATGGTAGCACCAAGATTGGCGATCTGCAAGGGAGTTGCCGTCACCTCACCCTGACCGATGGCGATACTGATAATCGTCAGTCCGTTCCATGAACCCTTATATGCCTTATCGTAGAACATGGCATTAGGAATCATACCACGCTTCTCACTAGGCAGGTCTATGCCAAGCTTATAACCGAATCCCATGCTCACCATATAGTCACGCCATGTGTTCATGGCATTCTGCACCGACCCGTATTTCGCCTTATTGCCAATCATATGATAGAGCCCCCAGCAGAAGAAACCGTTACAAGAGGTACTCAGAGCCGGCACAAGAGGCAGAGGAGCTGCATGACCGTGACAACCGACATGAAGTCCTTTGAAGTTAAAACCATGGGAACAAGGATACATCGTCGACTGAGTGATGATACCCTCCGACATAAACGTCAGTCCTTGTGTCGTCTTGAAAGTAGAACCAGGAGGATACTGACCCATCACACTACGGTTCAGAAGTGGTTTCCACACATTCTGACTGAGTTGACGATGATTCTTACTGCGCTGGCGACCTACCATCATGCGAGGATCATACGACGGCGACGAGACCATACAAAGCACCTCACCAGTAGACGGTTCGATGGCCACGATACTGCCGATCTTGCCCTCCATCAGGCGCTCTCCCAACTCCTGCAGACTGGCATCGATACTAAGCGTCAGGTTCTTTCCTGGTACGGCACGATGATCGAGTTCTCCGTTCTTATATCTTCCTTGGACACGGCCATGCGCATCACGGAGCAGAATCTGGATGCCCTTCTCACCACGCAGTTCCTTTTCATACCTACGCTCCACGCCCGACTTCCCGATATAGTCACCAGGCTGGTAGTAGTCGTCCTCCTCGATATCCGCAGGAGAGGCCTCAGCCACGTCGCCCAGCACATGAGCCGCCATGGGATACTGGTACTGTCGCACGCTACGCTTCTGCAGCTTAGCGACAAGGACTTTAGTGTCTTCCAGGAAAGCGGAACATCTTCTCCTGAAAGACACTAAAGTCCTTGTCGCTAAGCTGACTGATAAACAACTGCTGAGTGAAACGCGAGTAACCAGGATTACGGTTACGATCCTTCATGATGGTCATCCGACGATCGAACTCTTCCTTTGTAATGCCCAACGCATGACAGAACTCCGTCGTATCAATTCTGTCCTTTGCCTCGTTCATCACCACCATAATGTCATAGGATGGTTGGTTATACACCAGCAGTTTCCCATGGCGGTCAGTGATATTACCGCGTGAAGGATACTCGATCTTCTTCAGGAAGGCATTGGAGTCGGCACTCTTCTTATAATCGTCGCTCGTAATCTGGAGTGTGAACAGACGGATGATATAGATGACCACAATCAGTACAGCCACCCCGCCAATCACATAACGCCTATACCCAAGACCGTAATCCTTCACTTCGAGCGAACACTTTCAATAGCTACAATCAATACTAACGTCAGGATGGCACTGCCGGCGGCACGCAAAAGCCAATGTGCCCAATTGAAGAAGTTGAATGTCTCCAAGGCAT
>JAEEGK010033386.1_pt1 | contig 10012 bp, 8 predicted proteins | sample 8958771 | NCBI WGS metagenome assembly JAEEGK01 (sample SAMN16246547, study PRJNA631951) | gut metagenome | biome: gut microbiome; feature: rumen; material: SC-attached | host: Bos | place: Iran: Karaj | collected 2018-10 | reverse complement strand
AAGTCGGCGTGAGGTTAAACAATTTGATGATTGGGTCGATGACGCAGAGTTTCATCATCAGCATCATCAACGCCATCATTATCAGGTTTTTATAACGGATTAATCTAAGAAATGCGTGAGTTTTCATTTTTCGGTGTTTTTAGGGTTAGGGTGGGGGAGACCTTGGGGGTATTTTTGAGACAAGTCCTTGATGCTCATACTCTCCACGATGTAGAGGGAGAGCAGGTGTGTGTGTCGGGCGAGCAATTCTTCGTGCAGGCGCATTGTATTTTCATCGCCACGCACGGCGGGTCCCGACTGTCCGAGTATCGGGTCGCCTTCGGTCGCCTTGCGGATGGTTTCTTCGAGGAGCGGGCGCAGGAGCGAGAAGTCGATGCCGTTTTCGTTGGCGATGAGCCTTGCAGCGGCTATCGAATGGTTTACGAAATTGCAGGCGAACACCGCGCTGAGGTGCAGTGCGCGCCGTTGTGCGGAATCCAATCTGCGCACGTCGCGTGAGAGCGAGCGGGCGAGTTGCACGATGGGGTTTGCATTGTTGTCATTATTATCATCATCACTAAAACCAACGGATTCCACCATCAGCGGCACGTTTGCAAAATCCACCTTGACGCCTTTGGTGAAGGTCTGCACGGGGTAGATGACGCCGTAACGCTCAAACCGTCCGCTCAATACGTCGATGCCCGTGCAGCCCGATGTATGCGCCACAACCTTGTCGGGCGGGAGCAATGCGGCAGCGTCGGCGATTCCGGCGTCGGCGGTGCATATTATATAAATGTCGGCGTCATCGGGAATCGCGCAAGGATTTTTGCGGCTGTAAACTCCCGACACACAATGCCCCGCGCCTTGTATTGCCGGTACAAGGCTGTACGCGAGGTTGCCGTTGCCAATGATAAAGATGTTCATAGATTTTGTCTGATTTGCAGCGCAAATTTATATAAAAATTTGGGGATGTAGATATTATTTTTTAGATTTGCGGCAAATAATTCGCAATTATGAAAGAAATTCCAATTGGCATACAGGCGTTTTCGTCGTTGATAGAGGGCAACTTCGTCTATCTCGACAAGACCGATATGATATACAGAATAGCCAACAAAAAGGCTTGTTATTTTCTATCTCGCCCAAGGCGTTTTGGCAAGAGCCTTACGCTCAGTACGTTGAAGGCATATTTCGAAGGGCGTAAGGAGCTTTTTGTTGGTACAAAGATGGAGACGCTCGAATCTAAATGGGAGAAGTATCCCATTTTGTATTTTGATTTCAACAGCGCGAAATACGACAGCCTTCAAAACTTTCAAAACTCGTTGAGTGACAGGTTGGAAGACTATGAAACACAATATGGTCTTCAATCAAAAAGCGAACTATCGACACGTTTTCTGAGACTTGTAACCGCCGTCCACAATCAAACCGGCAAAGACGTTGTAATCCTTGTGGACGAATATGACAAACCGTTGCTTAATAACATCCTTAACCCAGAACTCCAAGACTTGATTCGTGCTGAGTTGAAGGCGTTTTATGGTGTGTTGAAGACTTGCGATGGGCAAATAAAAATGGCATTCATCACGGGCGTTACCAAATTTAGCAAAGTGAGCCTTTTTAGTGATGTCAACAACCTGAAAGACATCTCGACAGATATGGATTTTTCTACGTTGTGTGGGGCTACGGAACAGGAAATCCACGACAATTTGGATTTTTATGTGCAACGTATGGCTGATTTCAACAATATTACCAAAGACGAGTGCTACAAGGAACTCAAAAAATGGTACGAAGGATTCCATTTCCATCAGGATTCGGTTGACATTTACAATCCGTTTGGACTGATGAAGGCTTTGGATTTGAAGGAGTTTGGAGATTATTGGTTTGAATCAGGCACGCCTACTTTCCTCGTGGAATTGATGAAGAAGCATCAAATGTCTTTGCGCAATCTTGACAATACGCGGCGCACTGCCGACCAACTGTCGAAGATAGACAATTTCAACAATGATGTGGTTCCGTTGCTGTTTCAAAGCGGTTATCTTACTATAAAGGGTTACGACAAATTCCTCAAACGCTACACTCTTGGTATGCCAAACAAGGAAATTGGCGAGGCGTTGCCTAAATTTATCCTCAATTTCAATTTGCCTAACAACAGGGACGGCGAATTTGACATCACCAATTTCATCGAGGACGTTTACAACGGCGACTGCGACGGCTTTATGAAACGTCTTGCCGCCTTCCTTGCCGACAATAGTTATCAGATAGTTGGCGAGGCGGAGTTGTATTTTCAGAATGTTTTTTATTTGATATTCAAGTTGTTGGGCTTTTACGGCGAAGTGGAACGCGCCACGTCGGACGGACGTATGGATGCTGTTGTAAAAACTCCGCAATACATCTACGTCTTTGAGTTTAAACTCGACCATCCCGCGCAAGAAGCCCTCGACCAAATCAACAGCAAGGAATACGCCCTGCCATTCTCTGCCGACGGTCGCAAACTGTTCAAAATCGGCGTGTCGTTCTCGTCTGAGACAAGGCGCGTGGCGGAATGGAAGGCGGAGAAGTAAAAAAACAAACATTCGTTGTAGACGCGAAAAATTACCCGAAAGTGTCAACTTTTTTCTTGTTTTTCCGAAATTTTGATTATATTTTTGCAGCGTCAAAACACCGAAGATATTTTGGTGTCAACAAACAACAAAAAAGTTATCAAAATGAAAACACTAAAACTACTATTGCTCGCCTTAATCTTATGCATTATGGCTTGCGGCGACGAAGACGACAACAACAATACTGAACAGGGAAACGAAGAGGGTTTCGTAGAGCTATCGAAACCCAGCGACCACGTCATCAACTATTTCATCAACACCTATCATCTTGCCACAAAGAAGACTGTTGAAGATGACAAGGTATCTCTTCTGATTCTCAATACGGGACGGTCGTGGGACGAAATCGAGAGTCTGATGTTCAAGTATGTGCCGGTGATACAAAGTTTCGACTACGTTACGGACAAAAACGAACTTGCCAAGTACCGCAAGATGTACCATGACACCTGCTTCAATGCATCGGGATTCTGCACAGATGCCACATTGGATACAATCGCATCCATTTCGGTAATGTGCAACGAATCAGATATCGAATCTGATGTCATAATAAAGTACAATGACATCAAGAAAATCGTCGGCGTAGATACGTACAGCGGCAGACACGTGTCTTACTTCGATTTGGACTGGGCTGTTGAGGAGCCTCTTTCCGAATTCAACAAGCGCAAGGACAATTATCTGCTTGAAATGGGACAGGCTACTGTGTGTTTCCCATTGCCAAAAGAGGTTGGCGAATATTACTATACCACCACATATAATTGCACCAACGGGAAACAGTTTGTGATGAAGGACACTATCAGTGTCAAATAAATTTCGTATGCAGGTTTTGAACCTTGCTAACAGCGGCTGCCGTGCATTGTGCGGTGTCCGCTGTTATTTTTGAAGCATTATAAAAAAGTTGATAGAAATTTTTTTGTTGGTAGGAAAATTGTTATTACATTTGCGATAACATTGACGTAACACTTCACCGCTCAGAAAATGCAACTGAAAGCCGGATATTTCACCAATGGCATCGAGACGCTCAAAACGTCTGATACTATGGCTGTTAAGGTAGATGCGTTGCTCGAAAGCCTGTCGTATTTCGACCTCGACACCGACATCGCCTTGCTCGAAACGTGCGATGACGCAGCCGTCGCCCTCATACACAACATCGTGTCGAGGGGCGCGCCTACGTATGCCTCGCAGTTTGTGGAGGACATTCTCTCCACCACGATAGGCAAGACATTGAAGCGCATCGCCGACAATGGCTCCATATACCGCGACATCCAAAAACAGGAAGTCAAGGATATGGTATTCAGGGCGTTGCACATCATCGACCCGCGCATCAAGGCTACAATGGAGCGCGACGAGAGCGACCCGAAGGCGCAGATGATATACGACTTTATGGCTACCGGCGCGGTGCCGTCGCAGGGCGACTACCTGTGGCAACTCGCCGAGACGGGCAGGAAGTACAGCGACGTGTTCAAATATTCCCCGAAATTCCGCCGTCATTTGGACATTTTGGCGCAGGATTACAATTTCATCAATGAGCATTGCGACCTGTCGTTTGCCGCGCCATACAGCGCAAACACCGCCGATTGTGTTACGTTCCTCTTCGACCCGACTTCCACATCTTCGTCCGACAACATCGACTACATCACCGAGGACAAGATTGCGGAACTCCTGAAAAGCATCAACGTTGCCGGGCGCGTCATCGTCAAAAAATCCGACAACCCCTACGAACGCACCGAGGAACTCTCCAATTTTGTCCAAAACGAGTATTTCGACATCCTTAGGGACAATTACAATTCGCCCTTATACAAGACCGACGACGGCATCGAGGCGTTGCAGATAGCACTCACGCCGCTCGCCATCGCACGCATACAAAAGGTTGTGTTGGAGGCGATTAATAGTGGTGCGCTCTCCCTCGACGCACGCTCGTGGCACATTGGCGTCATCGAAAGGGACGTGCCGTGCGCATTCCTCGCCTTTGAGGATTTGAAGCAGCATTTCAACAAACTTTTCCTTCTCGAAAACAACGGCAGAAGGTTCCCGAATGTAAAACTCGAAATCTTCCACACCGAGGAGTTTGCCACTACGGAACTCAACCTTCTTTATCAGGGCAGCAGGGACGATGTTTCGGAGTTCAACCCATTGACAGCCTACGACTTGCTGATAGATATTTCGGTATTGATGCGCCGCAGTGCGCTCGATACGCCGCCCCGCACCATCGCCGCCAAATACGCCGTCATCAGGTCTGCACACACGCCGTCGGCTGACACGCACCTGATGTTCAACGCCTATATGCATTACGACATCAATCTCTCGCAAGACACTGAGGATGAAGAAGATATTGATAATAATGATGATGACGACGACGATGCAACGTCATACAGCGAGCAGGGGGATGCGTTGTTGTTTTTCCTAAAAAACATCTTCGCCAAAAATTCCTTTATGGACGGACAAGCGGCTACCATCGCGCAACTTCTCAATGGCAACAACGTCCTTCACATCTCCGCGCCCGGCACAGGCAAATCGCTGATAATGTTGTTTGTAGCGATGATGAAACCGGCATATAGTTTCATCCTGCCGCCCACGCTTGCGGTGATGAAGACGCAATTCCGCGCACTCCGCAGCCGCAAGATAGACATCGATTATTACATCAACCCCGTCCTCCAAAACTCCTACGACCGCTCGATGGCTGTCAAGGAAGTTACCAAAGGACGCTCGTTGATTACGTTGATATCTCCATCGTTGATCCACGACCCGTACATACGCGGCGTATTCCACGCGATAGACTCGCTCAATATCCCCCTCGCCTACATTATGATAGATGAGGCGCAGAGACTCTCGCTCCAAACCACCGAATACCGCGCTTATTATCAGGATATTAGCAATATAATAGCCAAGAATTTCAGCGACGACAATACCACTGCACTCCGCATAGGCGCGTTTAGCAGCACGATGGAGTCCAACATCCAAAACGAAATTGCCGAAAAACTCCGCACAGACATTTCGCTCGTCCAAAAGCCCGACCTGAGCAAGATAGACATCACTGTACGCGAGATAGATATGGCAACGGTGGGCAACGAAAACGAGAGTTACCTCTCCCAAAAACTCAAACAGGTGGAGGCTGCAAAACTCATTTCCGCCGACGCCGCCAAGACCAAGCCGACGCGAACAATTGTGCTTTCGTGGACGCCGCCATTCGACACCAAGGGTCCCGACGGCGAGCCTAATATGGTGGCGGGTCTCGACACCAAGTTTTATAACGGCGACATCGACGAGGACGGCACTGTAATCACGAGCAGCGAGGCGACGGCAAGTATGAAGTCGATTTTTGACTTTTGCGAGGGCGACGGTATGGTGCTTTCCGGCACTTATTCCGCCGGCGTGGGCATCACTGCGCCCAACGTTGGACGCATTATCCTGATGGAGCCGCCGATGAGTTTGGACAGTTTTTGTCGCCTGAGCGGACGCGCCGACAGCAGCAAGCCGCCAAAGATAGACATCCTCCTCAACACCGCGCCCAAGGATTTTCTCGGGCAGGAGACCGTGCGCGACGATATGGGCAATCTCTCGACGGCGCAGAATATCATAGCCACCAATTTTGACACGGCGGCGAGCCTCACGCGCCTTCTCGACCTTGCGCCCGGTGCCGCCAAGGAAAAGACCGTGATGCACGAAATCCTCGACGGCGTTATGTACCCCGAGCGCACCGACCGTCACAACATCGTGGAGGCTGTTTTCAACGAATTTAATGTGGAGATAGAGACCGACACCGAACCAATGGTGCGTCCCTACCAATTATATATCTACACCAAAGGACGGGCTAAGAGCCTTGGCTACATCGACTTCCGCAGCCGCACCCTCAATATGCCCGAAATGCAGTACGACAGGCCGTTGGCGGAGAAGATACAGTCGTATATTTTTGATATAATTAATGACAATACCGACGACCCGCTTGCGTACCTCGCCTCGATGGAGACCGAATCGCCCGCCGAGGAAAATGACGGCATACAGACCGCTCTCGACGCCATTATGGAGGGCAAATCGACAAAGGTGGTGATTCCTTTTTACAACAATAGTTTTGCCGCCGCCGCCGAGTTGCTCAATCAAAACCTTGGCACCGACATTAGCGCAAACGACCTGTTGCATTGTTACGGCAAGTCAGACAATTACAACGACTTTGAACGCCTTGTCGCCAACGAGACCGCCGCACGTCCGCGCAACCTCGAAGACCGCCGCAAATTGGAGTTCCGCAACCTCTACGCCAAAATGCGCAACGGCAAGGACACATTATTGGCTGTATCGAGATTGAAGGAAATCGACATCATCGATGATTACCTTGTGAACCGCGCCACGGGTACTGTTACCGTAAATCTGACCAAGCACAACAAGGATTTCTACCGGATGAAACTCCTGCCGGTTTTGCAGCGCAATCTCACCAAGGAGCGTATGCTTGCCTATATGACGGGCATCGAGGAGGAGAAATACCTTGTGATGGAAAAATACACCGATGTCCTCATCGACTTTTTCTACTCCGAAATTTATCCCTTGTACGAAAGGTCGGCGATGGAGTCGAGCAAATTTTTCAAGACGGTTTTGGAGCGTCAGAAGAATGACACCGTCACCAAGCAAAGTGTGGTAAGCAATTTGCAAAACTATTTCACGTCGCGGTACAAATGCAGTTTTGTATTTGGCGAGAATATCGCCGAAAATTCGGGCAGCGTTGACAAGATTTTTGGCCTGATAGAGAATGCGGGCAGCAACATCAATTCGCTGATGAACCTCCAAGAGACCATCAGCCTCGATACGCCCGAAAACCGCACTGCCGCCAACAAAATCATCTACGGTTACTGCCGCCTGTTTACCGACAAGACGCAGACAGCGCAGAGCCGTTACGATGCATACGCCAACATCAGCGACGGACTCTCCGAATACCGTAGGGAACACACCGTCAAGGAGTTTGAGGAGCAGTTGGAGACCATCACCGACAAGATAGCGAGCGAAAACCTCGACCTCAAAGACGAGGCGGAGGATCTTCTCCCGTTGCAGATAAACCACCAATGGCTTCGTTGGTTCAACAAAGAGGTCCTGAAAGTGCCTCTCGAACCCGCCGCCGCGCAGTAACAGATTTAGAAACCTATTTACTTCAAAGATATGAAAGAACTTATCAACAACGAACTCGTACAGTTGCAGAAGGATTTGGAAAACCTTCAATCGGCAAGCAATATGATTTCGCAGGCGGGCAAGGCGTCCGACGCGGTAATCAATGAGGCGAAGGGCATCCACGAGGATTTTGCCAAGAATCTCGACAAACTCACGTCCCTTTACACCGAGTTCCTTGAAGCCGCCAACAAGCAGTCGGACCAAAACCAACAACTCGTCGTTGAGCACGTGCGCAGCACCATCACCTCGCAGACGTCGCTTTTGGACCGTTACAACGACCTCGTGCAGACCGCCAACAACAATGTCAAGGCGTTGTATGACAAGGCTGTGGCGTCGCAAGCCGAGAATATCGACCGTCTTGTGGAGGAAAGCACCAAGAAACTCGACGCGCAGAGCCAACTCGTTAAATCCAATGCCGCCGCCGCCGCCCTCAACGTGGAGACGGTGAAGGATGCGTATTTGAAACAATCTGCCGAGACCGACAAACTCCTGAGTTCATACCTCGAACTCGCGCAATCCACCGCCGAACTCAAAGACAAAATCGAAAGCGTTGACTTCCCCTCGCGCCTCGACACCATCTCGCGCCAAATCCTCGAATACACCGAGCAACAAAAGACCGCCAACGAACTCTCATCCAAGATATTGGAGGCTGTCAAGAGCGACAAAGTCCTCAAACAAGCACAGAGCAACGAAAAGACCCTCTCGTCCATCAAGACTATTGCCACGTGCGTGTTGATATTCGTATTGCTCGGCGTCGCAGCGGTAGCGTTCTTGATAGTGAAAGGAATGCATTAGGTTGATTGGAGTGCGGCGGCATATTGGAATGTAGGCGGCTCGCCTGCTTAATTGACGGGCGAGCCGCCCGCACCCCAGCCGCTCTCTAACAATAAAAACTTTAATTGATTGATTATGAGCAAGGATTTATTAATTAATCTGAGAGATTATCTTTTAGGAACATTATCTGAGGAGGATGTGTTGTGGCTTAGTAGGTCGCTCACCCAAGGAAAAAGGTTAGAGTCTGATGATGACGACGGTTTTTCTTTGGACAATATGCCTTTTACCCAATATAAAAGTAAGCGCGAAATGATAGAAGAAGGCGAGCGTCAGATAGCATCAGGTAGATGCGGCACTACCGAAGACCTTTTAAGAATGTGCGAGGAACGTTTGATGTCAGTTGCAGTATGAATATAATTTGGTCAGAACAGGCTATGGAGGCTATCGCAGATACTACCGAATATATTTTTGAAAATTTCGGCAGAAAATCAAGCCTGAAATTTATGCGAAAAATCGAAAAGGCCGCCGCTATGTTGCAGAGCAATCCTAATATAGGAAAAATAGAACCTGATTTAGACGATATGTCAGTAACATATCGTGGGTTTCTTGCGACTAAAATCAACAAGTTGATATATAGAGTTGATGAAAGGGATAATATTTATGTGTCAGTCTTTTGGGATTGCCGTCGCGATCCTGAAACATTGTCGAAATTGGTAGATTAGAGTTGTCAACTAAGATAAATTATTAGACAATTTCCCTTATTATCAAATATATACCAACGAGAATTTCCCTCAGAAGATACTCTTTGGTTATACAAACTCGAAGATAATTGGTATATCTATTCTCTGTAAAACGATTCCTTACCCAAAAAACACATACGCCACGGCGATGCTTGCCAATATTCCGGCAAATTCGGCTATTAAGCCTGCCGATATGGCGTAGCGCGTATTCTTGATGCCGACGGAGCCAAAATAGAGTGCAATTATGTAGAATGTGGTGTCGGCTGCGCCTTGCATAGTGCAACTCAGGCGACCGGCGAAGGAATCCACGCCGCAACTCGTCATACAGTCAATCATCATACCACGCGCACCAGAGCCGCTGAGGGGTTTCATCAATGCAGTTGGGATGGCGGGGATGAAATCGGTGTTGCAGCCCAATGCGGCAAACATCGCCGACAATCCGTCGGTCAAGAATGTCAACGCGCCCGACGCACGGAATACACCGATTGCAACAAGCATCGCCACCATATACGGTATTATCTTGATTGCCGTCGAAAAACCTTCTTTTGCGCCTTCTACGAAACTTTCATAGACATTGACCTTCTTGACCATTGCCATTACTATAAAGGAAACAATCACGCCAAAAATGATGAAATTGGCGGCGATGGAACTGATGCGCGAGATGGATTCCTTGTCCATCTGCGAAAATTGCCATACCAACAACACCTCCAACGCCAGGAAACCCAACAGATATGCCATTATCACCTTGTCAAATAGCCTTATTTTCTACCAAATACATAC
>JAEEGK010033382.1_pt1 | contig 10013 bp, 10 predicted proteins | sample 8958771 | NCBI WGS metagenome assembly JAEEGK01 (sample SAMN16246547, study PRJNA631951) | gut metagenome | biome: gut microbiome; feature: rumen; material: SC-attached | host: Bos | place: Iran: Karaj | collected 2018-10 | reverse complement strand
ACGAGGCATAAAATCAGTGTTCAGGAAATCGTCAAATACTGTTGGGAACCAACTGTTTTTAAACATTACTGGTAACATAATCAATACCTCCTAATTATACTTTTAGTTTAACGTATGTTCTGAGTGCTTTTGCCTTTGTGGCTTCGGCTCTCACTATGCCAAAAGCAATATACGTGCCGAATGACAAAATGTCAATCGACGAAGGCCAGAATGGCACGGAATTTAAACTCGCTTAAACTCTACTGACAATTTATTAAACTCGCTTAAACATTGACAGCATTATCCAATAGTATATTGTGATTACTTCGGCGGCAGACTTTGGAAATGCCGTGTTGCCCAAACCTGAACTAGGAAGACGAGGCAGAGCAGGATGGCAACCTTGTAAGGAGCAGTGAGGTCGGCCCCAAACAGATTGTGCGACAGCGGTATGACTACTAGGGGCGAGACGAACTGCCCCAGGTAGAGGGCTGCGGAGAGCAGAGGCATGACAGTGGTGGCAGAGTTCTTACCTCCCTTGATGCTTGCGATGGTGTTCAGGTAAGGCACACCCACGCCGTTGGCTATGCCGATAAATGCAGATCCGATGAGTATCATCGCAACACTGGGAACAAGATAGGAAGCGTAGCCCAGCAGGAAGAATAGTGGAGCGAAGTATTTGATGGGCTGGCGTAACCAGTGCATCAGAGAACCAAAGACTATTCCCACGAAGAAAGCCACGACATCGAGTCCAACCATAATCATTGTGACGGCCTCGCTGGAAAGTGCTGTCTGCTGGCGGGCGATGATGGCAAAGTTAGTTGGGAACACGAAGAAAATCATCATCAGCAAAAGCATGCCAACGACTGAGGGATGAAACTTCAGCAGCTGGCGAGGCTCGAAGGGGATGCCACGTTTGTTGGCCGAGCCGAGTTTTTCGTCGGGCAGCCACAGCCACACCATCACGACGGCAATCAGACCCATGAGATAGACCAGGAAGGCGTAGTTCCACTCAATCGTAGCCAACAGTCCTGCCAATAATGTGGCCACCACGCCGCCCATCTGATTCATGGCAGCCGATAGCCCCATCAGCTGCGCCTGCTGTTCTGGAGGATAGTAGTAGGCCAGCAGACCTGTTGAGAGCGGCATGATGAAACCCACGCTGATGCCCAGCAAAGCACGCATCACCAGCAGCACATAGATTTCGTCGACAAAGAAGCATCCAGCTCCTGCTACCACATAGAGCAACAGACCTGTGGTGGCAATAGCCCGTGACCGTAGCCGTCGGCTGATGGAGAGGAAGAAGAGATTGGTGACGATGATAAGCAGGGCGGGCATGCTCACGATGAGCTGTACCAACAGTGCGTCTGCCTCAGAGAAATGAGCCTTGATGATGCCCAGTGCGGGGGCGATGGCGGCTCCGGCCATCACAGTGAGCAGCGACATCGACAGGATGGTAGCCGTCACTCTTTTCGTAACGTTTGTTTTTTCCATAAAAATCTGTGGAGTTGTAAGCTCTACCAAGCTATAGAGTCGTTTCTAAAAATCGGGTGCAAAGGTACAAATAAAAGTTAAAACAAAGGCCGTTTTCATCTTAAAAAATCGAAAAAGTGATGCTATATAGCGTTCGTAAAATCGACTTTTTTTGTTAATTTTGCGGTAGGTTTTAATCCTAATGTATCACTTTAAAAACAACAGAATTATGTCAAAGACAGTAGAGATTCAGATTGAGAAAAGTCGCGGCCTCGTAGAGGGTCTGCGCCGTCATGTCAAGGAAATGGGTGAACGTGGCGTCACCAACGATGAGATCAACGCGATGGAACAGGCCGTCAAGGAACTGGAGGCCGTAAACGCCGAGGTGGACAGTATTCGTGAGCAGCTCACCCCAACGGTGGCCAAACTGAAGGTCGCAATGGATAGCGTGAAGGAGGCCTATGCCGAGAAGAAAAAGACGCTGAAGGGCTACTACCCCCAGGAGCGCTGGATGGACTACGGCGTACCCGACAAGAGATAATTGTTATAGAACAGAGAATTAGGGAGCGGCTTTTAAGTTGCTCCCTATAATGTGTATAGAGCTATAGCGGCACAGGCTTCGGCATCGGCCAGGGCGTGGTGATGGTTCTGGAGGTTGTAGCCACAGGCTGCAGCAACGGTGTGGAGCTGGTGATTGGGCAGTGAGTGGCCGAACAGTCGGCGGGCTGCTGCGAGGGTATCGTAGAAGCGGTAGTCGGGATAGTCCATCTGATAGACCTTGAACACCGCTTTCAGACAGCCCTCATCGAAACGGGCATTGTGAGCAACAAAAGGGATAGAAGCTATCTGGTAACGGAGATTATCTATTGTCTGTTGGTCAGAGAAGCGCTCGACCTCTGGTCGCTTGATATCATCGGGACGCAAGAATACATCGGCTATCTTTTCCTCTAACTGTTGCCAAACTTTCGAGAATACCGGCGCATCGTCCGTATCGCATTGGCTTAGCCCATGCACCCGCTGACACCAGTAGTTATAGTAGTTCGGCTCTGGCTGAATCAAGCTATAGAAACTGTCTACTATCTGCCCATTGCGCACCATGACCACTCCTATGGAGCAGACGCTCGACGGTTGCTGGTTGGCCGTCTCGAAATCGATGGCAATGAAGTCGCGGATCATTTTTCTTTTCTGTGAAAAGCGAATGTATTCGTGCGGCAAATATACTCTTTTTTACTGAATTATGCGTATATTTGAGCCTAAATTTGAGAATTATTAGGATTTCATCGGCTTCCTTTTTTTATTAAAAATTTGGAGATGAGAATAAAAAACACTATCTTTGCGCACAAATAACAACACAAAATAAAACAACAACGTTATGAACAAGACAACAAAGAAGATTCTGCGAACCGCGACGGGCATCATAGTTGCCCTGGTTATTATTGGTGGGGCTGTGTGGATGATTACCGGTCTCTCACCACAGGCACTCATCGTGAGGGCTTTCCTGAAACCCATGACCATGGATAAATACGAGGAAGCCATGAACGACAAGACCGATAAGAGTACGACGGAAATACCTGCCGAAGTGAAGTTCCCCCGCGAAGTGGCTGAATACAGGATTGGCGGTATGCAGGTGTTCGAGGTGCCTGCTGCTGACGACACCAAGCCCGTGGTACTCTATCTGCATGGTGGCGCTTATGTACACAATTTCAACCCCCAGCATTGGAAGGCGATGGCCGAATGGGCCAAGGCAACGGGCTGCGGCATCGTTGCCCCCAACTATCCGCTGCTGCCCCTGCATACGGCTGCCGAGGCCCATCCTCTGGTGATGCAGCTCTATCGCGAACTGCTGAAGGGCATCGCTTCACATCGCATTCTTATCATGGGCGACTCTGCAGGAGGAGGCTTCACGTTGGCGCTGGCTCAGAGACTCGTGGCTGATTCGCTTGACCTCCCAAGTCATCTGGTGCTGATCTCACCCTGGGTTGACGTGATGGGTGGCGACCCTTCCATACAGGAGCATGACAATTGGCTTACCGTCGATGTGTTACAAAAGTATGGCGCTGATTGGGCTGACGGCATCGATGTCAACGACCCGATGATCTCACCCCTTAATGGTGATATGAACGGACTGCCGCCCACCGACCTTTTTACCGGTACGTGGGAGGTGTTTTACACCGATGTTCTTAAAACCTACGAGAAGATGAAGGCTGCTGGAGTTAAAGTCCAACTACATGTAGCCGAGAAGATGGGCCACGTTTATCCGCTCCATCCCAGTCCTGAGGGTCGTAAAGCGCGCAAGGAGATAGCAGATATCATCAGAAAATAGGCCTATTTGCCGCTGCCGATGACTTTGGAGATGTCCATGATCATACCGCCGTTGCCGGACATGATCTGAGGCATCTTACCGTCCCACTTCTCAATCATATCCTCCTGCACAATCATCGGTGAGAGCGAGGCGGCAATGGTACGGTTGTAGTATGCCTCTGCATCGGCCTTGATCTTCATGGCCTTCGCATTACCCTCGGCCTTGGCGACGGCAATCTTGGCGTTGGCCTCAGCCTCCTTCACTTCGTTCTCAGCTTTCAAGGCACTCTGGATAGCCGTATTCTTGGCATCGATCATCGAGAGCAGCGAAGAGGGAGGCGTGATCTTCGATGTAAACTCCTCCACAAGGAATCCCTCTGCCATCAGCGACTTCTCGAGACGGTTGCGGACATCGCGCTCGAAGTTGGCACGGTTCGACATCAGCGAGTCGGAAGTGTACTGGTTGGCACAAGTACGATAGGCCTCGTAGATGCAGGTGCGGATGTAACCCTCTTCCAGTTCCTTCACGCCCACACGATATTTTGTGAAGATATCACAGGCCTTGTCGGGGTTGATGCGATAGGCGATGGTGGGGTCCATCTCGAAGAGCGAAGCATCCTTGGCATTCACGGAGAACGTCTCGTACTGCTTGCGCTGGGTAAATGTGGGGTAGGTAAACACGTTGGTAGTGATGGGGTTATAGAACACCCAACCCTTGCACGTTCCTTCCACACCACCGTAGTCCTGCTCGTTGAGCGACCACTTATGGAAACGGATACCAACCTCACCAGAGTCGACTACCGTGCAGCAGGTAGCAAAAAGAATCAAAACCAGGGCTATGCCTCCTCCGACATAAGCAAGAATACGATAATACTGTTTCATTTTCAAAATAGTGTTGATTAATACAGCGACAAAGGTACGAAAAAAATAAATATCAAACTGCAATTTGTATGTTATCTTTATGTTAAATCATTATTCAAACCCATAAATCAGGGTGACAGGTCTTTGTTTTTAAAGAAGAAAATGGAAAAACGGAAGTCATCGTGGCTCCTGTGCATTGGCTGTCATCATAGACATGGAAAGCAATGCTGCGAAATAAATCTTCTTCATTTGTTTTGTTTCAAAAATACACATGATTTGTTTCATCCAAGGCGGGGACGGTAGAAAAAGGAAATAAACGTTTGGGAGATTGGCCGGAAATACGTAAATTTGCGGTCAAAATCGGATAAACAGTTTTAATCAGAATGAAAAAGACAGTATTGTTTCTTGTCTGCCTGTTCACGGTAGGTATCGCTTTGGCCGACAATCATTGGGTTGGCACGTGGGGTACGGCCCCGCAATTGGTGGAATCGCATAATAATCCCCCGTCGCCTGGCTTGGGCAACAACTCGTTGCGCCAAATTGTGCAGGTGTCGATTGGCGGTGAGAAAGTGCGCCTGAAATTGACCAACGAGTTCAGCTCGGGTGCTACGGAAATCAAGGCCGTGGAACTGGCATTGGCCAAGACGGCCGGCAGTAGTGCGGAGATTGATGAGACCTCGACCGTGAGTCTGACCTTCGGCGGCAAGGCCGGGGTGACGATGCCTGCCAAGGGGACGGCCGTATCGGACCCCGTCGGTTTCAAGATTGGTGCGCGTCAGAATGTGGCCATTACCATCCACTACGGTTCGGCCTCGTCGACCAGTGTGAGCGGACATCCCGGCTCAAGAACCACGTCGTATCTGAAGGCCGGTAATACCAATGACTTCAGCGATGCCGTGAAGACCGACCACTGGTATACCATTCAGACCTTGGAGGTGGAGGCTCCCGAGACGGCCGGGGCTGTGGCCATCTTAGGCAACTCGATTACCGACGGCCGTGGCTCGACCACCAATCAGCAGAATCGCTGGGCCGATGTGCTCTCACGCCGGTTGCTGGAGAACGAGCCGACCAAGCAGGTGGGTGTGCTGAATATGGGTATCGGCGGCAACTGTGTGCTGGGCGGCGGCTTAGGGCCTGCTGCCGTGAACCGCTATCAACGCGATTTGTTCGGTCAGGAGGGCGTGAAGTGGATTATCCTCTTCGAGGCTGTCAATGACCTGGGCGGTTCGCGTAATGGCGTTCAGACGGCTAAGAGCATCATCGGCGTTTACAAGCAGATTATCCGTGAGGCACACCAGAAGGGTATCTATGTGTTTGGCGCGACGATTACGCCGTTTAAGGGCAATAACTATTACTCTGTGGATCACGAGAACGGTCGCAGCACGCTGAATAAGTGGATTCGCACGACGAAGATGCTCGACGGCGTGATCGATTTCGACAAGGCTGTGCGTAACCCTGAGGATACCATCGCCATGCAGTCGCAGTTCCTGTTTGAGAACGACTGGCTGCACTTGAATGCCAAAGGCTATGAGACGATGGGTGGGTGTATTGATTTGGACCTCTTCACCAAGACCGACGCGCTGGCTGCCGACGACGAAGAGGATGAGGCCTATGGCGAGGCCCTTTGGATAGAGGCTGAGGATTTGCGTACGAACACGGTGGGTACAGGTTTCCAACTGGTATCTGACGCTGCTGCATCTGGGGGAAAGTATCTGAAGACGGTGACGCAATTTGCCAACCCGGCTCCTGCCGACAGCGCCTACATGCTGACCACCGCCTTTACGGCCAAGACGGCAGGCACCTATTATATCTATGCACGTGTGTTATGTCCCACCTGGGATGATGACAGTTATTGGGTGGGGGTCGACGGACCGATGAGCAATTTCGCCAATGGTCTGCAGACCGATGCCTGGAGTTGGAAGGAACTCTACAACGGCCATCTTTCGGCTGGTCAGCACCAGCTGACCATTGCCGGCCGTGAGGACGGGGCTTGTCTCGACAAACTCTGCATCACGATGAATGCCGAGGCACCTGACGGTATGGGCGGATCATCGACGGCTATTGACCGTTTGTCTATGACGGGGCGCGCTGTCGCATCGGTGGACACCTATACCTTGAGCGGTATCCAGACAATGGGGCAGGCTATAGGCCCTTACATTGCCATCAGTCGTGCTGACGACGGAACTGTGGTTTCACGCAAGGTGATACTAAGATAAACATACAATCTAATTTATCTCTTTCTGGCTCTGAAATATAACATGGCACCTTCTACTTGGAAGTCGAGGATGTCGTAGTAAGGTTCCAGACGCTGGCGTACGTCATTGGCCGTGTCGAAGGGTGGGGTAAACCAGCCCATGCGGGTCATGACGGTCTTGGCAAGCCAGTCAGTTGATGGTGCAAAGGTACGGCAAGGCTGTCGCAACTCAGTTGCAAATTATGGTTTTACTCCTAAAATCGTAACATACGTTGGTTTCTTGCGGTAGATTTCCGTCTGGGTGAAACCTGCATCATCAAGCAGTTTTTTCAGATCTTCAGGCGAATAGGCCGTCATGCCCTCCACCACGCTGGTCCATTTAGAATCACTGTCCACTACCTCTACCAAGATGGCAAACTTACCACCGGGCTTCAACACACGACGCACCTCTTGCAGACAGTCGGGTAGATTGGGCCAGAAATAGACAGTCTCTACAGCCGTCACAAGGTCGAACTTTTTGTCCTCGTATGGAAGCTTCTCCGCAGAACCCTGAGTGATAAATACCTGTTTGTCGAGTACCTCTGCATTCACCTTCTTGGCTTTTGCCACGCTCTCCTCAGAGATGTCGATGCCATAGACCTGTGCGTCCTTACTCCGTTTCAGCAGTCGGCGAATAGTAAAACCTCCACCACAGCCCACATCGAGCATTGTCCATCCGTCTTGCACATCCACAAGTTTCAGTCCCCAGTTCGTCAGCGGGGCATGCGTATAATTCATGAAACTCAGCATCACGCGTCCAAGTGCTCCCTCAGGTCGTGCACACTGGCTGAAAAAAGATTTCAATAGTCCCATAATCGTTTTCTTTTTAAAAAGATGGCTGATCTCACGACCAACCACCCTACAAATAACTAAACAAATACTTTATGATTTTATACCTGTGATTACATGTCTTGCGTCCCTTTGGTAGCAAGCGACTATAAGTCGAGCGCAGGAGTAATCTGGGCGAGCCAGACCTCGATGCGGGTGTCGGTCTTGTCGTCCTCGTTGATGTCGTCGAGGGGTAGGCCGATAAACTTGCCGTCAATCACAGCCTCCGAGTCGTCGAAGGTGTAGCCGTCGGTCTCGACTGAGCCGATGAATTTGGCACCGCTATTCTTGATACCGTTGTAGAGTTCGCCCATGCCGCCTACGAAGGTGTCGCTGTAAGATGCGCAGTCGCCACATCCGAAGATAGCGATGGTCTTACCGTTGAGGTCGGCACCCTGTAGTGTTTTCAGGCCGTTGTACCAGTCATCCTGCAATTCACCTGCGCCCCACGTCGAGGTGCCGAGAATTAGGTTCTGGTTGGCGCTGACGATATCGGCAGTCAAGTCTTGTACATTTAAGGCATCACAGCCCAGTTTCGAGGCGATCTTTTCTGCGATGGCCTCGCAGGTTCCCGTCGAGGAACCATAGATTACAATTGTTGTGTTCATTTCAATGATTTATTCTAAAGAAGTTATTAATTTTTGTTGATGCATTTGCCGTCGCATTTCCCGTTGCACTCGCCTTTGCATCCGTTCTTGCGTTTGCAGTAGCGTTCGCACTGTGCGCAGAGGTCGTAGCCGAGCATGGCGCCGAGGATGAAGTCCTCTTCGGGTGTGAGTTGGTTCAACGGACGGGTGACGATGAGTCGGATGGCTTCCAGACACTCTCGCCGTCCGAAATACACGTTCAGGTTCTGCTGTCCTGCGGGTTGCAGCACGTAGGGGATACCTTGGCTTTCCAGTCGCTCTACGGCCTGCTGACCATATTTCTTATTACAGGTGAACAGCACCATCTGGCGTACACCTTTATTCAGTTCGTAGATGTGGTTCATCAAAACCTTGAGTTCCGTAGGAATTGTTCTTGTTGTCATCGTTGATTGATTTTTGCGGTGCAAAGGTACGGCAAATAAATAAGGTGCGCAATACCTAAAAACGAGGTTTTTAAGCATTGCGCACCTATAAAGGTCTGCAAAAGCAGATTAATCAAAAGTAGGTATTCATAATATCTTCTTGATTTATCCCATTACCACATCGAGTACCATCATCAGGACAAAGCCAATGGCAAAGCCGATGGTGCTGAGATTTGAGTGCTGACCACTGGAGGCTTCTGGGATCAGTTCTTCGACTACGACGTAAAACATGGCTCCCGCGGCAAAAGCGAGCATGTAGGGTAGGGCAGGCATGAGCAACGAGGCGAGCAGGAGGACGGCAATGGCACCGATGGGCTCTACGGCTCCGCTGAGTGAACCGATGAGAAATGACTTCCACTTGGAATTGCCTGCTGCACGCATCGGCATGGAGATGATGGCTCCTTCTGGGACATTCTGAATGGCGATACCCACGGCTACGGCTAAAGCGCTGGCTAAAGAAATATTCGTTACGCTGCTGTCGGCTCCTGCAAACACCACACCGACGGCCATACCTTCTGGCAGGTTATGGATAGTCACAGCAAGGGCAAGCATCGCAGTTTTAGACAGGTGCGAACGCATACCCTCTGGCTTATCCGTGCCGATATGCAAGTGTGGCGTCAGTTCGTCGATGAGCAACAAGAATCCCATGCCTAACAGGAATCCCACAGCTGCAGGCAGTATACTCCACTTGCCGCTGTCTGCTCCCATCTCCATCGCTGGAATCAGCAATGACCACACCGATGCCGCCACCATCACACCCGATGCAAAGCCGAGCAATGATTTTTGAAGTCGAGCCGACATTTCGTCCTTCATGAAGAATACGAAGGCCGCGCCGAGCACCGTACCCAGCAGCGGAATCAGCAGCCCTATAATCAATGTCGTTGTCATAATCAGTTTCAATCTTGCTGCAAAAGTAAATAAAAAATCCCAAAGCAATGCGGTTTCGCCTTGGGATTTAATATTTATTCGCTTTCAGTCGGATGTGCTATGCAGGATTGAACTTCTCTTTCTTACGCTTGCAGCGGGGGCAGCGCCATGTGTCGGGCAGATCCTCAAAGGGAGTGCCGTGAGAGATAAATCAAGCGGGCTGCCACTTGCAACGGACGGGCGACACGATAGCACCCTCCTTCTTCAACTCGGCAAAAGCTTGGATGATTCGCAGGTTGAATGTCAGCGAGGATGGACATCCTGAGCAGGAGAGTCCTTTGAGAACCAATTTCATCAGATAAAATTATCATTTAATATTCGTAGAGTTTAATGTGGAGGATTTTC
>JAEEGK010033381.1_pt1 | contig 10014 bp, 7 predicted proteins | sample 8958771 | NCBI WGS metagenome assembly JAEEGK01 (sample SAMN16246547, study PRJNA631951) | gut metagenome | biome: gut microbiome; feature: rumen; material: SC-attached | host: Bos | place: Iran: Karaj | collected 2018-10 | reverse complement strand
ATGATGCAACAAAAAAAGAAGCTCAACAAGCAATTGTTAATTCTGCTTATGCTTATTATTATCGAGGAAATGCCGTTCAATATGATAGTAAAGGTATGAATTTTCAATCGAAAACGAAAAAGAAACAAAGAAATGTTGGCACCTATGATAACAAAATATCAAAGTATACCTTTTTTTCACCAGAACAAGCTACTACACAAGATAATCATTATACTGTTTGTTCATCTTTTGTTTTAAATGCTATTTATGAATCATTTATAAATGTTAAAGATAAACTTGGTTATACCTTAAAGGATAAAAATAATAATTATCTATTTGTAACAATTAAAATGATTACAATAGGTGATAAAAATAGTGATGGTTATAATAAAAAAATAGTGGCTTATTATAATGATAATTTAGCAACTTTAAAGAAAAACAAAGATGTTGAAGGAATGAAAAAAGTTTATAAAGATTTTATAAATACTTTAGAACCTGGAGACATTATTGTAAGAACAACCAAAACGGGTGGACATGCTGTTTTATATGCAGGTAATAACTTTACTTTAGAGTCTGGTGGCGAAGGAGCTAATAAAGAATCTGATGATGATTCTAATTGGGCTAAATATGATTTCCTTAAAAAGACTGATAATGTTGAATCAAAAGGAACTGTTAAATTACGAAAATTAAAAAAATATGATAATTGGAAAGATTTCTCTTATACCAAAAGAGAAGATGGTTATAATGGTCCTAGAGAATTTATTGGTGGATCAGTACAAAAAATAATAATTATTAGAGTTGCTAATGACATTGCTAATAATAGTAATTGGGATTTATCTAGTAATGCTAAGAATAGAAAGAATTATACTCGCTTATCAATGACTAAAACTTCTAGTAAAGAGAAGTATGCTAGTGTAGATTATAATGATTCTATTACCTATACTATTACTTTAACTAATCATTCAAGCAAAGATTATAAAAATGTTCCTGTTAAAGATTCTATTCCAGATGGAACTACTTTAGAATCAATGACAACAAGTTATAATGGAAAACTAAGTGGTAATAATTTAACTTGGAAAGTAGATGTTCCTTCTAAAAAAAGTGTAACTATCTCATTTAAGGTTAAAGTAAAAAATAATATTAAATATGGATCGTTTATTACTAGTAATAAAACAACTGTTAATGGTATTAAATTAAATACTATTAAAACTTTAGTTACTAAGAGATTATCAAAAGATACTAAAGATAAGATAAATAATTTAAAAAATGGAAATAGTTATAAAAATAGTAAAGAATTATTAAGTTATTTATATAAAGATTATAAATTTTATGATACTAAAGAATTAATTAATAAATTATTTATTATTAAAACGTTAGATAATAAATGGTCTAATAAATATGCTGTTGCTAAAGGTAAGAGTAAAGTAAATACATATCAATTAAGAAATAGTGTTAATAATGAAGATAAATCTTTAATGAATATGTATGTTGATGGCTTATTTGGTGGCGTATTTACATATAAAGAACAAAATCCTACTTTATATGATAATCGTATAATGACTATTACTAGTAATTCATTTAGTGTTGGTGATATTTTATTAGTTGTTGATGGTAGTTATAAAAACGATAGTAGTTTAGGTATAACAAGTGAATATAGTACTTTTGTATATATAGGAAATAGTAAATTTATAACGGTATCAAATAATAAATTAAAAGTATTACCTGCAAGTACAGGTAAAAAGTTAATTGAGTCCTTACTTGGACAAGATCTATTTATTGTTTTAAGACCAATGAAAGATAATAAGAAAGTAGAAAGTCCTATTATTGAAGTAAAAAGCATTAGTCTAAATAAAACAAATATTGAATTAACAATAGGAGAATCTGATACTTTAGTTGCTACTATAACCCCATCAAATGCTACAAATAAAAATATAACTTGGGAAAGCTCTAATAATGAAATAGTTGTTGTAAGTGATGGATTAGTAGTTGGAAACAATGAAGGTGAAGCAACCGTAACAGTAAAATCAAGTAATGGTAAAAAGGCAACATGTACTGTCAAAGTAACTAAGAAAGATACAGGAAAAATCGATGATGATGATGTTAAAAAAGATGAAATTCTTAACAATAAGATATTAATGATAATTTTAATCGTTCTAATCATATTATTGATTGTTTCGATAATAATTCATAAAAGAAAAGATGAAAATATAATACTTGATGATGATCTTGAATCAGATGAAGATGATGATAGTGTAAATGACGATAATTATTTTTAATAAAAATTTTAATAAAATCTTTTTAATGAAAATATTTATTGTTATAATTAAAATAAGGAGAGATTTATATGAATAATAGTTTTTGTAAGAATTGTGGTACACCATTACAACCAGGATACCAAGCTTGTCCAAGTTGTGGTACACCAGTAACGGCTATGCCACAACCAATGCCAATGAATAATCAACCTATGGGAGGACCTCAAATGCCAATGGGTCAACCAATGGGACCACAACCATATTATCAAGCACCACCTAAACAAAAATATAGTGGATACTTTGCGGCAAGTAGTATCATTATGATAATAATTGGTGCGATATTGATAGTAGGTAGTGGTAGTCAAACGGCTTTTGATGATGTTACAATGGCTCTTGTATTACCAGGTATTTGTGGTGTAGTTGGTGGTATAGTATGCTTAGTTGGAAAAAAGAACAAAGGTATGGTTATGGCAGCAGGTGGTGTATATATTCTAGCAACAATACTTAATTCCATCGCAATTAGTGATGTATCACTTTATGGTATTGCTGGAGTAGTATTTGGTATATTGAATATCGTATTCGGTTTAAAAATAAACCAACAATAAAAGAATAAGGAGAGAACTTATGAATAATGGTTTTTGCAAAAATTGTGGTGCACCAATTCAACCCGGATATAATGTTTGTCCAAGTTGTGGAACACCTCTTAATAATCAACCAATGATGAATAATAACATGCCACAACAACCTATGTATCAACAACCTTACCAACAACCATATCAACAACCCGCTAATGACAGTGGTTCATTTGGTTGGGGAATATTAGGTTTCTTTTTCCCAATTGTTGGATGGGTTTTATACTTTGTATGGAAAGATACTAAACCAAATAGCGCTAATGCTGCTGGTTTAGGTGGATTACTTGGATTTATCCTTGGTCTTATTTTAGTTGCATCAGGTTCTGTTTAATTTTATGATGAAGAAGTAATATTTAATATTACTTTTTTATTTGGCAAAAATATATATTTTTTTTCATAATTATGATAAGATTAATTATAGAATAGGGTGTGATTATATGAAAAAAGGCTTAATTATTGGCTTAATCATATTAGCTATTATTATTATCGGGGTAGTAGTATTTATTCTTATTAGAAAAAGAAGAAAAAACAAACTAATTAATGGTGTTAATGAACTAGAAATAAAGAAAAATCAATTAGATAGTCTTCCAGTATTAACAGAAATTGCAAAAATAGAAGATATTGCTAAAAGTGAACAATTAGAAGAAAAAGTAAAAGATTTTAAAGAAAGATATAAAGTTTTAAAAGAAGATAGATTAAAGAAAATAAATGACCAATTAGTTGGTCTTGATGAATTTATTACTAATCGTGATATTAAAGGTTATTATGATAGTTACGCTAATATTGAACAAGAATTATTCGAAATCGAAGAAGGAATGAATCAAATACTTGTGGAAATAGATGATATTGCTTCCTATGAAGAAAAATATCGTGATATTGTAACAAAATTAAAATCACGTTTTCGTACTCTTGAAAAAGTATATGAAAATAAAGAAACATCTTTTGGTGAAATCAAAAAAGCTGTAAAGATGCAACTTGAGAATGTTGAAAGAAGATTTGTTGACTTTGATGTTGTTATGGAGGAAAAACTTTATAATGAAGTCGTTTTAGTTGTTAAATCTCTTGATACAATGATTGATCACTTAGGTATTGTAATGGATGAACTACCTGATATCTTACTTATTTTAAATGATTTAATTCCAGGAAGAATTGAAGATCTTAAAGTTGAATATGATAAGATGGTTGAAGAACAATATCCTGTTTCCTATTTAGATTTTCCAAATAATATTGAAAAGATTGAAAAAAGATGTAGCGATATCTTAGATCGCGCTAAAGTATTAAATATTACTGATAGTTTATTTGATCTTAAAGTTATTCTTGATTATTTAGATGGTTTATTTAAAGATTTAGAAACTGAACGAAATGCGCGTAAAGAGTTTGAATCTAATAATGAACTTTATGTAGAACGTTTTAAAAAGATTGAAACAGCATTAAAAGATATCTATAAACAAATGGATGATATCAAAGATATGTATGGACTTAAAGAAAGTGATCTTGAAGTCATTGATAATCTAAATTTAAAAGTGTCTAGTTTAAATAAAGATTATAAAAAGATGATGCGTGAAGTTAAGAAATGCAAGAGTTCATATTTAAAGATTAATATTGATTTCAATAATATTATTACAAGATTAGATAGACTTAGTGATGAAGTTGATAAAGCAATTAGATCACTTGGTAGTATGTATGATGACGAAGTAAGAGCTCGTGAAGAAGTTCATAATATGAATGAATTATTAATTAATTGCAAGGGTAAGATAAGAGAATATCGACTTCCAATTATTCATGATGATTATTTAGTTGATGTATCAGAAGCTAGTGAAGCTTTAGATGTTGTAAGAAAAGAACTAGAAGAAAAACCAATTATTATTAAGACACTAAATTTACGTGTTGAAACGGCTCTTGATTTAACATTTAAGTTGAATAAGAAAACAAATGATATGATTAAATATGCATATTTCACAGAATTAATGATTGTTTATGGAAATAAATATAAGAAAGAAAAGAATTTATCAAGTGATATTTCCAAAGCTGAATTATTATATTCTAAAGGTGATTATCAAGAAAGTTATAATTTATGTCTAAATATGGTAGATAAAATCGAATATGGTTTATCTAAAAAAATTAAAAAGATATGTAGTGAATAAGTTAGTTTTAACTAACTTTTTTCTTGTTTAACAATAATTATTGTGTTAGTATATCGAAAGGAAGTGATTATATGGTATATCTTGATTATTCAGCTACAACCCCTGTTGATAAGAGTGTATTAGATAGTTTTAATAATGTATCTGAAAATTATATTGGTAATCCTAATTCATTACATAAATTAGGATTGGAATCCCATAAACTTTTAGAGGCTTCAGTTAATCAAGTAGCATCTTTATTAAAAGTTAAACCAAGTGAAGTAATCTTCACAAGTGGTGCTAGTGAATCTAATAATCTTGCAATCTTTGGTGTCATTAATGAATATAAAAATAGAGGTAAGCATATAATTACCACAAAATTAGAGCATTCTAGTGTTTTAGAACCAATAAAATATTTAGAAAAAAATGGTTATAAGATAGATTATGTTAATATCGATAATGAAGGTAAGGTCGATCTAAATCATTTAAAAAATTTATTAAGTGATGATACAATCTTTGTTTCAATCTGTGAAGTTAATAGTGAAATAGGTCTTATTCAAGATGTTAATGAAATAGGCAAAATAATTAATAATTATCCTAAATGTATTTTTCATGTTGATGGAACACAAGCGATTGGTAAAAAGAAAATTAGTTTAGATAATATTGATTTATATAGTTTCTCTGCTCATAAGTTTTATGGATTAAAAGGAGTAGGTTGTTTAATAAAAAAAGATGATATAAAATTATCTCCTATCATTTATGGTGGTAAAAGTCAAACGATTTATCGAAGTGGAACTCCAACTCTTGCTCTTGATGTATCTTTAGCTAAAGCATTAAGAATAACTTTTGATAGCTTTAATGATCGATATAATAAAGTAATAGAATTAAATAAATATTTAAAAGAAAAATTAAGTAATATAAATGGCATTAAGATTAATAGTAATGATAATTGTGTACCTCATATTATTAATATAAGCATACCTTCTGTTAAGCCAGAAACAATGTTACATGCCTTAGAACAAGATGAAATATATATTTCAACTAAAACTGCATGTAGTGATAAAGAAGATGAATCTTTAAGTGTACTTGAATTTACTAAAGATAATAAATTAGCATCTTCTTCTATTAGAATTAGTTTATCTTATTTAACAGAAAAAGAAGATCTTGATAAATTTATAAATAGTTTTATAAAGAATGTAAATAAATTGAAAGGACTTGATAGTAATGGACTTAGATAATACTGATCGTTTTGATCGATTAATAATGATTAAATATGGTGAATTAACTACCAAAAAAGATAATCGTAAGTTATTCATCGATAAACTCTATTATGATTTAATATATAAATTAGCGGGTCTTGACTATAGTATTACTAAAGAAATGGCTAGAATGTTTATTGAATTTAATAGTGAAGACTTCGATATTATTAAAGAAAAAATGAATCATGTCTTTGGAATTCATTCTTATGTCCTTGCTTATAAAGTTAAAAGTAATAAAGAAGATATTGAAAAAGAGTTATTAAAAAGAATTAAAAAAGAAAAGTTTAAGACTTTTAAAGTTGAAACTAAAAGAAGTGATAAGAATTTTCCTATTGAAAGTACAGACTTTAGTCGTAAAATGGGTGGATTAATCCTTACTAACATTAAAGATATCTCTGTTGATGTTCATAATCCAGAACTAGTTGTTAATATTGAAATAAGACGTGATTATACATACATTTACTTTGAAGAATTTAATGGTATTGGTGGATACCCTTATGGTGTCCAAGGTAAAGGACTTTTAATGTTATCAGGTGGTATTGATTCTCCAGTTGCTGGATACTTGGCAATGAAAAGAGGTATAAAGATTGATTGTGTTTACTTTGAAGCAATCCCTCATACAAGTTTAGAAGCAAGAAATAAGGTAATTGAACTAGTTAAAAAACTTAATAACTATGGTCATAGTATTAGACTTATTGTTGTACCATTTACGGAAATTCAAGAAGCTATATATAAAAATTGTGATCAAGAATATGTAATAACTATTATGAGACGTATGATGTATCGTATTATGGATAGACTAGTAAGACGTAATAAAGCTCATGTTATTATTAATGGTGAAAGTATTGGTCAAGTCGCTAGTCAAACACTAACTAGTATGGAAGTTATTAATAGTGTCACTAATCTTCCAGTAATAAGACCGGTAGCGTGTCTTGATAAATTAGAAATAATTGATATATCAAAAAAGATTGATACATATGATATAAGTATCCTTCCATATGAAGATTGTTGTACAGTATTTGTACCACGTCATCCAGTTATTAATCCTGTACTTGATAAATGTATAAGAGAAGAAGAGAAGTTTGATTATCAAGAAATGATTGATAAAACGATTAGTAATTTACTATATATAAAAGTAAATGACGAAGATAATGAATATAAAGACATTTTATAATGTCTTTTTTTTATGTTATATTAATAATAGGAGTATATATGGAAACAGTTAACGTATGGGATACTAATTTAAATAAAAACGCTACATATATATATGATATAGGTGAAGTTATTAATTTAATTAAATCTGGAGAAATTAAATCATTTGAAGTAAAAGATAAGTTTACCCCAGGAAATCAAACTAGTGATATGTTAGAAGAACTATTTACTAAAAATAATCTTCAAGTTATATATGTTGATAAAGATCATCCTTTTTTAAAAGGAGATCTTACAATTTTACCTAATATTATTAGTACGGAAATGTTTAATAAGTATAAAGAACAAATTAGAGAGGCTTTTATTTATCAATTATTAAATGAAGATTGGAAAGTTGAATTAAACCCATTTGTGTTTTCACATGAATTGTTAGTACAATTAATTGAAAAAGGTTTTAAATGTATTAATTTTGTTGATGTTCTGTTAACTGATGAAGAAATAAAATTACTAAGAGATAATCTTGTTTCATCAGAATTAAAGAAAAATGGTAAAACCCAAGAGATAAGTACTAAATATATAATTGGTAATAAATCATTAGAAGATGTTAGAAATAATATAGTACTTTTATTAAATTATAAGGATTTAGATAATATTTATTATCCTAGTTTATCAAAGATTCCTAATAGCAAAATAATTAAAATGGTTGGGAATAATGATTTAGATGAAAAAGAAAGATTAACTAAATTAAAAAAATTTCTTGATGAACTTGATAAAACAGGAAATAATTATTCTATTACTTTCACAGTTGATAGTCGTAAAACATTTAATGATATTTTTAAGAAGAAAAGATATCAAAATATTAATATTGTTATTAATAATGATTTAAATGATTATTCATATGAAGAATATTTACAGGAAGAAGATAAACTTGATAAATTAATAGAACCTATTATTAAAGCTAATTTAAGTCCATTAGAAAGATTTCTTGCAGTATATAATATTACTAAAAACTTTAAACCATATAAAGAAAATGAAGAAGAAAAGATGGAATCACGTAGATTAAAATATATTTTAAATAATGATTATATGGTATGTGTTAGTTTTGCTAGTTTATTAATTACTCTTTGTGATAAAGTTGGTATTAAATGTAATTACTTTAGTGTTAATGTTGATACATCTTATGATAATGGTTATACTTTAGAAGAAAAAGTTGTTGAAAAAGCAGGCCATGCTAGAGTTATGGTATCAATTGATGATCCTAAATATAAAGTTCATGGTATCTATATATCTGATCCAACATGGGATAATGATTTATCAAGAAACTTATTGAATCATGCTTTAATGACTTATGAGAAGGTTGCTTCTTCTAGTAGAATGATTTTTTTTGATTTAAATAGACCTTTATTAGATATTCATTCTTTTAATGATTTTATTTTACAAGTTAATTATTATCTAAAAAAGATGATGGAAAAAACTGATCTATTAAATTCTTATTCTATAGTTATAAAGAATATTTTAAGTATGATCGAATGTGATAAAGAAACAAAAAAGTTTTATAAACTATGTAAAAAATGTAAGACAGAAGAAGATTATAGTAATCTATTGACGATACTTGGCCATTATTTAGTAACAAGAATTAATAAACCTATATCTAGTGAAACAATAATTAAAGCTTCTATGACTGGTGAAAAAGCTATTAAAGGGTTAAGTGATGAAGAGGTAGAGAAGAGATATCTAAAAACTAAAGAAGATTACGATAGATTGGAATTAGAAAAATTTCGTTTTGAAGAGGATACACATATAAGAAAATAATAATGCTTGATAATTATTTATAAATAATGTTATAATTACAAACGGAGATGTGATTATGTGTAATTACCAAGTTGGTGATAAGTTTGTTATACATAGTTACAAGCATGATAAAAGTATCCACAGAGCTTGGGATGAAGCAATTCTTCTTGAGATTTGTGATGATTACTTAGTATTTGGTAATAATAAAACAGAAGTTACTGAATCTGATGGTAGAACATGGTACACTAAAGAACCAGCAATTTTATTTTTCTATCAAAAAGATTGGTACAATATTATTGGTCAAATGAAACCTGATGGAATATATTATTATTGTAATATCGCTAGTCCATATGTGATAGAAGATAAAACAATTAAATATATTGACTATGATTTGGATTTGAGAGTATTTCCAGATGGAGCATTCAAAATACTTGATCGAGGTGAATATAATTATCATAAGAAGAAAATGCATTATAGCGATGACCTAGATAAAATTCTTAAATTTAATTTAAGTAAGTTAATTGATATGGCTAGATCAAAGAATGGTCCATTTAATCATGAAGTTATTGAACATTATCATGATTTGTATAATAAACTTAAGAGGAAACATTAAATAGGAGAAGACATTTATATGTCTTTTTTTATTATCTAAAAATGAAAATGTCAAAAGAATGTAAATATAATTGTAATAAAATAATAGTAATGATAAATTAATTTAGTCATTTGCGAAAAGGACTTTATAAATCAAATATAATTAAGTAATTATTAAGTAGTAATTAATTATATATATACTTATTATATTAATAAATAAAGTTACATAAATGACTGATAT
>JAEEGK010033376.1_pt1 | contig 10014 bp, 3 predicted proteins | sample 8958771 | NCBI WGS metagenome assembly JAEEGK01 (sample SAMN16246547, study PRJNA631951) | gut metagenome | biome: gut microbiome; feature: rumen; material: SC-attached | host: Bos | place: Iran: Karaj | collected 2018-10 | reverse complement strand
ATATTCAATACTTCAAATGGTTTAACCGCTCAAAATCAAAATGAAGATATAGAAGAATCTAATACTTCTCAGGGTATTGATGGTGAATTGCAATCTATTCCTTCTTCATCAGATATAAATAATATCAAAAATAAAGATTCTTTAAATTTAAATAATTTAAAAACTATTAAAGAAAGTGAAATTTATAGTGAAGAAGGATTTGAAAATATTTCATCTTCTAGAAATAGTGATTCTTTAAATAATGTATCTTCAAAAAATGATTTAATTAAAAAAAATAGTGATAATGATAATGAAGATAATGAAAAAGTTTCAAATTGTTTTACTAATAAATCTAAAGTGACTAAAATGTCTAAAAAGTCTCAATTTTCAAAAAAATCGAAATTATCTAAATCTGATAATGAGACTTTTAGAATTACACATTTATCAAATAGAAAAGTAGATTTTTCTGAAAGTTTATCTGATGATTATGAAAAACAAATGTTAATAAGTAAAAGATCTAATTCAACTCCTTATTTACCTGATGAAATTAATAATGAAATTTATCCTAATGAAAATTTCATGAAATATAAAGAAGGGAATGATGTTAATCATAAGATTATTAATAATAAAATAAATAATATAAATAATGATAATATTTCTATTTGTTCAACTGAAATTTCCTTTTCTATAAGTAGTAAATATGAAAATATTGATGAATTAAGTGATTATAGATATTCTAAAACTTCTAAATTAAGAAAAAAAATTAAATTAATATTAAAAGACGAAGAATATTGTTTAGATTCTGATTCAGATAAAAAAATTTCAAGTAAAAGAACTCATATGAGAACTCTTAATCATCAATTAAAAAATTGTTGTGTTTCTTTTGAAGAAATTAATCCAAAAACATTAATAAAATATCCTTCTGATAATTTGTTAATGCAAAAGAAAAAACATTCAAAGAAAAAAGTAATGAAAAAAAAGAAAAAACATGACGAGCATACTCCTAAAATAAACCAAAATCATAGTGATCTTAGTTTACATAATTTAATTAAAGAAAATTCAATTAATAATAATTTAGTTTCTAATGAATTTAAAAATAATGAAACTAATAGTAATTCATTCAGTAATTTCTTTAACAATTTTATGGATAAAGAAATTAAAAAAACAAAAGATGAAATTAAAGATGATGATAATGAATTGAGTAAAAAACTTAAAAAAATGGAAAATATAAAAAAAAATTTGACTGAAAAAAATCAAGAAAGTTAGTTATCAAATTTTTAAGTAAAAAAATAATTTATGATATGAATTGAATAATTTATGTTTTTCTTTAAAAAAAAATAAATATGTTAAACTAAAGTATTGTATGAATTTACAAAGCAATTTTATATATATATGATTTATATTTAAAATCAATTTATTTGATATGTAAAATTTAAAGTTAATTAATAAACATTTATTTTAACTTTAATCATTCAAAAAATTTGTTAAATATTATCATGAATGCAAACTAATAAAAAACTTTGTTAGTTAATTGAAAAATATAAATAATTAAATAAATATTTTTAATTGTTTAATTTTTTTAATATTAAATTCATATTGTATTTGAAATTATATTTTTGTTTGTTTTTAAAATTCCCAATTTCAAAGTTAGAAAAAAATAAAACTATAAATTAAATAATTTTTTCCAATAAATAAATTATATTATATATAAATATATAAATTTATTCTATTAATATTAATATATATTATAATATATACTTTTTAAATTTTTTTTTACATTCTTAAAGAAGTAACAAATTCAATAATTTTTTTATGCATAAATTTAATTTTTGAAATAACAAAAAGATTTAAAATCCAAAAAATAATTATTTCTAAAATCATATTTAAAACTAGATAAGGAACAATTAAATTGGAAAAATAAGAAAATTCATTATCAACTTCTTTTTTAAATATATTTTCATTAAAATAGTATCTTATCAAACTATTTACAATTAAAACAATAGTAAATTGATCGAAGAAATAAGTATTATTTATTTGAGAATGAATTTCATCAAAACTTCCAGGATAATATTTATTATAAATTTGGTTAAGTAAATATAAAATATTTTTAATTAACATTGTATCATCTCCAATTGATGCTACAGGAAAAGCTTGACATAAATTTTGAATAAAAGAATCAAAATTTTCTCCATTTTTTTCTAAAGATTCTTTAAAAATAAAATCAGGAATTTTTCCTTTAGAACAATTTAAATCTATTAAAGTATTCATCGGAGGAAAAGATTTTTTATGAATAAATTCTAAAGTTTCTTTTTGCCTTATTATATTATGCAAATTATCAAATCCATTAAATAAATAATCAAAATTATTTTTATTTAAAATTCTTTCTCCTAAAGAATATTTAGTTGAATTTGTTAACATGATATATATTAATGTATTAAAATTATCATAAGTATGTGAATCTAATTTTTGATTAATAGTTGAGTATTCAACTAAATTTGATAAACGACTTTTACCTTTGTCTATAAATATAAAAAAAATAATGGAATATATTAAATATACAGAAAATAAAATAAAAATACTTAATCTTTCTGAAAATATTAAAATAATAAAATCTTTATTTTTAAGTTCTGGTGAATTTATACTATTATCACATTTTTTCTCTAAATAATTTATCTCTGATTCTTCTTCTTCTTTGTCTTTTAATTTTAGGTTTTTTTTTTTATTATTTCTTTTATATTTTTCTTCCCTGGTAATAATATTATTTATTAATTGATTAGGATTACTTTGATAAAGGTAACAAAGTTCTTTTATTTTTAAAAATCTATTTTCAATAAATTTAATATATTCAACTTCAGTTAATTGATGATTCATTGGTAAAATAATGATTTTAAGCATATTTAAAAAAAACATTAATAAAAAATGGCAAATGATTAAAAGAATAATATGTAAAAAACTTAAACCTAAAAAAAATCCTAATAAATAACCTTTTAAATTTTTTAAAGCAAGTTGAAAATCTTCCTGAATAATACTACAAGTAATTTCTAAGCCATTGTGTATAACAGGATAATTTAAAAGAATTAAATACATATTTTTTCGAATTTGCGTAATATCAGTATTATTGTCTGAAGTAATTATATATTCGTATTTTTCATTTTTACCAAAATTTAACAAAGCAAAAGTTTCATTTAAATAATCATCATTATGAACAACTAAAGAAATCCAATTATTAAATTCTCTTATTAAATCAATGAATTGTAATATACTTCTTTCAACATAAATATTTTTTTGAAAAATTAATAATTTAAATTTTTCAATCTTGAAAGTTTTAATTTTTTCAATTCTTTGAGCTTTAATTTTAAAAATTTCTTTTTCAAATGTTTGAAAAGATTCAACTGCAATTTGATATCTTGTAGGTAAATCCATTTGTATTACTTTATTAATTAAAGTAATATTTTGAAGGTTTATATGCATTTTTTTCATATAATCAGAATAATATTCATAATAATTTACACATTCAGAATTTTCTTTATAATAACAAAAATTTGAAAGTATCATTAAAGGAGCTTTTTCAATTTCTCTTTGAAATCTTTTAAAAGATTGAAATAATTGAAATAAACTTTTAAATATATTATTTTCTTTAAATACAGTAATTAAAAATATTATAGTTAAAGCAACTAAAAAAAAACCATAAATCAAAATTGAAAAAGTGAAATTTTGAATTTGTTTATATCTTTTTTTCTTATCTTCAATTTTATTTACTGAAAAGTTTTTAAAATGAATATTATTTTTATCTTTTTTAGAAAGACCTGACATTGAAGCTTGAGAAAAAATAGACAAAGTCGGATTTACAACATTTAAAGTTTTAACCATTTTTTTTTGTCCATTTCCTTTATTTAAATTAGAAGTATTTTCATTAATACTTTCTTCTAAATTTTCATTTACTTTTTTAGCCTCTTTTTCTGCATCATATTCAGATATTATTGTTTGATAAATTTCGTCGCTTTGAACATTTGTTCCTTTTTTTTTCTTTTTTTGTTCTTTTATATGATATATAATATATAATGTTTGATAATCTTCAATAATAAATTTTTTCTGAATTTGAAACGTTATTTCTTCTCTTACATTTTGAAAAAATTCTTTATGAAATTCTTTTAATTCTTTATAATTTGAACATTCTTGTAAGCCTTCTGCTTTCATTAATTGTTTATAATATTTAGCATAATCAATTTGATTAAATATGCATATTGTTTTTGAGGAATTATAATTATAATTTTGAAAATGAAATAAATGACTGAAGTCAATGTAATAACCAGATTTATCTAATATTGATAATATTTCTGGAGTAACACCAAAAAATTTAAATAATTTCGATGAAAGAGAAAATAAAAGTTCTGCATTATTTACGTTAGTTCGAAATATAATAATATTTGTATAATCAGTTCTATAATTTATATGAATTAATAGTTCTTCCACTTTTATTGTAGGATATACTGAAAATTCCATTTTAATAGGAGAAATATATCCTAAATGTTCATTTAAACTTAAATTTTTGCATATTAATTCAACATTATTTTTTACATCAGTAATATCTGCATTTCTTAATTTGTCTAAACAAATATTTATTCCATAAAATTTAAAAAATTCAGGAAATATTATTTCTAAATCTTTTCCTGAAAATTGTATTAATTCTTGACTTCCTCTTATTATTGTAAATAATCTTCTTTCAATTGTATAATTTAATATTAATAATCTATCATGTTTAAAGTGAAATTCAAGAAAATCATTATAATAATTAATGTCAAATTCACTTCCATTTTTTATTTTTGAATTTATTATTGTTTCATATATAAATCTTAATAAGATTATTTTATAATCATTTTCATTAGTTTTTTTACTTATTGAATCAATAATAGAATGCTTTTTTATTATATCAAATTTATTTGAAATATTTAAATAACTTTCAGGAGTTTTAATTTCAAAATAAAGAAAATTCTCAAAATCATTTACATATTTAATTAAATCATTTTTAAAATCTTCACTTTCTTTAAAATCTTCATATTTTTTAATTAATTCTCTTTTACTGTTTTTTACTAATTCAGTAATAGTTCTTAACATACTAACAATTCTTTCTTGATTTTTATATTTTATGGTTAAAATAAACACTTTTGTATAAAATCTAAATTGTTGATTTTTTTGACTTAAAAACAAAACAGTTAAATACATAAAATCTAATCTTAAAATATCTTCACTACTATAAATGTGTCTTTCTTTATAAGCAATACTTAATAATTTACAAATAAAACTAAAAGGAGGATATGCTTTCATTATTGAATTAATATTATATGATTCAATTAATTGTTTTTTTTCTTCTTGATGTTTTTTTTCTTCTTCATGAACAAAATTAGTTTTAATTCTTGTTATTTTTAAATTACTTTTAGAAGGAGAATTATCTAATTCTGCGAAATTTTCTTCATTATCATTTATATTTAATTCTTTGCAAATATCACAATTTTCTCTATCACAATTGATTTTATGGTTAACAACCCAAGCTGTAATAAAAGTCCCATGATCAATATTATTTGTTTGAAAAAACCAACAAACTCCTAAGATATTTTTACTTAATATTGCTTGGGATGTTATATAATCTTCAAAGTTTTTAACTGAAATTATTACTTGAACAAGAAAATAAATTACTGAAAAACAACTGAATATAATATAATTTTGTTCTCCATAAAATAAAAAAAAAATTATTAAACAAAAACAATTTTGATTCATAAATATTATTCTATATAATGTAATTTCATTTATTGAAAGATATATTAATGAATGTTTATTAATAAAAAAAAGATATATCAAATAAATTCCTAAAGAAAATATACCACAAATAATTATTGTATCAATAAATAATAAAAAAACATTTATATTACCTTGATTATGCATAAAATAATTATTTTCTAAACAAATTATCATTTTAATAAAAATAAATAATTTATCATATTTTTCATTAAAGAAAGTATCAAAAGGATATTTATTAATTTCACATTCATGGAATTTAAACTTTAACAAAACAGAAAATTGAGTGAAAAAAGTATATTTACTAAATGTATCTCCAATAGCAAGTAAAATTAATAAAAATAAATATATTATATCTATAACAGTATATTTATTTTGAAAAATAATAGAAATAATTAAACAAATTACACAATGAATCCCATAAATTCCAATTAACCTTAAGAAGAAATAACTATAAAAGTTTATTAAAAAAATACTTTTAATTTTATGTAAAATGGATTCTTTTTCATAATCAAAATCTCTAATGAAATATAAAGTAAGATAAAAAGAAAACCATATTAAAACATAAATACATATTACAATGATATTAGGTATTTTTTTAGCTTTCCAATTTTCATCCATAATAATTTCTGAAAATTTATTATAAGGTGATAAATTTAATAAAAAATTAGCAACTAATTCATCAGTAAGTTCCACTGAATTATGAAAATGATAATAATTAGGAACAAGACTCATTATATAAGTAAAAATATCAAAAAATTCTAAAAAGCAAAATATAATAATAAAAACTTTATTTGTTATAATACATAAAAATAATCTTTTATACATATAAAAAAAATGACTTGGTTTATTTTCTTTTCCCATTAATTATAATTTAATATTTTTAAAAATTATATTTTTTGTTTTGAATTTAGAAATTATTGTTTGTGAAAATGGAAGAAAAAAATAATAATGAAAAAACTGAATTTGAAAGTTCATCTTCAACAAAAATGGAATATCAAGATTCAAAAATATATTTAGATATTACAGATAAAGAAAAAAAAACATTATCTAATGAAAAATCAACATTTGAAAGAGGAATTGTTGAAGCATTTAAACAAAATAATTCTATAGATACAATAAAGAAATTAAATATATCATATGATGAAATAAAATATTATGTTAAAGAAGTTATAAATTCTAAAGGCTCTAAATTTATTCTTAATAGAAATATTTTAGATAAATTAGGGAGAATAATAGAAAGAAAATATTTTAATGTTAATTTATTTATATCAAAAATTTTTGTAAATTTACTAGAATCATCGAATTATGATTTATTATCAAATAATATAAATTTATTAATAGCATTTTCAAATTTAACAATAAATGTACTAGATATAATATCTAGTACTTCAAATTCTATAAATTTAGAAAAAAAAATTTCAAGTTTCCTTAATTATTTATTAAACAATAATTCCTTTCAATTACAAGAAGAACAAAAAGAAACAATAGAAAATTTAATAAATAATTTTCCAACAAGAAATAATAGTGAAATATATAAAAATTTTAAAGATAAAAAAGATATAATAATAAGTTATTGTCAAAGTATAACAGTTGATGATAAAATTGAAGGAATATATCAATTAATGGAAGCTTTTGGTGATACTTATTCTTTAGAAGAACAATTTGATTTGTTATTTGATTATTGTCCTCAAATTTTAAAAGCACTTATTAATAAACCAAATCCAGAAAATAGAAAAGCTTATTTTCAATTAGGTAATTTTATTTCTAGTATGTTTTATAGTCATAAATTTAAAATAAAAATTGATAATTCTATTAAAATTACTTCTCATTCAAAATCTCTTTTTTTACTTGATTTATGTTCTAATGAATTAAATGATAAAAATAAAATAAAGTTATTTAAATCTAAAAGTAATTATTCTATGATGGATTTATATTTTTTAAATGGAACTTCTTTTGAATTAACTAATCAAAAAGATCTTCTTTTTAAATCTGAAAATTTATTTTCTATTTGTTATTTAGTTATTAATGCTTTATGTATATATGAAAGTATATTTGATTTACAATATGTTTGTTATTTACTTTTAAAAAAAATTTACTTAGTTTTTCCTCAATTTCGAGATAATATTGAAGATTTAATTGTTTATGTTTTAATTAATATCTGTTCATTTACAACTAATGAAGAAAGAAAAAATACAATTGAATGTAGACAATTTCTTCATTATCTTTTAAAAGAAGGAAATGAACAGTTAAAATTAAAATTAAATAATAAAATAAATTCAAAAGGAAAATCAATAAATATTCAATTAGAAGAAAAAGTATCTTTTGAAAAAGAAATTATTGAATTTGATTATTTAAACTTTTCTGACTTTAATTTAAGAGTAGGTTATCCAAATTACATTTATATTGATGCAGGAAATGAGTATAGTAAATATTTAGAAATTGATAATAAATTTTCTTTAATTTATTTAGGCTTTGCTACTCAATATTACGATATTAGTTTTCATTTATTGAAATATTGTCCAAATATTATTAATGATAATATTAATTATGATGAAAATGATTTGACTGATAATGGACGTTTTGTTGAAGTGTTTAAATTAGATAAAAGTGAATGTAATGATCTTCCAGTTAAAATTATTTTATTTGTTAAAGAACCTGGGATTTATAAAATTTTATTTGATAATGGTTATAGTTGGATTAATGGGAAAATAATTAGATATAGAATAAGTATTCTTAAACCTTTATCAGAAATTAATATTGATAATGTTTTTATGGAAAAAGAAGATAATAATATTAATATTTTAAATTTTGGTATTTAATTTGGTATATTTTAAAATATAATTCTAATTCAGAATAGATAAAAATTTGCAAATAAATTATTATAATTTTTACTTATTTAATTTTTATTAATTAAAGTTATATATAAAATAGTTTTATAAGTGTGAATAATTATTTTTGGTTTATATACTTTATCATCAATTGGGTAAATTCCACTTTTAAAATTTATGATTTCGTTCATCTGAAAATAAATAAATAGAAATTATTATTTTTGGTAAACAACAAAAGAAAGAATTAGAGTGTTTTCACAATTAATAAGTTATATAAAAAGATATATTTTTATTTGATATAAAAAAAAAAAATTTTATTATAATTTAATTTGTTTACTTAAATTAAATTATAAAGATGCAAAACCTTTCATGAATTGAATAAATCTTAAATTTAAAATATCTATTTTTAATTCTTTATTCCTTTTTTTAAAACATCATATTTGAGATTGAATTATTGTTATTTTTTTATTTAATTTACTTTCCATTTTTTCTTTTGTTTATGGTTTTTTCAAAGGAAATAAAGTATCATATTAAACTTTAGAAATCATTCGATAATTTATTTTATTTATAAATTATTAAAAAAAAATTTGACAAAAAAAAATAAATTTCTATTTTAAATTTATAACTATTATAAATAAATATTCAATTATATATTAAAAAACTTTAAATCATAAACTTCCATATGAAAGAATAAAACTCTAAATAATATTCTATTACTAGATTATATCAATATATTACCATTAAAAAATAATATACATAAACTCTTGATATTTCTTAATAAATCATTTATATTTATTTATATTACTAAAAATACTTATAATCAACCAATAATTTAAATTAATCAACATTTATATATTGTACATCATTAAATTTTTTATATATTTTTCACTTATATTCTCCCACATCATTATTTATTCGATATTTTAAAAATAATTTTTTTTTGATTTTTTTTCTTTTGTTCTTTCCTATCTAAATAATAAACACAAAAATTTTTAGCAACAAATTCATATAAAACAGCAATTCTTTTTCCTTCATCAACTTTAACAGAATCAATGTCTCTTTTGAATCTATTACTTTTAGTATAAATATCATATAAAGTTATATAATCATAAGAAACAATTTCTTTAAAAATTTCGAACTTACCATTTTTATATAATTTTTTCTCCATAATTTCTTTAATTGTTGGAAGAAGATTAAATTCATTATAAATATCAATAATTTTTTTATTTAAATATTTCTTATTATATTCTATTGTAATATTAGTTATAAACTCTTGAGGAAGACGATAAACTCTTAAATTAAGACATAATTTAATTCCTTCATAAATTGCTCTAAAAAATTTTCCTTTACTTTTTTTAAGAAGACTGTCAATATGATTTTTTCTTGATGCTTTAATTTGTAATTTTTTTCT
>JAEEGK010033375.1_pt1 | contig 10014 bp, 10 predicted proteins | sample 8958771 | NCBI WGS metagenome assembly JAEEGK01 (sample SAMN16246547, study PRJNA631951) | gut metagenome | biome: gut microbiome; feature: rumen; material: SC-attached | host: Bos | place: Iran: Karaj | collected 2018-10 | reverse complement strand
CATTACGGATGCGTCCACAATCAATATCGATATCAGCCCCGGGGAGGAATCAAACTCCGCATCCATATATCATACATACACTGTCACCCCGGGCAGCCGTGTCCATTACTTCAATTATGGCGGAGGCGTCTCCATCCAGCCCCTCAAGTGGTTCAGCATCAACTTTGCCTACACGCGCTTTGCCGTCTACGGCGGTTTCGCCATAGATATAGACGCCCTCGCTTTCCGCCACTGATTTTCTTGAAAGTGACCGAAAAAGGGATCGTTAACTCGTGCTTTACGAGTCAACTTTTTTCAGGGAAAGACACTCTGGTCCTCGAAAGTGACCCGTCTTAGCTGAAAGGAAAAACCTAAATAGAAAGCAGGCTGGAGTGGTTTTTCATCTATTCAGCCTGCCTCTGTTTTTTCGTCGAAATGAAGGAAGGGGGTCAATTATGAGGACCACGATAGGGTCACTTTCGAGAGGATTTTCCATAGTATCTATTTATAGAAGTTTTCGCACTATTTTGTCTTTTCAATGAGATTAAAAGTCTTAACATCACTCCTCCTTCTTCTGTCATTTTTGCCCGCATCTTTTGCCGGAGAGGGTCACAGAATGGCTCTTTCCCTGTCTCCTTATTTGGGAGGGGGGATAATGGGAATAAAGGACACTTCTTACTCACCGTTAGCTTACAATGGCCCGCATGCCAGAATCGGCTTCTGTTTTTTGGCCCAAGGTGCAAAAGCCAACCTGTTTGTCGATGCTTCCGGCTCTTTCGGCTGGCTGGGGAATAGGTACCACAGGGATGCTCCCACGATGCAGTTGGATTTGTCTGTCGGCAGTCTGGCCGATGTATACGGCAACCACGTTATTTCATTGAAAGCCGGAGGTGCCCTCGGAGTCTTGAGAAACGATCAGTATATCCGATTGCCCGACACATTCCGTTTTCACTACACATTGGCATTTGATGCAGAAATGTGTATCTCTGCAGCGTGGAAGTTACCACATCGATGGTCTGTCTTGATAGAAAATCGACTTCCCGTCGTTGCATTCATATCGCCCTCCAACAGGTTATCTGATAGCAGACCTGATATCCCTTTTGATTACTCTTTTAAAGCCTTTCCTGGGAATGACATGAAGGTCGGAGTCTGCCGAACCTTACAGGACAGAAACAGTTTGATGTTGTCCGTGCGACATTATTGCTATTCTTCCGGTCAAGTCCTTCCCGACCTTTTTCAACTGCAGTTCCTGGAACTCTGTATCGACTTCCGTTTCAGTCTTTTCAAGCATTAGATTATGAGTCTTAAGAGAATCGCTTTGTCGGCAGCCATCATTCTGATGTCTCTTGTCTCCTGTGAGACATTATTTCCAGATAGAACGGCTCCAACAACCGCTGAAGTTTTTGACGAACTATGGAATGCCGTTGACCTGAAATATGTTTGTTTCTCTAACAGAGACGTGGACTGGGATGCCGTTTATACGAAGTATCGGGGACGAATCCGTGATAACGCAAGCGAAGAAGAATTATTCTCGGTTTTGTCTCAAATGCTCGAGGAGTTAAAGGACAGGCATATATCTTTGTCAATGGATGGGGAAAAGTGGTCTGGTTATTATCAAGAAGATCCAGCCATAAATGTAGTAGATGTGATTGTGTCTCAATACCTTGGGAAAGATAAAAAAGAATCGGGCGGTTTGCATTATAATATCATTCATAATGGGATGGTCGGATATGTTATGTATGCTAGTTTTGAGGAGCGTATTTCAGATGAGCACGTTAATGAGATGTTGGATTTTTTCAGGGAATGTCAAGGTCTTATTCTAGATCTGAGGGGGAACAGTGGCGGTTCGTCAGAGAATTTTATGACACTTCTTAAATACTTGCCCATCGAAACAGAACTGTATCAAACATTCATCAGACATAATAACATCCGTGATGATTTGGTGCAACAAGGGGTAATGCTTAAGCCCAGTACCAAAGATAAAAGCAAAATGTGGCAAAAACCGTTCATCGTGTTAACAGATAATAATTCATTCAGCGCGTCATCTATTTTTGCCATATGTATAAAAGGATGTGAAAAAATGAGTGTGGTCGGCGTAAAGACGGCAGGTGGGACATGTTTTCCCGACATTTTCGAGTTATCAAATGGCTGGCTATACAGGATTCCAACGATTAAAATCATTACAAGAGACGGAATCGATTTTGAGGATGGTGTCCTTCCTGATTTTGAGTTATATTTGGATATAGAGATGGCTGTTGAAGAGAAAAAGGATAATATCATTGAGTCTGCCTGTGAAATGATTCTTTCGCGCTGATGCCTTTGTGCAATCCATCTATACTTGCAGAGTCATCGCCGTCAACGCCCTTGACGGGATGAAGGACATGATGGGAACTCCCGCCGTGTCGTTTGTGTTGGCATCGGCCTGATGGGCAAGATCGTGGCCGAGCAGAAGGTCGGCTTCCTGCACGATGTAGTGGAAGACTCAGCCATCACCATCAATGACCTTCGGGCCGAGGGTGTGGAAGAGGATGTGCTGGCCGCCGTGGACCTGCTCCCCCATCGGCTCGGAACGACCGACGAAGAGTATGTGCGGAACATCGTCCTCTCCGGCAACCAGACGGTCATCAGGCCAAGCAGGACGAGATGCAGCAGGTCATCAACGACCTCCGCTCCATGATGGCCTGGTTCCGGAAGAAGCTCTTCTACAAGATGAGCGAGAAGAACCTCCCTCTCGATCCGAACGTCCTCGAGCCCACGCTGTTCGACCAGCCCCTCTCCGAAGAGGAGCAGGCCAGGCTGGACGCCGAGGTGAAGGCCATGGAGGAACAGAACGCCAAGACCATCGGTTCAAGGCCTATAAGCGCGACGTCCGCCGCCCCGTCCTTTCCGGCAGCCTTCCCGTTGAAGAGACGCACATCTATCCCGATGGCGTCCAGGGCAATCCCGATTACGTTGATATTGGCGTTGAGCACACCGACACGGTGGCCATCCAGCCTGCCAGGATGTACGTCAAGCGCATCGTCCGCCACAAGTTCGTCCTCCGTTCCGAACTGCAGATCGAGGATCCCGACAGGCAGGCCTTCCGTATCGCCCCGCTTTCGGAGACGATACGGCCCAAGGGAATGGCGGACGCCAGCCTCCTGGCGGACATCCTGATAAACAAGTACGTCTACCACCTCCCGTTCTACCGGCAGATCCAGAAGTACAAGGAACTGGGCGTCCTCCTGAACGACGCGACGATCGGAGACTGGTTCGCGGCGGTCTGCGAAAAGCTGAGGCCGCTATACGACAAACTCCGAGAACAGATCATGTCCAGTGAGTATATACAGGTGGATGAGAGCACGTTGCCGGTAATAGACAACGAGAAGCACCGTGCCGTCAAGGGTTATATGTGGGCCGTACGCGACGCGCTCACCGGGAGCGTATACTTCCACTACGACATGGGCTCCCGGAGCGGCGACACCGCCCGCAAACTCATCGGCGGCTACCGCGGCGCTGTGCAGACCGACGGTTACGAGGTCTATGAGTCCTTCGAGAACGCTCCCGGCAAGCGGATAATCGGCTGCTGGGCCCACGTCCGCCGCAAGTTCGTGGAAGCCCTGGACGAGAACAGGAAGTACGCGAGCGAGGCCATCGTGTATATCGGCAAGCTGTACAAGATCGAGGAGGAGATGCGCGAGGCCGGCTTGAGTGCTGAAGAAGTGAAAGAACTTCGTCAGAGAGAGTCCTATCCCGTCATCCAGGAGTTCGAGAAGTGGATGGATGCCGTCGCGGACAAGTTCAAGCCGAAGTCCAGGATGGGCAAGGCCCTGGTCTACACGTACACGCTGCTTCCTCGCCTGAGCCGCTATGTTCTCGACGGGAGGTACAACATCGACAACAACGGCATCGAGAACGCCATCAGGCCTTTGGCCCTTGGCCGCAAGAACTATCTCTTCGCCGGCAACCACGACGCAGCCGTCCGAGCCGCCATCGTCTACTCCCTCTTCTCGTCCTGTAAGGCCGCCGGCATAGAAGCCAGGGCATGGCTTGAAGATATCCTTATCCGCCTGCCCAGCCATGAAGGAGACCTCGCCGACCTGCTTCCCGGGAACTGGCGCCACTAGCATGCAACTAAACGAAAGTCGCAGCAACTGACCGCTACTAAAACGGAAGTTGCTGCGACTCGCATATTATGACATGTCACTTACATGTACTTGCTCGGAGGCTTACACACATTACACTATGTCCGCCAAAGATAATAGAAACATATCCCGTAACGACAAGCACTATCTAAAACTCTTGCGGACCTATAAGCTCATAGTTTATATGGTTCTGGCTGCTTTTTTTGTGCTGGCCGTCGGTTTGCTCTTTATATGGATATACGATAAACTTGGCGGCAGTTTCATGAGCCGGGGCTGGCAGATATTCTTCATGATTGTCTTCGCACTCCTCGCTGCCGGGCTGCAACTCCCGGAATACATCATGGATATCCGGAAGATTGAGCTTGGCAATCCAACCTCTGCCGCCGATAGGAAGCCCAAGCCTTACGACGCAGCTCTGGGCCATGCACGGAGGGAAGGTCTGATAGACGATGATAACCAACTTCTTGTTTCCAGGGCCGAGTTCGTCCGTTTTTGCCGAAAAAACAAATACTTCTCTCCCCATGGAAGGGAAAGCTGGAAACCTATCGAGGGTATCCTCAAAGGCTCTGATGGAAAAACCATAACCGCTGAGCAGTTAGCCCAAACCAATCAAGACATCCAGTTGCGCGAAGGCGTCTGATAATCAATACTATAATTTCTATATAGCATCTATATTGGTCTATAATCGGCCATTATAGATGCTCTTTTCGTATAGAGTGGTTTCCTTTGTCCCAGCGATCCTTCAGGGAGGACGGAAGCCGAACTGATGGGGAGAGCAAGATGTGCCCGCAGAGACTTATCTTCCGAAGACCCGGCGAGCATTCATCAAAACCCAACTAACACCATGAATGGTTTTGATACTGCCAAACCCCTCTACACCCTTACTGTAGGGGAATTCTTCCAGATGATGGAAGAATTCGTACAAAGAGCCGCCGATGGCGCAAAGGACAACATTTCAGCCGAGGCCGATAAGCCTACCGGACGCCTGGTCTATGGCCTTGCAGGCATAGAAGAACTCTTCCATGTCTCCCACAAGACAGCCCAGTACTACAAGGACCACGTCATCCAGGAAGCCGTCCGCCAGAATGGCCGCAAGATTGTCACCGACGTAGACCTCGCTCTCAAGCTCTTCAACGAAAGGAGGGCCGATAAATGATCACCCGCGACACCATCCTTGCCAAGACCCACTACGGCACCGGCATCTATTCCTACATCCTCCGCCAGTTCTACCCCGGCGAGACCGTAATGAACATCTCCGGACGGGATTGCGGCATCTGCCGCAACCCCTATGCCGGTGGCGCCATCACCCTCCACATCTGGCACGAGAAGATATACCCGGACCAGAAACTCTCTCCGGAAATCTCCCGCCACAAAGACCAGTTCGACGCCATCCCGCCCGGCGACTGCTTCGACTTCGCCCAGCTCTACTGGAAGAAAGTCGGCCAGGAACTCCTCATCGCCATCAACGAAGACCTGCACCTCCACCTGGAGGACGGCTACTGCCCCTACGGCCCCAAGGACATCCAGACCGCCTCAGCCCGCGACGCCAAACTCGTCCGCTTCTCCTTCTTCAAGGCCCCGGTCACCAACACCATCCCGCACAAGAGCATTACCCTTGTCGATGCCTACAACTACATCCGCGGCGACTACGCCCGCAAGACGACCGCCGAGCTCCGCAGCTTCACTGACCTTAAGCGCGCCCGCCTCTACAAGCGCACCCACTTCCACTATTGCACCTTCAGCGGCACCTTCTCCTCCCGGGCCGACAGCGCCCTCATCGAGCACTCCGGCCTCCTCTGCGTCGATTTCGACCACATCCGAGAATGGCAGGCCCTCCACGACGCCCTCCTGAGCGACGAGTACTTCGTCACCCAGCTCCTCTTCCGCAGCCCCTCCGGCGACGGCATCAAATGGATCATCCCCGTCAACCTGGCCGAAATGCTCCACGAGGACTACTTCCACGCCGTCTCCGCCTACTGCCAGGCCACCTATGGCTACGAGCCCGACAAGAACTGCAAGGACGTCTCCCGCGCCTGTTTCCTGCCCTTCGACCCTGACGTTTACATCAACCCTGAACTCCTTCCCAGCCATGAATAAGAAAACCTTCAATCCCAGCGAATGGCTCAGCAAGGCCGACAATACCCCCGCCACCAAACCGGAAATCAAAGCCGATGCCACCGGCATCCAGGCCGATATTGAAACCGTCACCCGCCGCATCGAGGACGCCAGAAAAGACATCACCACTGGCTATGCCCCTTGGCGGGACCTCGGTTTTGCCCTTGCCGATGCCCTGGGCGAGGACGGTCGCTCCTACTACCACCGCCTCAGCCGCTTCAACCCGGACTACAATCAGGAGGAATGCGACAAGCAGTACACTGCCTGCCGCAGCGCCCACGGCCACGGCATCACCATCAAGACCTTCTTCCAGCTGGCCAAGGACCACGGCATTAGCGTCTCTATTCCCTCCAAATCCTCGAAACCCGCCGTTCCCTCCGGCACAATATCAGAGGGAAGCACCCAGACTATTCCTTCCACCTCACCCGCAGAGGGAATGGAGGGAACAGAGGAAACGGAGGGACCGACCATCACCGATACCCTGCCTTATCCGCTCCCTGACTTCCTCCAGAAAGTCATCGCCCGCAAGAAATCCACCGAAGACGCCGACCTGCTCCTCCTTGGCGCCCTGGCTGTCATATCGGCCTGCCTTCCCGGCATTAGTGGAGAATACGATGAACTTGTCTTCTACCCCAACTTCTTCCTCTTCGTTACTGGCAACGCCTCCGCCGGCAAAGGCCGTCTATCCCTCTGCCGTGCCATTGCAGAGCCCATCCACGAAGCCCTCCGGGAGCAGAACGAGGCCGAGAATGCCGAATACGAAAAACAGCTCGCCGCTTACAATGCCTCCAAGAACAAGCAGAACCTGGACAAGCCCAAGGCTCCACCCCTCCGTATCCTGTTCATTCCCGCCAACTCCAGCGCCACGGCCTTCTATCAGACCCTCAGCGAGAACGATGAGAAAGGCCTTATGTTCGAAACCGAAGGCGACACCCTTGCCAACACCTTCGCCGCCGACCACGGCCACTACTCCGAAGGCTTCCGTCAGGCTTTCCAGCACGAATCCATTTCCTACACCCGTCGCAAAGACCGGGAGTACGTCAATGTCAAACGGCCCCGCCTCTCAGCTGTCCTCTCCGGCACGCCCCGCCAGATCCAGAACCTTATCACAGACACCGAGAACGGCCTTTTCAGCCGATTCGTCTTCTACCGTCTCCCTACCCGCATCACCTGGCACAACGTTTTTGCCAAGAGCGGAGACGGTAGCATCAACGAGTACTTTGCCAATCTGGGCGCAGAGTTCTTCGATTTCTATACAGAGCTCAAGAATGCCCCGGACATCATCTTCTCCTTCACCGAGGAGCAGCAGGACAAGTTCAACGCCGTTTTTGAAGAACTCCAGTATGAGACCGTCCTCCGCTGCAACGTGGACATTGTTTCCTCCGTCCGCCGCCTGGGCCTTGTAACCTTCCGCATCGCCATGATCTTCTCCGCCCTCCGGATGATGGAAGACGGCGTCCTAGAAGAAGCCCTCACCTGCCGGGAAGACGATTATGAAAAAGCCCTTCACGTTGCCCGCATCCTCCTGGAACACATCATCGGCGTGTACAACACCCTTCCCCACGTCTCCACTCCCGTCAAGGCCCCGGCCGACGCCCGCACCTTCAGCAAGCAGAAGTTCTGGTCCGACCTCCCTCAGCAGTTCGACACCCAAACCTTCCTCCAGGCCGCCTCCGCCCTTGCCATCGCCCCCAAGACCTCCGAGAAATACATCACCGCCTGGTGCAAGGGCGGTCAGCTCATCCGCATGGCGCAGGGGAAGTACGAAAAGGCTTGAAATAGTTGTATTTTGTTTATTGGAAAGGTTTGAGTATTTTTGTAAATAATACTGATTTGTTATGTCGCCAAATCGCATCATAAAGGTTGAGAATACTGAAATAACGATCTTCAACACGAGTGAAGGTCAGGATTTCTTTTCAATAACGGATATGCTTAAAGCCAAGGATGGAGATTTTTTCGTAACGGACTGGCTTAGAAATCGTAACACTCTTGAGTTCCTTGGTGCTTGGGAGAGTCTGCATAATAAAAATTTTAATTATGGCGAATTCGCCATAATTAGAAATCAAGCGGGTCTTAACAACTTTAAAATCAGCGTAAAAGAATGGGTTGATAGGACTAATGCTATTGGTATCGTTGCAAAAGCAGGCCGTTATGGGGGTACGTTTGCACATAAAGATATTGCTATGCAATTCTGTATGTGGATTAGCCCAGTTTTCCAGTTATACGTTATAAAAGAGTATGAACGTCTTAAGGAAATCGAGTTTAATCAGTATAATATTGAATGGAACGTTAGACGGGTCTTGGCCAAATCAAACTACCGCATCCATACCGACGCGATTGATAAATATGTGATACCTACCCTTACAATTGGGCAGAAGCGTGAATGGATATATGCGGACGAAGCCGATGTCCTTAATATTGCATTGTTCGGTTGTACTGCGAAACAGTGGAGAGTTGCCAATCCTGAAAGAGCTGCAAGGAATGAGAATATCCGTGATATGGCAAGTATTAATGAGCTACTCATTCTGACAAATCTGGAAAATCTTAATGCGGATCTTATTAAGCGTGGAATAGAGAAGAAAGATCGGATTAGGATATTGTCTCAAACAGCGAGTGAACAACGCACGTTATTGGATAAGGTTGATGTGATAAAGTCTTTAAAGAAATTGGACGACAAAACGCTTCCTGACGCGCACAAGCAGGTTGAAGGTAAACAGTAAAAGAATCGGCCTCCGGAGAGATTCGGAGGCTTTTCGTCTTATTTGGATAGACGTTAATTGTTAAAACCAATTCATTAAAATCGTTTCATGAAGGACAAAAGAGAGGTACTTATAGATTCCGCTATCGGTAGTCTTGCGGCAGTGATGAGTGCTGCAAATCCGATATTAGGTATAGTAGGCAATGCGTTTGCTCCTGCACTTGCAAATGCTGCAAGGAGTTTCTTGCCTAAGGCTCTTGGTGAGCGCGAACAACAGAGAGTAGAGATTGTTTTTATTCGCTCTATCGAGAAGATTAAATTAATGCTAGATAATGGAGAAATGCCTAGAGATGATGAATCCTATCATGGAGTTACATCTATGGGTATACCCAAGGCACAGGAGATACTAGAAGGGGTTCTATTAAAAGCGCGAGATGAGTTTCAAAGCAAGAAACTTGAGTGCTATTCGAGTTTCTTTGCTAATCTTTGTTTTGATGAATCAATTAGTTTCGAACATGCCAATTTCTTGCTCAATACGCTTGAGCGGCTGAGCTATCGTCAGTTATGCATCCTTTCATTTCTGTCTGATGGAAAGGCTATTCCGACAAGTAGATGGGATGCGGTGTTTAAGACTGGTAATAACAAAGATCTGGTAAGGTATTTCGACCTTTACTCTGAGTACATTGATTTATACAATGCGCGGATGATTGTGCAGACAACAAAGGTTCCTGGATTTGCGCTTGGGATGTCAGATACCAACATTAGCTCTCTCGGACTGTCAATAGTAAGATTGGCAGATTTGTGTTCGATCCCCAAAGAGGATGTTGAAAGCATAGGTCATTATCTTGAAGCTATCGAAGCGATTATTAGTCGGGGATAATTGATAACAAAAGGAAAATCACTATATTATATATTAGTCTTGTCCGACGGAACCATCCCGACGACAGGACATAAAAAATAAAGCGTTTGCTTTGTACGGGTAGATCCTAAAAATCGCCAAGTTTTGAATCAACCTACCGTATCAAGTGAATGCTCGCGCCTTAGGTGTGAGCAGAATCTTGGACGGAGGTTGCGGGCATTTGGCGATGCCTTAGGATC
>JAEEGK010033373.1_pt1 | contig 10015 bp, 8 predicted proteins | sample 8958771 | NCBI WGS metagenome assembly JAEEGK01 (sample SAMN16246547, study PRJNA631951) | gut metagenome | biome: gut microbiome; feature: rumen; material: SC-attached | host: Bos | place: Iran: Karaj | collected 2018-10 | reverse complement strand
CTATTATCTCGTGTTTGAGTTCCTTGTCAAACTCAGTGTCGCTGAATGTCTGTGCCAATTTCATAAGTCGGTCGATTTTTAAATCTAACCTTTTAGGTACAAATACCATACCTATTTTTTCGGACACTTCGTCCGGCGACATCCCCATAATTTCCGAAATCCTGAACCCTCTTTTGATGAGAGCGGAGATTCGCATAAAATTATGGAGTTCGTTTTCCTTGTATTTTCTTACCTTGTTGTCGCCACGCTCGGGCAGCGGCATCTTGTAGCGTTTTTCCCACATCCTGATGGTAAAATCCTTGATACCAGTTAGTTGCGAGACTTCCTTGATAGAATATTCCATCATTAATTGCTAAAAGTAAATAAATATTTCCGTTTTCATTTTTGAGTAGCCGCAAATGTAAACAAAATTTTAATTATAAACAAATATATTTTGCAATGAACGATTATTTTATTTTTCAAAGTGCAATTTTTTTCTTATTTTTGGCGCGAAATAACACTACAATTCACACAAAGTTATGAGAACAAAAACCAAACTATTCTTAATTGCATCAATGCTGACAGCCACAACTACGGCATCGGCGCAGCAATTCTACTACACGCCTCTCGCCGACAATGCCCTGCGCGTGAGGTACTCCAACAACAGCAATTCGCCGTTGCCCGACTGGATTTACGTGTCGGACAATTTTGACGGCAAATCCAATGTAAAGCCGACGGACATTGCAGCCGTAGAGCACACGCTCCGCAACGACACCGCAATCCTGAAATTTTCGAGCCGCGACAACGAATTTTTCTACGGACTTGGACAGTTTCAGGACGGCTACAACAATGTCAAGGGGCTTCCGCGCCGATTGACGCAGGTAAATACGCAGATTACGATGCCGGTGTTGATTTCCAACCTCGGCTACGGCATCATCTGGAACAATTACGCCGAAACCTTCTACAATCTGCCCGAAAACAAGATTCAACTCTCTAAGCAAGAGGGCGTTGCCGGTACAGAAACCGTAAACGTAACAACCACAGAGGGCGGACGCGAAGAAGTGCGCCACAAGAATCTCTTTGGCGCGGAAATCACTGTAAGCCAAGACGGCGATTACGCCATCCTCTTGGACGTGGGACAGAAAATGGCGCGCCGCCACAACCTCCAAATCGACGGCAAAACCGTAATCGAGATGCGCAACATCTGGCTTCCGCCGACGGCGTCCACCATCGTACACCTCACCAAAGGCAAGCACACCCTCCAATCCGAACTCTCCGACAACGACCGCCCCGTATTGTACTACGGTATCAAGGACAACGTGGAAACCCTCACCGCGTATCCCTCTGACGCTGTGGATTATACGATAATCAAAGGCACGCCCGACGAAATAATTGCCACCTACCGCAAACTCACCGGCACCGCACCTCTGATGCCCGCGTGGGCGTTGGGTTACATACACTGCCGCGAGAGGTTCCATTCACAAAAGGAAATCCAGGAGACCGCCGACCGTTTCATCAGCGAAAAAATCCCCGTTGACGTCATCGTTCAAGACTGGCAATATTGGGGCAAAAACGGCTGGAACTCAATGGTTTTTGATGCCGACAACTACCCCGACCCGAAGGCTCTCACCGATTACCTCCACTCCAAAAATATCAGGATGATGCTGTCGGTTTGGTCAAAAATCGACAAAAATTCTGTGGTCGGCAAGGAGATGTTGCGCAACAATTATTACATCCCCAACACCGATTGGATCGACTTTTTCAACTCCGATGCAGCAGCCGCCTACTGGAAGAATTTTAGCGAAAAACTCCTTCCTACCGGCATCGACGCCTGGTGGCAGGACGCTACCGAACCCGAAAACGACGACCTCGAAGGCCGCCAAGTCAACAACGGCAAAATAGACGGCAACCGCGTGCGCAATGTCTATCCCGTACTCGTCAATAAGACTGTGTATGAGGGACTTATGAAAGACCGTCCCAACCAACGCCCGATGATACTCACCCGCAGCGGATTTTTGGGAATACAACGTTACGGCTCGGCATTGTGGAGCGGCGACGTTGGCAACGATTGGGAAACCCTCCGCCGTCAGATAACAGGCGGACTTGGACTTCAAGCGGCTGGCGTGCCGTGGTGGACGTATGACGCGGGCGGATTTTTCCGTCCATTCGACCAATACAACAATCAGGACTACATCAACCGTATGCTCCGTTGGATTCAACTTTCTGTATATCTGCCGCTTATGCGCGTTCACGGCTATATGAGCGACACCGAACCGTGGAAATATGGTGCGGAGGCTCAGGCTAACATTCGCCGTTGCATTGAAGAACGCAAACAACTCTTCCCATATATATATTCCAACGCGGCGGAAGTGGCTTTCAATGGCTCAACGCTGATGCGTCCGTTGGTGTTCGATTTCTACAACGACCCGAAGGCATTGGAGCAGAAATACGAATATATGTTTGGCAAGTCGTTGCTGATAAGCCCGATAACAGAACCCAACGTCACCGAATGGGCGACTTATCTGCCTGAAAACAAGGGCGGTTGGTATCATATTTATGATATGTTTTGCGACCATTACGACGGCGGACAGACAATTACAACCCAAATAGACCGTAAGTCGTCAATCCCTGTTTTTGCAAAGGCGGGCAGCATCATTCCGATATATCCCAAAGATGCAGAAGGCAATCTGACGATTATGGTATATCCGGGACAAGACGCCGAATTTACGCTTTACGAAGACGATGGTCAAACCAACAATTACGAGAAAGGCGAATTTTGCAAAACCCTCTTCTCTTGGAACAACCAGAAAAGAACTCTAACGATTGAAAACATCGGCGGCAATATGCTCGTCAACCACAAAATGCACATCATTGTCTATGACAACAACAAACAATTGGATGTCAATTACAATGGCAAAAAATTGAAAAAGAAATTCTAAGTATTCGGTTGACCGAGAAAAAGCACAATTCTTTGCAAATTAACTTTTGAAAAGTTAATTTGCAAAGAATTTTAAGTAAAAAGTTTTGCAGATTCACTTTTTAAAAGTAAATTTGCAAAACTTTTTTTATGCATTAATACTATGGTTAATCGACTTTTAACGGACAAAATAAAGGAGTTGTTGACAAAATATCCTATTGTAACTCTCACAGGACCAAGGCAATCGGGCAAGTCAACGCTTCTGAAAAATACATTCACGGATTATAACTACGTGTCGCTCGAAGACCCCGACGTAAGGCTTTTTGCGACAGAGGATCCGCGTGGGTTTCTCAAAACCTATCCCGACAAGACGATCATCGACGAGGCGCAAAAAGTGCCGCAGTTGTTTTCGTACATTCAGACCGCAACCGACAACGCCAACAAGACTGGAATGTATATCTTGGCTGGTTCACAAAATTTCTTGCTGTTGGAGGCTGTCAATCAGTCGCTTGCGGGTAGAGCGGCGGTCTTGCGACTTCTGCCTTTTTCACTAAAAGAGATGCGCGACGGCGGCATAGAGTGGAAAGATGTTGACAATCTGATTTTCAACGGCTCGTATCCGCGTCTTTATGATAAGGATATACATCCTGTGGATTTTTATCCGTACTACATAGAAACATACGTAGAGCGCGATGTAAGGCAGGTAAGAAACATTGGCGACCTCAGCAAATTTCAGAAATTCGTAAAACTTTGCGCCGGTCGTATCGGTCAGGTTCTCAATATATCGTCGCTCGCCAACGACTGCGGAATTTCGGTTTCGGCGGCTAATGCGTGGATGTCGGTTTTGGAGTCGAGTTTCATCTGTTATCTCTTGAAGCCCGATTACAACAATTTTTCCAAACGCCTGATTAAAAGCCCCAAACTCTATTTTTACGACACGGGATTGGCGTGTTCGCTCTTGGACATCAAAAAGGCGGAGCAAGTGTCAACACATTTTCTCAAAGGCGGATTGTTTGAGAATTTGGTAATTGTTGAGTTTCTCAAACATTATTACAATCAAGGACTTGCGCCCGATTTGACTTTCTTTCGCGACAGCAGCGGCAACGAAATCGACCTCATCGACAACGTTGACGGCAAACAGTTGGCATACGAGGTCAAGGCAGGCGCGACCTTTTCGCCCGACTATTTCAAGGGCATCGTCAAATGGCAAAGTTTTTCGGGCTACCCATCCGACAATTGCACCGTGGTCTATACCGGCGAGCAAGCAATGAACACTTCCAACGGCAAGGTAATTAATTACAGCAGACTGTTTGAATAAAATAAAAAATAGGGACGCGGCGTGCCACGTCCCTATTTTTTTATGGAACAACAATCAATCAAATCACTATGACAACGGATAATCTTCAAATGCGTAAAGTACCGTGGAGAGGTAACGCTCGCCGGTGTCGGGAAGCAGGGCGACAATAGTCTTGCCCTTGAACTCGGGACGCTTGGCGATGACAGATGCGGCGTATGCCGACGCACCCGACGAAATGCCAACAAGCAAACCTTCCTCCTGTGCCAAGCGGCGACCTGCGAGGATGGCAGCGTCGTTTTCCACTGTAATCACCTCGTCAACGACATCCGCGCTGTAAGTCTTGGGCACGAAATTGGCGCCGATGCCCTGAATCTTGTGCGGACCAGCCTTGCCGGTAGAAAGGAGCGGCGACGAAGCAGGCTCTACGGCAAAAATCTTGATGTTGGGGTTCTTCTCTTTCAGGTACTTGCCAACACCCGAAACCGTGCCGCCCGTGCCAACACCAGCAATGAAAGCGTCGATTTTGCCGTCGGTGTCGCGCCAAATTTCCTGAGCCGTGGTTGCAGTATGGATGGCGGGATTGGCGGGATTTTCAAACTGTTGGAGAATGATGGAACCTGGAATCTGCGCGTTGAGTTCGTTGGCGCGATCCACAGCACCCTTCATACCCTGTGCGCCGGGCGTGAGTTCAATCTTCGCGCCGTAAGCCTTCAAGAGGTTGCGACGCTCCACGCTCATCGAGTCGGGCATCGTGAGGATTACCTTGTAACCCTTCACAGCAGCCACAAAGGCGAGGCCGACGCCGGTATTGCCGGAGGTGGGTTCGATGATGGTTGCACCGGGTTTGAGACGACCGTTTTGCTCGGCGTCATTAATCATTGCGAGAGCCACGCGGTCTTTCACACTGCCAGCCGGGTTGAAATATTCGAGTTTGGCAAGAATAGTTGCGCCCTCCACCTTATTGATGGCGGAAAATTTGTTGAGTTGGAGCAACGGGGTGTTGCCAACGAGTTCTGTGAGTTTCTGTGCTATTTTCATTTTTGTGCTGATTTTAATTCATTTTCTTTGTTATTTCTGACAGCAAAATTACAGCGTCCAACAATTATCACCAAAAACTTTGAAATCTTTGGAAAAAAATTCTGTATATTCGCCAATCAATAGATAATTACTACCACAATCAGCCTCAATTGGCAGACAATACAGAATATTATTTAACAGCGATTACACGCCGCCCCCGACACGTTGTATGTACCTGCCGAGCACAGTCTCAAACTTGACGCCGTACCAATGCACAGGATTCTCGATGGTTTCCTTGATGGCGGCGAGGGTGAAGTCGGCGGCGATTTTTGCGGATTCCTGTGTTGAAATGCCGTTCATCAACGCGCCCGTAAAAGCCGACGCGAAAATATCGCCAGTGCCAGAAACATTCTTCTCCAACTTGACGTGCGGATAGTGGAAACTATTACCCTTTGAATAAACACCAACCCCGGTCTCGCCTTCGCGGAATCCTACGCCAGTGATTACAACGGTCTTGCCCTCGCCAATGATGCCAAGCAGACCGTCAACTATTTTGCGGATATAATCGGCATCGTATTGAGTGCGATATTCGATGCCGGTGAGCATACAAGCCTCTGTAACATTGGGGATTATGATGTCCGCCATTGTGATGAGTCGCTTCATCGCCGATAGAAATTCGCCGCCCATTCCAGAATAAAAAACACCGTTGTCGCCCATCGCGGGGTCTATTATAATGTGTGCGTCTGATTTGCGCAGCGGACTGTTGATGATATTCATCACCAACTCCACCTGACGCGCCGTGCCGAGGTAGCCGGTGTAAAAGGCGTCAAAATCTATACCCTCCGAAATCCAATGTTTTGCGATGGCGGGGATGTCGTCGGTGAGGTCGCGGAACGTGTAACCCTTGAAACCTCCCGTATGCGTGGAAAGCACCGCCGAGGGCAGGATGCAAGTCTCGTTGCCGCTCGCCGAGAGTATCGGCAACGCCACCGTCAACGAGCATTGACCAACGCAGGATATGTCCTGAATAGTTAATATGCGTTTATATGACATTACTTTGATTGATTTTGCAAAATTTCGCCGCAAAGTTACCAATTATCAACCAAAAAAAGGAATCATACGGAAAATTTTATTCAAAACAACAGCATCAACATTACGAAAAAAACACTATCTTTGCGGCAACCGAAAAAACAATATAACGAAAATGCAGAAAGTTTTTTTGACGCTGACTATTGTTGCGTCGCTACTTGTAGCCACATATTTGACGTCGTGCCTCAAAGACGGCACCGACACAATCATCGTGGAAGGCTCTGCGAAAGCCGAGCCGGAGCCTGAACCCGAACCTGAGCCTGAACCCGAACCCGAGCCTGAACCTGAACCTGAACCCAATGCCGATGTGGACCAAAGCGACCTACAAGGCGAGTCAGGAGGTCTTAGATTCAATATTCAATGGGAAACCAGCGACGACATCGACATCCACGTCGTTGACCCCTGCGGCAACGAGATTTATTTCGCTAACCGAGAATGTGAATGTAACGGCTCAATCGGCTCGTTGGATATAGATGCCAACAGCGAAGTCTTCCCAGAGCACCCACAGGAAAACATATATTGGAAAAAGCCAAGTCCAGGGCAATACAGAGTTTATATACAGAATTTTACTGGTTGGCAAAGTTTCGACAGAGTAAAATACAAATTGACAATTATTTACAATAATAAACGTACAGATCTACAAGAACAGACAGAAAGAAATGAAATTAAATTGGTTTACACCTTGGACGTGAAATAACCATAATAAAATATTCCATTTTCGCCCCTGAAATATGTCTGTTTTATAATCAAATTCCAAAAACTACCAAAAACAAAGAAAATATTTCCATAATTTCAAAACTTCTTGGATAATCTATCCAAACTGCCGAATTTTGCAGCGTAATCATAATTAAAAACTGTAAGGCAATGAAGATAGAATATCACAAGACACTCAGCGTCAATCTCGGCAGGGAGATTGAGTACAAGACATACGGCGACAGAGGTCGCGGCGTATTGGTGTTTCCTTCGCAGGACAAGCGTTTCTACGAGTGGGAGGACAATGGTATGATTGACGTTCTCGCGCCGATGATTGAGGCAGGTGAATTTCATCTGATTTGCTGCGACAGCATCGACCCCGAGACTTGGAGCCTCACTTCCGGCGATTACAACGAGCGCATCAACCTGCACGAGCGTTGGTTCCGCTACATCGTTGACGAACTGATTCCAGAAGTGAGCCACGGCGAAAAGTTGATTGCGACGGGCTGTTCGATGGGTGGCTACCACGCGGGCAATTTCTTCTTCCGTCATCCCGAATTGTTCAGCGGCATAGTGTCGTTGAGCGGATTGTTCCACGCGGATTATTTCTTTCCTAATTATGACAACGAACTGATTTACAGAAACTCACCTCTCGATTTTCTGCCTAATGCAACCCCGATGACTGCCGACCGTTACCGTGGCAAGACGTTGATTTTTTGCTGCGGACAGGGCAACTACGAGCGCGTAACGGGCGCATCTACGGGCAGGTTGCGTGGCATTTTGGAGCGTATGGGCGTGGATGCGTGGTTTGACTTTTGGGGCAAGGACGTAAGCCACGATTTCTATTGGTGGCGCAGGCAGGCGGCATATTTCTTTGGCAAGATTGCTGAGGGCGATGTAAGGAAGGCAGCATAAGTGCAAAATTTCACTTTTTTAGTTGAAGCATTTCACTTTTTTAGTTGAAATATTTCACTTCACAATCCTGACAAAGATTTTGCCTACATTATAATTTTGCGATTCGATTAATAACAGACAATAAGATAATGGTACAAAAATTTGACTTTTGGTTCAATGCGGCGGGGGCGAATCGGAGGATTCATCTCTATCTGCCTGATAATTACTACAATACAGACGAAAGGTACGCCGTCTTGTATATGTTTGACGGACACAATCTGTTCTATGACGGCGACGCAACTTTCGGCAAATCGTTGGGACTCAAAGAGTTTCTCGACAACTATTGGAAAAAACTTATCGTGGTGGGCATCGAGTGCGCCAAGGACGATTGGACCCGCGTCTGCGAATATTGCCCCTACGAACTCGATAGTAGTTATTACGGACACATTCCGGGACGCGGCTACGACACATTCAAGTGGATTGAGGACGCTCTCAAACCTCACATTGACAGCCACTTCCGCACTGTGCCAATCCGCGAGGCTACGGCGATTGCGGGCTATTCGATGGGCGGAATGATGTCGCTCTACGGCGTGATACATTTCAACCATATTTTCTCAAAGGCGGCGGTGATTTCGCCCGCAATTGCACCCGCGATGGACGCTTTCAGGTACGAAATCAATACCGGCGTATTGAACCTCGACACAAGGATTTTCTTCTCGTGGGGAAGCGTCGAGCAACAGCAAAATCCCGGCATCGAAAACCGTATCCGCGAGGTAGAATGGCTCGTGCAACAGAAGGGCGCGAAGACCTACCTTTTCAGAAACGAAGGCGGCAACCACAATGAGGCAAGTTGGCAACACGAAGTGCCGACGTGGATGTGGTTTTTGTGGGAGAATTAATTGCTAATATTCTGAATATCAACTATGAACGTAATATTCATTTCTCCAAATTTTCCGTTGCATTTTTATAATTTTTGCAACAGATTGCTGCATCTTGGCTGCAACGTCCTCGGCATCGGCGATTGTCCGTATGACAACCTCAACGGCAATGTAAAATCCTCGTTGACAGAGTATTACTACGTAAATTCGCTTGAAGATTACGACCAAGTGATGCGGGCGGCGGCGTTTTTCACCTTCAAATACGGCAAGATAGACCACATCGAATCGCAAAACGAATATTGGCTCTCGACGGAGGCACGATTGAGGGAGGATTTCAACGTGAAATCAGGGCTGCGACCCGCCGATTTGTGGAAGGTGAAATTGAAATCCAAAATGAAAAACATCTACGCAAAGGCGGGCGTACCGACGGCGCGTTGGATGCTTATCGACAATGAAAGCAAGGCGCGAAAATTTGCCAAAATGGTTGGTTTTCCGCTAATTATAAAGCCTGACAATGGAGTGGGCGCAAGCAACACCTACAAAATTGACGATGCAGCCGCACTTGACGAAATGTTAGCCAAAATTGACACCAAAAATTCAGTCAACATCATCGAGGAATTTGTGCCGGGACACGTGGAAACCTTCGACGGCATCACAAATTCTCGCGGAGAAATCCTTTTTTGCACGGGTCAGGTGATGAAGATAACGCCACTTGCAATGCTCAACGGCGACGGCGAAAATATCAGTTACACCCGCAATATGCAGGAATCTGATTTGCAGGAAATAGGCACAAAAACCGTCCAAGCGTTTGGCGTCAGGCAAAGATTTTTCCACTTTGAATTTTTCCGCCTCGATGCTGATAAACAGGGACTTGGCAACAAAGGCGACATCATCGGACTCGAAGTGAATATGCGTGCGCCGGGTGGTTATATCCCCGACAAAATGAACTACGCATACGACGTGGATGTGTATCAGATTTGGGCGGAAAGTTTGGTCTATGACGAAAACAGAAGTTTCCACGATTACAAATTCCGCCGTTACGTAACACACTACGGACGCGGGGCAAATGTCAATTATCGACACACGCCCGAAGAAATCAGAGCGCATTTTGGCGACCGACTTTTGATGGAAAACATACCACCCAAAAGCATCTCCGGCGGAATGGGAGCGCAGATTTTTATTCTAAAATCCGACTCCGAACAAGAATTATTCTCCGACGGCGAATATATCTTGGCGCGGTAAACGATAATT
>JAEEGK010033369.1_pt1 | contig 10016 bp, 7 predicted proteins | sample 8958771 | NCBI WGS metagenome assembly JAEEGK01 (sample SAMN16246547, study PRJNA631951) | gut metagenome | biome: gut microbiome; feature: rumen; material: SC-attached | host: Bos | place: Iran: Karaj | collected 2018-10 | reverse complement strand
TACTCGTTGCCGCCGCTTTTGCTGCGCTGTTCTTCGCTCAAGGAGTGAAGGCCCAGACCAACTTCCAGACCTTCTACGACTTCGGTCGCAAGCACTTCACCACGACCCTCGAGGGTTTCCACCAAGATGACTGGGGCAACACCTTCTTCTTCATTGACTACGACTACAACAACAGGATTGACGGTACGGTCGTCTCCCCCAGCGGAAGCTACTTCGAGATTGCCCGCTGCCTGAATTTCTGGCAGGACAGCCCCGTCGCTCCCTTCAGCCTCCAGTATGAGTACAACGGCGGCCTTGCCTCTTCGGGCGTTGCCCCGGTCGGCGCCTCCTTTGGCGTGAACAGCGCCTTCCTGTTCGGTATCGACTACTTCATGCACTCGGCCAACTTCAACAACACCCTCAACCTCAAGGTCCTCTACAAGCAGTTCATCGGCATGAGCTCCAAGCTCCCGATGCAGTTCACCGCAGTATGGGGCCTCCAGGACCTCTTCGGCCTCCACGGACTCCGCTTCTCCGGCTTCGCCGATGTGTGGTGGGAGGGTGACAAGACCGTCTTCCTCTCCGAGCCTCAGCTCTGGATCGGTGTCGGCAGCCACGCCAACTTCGGCGGCGAGGTCGAGTTCAGCTACAACTTCGCCGGTATGGAAGGCTTCAAGGTCATGCCTTGCCTCGGCTGGAAGTGGGTCTTCTAGGATTTATCTGACATATAGATAGAAAAACGGCCCCGGTGGACTCCGGAGCCGTTTTTTTATTCAGGCCAGACCTGCTACCGCCATGCAGGGACGTCCGGACTCCAGGTTCCGTCACCATTATCAACGAGCGGAGCCTCGTACAGGTCCGTGTCAAGGGACATCCTGAAGCCTTTTTTATAGGTAAAATCGATGGCGACGAGAGGCATCTCGTCCTGGCACCAATAATAAAGCGTATAGTTGGTGCCTTCCTTCAGGCCGGTCACGACGGAGGACATCTCCTTCACGATGCAGATGCAGTTTGCAGACAATTCGGACTTCTGATGGACCTTGTATTTGATAACATTGCCCTCGACTGAGACGTCACAGGCGATTCCCCCGTCCTTGATGGCACAGTTCATCCTTGCGTTGTTCCTTGTCACCAGAAGGCCGTCCGAAGTATATTCCAGTATCAGCTTGGAATCGGCTTCGGACGAACCAGCCTTGGTTTCCGAGGCGCAACCGGTGGAGGTGAGTTCAACGGAATGCAACCTGTCGCCGTCAATAAGACTGCAGCCCGCAACGACCCAGGCGGCACAGAGCAAAAGACACAACTTTTTCATAATTATCGTAAAATTAGTGGTTTTTCTACACATTAAACGTCAACCTTAAGAAAATACTGCATGAGGAAAGAAAAAACTGTGTCCCAAACTGCTGCGCAAGCGAGCGCTCCGGCGGGAACCCTTTTGACAGGCTCCCTTAACAAAAGAAAACCGGCTTCAGAGACATTCTGAAGCCGGTTTTTGGTGCGGTAGGTGAGAGTCGAACCCTTGAAAAACGGACCTTCAAAAGAATACATTAAATCTGATGTAACTTATTGATATGACGGTATTTGAAAAGATATCGCCTTCGGCCGGTTCGGTCAACTCAAATCAAGAAAAAGCAAAATAAATCAGTTAAGTCGCCAAAAAGTCGCCAAAAATTACTAACTTTGGCGAGTGATATTGATGGATTATGGCGACTATTGTTTACTCTCTTTCGGCCAAGAAAGACAAGACCACCGGGAAGCAGGAAATCCTGATGCGCTTCTTCCATGGCAGGCTTAATCAGCGGGCCAAAACGAATCTTTTCACCTTAGCTGAGTATTGGGACGAAAAGAACCAATGTAACAAGATTCCGAAGGTCCGGTTCATGTCTGAGGAAAAGGCGGCTCTTGTCAAGAGTCTCCAGCAAGTGAACAGGGAATTGGAGGAGATTTCCACCTTCATCCAGGAAGAGTTCATTAAGGCTGGAGCCGGTAAGGTTGAACTCGCGGATAAGTGGCTTTCTTCTAAACTGCTGGACCGCATCAAGATTCCCAAAGAAGAACGAAAAAGTACGGTGGACAGTTCGACCATCTCAACGTTGGCTCATTTCATTGAGGTGCACGATATCTCTGAATCTCAGAAGCGGCAGTACAAAGTATTGTATCGGGCGCTGCAGAGGTTCACACTCTACACCGGCACGAGCATTGAACTGGATGACCTGACTGCTGATACGCTTCGGCAGTTTGCGGATTATCTTTCGACAGAGCATCAATTCATCGGTAAGGATAAAGAAGGGAAGCCTATCATTATTGACAGTCGATATCAAGAAGTCTATGACCAAGTACCCGAGTGCCGCTATCCGAAACCGCGTGGGAAGAACGACATTATTGGAACCATGTCCCGTTTCCGCACGTTTGTCAAATGGGCCAAGAAGAATCATTTGACAACCAATGAACCTTTCGACGAGTACGAGATTGGACAGCCGATGTACGGGACACCCTTCTATATCACTAAAGAGGAAAGAAACATCCTGTATGCAGCAAAGTTCCCAAAGAATCCGGGGCTGGAAGTGCAGCGGGACATCTTCGTCTTTCACTGTTTCATCGGCTGCCGGGTTGGAGACCTTCTCCAGATGAAGAAGAGTAACGTGATCAATGGCGCCATTGAATACGTACCTCGTAAAACCAAGGAAGGACGGCCGATTACGGTACGGGTTCCTCTCGGTCCTACAGCTCTGGAAATCCTGGAACGATATCCGGACGTTCCCGGGAATCGCCTTCTTCCCTTTACTTGTGCCCAGGACTATAACCGCAACATCAAGAAGATGCTTCGTCTCGCCGGTATCGACCGACAGGTAACGGTCATCAACTCCCTGACTCGGGAAGAAGAGCAGCACCCTATCTGGGAAGTGGCCTCTTCCCACATGGCCCGCCGTGTCTTGGTCGGGAATCTATACAAGGAGCTCAAGGATCCCAACCTTATCGCCAAGATATCCGGCCACGTCGAGAACTCTAAGGCTTTCAACCGTTACCGGAATATAGACGAAGAAATGGCCAAGGAAGTCATTCTCAAGTTAGAGTAATATTTATTTGAATAAGGAAAGAGGTTTTTCTAACTTTGTAATTATCAACACAACCATGTAGTATGGGAAAGATTAATATACCGGATCTTCTTCTTTATGGAGAACGAATGACTCTTGAGTGCAAGACAGCCAAAAACACTATACCTAAATCCGTGTGGGAGACTTATTCATCTTTCTGTAACACAGAAGGAGGAGTTGTGCTATTAGGCATAGAAGAGAATCTAGAAGAGATTGATCGCAATGAACGATTCAGTGTCTCCGGAGTAAAGAATCCGGCTAAAATGATAAAAGAGTTTTGGGATACAATAAACAGTGATAAAGTCAATGTCAATTTACTGAGAGACGAAGATGTGTACGAAGAAATTGTAGCCGGTGTATCCGTCGTCGTCATCATAATTCCGCAGGCAGAATACCTTGCCAGACCCGTTTTCATAAATGGGAATCCATTCAAGGGAACATTCAAGAGGAACTTTGAGGGGGATTACCATTGCTCTGAATCCGAAGTAAAAGCCATGTTCCGAGATTCCAATGAAGATGGGAATGATGGAACTCTGTTGGAGCATTATACGATTGAAGATATTGATCTTGACGCTCTTCATGGGTACAGAAACCGATTTCAAAGCCAGAATCCCGATCATGTCTGGAACGCTGACGACGATAAAGCATTCCTCCGAAATTTTGGTTGTTTAGGAAAAGATCGGAATACTGGAAAAGAGTGGCTTACAATTGCCGGGTTGATGATGTTTGGCAAGGGCCTTTCTGTTCGAGAACGCTTCTCGAATATACGCATGGATTACATCGACCAGACTAATCTTATGCCGGAAAGTCGCTGGAGTGACCGGCTCACCTATGATGGACGCTGGGAGAATAATTTATACAATTTTTACTCTCTCGTCATCCCAAAGCTTACCTTTGACCTTAAACGTCCATTTGTTTTAAAAGGGATAGAAAGAGAAGATGACACCCCTGTTCATAAGGCAATACGTGAAGCGTTTACAAATATGATTATACACTCAGACCTTATGATTACGGGGGTGTTGAAAATCATCAAGATGGATCATTGCTTCATTTTCTCTAACCCAGGAACGCTTAAGCTGCCCTTGGAGCGCATATACCATGGAGGCGCTTCAAAAGCGAGAAATCCGAGACTTCAGAATTTATTGAGAATGATTGGCTTGGGGGAGAATCTTGGATCAGGTTTCCCAACGATTTTATCGGCTTGGAAACAGGAAAAGTGGAAAACGCCCGATTTACGGGAGGACTATGACCTCCGACAAGTTGACTTAAAACTTTGGATGGTCTCCCTCTTTCCGAAAGAGGCTATAGAAGAGCTTCACAATCGATTTGGAAATAGTTTTGATGCACTCTCTGCTAATGAGCAAGCCGTTCTAGTGACAGCTCTGCTAGAGAATGAAATCAATAGCCCCCGTATTCAGAATCTATTGGATTTAAATATGATAGATGTTGGGAAGTTATTGTTTCATTTAACGAATACGGGCTATTTAATATCGGCAGGAAGAGGACGGGGAACTACATATAGTGTTAGTCACTCTTCTGCAATTAGTGTTAATCCGCACCATCAAATTAACATTAACGGAGCAGAAATTAACACTAAGGATCCGGAGATTAACACTAAGGATCGCCAAACCATAGGTGTCTTGCGCGAAAGAGTTCTTGAGTACTGCAAAACACCGCATACTGCAAAAGAGATACTGTCTCACATAGAAAGAACTTATCAATACCGTAATGTCCAAGTGTTTATAAAAGCGTTAGTAGAGCAGGGTAAACTCGTTCCAGAAAATGTTAACATTAAACGTAATGTTAAATATGTCGTCTCGGATGACTTTTAGGATATATTTTTTTTAGAAAAACAGATCGACGAACCGTCCTCCACCGAAGCGACATGATTGTCACAGAAGAGACCACTGCAATCAAAAGAGAAAGACGCGCAACTCGCCTTCTGAAATAGAAACCCTCGGCGAGGCTCGTCTTTAATTTAATCCCGAATATGATTATTTGTGAAATAGAATAATATCATTTTTTATGAATAAGAGAGCAACGTTTTTGTCGAATAGACCTCTTGGAAAGGATCTCTTAGACGGGCAGTCACAGGATTATGTCGCACTGGCTATCAAGAAACACATTGAGGAAGTAGATGCTAAGAAGGACGATGAGAATGCCCTTCCGCGCATTATTGGGGTTGAAGGATCATGGGGATCTGGTAAATCCAACATGCTTCTTCAGTTGCAGGAGAAACTGAAGTCAAATTACTATTTTTTTACATATGATGCTTGGGGAAACCAAGAGGATTTACAGCGACGGTCAATCTTGGAATTGCTCACTGATAAATTGATTCAGGAGGAAATGCTGGTAAAGGACACCCAGATTAAGGTTCTGGATACAGATCTAGATAAAGAGCCAACTATCATGCGATGCAGTTGGAAGAGGAGGCTCTTTTCACTGGTGGCTCGGAAATCAACAACTCATAATGTGACTATCCCCAAAATGGAGGGCTCTACCAAGGCATTCGCATTAATGTTACTGCTCACAGCAATTGTACCAACATTGATGGATGCAATGAAGCCAGCAAATGTACCCTGTTGGTATTCATGGGTAATATTGGGAGCAACACTTTTTCCATTCTTTGTGTTTCTGATTTGTAAATGGGCAAACAAATGGAAGTGGAGTGTTATGTGGAAAATGTATCAGACAGAAGGCAAGACCGATACAGCAACCTATACAATTAGCGAGTTGGAGCCCACGGTGACAGAGTTCAGAGAATGGATGAATGATTTGGCTGATTCTCTTATTGATGGACAGCACTTGGTTATTGTTTTCGACAATATGGATCGCCTTCCAAGAGAAAAAGTACGTCAGCTCTGGTCTTCTATTCAGACATTCTTTGCTGGAAAAGAGTATAATAAGGTTTGGTGCATTATCCCGTTTGATAAAGACCATCTTGCTAATGCTTTTGCAGATGGGGATAGCGATGGTGATGGTGAAAATAAGAAGCAACTAACTAATTATTTCATTGAAAAAACGTTCCCTGTCGTATATAGAATTCCTGCTCCCATCATTACTGACTACAGAGGCGTCTTTAAAACGTTGTTTGAAAAGTCTTTTGGTGAGATAGAAGAGCAAGACCTAGTTAATCGATGTTACCGTTTAAAGTATCCGACGCCCAATATGAGGGAGATGATTTCATTCATCAATAAATGTGTATCACAGTGCCATACATGGGGAGATGAAATCCGACTCACGAGCATTGCGTTATTTGAGTTGAATAAAGATATCATTTTCGAAAATAATAAACCGGATGAAGTCATTGTCAATGGTGGGTATATGGGAGAGTTGGGGGGAGTTATTGAAAACGATGATGTTTTGCCGATAGAGATGTCTTCACTTGTATACGGAGTACCCAAAAAGAAATCTGCTCAGTTGCCTCTCAAAAACTTGATAGAAAAAACTCTTTCTTCCCAAAAGACATCTTTATTTGACCAGTATGCGAACGAACAACCTGAATTCTTTGTAATTCTGGATGAGGTGACAAGTAGAATGGATTCCGAGTATCTTGATAATGCGGTGAATCATTTAGCTTCGATTAATAGAGAAAAACTCTCAGACGAAAATCATAAGTTACTGGATAAAGTATGGGCACGATTGGGTCGTGTCTATATCAAAAAGACTCAAAATGAGACATCTTTTAGAGACGAAGTCCAGTATTTGATAAAAAATTGCTCAAAGCAAGAACTTAAGGAGAAGATAGCAACGAAATTTCTTGACTCATTTACAGCAGGAGAGAAAAACGATCATAAAGGGGAAGAATGGTACATGGTCTACAAAAGTTTCATGGCCTTTACAAAAGATGCCGGACTTAATGTACCATTGCCGGAAAGAGTTTTGAATGCGGGAGACTTTTTTGACTATGTTATAGCAGCCGGGAAAGATTATCAGAATTATCCAATATCAGGAGAAAATGAAGACATTAATGCTACTGCGATAGAAAGGATTTCTCGAGGGATTGATATCAAGTTATGGCTACAGCGGCTGAAGGAAGATAAGAGGTTTGATTTTACCGTATTACTTCTAGCTGCTAGAACTATGATTGAAGAAAGAACTGCTACTGATGGAAATATTGAGGCTGTTCTGCAGGTGTGCAAAGTTCTGTCTGAATCACCGCTGAAATTAAGCGTTAATCAGGCTTTTCTTGATGAATTATCACATGAAGGTGGTGCATTATATGATCTCCAGGTATTGAGGGCTTTAGAGGGAAAAGAGATAAGCGGGGAAGATGATTCGTATTATGCAGAGATGGCCAAAATTGCCTACTATTATACTGACACATTCGATATTTGGGACAAGACACTCTCATATGGGACCCAGGTGATCGCAAAGATGATGAAGTGGCTTATTGAGAACAACACGCATGTTGGTCAGTCAGATGGTATTAAGAATGTTTTAACCGATATGGCTAACATTGAGATACGTACAGATGTTGAACGTCAATTGCTCATAAGATTTGTTAATGACTGGGGTAAAGTCTCGCTCAATGATGTAGAGAAGAAAGATGCGATACAGAGAGTGTTTGACAGCGAGATATGGTGTAAAGTTCTACTTGAGACTGATTGCCCTCTCTCTAAAGCTATACTCGATAAGTATTATCGAGAGTTTAACTCTCAACCACTGTCCTCGTTTATTAATCCAAATAATGCTTGGGTGGGTCAGAATACCAGCTACTGGTTGCGTATATTGAAAGTTCTGATTGATAGCACGGAGTTTAAGCGCGTCTGCTCAGAGAAACTTGTTGATATTTCAAACCATGTAATCGATGGAATATGTTCAGGACAAATTTCCGAGAGGCATGGTTATATGGATTTGCAGCATAAACTATTGTCATGGGCAAGGTTCGATGATGTGTCAACCAAGGTGAATGACATGATGAGCAAATTTGGGAACGGACAATTGTCGATAACTGTATTTAAGTTCAAATCTCTACATCACTATTTAGAAAAGACAAGAGGGTATGAGACTCAATATCTTAATTATGTGTTAATGCCGATTATCAGAGATGCGGAAATACAGAGTATTGTATTAGAGAATAATGATTTCTACGAATCGTTAATTCGAGACAATATCGACCAAGCTTCTGAGCTAAGGCTAGAGTTGATAAAACTTTACGAAGAGTCCACTAATGAGGGTCTTAAGTCCATGATAGAAAGATTAGAGATTCTCCCTTTGCAGAACACTGAGAAAGAGTAACAAGTAGTCTATATTATGCAAACCGAGCTGGGGTAGTTTTACGATCATGTTTTCATAATATACAAAACTGTCCCTGATGATATAATATCAAGCCTCTAAACACAAATAAACAGGTTCAAGGTTAGGAAGAATTAAACGGAATTAACCACTATCTCATACGGAAAATGAATGTTTATCGGAAATAGACCAAGACAAGAAAAAGGGAACAATTCGCATTATTATGATTTCCACAGAGGTTGTTAGTCGTAAATAATGCTTGTTTACTTCAAGAAAAGAATATGAGTTCGCTGTCCACGAAATAGCCTATACTCTTCATTACTAATTATGAAAAACCGAGGCAGAGCCAAGAGATTTGCAAAGTATTACAACCAATGCAAGTTGCCGAAGTGGGTAACGGTGTTGGGTATAGTATTGCTGGCCTTTGGCATTGTGGCGGCTGGAGTGACGGCCATATTCCACGATAAGTATTCGTCTATCTTCGGCGAATGGGAATCTGCCCTTACAAATGTCTGGTTCATAGCTTTTATCGCATTGGTGGCCGTCGGCGCTATGATCTCGCTCGGATATCCCCTCTTGACGTTGATTGGTTCCTGGATCTGGACGTTATTCGCAAAGCCGGAGCCGGAAGTTGCCGAGGAACAGCTCGTTCCGGAAACAACGGAAGTCAAGGAAGAGGCTCCTGCCGTTGAAGAGAAAGCTCCCGCAACCGAACAGCCAGAGCGAGTCATCATCAATGAGGCCCGTCTTCGTGATATCTTTGACTCGGAATTCATGCATGAATGGGTCCGTGAAGGCAAGACATATCTCGACCAGGTCATTGAGGATTTGCAATTCGTCCGTGACAATTATGTGAAAGGATCCAAACAAGATGAGGAGCATTTCGCCGCAAAACACGTCATAGAAATCGCCAGTATCCTTCGTAAGAATAGATATTTCAGACGTGTTTATAACTCCTTCACGGAATGGTGTTGCATACTGTTCAATTGTCTTTCCATCGAACCGCCAAAGCGAGACAACATCAAGAATCCTCAGGAGATTTCCAACCAAGTCAAGAGACGCTTCTACTACCTTCTCTCTAAGAAGGAATAATCCGGAAATACAGAGAATAACCCGGAGATTTAATCCGGTCCGTGCCGACAATTGATTGATTACCATTCAATTGCCGGCATTTTCGTTTAATCCCTTTCTTTGTTCTACAAAAAAAACTAATATATGTTTGTCACGGCCATTCAGGAGCCGTGAGATTTCCGACCACGTTTTCCGGAGGCCCGATGCCAAGTGAGATTCCCATCGGAAAGGGGATCAAGAGAGGCAAAATCCATAAAACTTATTTGAAATGGATAAGCAATTGGACTTACTAGAGCTCCTCCGGGAATTTCCCGAAGCAAACTTGACCGTCCACGCCGGAGACCTGGGCCATTTCGCCCGGGAGCTCCTTGCCGAAGCCCGTCAGGACTTCGAACGCGAGCGCGCTGCGATCGCGGAGGAAAAGAAGGAGGAGTACCTAACCCCTGAGATGGTCAAGACCCTGCTCAGGATTTCGGAGAGCACGCTCTACCGAATGGCGAAAGCAAAGATCCTCGTCCCTGTGTTTGTAGGCGGACAGAAACGCTACCGGCGCTCCGACCTCGACAAGATCCTCAGTCCCTCGTAGCGATGCTTTACACGATCATCTATGATTTCATGTGGAAAGACCTGCCG
>JAEEGK010033366.1_pt1 | contig 10016 bp, 7 predicted proteins | sample 8958771 | NCBI WGS metagenome assembly JAEEGK01 (sample SAMN16246547, study PRJNA631951) | gut metagenome | biome: gut microbiome; feature: rumen; material: SC-attached | host: Bos | place: Iran: Karaj | collected 2018-10 | reverse complement strand
TGCTATCACTGCATTTTCCGTCGCATTCACCACCAAATTTTTCACGCAAAGCATTGTACTCGCCACGCGTCACCTCATGTTCGGCGATATAAAAATCATATGTAAACTTGACTTCCATTTTTGGAGTGTCACTTTTACGCACCCCTTTTTCATCCGTACCCAAATACGTCGATTTTCCTTTAGCATTGATGAGAACAAAGCCTTCATGATTTTTAGAAGACGAAGAAATCTCTGCAGAAGAAGACATTACAGAAGAAGAAGATTGTGCAGATGAATATAATTGATTAAACGGAAATTCGTCATTTTCGGAACAAGACATTCCGAAAATTGCAGATAAAAGAAATACTGCCAACCAAAACCAATTTTTCAAAGCACCACTTCTCATTTTTCTTTCTCCCAAGACAGCAAGAAATCATTCAAATGAGAAGTCAAAATAACGCTACCACCAGAACAAAGATGATCTTCATCTATGGCCATCGAATTCGAATAGTCGTGTTTTCCCATTTTATTTTCGTCCACCAGCACGAAATTCGGGTATTTCTTATTCAAAGCCTTCAGTTCATCAATCAATTTTTTCGCCGTACTGCGACGAAGTCCATAACGGCCAAACGCCCCCGTTTTCGCATACGCCGGACTTTGCGGGAAAATAAGCCCGACTACACGGATATTGCGTTTTGCCGCCTCCTTGATAATCGAAACAAGCGCCGCCTTACTATCGTCAATCAAATTCATGTGATCGTCATAATACGTACTGTCCTGTTCTATTTCAGGTTCATCACGCCACGAATGGCAAACCGAATTGGTATAACGTCCACGGTCTTTCATGTAACTGGATTCGTCCGAAGAGCCCACTGAATTTTCCGTATATTCCAGCAATCCATCGGGGTATCCATTCTTCCAATAATCATGATTGGCATCGTACACATAACCAAGATAATTGTCAAAATCCGTATAGAAGAAGTTATCGCCATCAGGGCCATCTATTTTGTGCCAAAAATCAATATCAAGAGAAACGACTATATATTTCAATTTCTTCATGTGGTTGAAAATATAACGGTTTAAAAAATCTCTTGACATATAAATCGAATTAGGAGTTTGTCCAAAATTCACGGCAAAGAACCGTTTATCCAAAGCACTTGGGCTTACGCCGAACATCGGCCTTGACGAGCCCAAGATTGCAACATTGGCGGTATCACGGTACTTCCAAAGGAGTTCCATCTTGAACCGCATGATGACAGACTCCCATTTATCCGACGGATTCAAATAAATACCCGCACTATCTGGATCAAGATTTGCAGTTTTAGGAACGACGACATTCTTACGCCAAAGACACGGATGCCAAAGTTCATCACCGTTCACTAAATCCAGAACAGAGCCATCTTTCACATTCACTAGGACAATTTTTGAATGCGCACCACTGGTAGTCGTGAGGGTTGCTACAATAAAGCCCCCATGAGTATCATTCTCTTCATAATTCAACACCCATTCCGAATGATCAAAAGTATAACCGTCCGGAGCCGCGATAGACTTGATAAGGCGCCCCGTACTATCGGCAATCAACAAGCGTTCATGCGTTGCATAGCTTTTACCCACAAATTCCGCACCGGTCTTTCCGCCAAAATCGAGGAACGCCACGCGTTTCGTGCCATCATGTGCAAGCGATACGTTACAAGCTTGTTCGCCATTGTACCACACGGTATCGCGGCCACCCGCTGCAGTTTCACTATTGGTGACATGCGCACGCAACAAGCGAGCCCCAGTCACAGCAAGCGAATTGTCATCCGAAACGCCGCCATGATACGCCCCATTGAAGAGCTTTTTGGGCACGCCGAAACGTCCCATGGCATACTTCACCTGCCAAGTACTTTTTGACTTGAACGAAGACGCATCCTTGTTATTCCCGGCATCGGACACATAAACGATTACCGTATCGCCATTTTCAAGCACACGCCATCTCGGAATAGACGCATTCCCTTTAATGTTCAGTTTAATAGGCTTTGTAGAAGATAACGAAAGCGGACGAATATAAACTGTCGATTTCCCGGAAACGCCCTCCATCCCCGTACAATAAGCCACAAGTCTCCCATCAGGAGAAATATCCGGATGATACGAATCGACAGTATCCGAGAATTCCGTAACAGACAACGTTCCGTTGACATAATCGACAAAAGCCAAGTTTCCCGTCACGTCATTGCGAAAGACAAGTTTTGTACGATACGTCCCGATATTTTCCTTGACCACAGAAGCACTCGCCATCGGAATGATTCTGCTCTCGCGAACTTTTCCGTCGCGGCCCATCCAAACAGCATTCGGGATTTTTCCAAAGGCAATGCGAAATCCCAAATAATCAGACTTGGCCGAAGAAGTCACAATATAAACATCGCCACGGTTATAAGGCTTGATTGCTGCAGGATCGTTGCGGTAGCTGCCACCCTTGATAACACGTTCACCTTGAACGCCACCATCCGGAGCACCAACATAATTTGTGATGGTCGTATCCTTATAGTAACCTAGCCAATCCGACACCCATTCCTTGACGTTTCCGCCCATATCGCAAAAATCACCGCTAAGCCTAGTGTATGAACAAACGTTTTTCGGTTCAAAACCGGAATTTAAGGCATTCCATTCTGCAGAAGGATTCCAAGCCCTGTCTGCGGCCATCATCCATTCCGCTTCGGTCGGCATGCGATACGCATCTACTTCAGGGTGAAAAACAAGCCCTTCCATCGAAATGCAATTCCCGACAGCATCAAAACTCGTCGATGTATAGGAATAAGCGGTATCATACCCTTCGCGCTTACTGCGTTCGTTGGCAAACAAGACGACATCGAAATACGTCACCTTTGTCACAGGCAATAAATCCGAATTCTTTTTCCGGCAGCGTTCATCAAAAGTGGTTCCCATGATACTTTTGAATTCTGCACAGGTGACCTCGTGTTTGCCCAACGAAAAGTCATAATTCAGCGCTGCACGTAATTGCGGGCGTTCATTTGCCTTGGCCGAAGTAAGATACGTCCCTAAAAAAGCAAGAGCGCCACCACTTGAATTTTTGATTTTCGAAGCTTTAATAAGGACTAGCCCATCATGGGAACTATCCAATTCGACCGGAGCATTGAGCCAAACATGATCTCCAAAAAAAGTATCACATCCGGAAACAAAGAAAAAAAACGATACTAAAAAAAGTACCTTGACAGAAAGGCAGGAACTATTCCAACACTTTGACTTAAACATTTCTCCTTAAAAATAGTTTTTTGAGGGATTGAAACCCAATTAACAAGCAGTAAAGACGCGATATAATGAGAAAAATCACATTGAATCAGGCAAACGGCTTTTGGCAATCTGCTGGTTCGCCCGAATCCCCGGGTATTTTGGGAAAAATTCTTCAGCCATCCGGTACCAGGTCAGTGCCCGAGGCACGTCATTTTCAAGGTACAAATTGCCAATATCGAACGCAGCTAGTCCAACAAATTCCTTGGGTTCAAGCGCACGGAATTCCAACCCCGTCCATTTTCCGTCTTTGTACTTTTCGCGATATTCTTCATCCGTGTATGAAAATCCGCAACGGTTGGGTTCCAAATTTATCGATTCGTTCGCGAAATTATAGCGCAAAAAAACATGTCCCGGCAAGAGGATGACATCAAGCCGCAAATTGCGCGCCTCCGCCACCATAAGCGCTAGCCACGAAAGCCCCATGCAGCCCGATTTGCGATTTGCAAGAACACGCAACGGCAGCACAGCATCTTTTGCAACCGATGCATCGCCCGCCCCGGCAAATTCGATGTTCCAAAAATTCCACAACAAACTTTTGAGGGAATTTAATGTATCATGTGTTACCGCGACACTGCTATCAAAGTAAGCAAGGCCTTCACGCCACTCGCGAATGGAATCCAAACACGACGGATTCCGTTCTTCGAACGTGCAAGCCATTTCACGATAAGAAACATTTTTGCCGCTCCCGCTCCAAAGAACCAGCGAAAGCGCAACAACAAGGGCTACAATTAACGCCGGCCAGAATAGCTTAGACAAAAGAGATTTCATTCCGAAATCCTAATTCTGAATTACAAGCCATCCCATTCCATCGGGCTTTGCCAGAAATCTCGTGCAGTCATCATGTAAATCACGAGGCGCTTGCTCAGCATGTCCTTTTTCATTTTCTTCAAGCGAGCACGAACGCCGGGACCACCGCCCCAACTTGTAAGCACCTGAACGTCAAGCCCCGTCGCATAAGCAAGGAGAGAACCAGGACCACCGCTCTTCTGGTCAACAGATTCGAACACGCCAGTAAACGAATCACCCATCAAGAGAATCGGAGCATTTTTGCCGCCCTTGTACGGTTTATCGCCCTTGTAAATTTTCATGCCCGCAAGCGTATCGGCGGCATACTTGGACTTTTCCTTATCCGGCAAATGAGCGACCAAGTCGCCTTCGCGGAGCACAACCGTATCCTTCATCAAAAGACTACCCGGCTGAGGATTCGCGTCCGCATACCAGCTGTACTGCGTCACGCGGGAAGCAAGCTGCTCCATCGCGGCAAGCATGCCAGGCAATGCCCAGTGCGTGTCATAGCGCTGGTAGCTGTAATGAGGCGGTTCATCGCCACTGCGTGCCGCCATCAAGGACGGGTAAAGGTCCAGTACATCAATTCCAGCCTCAAGCAATTCACGGATAAATTCACGGCCGTTCACATTCACGCACAAATCCGCAGGGGTCCCCTTCACAAGTTTATCCGCATAGATTTCTTCTTTCACTGGAATCGGGACAACTAGCAATTGGACATTCATCGAATCCAGATACTGTTTGAGTTCAACCATTCGCGGAAGCGGATTGTGGAGGCTATCTTGACCGCTAATTTTGTCTGCTACGAGGTAATTTGCATTACGACGGAACCAAAGCATTCCATCATCGGCCCACGCATTTTGCTCCTTCGGGAGTTTCGAAAGCTTTTTCTTCAACGCATCGCGGAACTTCTTTGTCGCAGGCGTTGCCGGGCAGCTATTTTCAAGAGATGCAAGCGTTTCGAGACGAGCATATGAGCTCGTATCAAGCGTACGGTTGACAGGAACGACCTCGCCTGCAGCGGCAAGCGAATCGGCAACCGCATTGGCACGCAACTGTTCATCCGTCAAGCGGAACGCCGGAACTTCAAACGCCACCCACATCGGTTTTCCCATCGGGTTTCCACGCATTACCGCAAACGGACGGTTCGCACGAGAATTTTCCCAAATGGCACCAGGAGTATGTTGTTCCAAATCGGTATTCAAAGTCGGGTACCAATAAGACGAAAGCGTACGCGCCCAGTTCATTGCCTCTTCGCTGTTCATCTCGGCAGTCATGTAGTAATTCAGGACTTCTGCCGTTTCACCACCCGAAACAAATTTCAGTTTACCATAGAACGGAGCACGGTTCGTCCAAATAGCGGGCATGACTTCGACCCACCATTCCACCTTCCCTTGATTTTCGCCCTTTCCGGGAACGCCCCACAAACGGCTTACTGTCTGGAACGCACGGAAAACATCGGGTTCATCCCATTTTACTGCTTCAACTTCGTTCAAGGTTTTTGCAAGCATTTCATCGCCAGTCTGCGCATAAAGTATTTTTGCAAACGGCTCCCATGCAATAGGCGTCAAACCGGCAACAATATCCGGTTCGTATTCCGAAATCGAGTCCAGCATCGGGAACGGAAAATCAGCAGCTTTTGCTCCCGCCATCTTGCCCGTGTAATTTTCAGGTTTTTCGTCCATACCCGCCATGCGAATCGGATTCGAGAAATACGCTGCAAAATCAAGCGCGGCAAGCGTCGGCTTTTCAACAACACGCACCTGCTTGTCAAAATCAAGTACGCGCAATTCAAAAACCGCCACCGGAGCCACGTAAGCCGGAGGCAAATTCGTCGGTGGAGCAGATTCCGCCTCGCTAGAAGCCTCGACAGAAGGCTTTGCAGACGAAGAAGCACAAGATGTAACGCCAAGTACGCCTGCGGCAAACCCCGCAAAGCATAAAAAAGGAATAGAGATATTTTTCATTTTCACAAAAGGAATTATAATAAAAAGACTCTATCTTAACTTTTTGAATTTTCTAAATTATACTCGTAATAAACAAGGAGTCTTTATGCCCGCTACAGGTGAACATAATAAATGGATTGCTCTTGCCCTTTGCATCCTTCTCGGATACTTGGGACTGCACCGTTTTTACGAAGGTAAAATCTGGACAGGAATTTTGTGGCTCTGCACCGGAGGACTTTTAGGAGTCGGCATTGTCGTTGACGCCATCTTGATTGTCATGAAACCGGAGCATTACTAATTAGGCATTAGGTTTTAGGGATTAGGAATTATAGTCACGACTAAACCACCTAACAAACTTAAAACCTAATCTTATATTCCACAAGACAATCCTAAGACCTATCACCTATTACCTACCACCTAATAATGAAACGTTTATTTGTTATCGCGACCGGCAGTGCCGGAAAAATCAGAGACTTTGCACACATTCTCGGCACCGACCATTACGAATTCAAGACATTGAAAGATATCGGATTTGACGAAGACATTATCGAAGACGGAAAGACCTTCGCAGAAAACGCTATCATCAAATCCAACACGACAGCACAATGGCTCGCCAAGCGCAACATCGAAGCGACCGTTCTCGCCGACGATTCCGGCCTTGAAGTTTTCGCACTGAACGGCGAACCCGGCATTTACAGCGCCCGCTATTGCGGCAAGCATGGCGATGACGATGCGAACAACAACCTTTTGATGCAAAAGCTCGAAGGGATTGAAGACCGCAAGGCACGTTACTTCTGCGCACTTTCATATCAGACCGTCACGAAGAACGAACAAGGTGAATTTGTTATCAGCGAGCCCATCATTTTCGAAGGCGAATGCCGTGGCGAAATCAACCACGCTCCCGTTGGCGACATGGGATTCGGTTACGATCCGCTGTTCGTTCCCGATGGAGAAACGAGAACTTTTGCGCAAATGGATCTCGAAGAGAAAAAACGCATCAGCCATCGCGGAAACGCCATCCGAGCGCTGAAAAAAGCCCTCGGAAAATAAAGGCCCGCCACTTTTTTCGAAACATCCGCAATAATCGTGCCATGCTAAAAATTCTATTCGCTCCGCTACAAGGTTACACGACGATCATTTATCGCAAAGCCCATGCGGAAATCTTTGGCGGAGTCGATGCATATTACGCACCGTTCTTGCGCATAGAAAATGGAAAGCCACGCGAAAAAGACCTGCGGGATTTGGAATCTTCCAATCCGCAACATCCCAATTCAAAAGAGCAGACCTGCGCAAAAACCGTGCCGCAAATTATCGCAAACAGCGTCGATGAATTCAAAGTTCTCACAAATGCATTAATTGCCAAAGGCCACACGGAAATCGACTTCAACATGGGTTGCCCATTCCCGATGCAAGTCAATCGCCATCGCGGTTCCGGACTCTTAAGCGACACGCAAACCGTCCAATCAATCATGGACGAAATCAAAAAATTGTCTAGCACCACAAACGGAACTGCGCCAATAAAATTTTCCGTCAAGATGCGAATCGGGCAAGACTCCCCTGACGAAGCATTTGCACTACTCCCTATTTTAAACGAAGCTCCGCTTGCGCAAATCACGCTCCACCCGCGACTCGGCAAGCAACAGTACAAAGGTGCGATCGATTTCAAGTCGTTTGAAAAATTTTATAACGAATGTAGCCATCCGCTTGTTTATAACGGAGACATCACAAGCGTTTCGCAAATCTGCGAAATGGAAAAACGTTACCCAAAACTCGTCGGCGTCATGATTGGTCGCGGATTGCTCGCCCGACCAAGCCTCGCAGCGGAATACAAAGCGGGAAACGCAGACATTCAGGATGATCGCAAAAATTATGCCGTAAGCGAAAGCGAATTTACAAACAAGCTCATTCGAATGCACCAAATCATTTTCGAACACGCTTGCAAAACGTACCAAGGCGACAGTCAAATTCTTTCGCATGTTCAAAGCTTCTGGGAATATCTCGAACCCAACACTCCCAAAAAATTTTTCAAGAAAATCAAAAAAGCCGGTAAACTAAGCGAATACCAAGAAGCAATTATAGAGTTGAGGGGGCTGTCGTGAACAGCGTCTATATCGAAATCACGAACGTTTGCAATTTGCATTGCAGCTTTTGCCCTTGCGGAACAAAGGTCGGCATTGAAGCCACAACAGACAAAGGAATTGCAACAGAAAATTCGTCGACTTTCGCGAATCGCACGTTCATGGATTCGAAACTCTTTGACGCCTGTATTGCCGGAGCACAAGAAATCGGAGCCACAAATGTCTATTTTCACGTTCTTGGCGAACCCACACTCCACCCCGGCTTTGTTCATTACGTCAAGAAGTTAGAACAAACGCCATTAAAGCTTACGCTTACGACAAACGGCACCACCATTGAACGTACAGGCCGCCAAATTCTCGCGAGCCCCGCCGTCCGTCAAGTCAACTTTTCAACGCACGCCTATGCAGAACTCCCCCGCGAAACTGCAGAGCGATATCTGCAAAACGTCCTCGACTTCTGCCAAATCGCCACCATCGAACGCCCGGACCTCTATATCAATTTGCGACTTTGGAACGTCGGCGCCGAAGAAGCCTCCCCGTGGAATTGCTACATGCTCAAGCGAATCCACGAGACATTCGGCATTGAAGTCACGCCCGGGCATTTTTGCAGCCGCCACAAAAGCTTCAACATCACCGGTCGCCTCTACCTGCACGAGGACACTAGATTTGAATGGCCCAGTTCAGACGAGAGCAGTTCGACTAATTCGACAGGCTCATCAACCGGCTCACTGAGCTTGAGTCATCCTGAGCAAAGCATCGATAGATGCGACGTCGAAGGATCTAACAGCAAAATCGTTGTTGGCACGTGCCGCGCTATAGACACGCACGTTGCCATTCTCCATGACGGCCGCGTTGTCGCCTGTTGCCTCGACCATAGCGGACAAATTACACTCGGACATATCGGCGAACAAAGTCTTGCAGAAATCATCAACAGTCCAATGGCGCAAAATATAAAAGACGGCTTCGTACAGCACGAACTACGCCACCCCTTCTGTCAAACATGCAGTTTTTGCAAACGGTTTAAATAACTTTTTAACCGATAACAGATCTAGATAAAAACGGCAAGAGGTCAAGATAAAACAGATTTTTTAAAAGACCTACCACACGTCTAAAAAAAGAAGAAAAAACATTTTACAACGTTATATTTGCATATTTATATTATTATATATGCAATAAAAAATTTTTTATAAATTTCTAGATTAAAGAAGAGAATGAAAAACGAAAAACTTTCGTGTCAAGAAGTCTGTTTTCAGCTATTTGCTGACAAAACGGACTACTACCATCGCTGGTATCACGCCAAACCAATGCTGATAACATCGGAACGTCGCGACGAATTGCGGCGTATGCAGGCTTTGCTCTATAAATGCATCGCCTACATGGCAGAGCACTACCGTAAATGGGTACCGGAATATATGCCCTTAAATGAAAAGGTGATGGAAATTTTGAATCGCCAGAGCCACTATCCCTTCCGAGCAGGGGCCTACAGGCCCGACTACCTTATCAGCGAAGAAGGCAAGCTGCTGTTGGTCGAAATTACCAGCCGTTTCTTTGGGCATGGAATCTGGTTCAGCTATCCCTCGGTAATCAAGGCCGAGCAATTCATGGCAACCCATCCCGACACTTCTTGGGAAAACCGGTACAATGAATTGATGACCTACATGCGCGATGCCATCCCAGCAAAAAGCCCCATTTACGTGCTGAAGAGCAGCGACCGGACGAGCGAAATTGCCCTTTACAAAAAATTCTATGAGTACTACGGACATGAAGTGACCATCTATGAAGCCAACGAGGTCGAAGAGCATATAGACAAATGGAGTCACGATGCCGTAGTATTCAGCGCTCTCAATCAAGAGGACATTCTGTCCTTCAAGATGGAAACGTTGCAAGCCATGATAGACGTGCGTATGATCAATGACTTCCGCACTATCTTCCTTGC
>JAEEGK010033364.1_pt1 | contig 10017 bp, 9 predicted proteins | sample 8958771 | NCBI WGS metagenome assembly JAEEGK01 (sample SAMN16246547, study PRJNA631951) | gut metagenome | biome: gut microbiome; feature: rumen; material: SC-attached | host: Bos | place: Iran: Karaj | collected 2018-10 | reverse complement strand
CAGAAAATGCAACAGCAGTTTGATGATTCGATGTATGCTCAGGCAGCAGAAGACGAGGAATCAGTGCGCAGACTGCTCCAGAATGTGGTACACCTTTCTTTCAGTGAAGAGCAACTGATTGACGAGTTAAAAAAAGTTAAAGTTGGAAATCCGAAATATGTCGAGATTATCCACAAACAGAACGACATCAACAAGCAGTTGGCGATGACAGAGGATACACTTACAGCGATAGCCAAAAGAAATTTCCAGATAAGCCAGTTCATTTTCAACGAATTAAAAGAGCTTAAAGACGTATCGAAGCAGGCAACGACAAGTCTCACCAACAGAAATGTCTCACAGGCATCGAAGAATCTTCAACAGACGATGAGTTCGCTGAACAAGTTTGCCCTGATGATATCTGAAAGTTTAGACGAAATGGACCAGCAGATGTCGAATATGTCATCCTGTTCCAATGGGAAGAAGCCCAAGAGCGGAAACAGTGGGAAAGCGAGCATGCAGACCATGAAAGACCTGCAGGAACAGCTCAAGAAACAGATGGAAGAGATGAAAGAGAATCAGGGAAAGAGCAAAAATTCCGGAAAAGAAGGACAGATGGGAAACAGTGAACAGTTTGCAAAAATGGCAATGGAGCAGGAGGCAATCAGAAGGCAGCTTGAACAGCTTCAGCAGGAGTTACGCAGTGAAGGGCAAAGCCTCGACGGTGACTTGCAGAAAGCCATTGACGCCATGGAGCAGAATGAGATTGACCTGATCAACAAGCGTCTCACTGATGAAATGATGAAACGCCAGGAAGAAATCATGACGCGGCTGCTCCAATCGGAAAAGGCGCAGAAGCAGCGTGAACAGGACAATCAGAGACAATCGAAGGAAGGCAAAGTTTTCGACAGACCTTCCCCAGAAGAAATTTTCAATCCTGAAAACAAGGGTGACAAGTTTGATGACAAACTGCACACTGTTCCGCCAAGCCTCAACAATTTCTACAGACAGAGAGTGGACAAATACAGATATGAACTCAAAAAGCAATAAAAATGGAAGTCGAATACAGAAAGAACATCATAATTTGCAGCGATGACACAGTCCAATATCGTGTCAGAAACATCCTGAAAATCAAAGAAGCCCTTTACAAAGTCGTAAAAGCCGAGAAGAAGCGGCTCGTTGCCATCAATATAATTCTCACCGATGAGAGCACCATGCTGTCATTGAATGAAAAATATCTCGGACATGACACTGACACCGATACCATAACATTTCCGTACAACGAAAAGGAAAAGGATGTTTTCGGGGATGTTTACATCAGCATCGACAGGGTGAGGGAGAACGCAAAGACATACGGCTGCCATGTTCAGGAGGAATTATTCAGGATAATGGTTCACGGCACTCTGCATTTATGCGGTTATGAAGACAAGAGAGACGAGGATGAGAAGAGCATAATGATTGAGAAACAAGAGAAATACATAAAGATGTTCCACGTGGAACAAAAGTGAAATGGAAAGCCAATATGACATAATAGTGGTTGGAGCGGGTCATGCCGGATGCGAAGCTGCGTGTGCGGCATCGAATCTCGGTGCCAAGACTTTGATGGTAACACTGAACAGGGAGAGTGTCGCCAGGATGTCATGCAATCCGGCAATAGGCGGCATAGCAAAAGGCCAGATAGTCAGGGAAATCGACGCTATGGGAGGATACACGGGAATAGTCGCTGACCGCTCGATGCTGCAGTTCAAGATGCTGAACCGGTCAAAGGGTCCTGCGATGTGGAGTCCACGTTCCCAAAACGACAAGAGACTGTTCACCCTCGAATGGCTCAATGTGCTTGACTCAATGAAGAATCTTGATTTCATTCAGGATGATGCCAAAAGTCTTATCATCGAAGACGACACTGTAAAAGGCATCAGAACAGCCATGGGGAAGTCGGTTTATGCCAAAGCCGTAATACTTGCCAACGGAACCTTCCTGAATGGCAGAATCCATATTGGAGAAGTGTCATTCGCAGGAGGCAGGCTCGGAGAGCAAAATTCTGTCGGCATAAGTGACCAGCTGCTGTCACTCGGCTTCACCGTAGAAAAGCTGAAAACCGGCACACCTGTCAGAATCGACGGCAGAACCATAGACTATTCGGCGCTAATTGAGCAGCCTTTTGACGATGTCCCCGGAAAATTCAGCTTCTCTGACGAGACGCAATTTCTTGACATTTCCAAACAACGCAAATGCTATATTGCCCACACCTCGCCAGAAGTGCATAACATCCTGAAGGAGGGGTTTGACCGTTCACCAATGTTCCAAGGACGCATAAAAGGCAAAGGACCGAGATACTGTCCCTCAATTGAAGATAAGCTGAACAGATTTGCCGAAAAGACCCAGCATCCTATTTTCGTAGAGCCTGAGGGATTCAACAATATTGAAGTTTATCTCAACGGATTCTCCTCATCTCTTCCGGAAGAGATACAATACAGGGCCATCCGTAAGATGGCAGGTTTCGAACATGCCAAATTCATGAAGCCCGGATATGCCATCGAATATGACTTTTTCCAGCCCACACAGTTGAAAAGCACGCTTGAGACAAAACAGATATCCAATCTTTACTTCACCGGACAGATAAACGGGACCACCGGATATGAGGAGGCAGCATGTCAAGGTCTTATGGCCGGCATCAACGCCGTAAGAAAAATCCGCAATGAAGAGCCGATAGTCCTGTCCCGTTCCGAGGCGTATATCGGTGTGCTCATTGACGATTTGGTGACAAAAGGCGTTGACGAGCCTTACCGGATGTTTACGTCAAGAGCCGAATATCGGATACTGTTAAGACAGGATGATGCCGATGCTCGACTGACGGAGCGAGGCTATGAGTTGGGAATCGTAAAAGAAGACCGTTATGACTGGTGGCTTCAGAAGAAGAATTCTATCGAAGAAATCGAGCATTTCTGTAATTCATTTGCCATTAAGCCCCGACTCATCAATGGTGCTTTGGAAGCTCTCGGCTCTACCCCACTCCAATATGGATGCAAGTTAACCGACTTGATTAGTCGTCCGGAGTTGAGCTTTGAGAAATTAGAGGACGCTATACCCGAGCTGAAAGAAATGCTGAATAGGCCGAAAAATCGGAAAGAAGAAATCAGCGAGGCAGCCGAGATACGCATCAAATATAAAGGATACATCGAGCGCGAACGTTTGGTAGCTGAAAAGATGCATCGCTTGGAGAACATCAAGATTCGCGGGCACTTTGACTACGAGAACCTCAATGCCATTTCGACAGAGGCGCGCCAGAAGCTGATGAAGATTCAACCAGAGACGCTGGCGCAAGCAAGCCGAATACCGGGAGTAAGTCCGAGCGATATCAATGCCATGCTGGTGCTGATGGGACGGTAGGCACATTGCTGGTGAAGGTTAAGAGTGAAAAGGCTAATGTTTCACGTGAAACAATATATAATGTGTAACCAATATAACTAACTGAAAATGAACAACAAAGTATTGATTGACAATCTCAGGAGCATTCCTGATTTTCCGAAGAAGGGTATCAACTTTCGTGACGTTACGACGCTCTACAAGAGTGCCGAATGCATGAAGATTATGACCGATGAGCTTTATGAGATTTACAAAGACAAGGGTATAACCAAAATCGTAGGAATCGAGAGCCGTGGTTTTATTTTGGCCGCAGCATTGGCAGTTAGGCTCGGCGCTGGAATGGTGATGGCTCGCAAGCCTGGCAAGCTTCCCTCAACGGTCGTTAAGGAGTCGTTTTCAAAAGAATATGGCGTAGATACTATTGAGATGCATCTCGATTCTATCGACGAGAACGACGTGGTGCTGATTCATGACGACTTGCTGGCAACGGGAGGAACGGCGAAGGCTGCATACAACCTGGTACAGCATTTCAATCCGAAGAAGGTGTATATGAACTTCATCATAGAAATCAGAGACGAAGGTCTGCATGGGCGCGATGAGTTCGAAGGTATTGAATTGACGACTCTGTTGACACTCTGAAGGGCCGCGGAATAAAGACCGACGGAGAAGGGCCGAGGGAGAAAGGCCAAGGGAGAAAAACCCGGCGGAGATGCGCCGGGAACGAAATACGTTCCACGTGAAACATTAAACAATGACGAAGGAAGAAAACGAGAAGCGTCTTGAGTATCTGAAGGGCATTGTAAGGCGGTTGCCTGACAAGCCTGGCAGCTACCAGTTCTATGACGAGCATCATACCATTATCTATGTGGGTAAGGCGAAGAACTTGAAGTCAAGAGTATCGTCTTACTTCCACACGGAGGTTGACCGCTATAAGACAAAGGTGCTGGTATCGAAGATTCACGATATCAGCTATACTGTGGTGAATACCGAGGAGGACGCTCTGTTGTTGGAGAATTCGCTCATCAAGAAGTATAATCCGCGATACAATGTGCTGCTGAAGGACGGCAAGACCTATCCTTCGATATGCGTCACCAACGAGTACTTCCCTCGTATCTTCAAAACACGCACGATCAACAAGAGATGGGGCACCTATTATGGTCCCTACGCCAAAGTGAGTACCATGTACGAAGTGCTGAAACTCATCAAGACGCTTTATTATCCACGGACCTGTCGACAACCCCTCACGAAAGAAGGTGTTGAAGGCGGGAAATACCATGTTTGTCTGGACTATCATATCAAGAAATGTATGGGTCCGTGCGTAGGGAAACAGAGCTACGAAGACTATCAGAAAAACATTCTTCAGGCTCGTGAAATTTTAAAGGGAAATACCCGAAAAGTAATTCGCGACCTAAAGGAAGAAATGCTTCGTTTGAGCGAGGAACTGAGGTTTGAGGAGGCTGAAGAAGTGAAGCGTAAATTCCAAACGTTGGAAGGCTTTGAGAGTGCAAGCCAGGTGGTGAGCCACACGATAGACAACGTGGATGTGTTTACCATTACAAGCGATGAAAAGATGGCCTTCATCAACTACATTCACGTGTCGAACGGCAGCATTAACCAATCGTTTACCATTGAATATAAGAAGATGTTGAACGAGACTGACGACGAGCTTTTGCAACTGGGTATTGTCGAACTGAGGGAGCGTTTCAAGAGCGATGCAAAGGAGATTATCGTGCAGCAAGAGGTGGACATTGAGCTCGAAGGAGTAAGGTTTACCGTACCTAAATTAGGCGATAAAAAGAAGCTGCTCGACCTCTCTGAAATGAACTGCAAAGAGTACAAGTTCGACCGCCTGAAACAAGCCGAGAAACTGAACCCCGAGCAGAAGCAAGTAAGGCTAATGAAGGAGCTTCAGGAAAAGCTTCACCTGCCCTCCCTACCCTACCAGATTGAGTGCTTCGACAATTCAAACATATCGGGCACGGATGCCGTAGCAGCCTGCGTGGTTTTCAAGAAAATGAAACCCTCGAAAAGCGACTACAAACGATACAATATCAAGACCGTTGTGGGCCCCGACGACTATGCATCGATGAAGGAAGTGGTGTCGAGGCGATACAGTCGACTCATACAGGAACAACAGTCCCTGCCCGACCTGATTGTTGCTGATGGCGGAAAGGGTCAGATGGAGGTCATCCGCGAGGTTATTCAAGACGAATTAGGGCTCGATATACCCATTGCCGGCCTTGCCAAGAACGACCGTCACCGTACCAACGAACTGCTCTACGGATTCCCGCCCATATCAGTTCAGCTGAAGACCGACTCAGAGCTCTTCCATGTGCTCACTCAACTGCAAGACGAGGTTCACAGGTTCGCTATCACATTCCATCGAGAGAAGCGTTCTAAGCGCGCCTTACACTCCGAGCTTGACAACATACCAGGCATCGGTCCCAAGACGCGTGACGGGCTACTAAATGGCCTTAAATCGGTTCGTAGGATACGCGAGGCAACCGAGGCCGAACTATCATCTATTGTCGGTCCCTCAAAGGCAAAAATTGTGTACACTTACTTCCATCAACCCACTAACGAAAAATGACTTTGTGACATGTGACTTTGTGACATTAAGGAGGTTCCCAATGTCGCAAAGAAAAAGGGCAGACTTATACGTTAATATTATATAATATTATAATAATGTGTATTAATAGTATTAATAGTATTAGCTCGTAACCGATGATGTTTGGTAATTCGTCAAGGTGCTTAATGTCACAAAGTCACATGTCACAAAGTAACACTAAAGCGGACGAAATTTGGTGGTTTCAAAAATAGTTCGTATCTTTGCGGCATGAGAGCAGTAATACAACGAGTGAGCCACGCCAGCGTTACCATCAAGGGCATCGTCAAGAGTCGCATCGGACAAGGATTCCTAGTGCTGTTAGGCGTGTGCGATGAAGACACGATGGAGGACGTGGAGTGGCTGGTGAAGAAGATAGCCAACTTAAGGGTGTTCGGCGATGAGAACGACGTGATGAACCGCAGCATCTTAAATGTTAATGGCGAAGTCCTTGTAGTGAGTCAGTTTACGCTCTACGCCAGTTATAAGAAAGGTAACCGTCCGAGCTGGTTCAGGGCAGGCTCTCACGAGCACTCTATCCCGCTCTACGAAGCCTTCTGCGCCCAACTTTCGGAAGCCATAGGGAAACCAGTAGGCACGGGTGAATTCGGCGCTGACATGAAGGTTGAGCTGTTGAACGACGGGCCGGTAACCATTTGCATGGATACGAGGAACAAAGAATAGGGGTTGCGACGGTGTTGCAACATACGAAACAAGGAACAATGAAAAAATACCTCAGGGAAATAGAAGTATCAGGACTGGTACTGGTGATTATCGGCATCGTATTCTCATGGATATGGGGGTCGACGGTTGGCATGTGGCCTTGCTTAATGGGTCTGCTGCTATGGCTCGTCACGTTCCTCTACAAAGCGTTTCACTGGAACGAATATGCGCGTGAGAACAAGCAGAACATCATGATTCTGCTCATTGCCATCGTTATACTGTTCCTGCAAATGATGATGAGACTATGACTATTCGTGAAGCACAAGAACAGGTAGACCGCTGGATCAAAGAATACGGCGTGCGCTACTTCTCCGAACTGACAAATATGGCAGTTCTGACGGAGGAAACAGGTGAATTAGCCCGGGTAATCAGTCGCCGCTATGGTGACCAGTCATGGAAACCCACCGATCCGCGAGCCGCCGACAATGGTCGCGCAGCACTTGGCGAGGAGATGGCCGACGTGCTTTGGGTGCTGCTTTGTCTGGCTAATCAAACAGGAGTAGACCTCACGGAAGAGCTGCTGAAATCGATAGAAAAGAAAACCAGGAGAGACGCTCTGAGGCATATAGAAAATCCGAAACTGAAGGCCTGAAAAAGCATCAAACAACGAAATAAAAAAGCAATAATTATGGAAGAAAAGACAATGTACGAAGAGGCTCTGTCGAAGTATAACCTCGACATCAGCGACCAAGAGGTGCAGGAGGCCGTGAAGGAAATCATAGCCACAAAAGTACACCAGAACGATACACCTGAAGTGAAGAAATTCCTAATGGGAAGCGTAGAACTGACAACGCTGAAGACCACCGACAGCGATGAGAGCGTGATGGCCTTTACCGAGCGCGTCAACGCGTTTGATGAAGCCTACCCTACCCTTCCCCACGTAGCCACCATCTGCGTCTATCCGAGGTTTGCCAAAGTGGTAAGCGAGACGCTGGAGGTAGACGGCGTGGAAATTGCGTGCGTTTCAGGCAGTTTCCCGTCGTCTCAGGCGCTTATCGAGGTGAAGACGGTAGAAACCTCACTGGCCGTGAAAGACGGCGCCACAGAGATTGATATGGTGCTCTCCGTGGGTGCTTTCCTCAGCGGCGACTACGAGACCGTCTGCGACGAAATACGGCAGATGAAAGACGCTTGCGGCGATAAGAAGATGAAGGTTATCCTGGAAACGGGATGCCTGAAGACGGCAAAGAACATCAAGACGGCCTCCATACTGGCCATGTATAGCGGTGCCGACTACATCAAAACCTCAACAGGTAAGCTCGAACCTGCAGCCACTCCCGAGGCGGCCTACGTGATGTGCCAGGCCATTAAGGAATACTACGAGGAAACGGGCATACAGATTGGTTTTAAGCCCGCTGGAGGCCTCAATAGCGTAATGGATGCATTGATCTACTACACCATCGTCAAAGAGGTTCTGGGCGAAAAATGGCTTACCAACCAATGGTTCCGAATGGGTACATCAAGACTAGCCAACTTGCTGTTGAGCGAGGTGGTTGGTGAAGAAACCAAATTCTTCTGATTGAATCTTACAATTTTCGTTGGATTACGTAATCGAGATAGGCTGTCAGCGCATCGCTGATAGCCTTTTCTTTTACATAGCGTTCGATAAATACACGGGCTTCAACGGCAATCTCCTCCATTTTCTGCTCAGCATACTCAATGCCACCGCATCGCTTAGTAAACTCTACCAAAACAGCGATTTCATCGGCATTTACCGTGCCAGCCTTCACCTTGCGTGCCAAGGTTTGCATCGACTCCAGGTTAGAGTTGTTCATTGCATAGAGAACCGGAAGAGTAAGCTTTCCTTCTACCATATCATTGCCTGTTGGCTTACCTATCTCCTTGGAATCAAAGTAGTCGAAAATATCGTCGCGAATCTGGAATATCATGCCGATATTTTGTCCGAATTTTGCAGCGGCAATTATCTCCTCTTCCGAAGCTCCTGCTGAGATGGCACCAATCTTGGCACAGGCTTCAAACAAGGCGGCGGTTTTGTTGTTAATAATCTGATAATAAACGTCTTCCGAGAAGTCTTGATTCTGGATATTCGACAACTGAAGAATCTCTCCGGCAGCCAACGTTCGTCCGAGTTCTGCCAACAATTGTATGATTTTCTGATTATCGGTTAGCGACACTCTCAGCAATGCCGTAGACAGAATATAATCGCCTACTAATACTGCCACCTTATTATCATAGGTAGCATTCACCGAAGCTTGTCCGCGACGCTCACTACTCTCATCTACCACATCGTCGTGAACCAACGAAGCCGTGTGCAACAGTTCAAGTCCTACCGCAGCATTCTGTGTTACATGAGACACCTTTCCAAAGTTATTGGCGGTCAGCAATATCAGCATCGGGCGCATACGCTTTCCACCACGCTGGCGAATATGAGAAAGCGCAGATCCCAGAAGTCCGTCAGAATGCGTCAGCGACTCGTTGAACAACGCAATAAAGTCGTTCAAATCCTGCTCAATTGGCTGTTTGATGAGTGATAAATAATCCATTGCGAACGAATTTTGTTACAAAATTAGTGAAAATCTTCGGATAATGAGAATTTTTTTAGTAATTTTACGCGAAAATTCTCACTTGTTATGGATAAACTATTCCTTTTAGACGCTTATGCGCTCATTTATCGTTCGTATTATGCGTTCATCAAGAACCCAAGAATCAACTCCAAGGGGCAGAACACGAGTGCTATCATCGGCTTTTGCAACACGTTGAACGAAGTGCTGCAGAAAGAGCAGCCTACCCATATCGGCGTGGCCTTCGATCCTCACGGGCCCACCTTCCGTAGCGAGGCTTTTCCTGAGTATAAAGCCCAGCGCGATGCAACGCCTGAGGACATCCACGCTGCCGTTCCTATCATCAAGAACATCCTCAATGCCTACCGCATTCCAGTGCTCCAAGTCGATGGCTATGAGGCAGATGACGTTATTGGAACATTAGCAAAAAAAGCCGATTCCATCGGAGTAAAATGCTATATGCTCACCCCCGATAAGGACTACGGACAACTGGTTACTGAGCATGCAAACATCTTCCGTCCCCGACACGGAGGCGGCTATGAGGTAATGGGCCCCAAGGAAGTTTGTCAGAAATACAGCATCTCCTCTCCTACTCAAGTCATCGACCTCCTGGCACTCATGGGCGACTCAGCCGACAACTTCCCGGGGTGTCCGGGCGTTGGTGAAAAAACTGCTGCAAAGTTGATTGCCGACTTCGGAAGTGTTGAGCAACTTCTGGCTCGTTCGTCAGAAATCAAAGGCAAGCTTCGCGAAAAAGTGGAGGAGCATGTAGAGGATATCAAGATGAGTTACTTCCTGGCGACCATCAAGACCGATGTTCCTATC
>JAEEGK010033359.1_pt1 | contig 10018 bp, 5 predicted proteins | sample 8958771 | NCBI WGS metagenome assembly JAEEGK01 (sample SAMN16246547, study PRJNA631951) | gut metagenome | biome: gut microbiome; feature: rumen; material: SC-attached | host: Bos | place: Iran: Karaj | collected 2018-10 | reverse complement strand
TTTCTTCTTTATTTTCTTCTTTATTATCTTCTTTATTTTCTTCTTTATTTTCTTCTTTATTATCTTCTTTATTTTCTTCTTTATTTTCCTTATCATTAACCTTAATTTCATGATTTCCAAAACTTATACTTATAATTTCATTATCTTTACAATATTCAATTTCTTCTTTATCTTCTTCACATTTATTCTCTTCCTCTATATTTAACCCACTTCCATTTTTCTGAATTTCATTATTATTTTCATCAATTTTTTCAAAAAAAACATTCATTGTTCTATCTCTAACAAACCCTTTATTATCAATATTTTCGAGTTTAATATCTTCAATAAAATAAACCGCTCTTTCGAATTTTTCCATAGCCCATTCAATATCTTTTTCTACGAATTTTTCAACTCCACCTTTTTTAAAATTTTTAGCTTTATCAATTCTTTCAAAAATATTCATATCACATAATTTTTTAGAAGGAGGATTTATTTCAACAATTTCAATTTCAAGAGTAATAGTAAAATTAGGTAATTTAGATTTTTCATTAGGTAAACTTAAATAACCATATTTAGGTTCAATAATAAATTCTGATTTTTCTCCTAATTTCATAGTCTTTGCTGCGATTTCCCAACATAATGCAACTTCATGATTTCCTATTGTATATCGAAATGGCTCTTTGTATGTTTGGTCAAATATTTGATCTTTTAAATTACCACAATATTTCACTCCCACTTCTTGGTTCTCTGTTACTAGTGAACCTTGACCTTCTGTTATTACCTTCTTTTTTATTCCTCCGTCTGGAGTAACGTTTATATAGGAGTCTATAGTTAATTCTGGAAACATTTTAAAAAATTTTTTATAAAAGGGGAAATGAAATTAATTATTTTAAAATGATATTATTTTTTTTTAATGTGTAAATTATTTTCATTTATATTAATTATTTATTATACTTTTTAAAAATGAAAGAAATGTTTTATGTTGAATTAAATATTAATAAGATTTAATTTATAAAGGAAATAATAGGATTTGTATTATCAAATATAATTTATTTGTTATAAAAATATACAAAAAAGAATTATAAAATGTTTTTTCATTCATTGAAAATATTCTTTAGGATTTGAATAAAATAATATATTCAAATAATCAAAACAAATAATATTCTTTTCTTTATATATAAAATAATAGCATTAATGCTAATTGTTAAATTTAATAAATTATTTATCATTTAAAAAGCAAATAAGAATATGAATTATTAAAGTTCATATATAATTTACTGAATAATATAAAAAAAAAATTATAAAATTTTCTTAATTAGTGGTATTTAATTCTTCTTCATTAATTCCTACAAACTGAGAAAAAAATTCTTTCATTTGTTCAAAAGTTAAATTATTATTTAAAACAATCCATGAAGAAACATTAATTAAATGATTTTCATTAGCTTCTCTTGGATCTTTACTTGATCCAGGAGACAAAAAAATTTCAAGTCTAAATCTTTTATTATCATCTGATTTAACATTAAAATTTTCATAAAGTCTAAAAATAACATGAGAACAATAATCTAAATCGAAAATATTTCTTAATTCATATAAAGTTTTTTGATCACCTAATAAAAAGGAATTATAACCATAAACTAATAAATTAATTAAAGCATACATATGAGAAGCACAAGTAAAATAAAATCTAGTTTTAACATGTCTCCAAGTACTTTTTATATCTGAAGTATCTACTCTACTTTGATCAAGTCCACTCCAATTATTATTATTTTCTTTTATATTATTTTCATAATAAGGATTATTATAATTCCACCATATTAAATCTTTATATATTTTATTCATTAAAGGTTTTATTATTTTTATTCCAATATCTATTTTCTCTTTTATTGTTATTCCATATTCGAAAGGCATTAAAAAATGAGATATTAAAAGAATATTTTCATATAACTCATAAGCTTCATCATCTAACATATCTTTATTATGTATTATATCATATTTTATATTATCATATATATCTGGAATTTTTGTTACGTCAAATTTACCTGTTTTCTTATTATAGAAATCTAATCTAAGTTTTTTATATCTTTTATATATTAATATTTCTTTCTCTTCTTGACAATCTGGTATTATGATATTATTATGATTCTTTAAATCTGATGTTATTATTTTTTCCTTTCTTGTTTCTCCACTTTCACATGAACTTACTGTTCTATGAGATAATGCTTTTCCTTTTATTGAATTTGATTTTTGATTTTTTATTGAATTATCTTCCTCTTTTTTTTTATTTTTTTCTTTCTTATTTTCTTGTGATAATATATCAATATTTAAATTATTTTCTGATAAAAAACTATTTCTTTTTTCCATATAATCAGGATTATTAATTAAATAAGAATCTGAATCATTACCAAGTTCTTCATTTGAAAGAAAAGTTTTAATCTTCTCTAAAATTTTATCAATTAATTCTAATATAACTTCCATTCTTCTAAAACCATTATCAATTTTTTTCATTAAACCAAAAACAGGATATTTCAAATTATACTGATTTTGATTATCCCAATTATTAATTTCATTATTAATATTATTCCAATCAGGATAAATAGAATTTTTATCAAACAAAGAATTAAATTTGTCTAAAATATCTCCATTATAATTTAAACATTCTGAAATTTCATGTTTAATCTTTCCTTTAACTTCAGGAATTTGATCATTAGTAACATCCAAAGCATTTGTAATATTTTCATCTCTTCTCACCATTGAAGTAATAATAGGAGTAATAGGACCATCAAATTGTAATAAACCTTTTAAAAAAGAAGCAGCAGTTTTTAAGCATCTTCCTTCTTCAGCAGAATAACATTTTAAATCATGTCTATATGTTGAATGCAATCTTAATATACCTCCATCACCTAATGATGAAGGATATATTTGATATCTGAATGTATTACCTAATAATTGAGATTGCTCTATTCCAGAATGTGTTATTGTTCCTCCCCATTTTAATATTAATAATGCTTTGGTTACTCTAATCTTTTTTTCATTTAATTTATTATTTTTGTCTATTTCATATTCTAATGGTTTTAATTGAATTTTTCGAGTCATTCCTTCAAAATTCATATTTTTTTCTAATATTAATTTCATTTGAATTAATTTTGAATTGAAATCATTGTTTATTTCATTTAAATGAGAGGATTCTATTTTATTATTTTCTAATAGTTTTGTTACTATTTTTAATACTGTCATTAATTCTTTTGGTTTCTTTAATTTTATTTCTTGTAATTTTTCTTCTTCATTATCAAATAAATCATCATTATTACCATATATATCAAATAAAGATAATAAATCTTTATCTTTAACAACAAGTTTCATTTTTTGTTTTGGTGATCTATCTGCATGTCTAAAAACAGCAACAACACTTCTTAATTCTTCTTCATATTTAATATTATTATTATTATTTTTATTAGGTATTTTTAAATTTTTATAAATAGGAACTTTCTTAATATAAATAGGTTTTTCTAAAAATAATTTCATATCTAATTTTTGTAATATCATTCTTCTAATTAATATAGCACAATCTTCATTATATTTTTTATTTCCTTTAACAAAAGACCATCCATTTACATCACAAACATAGCTTTTTCCTTTAGATCTTAAAATATCAAAACCACAAATATTTTGTTTAAATCTTTTAACAATTTTCCTCGCAAAATCCTTTTCTTGAGGTGTTAAATTGATAGGATATCTAATTTCTTTTCCATCAGAACTTCTTTGAACTTTACCATCTAAAGAAGGACTTTTTCTAGCTTCAGCATGAGCATATTCAGGTCCAATGGTATAAACTTTAATATCAAAACCATCAGTTTGTAAAAATTCTTCATATATATAACTTTGATCTCTTCTTATATTATTGACTTTTGGAAAAAATAAGGAACATTCATCTTTTGTTTTTCTAAATAATCTTTTTGAACCTCCTCCTAAATTTGGAGGGTAATAAATATATATAAAATGATCATCTCCGTTTGCTGGTTTTTCTACGAATGGCTTATTTAATTTTTGTCCTTTATATTCTATGTGATCATCAAATTCTATTAAATCTTCTTTTTCTATATTTATATTCTGGGAATTTTCATTGTTTGAATTTATGGAGTTTTGACTGTTTTCTTCTTGAGAAGTTTCTTCTACAATTTTATTATTTTGAACATCATTCAATCCTTCATTTGTATTTTCTTCATTTTTTTCTTCAGGGGAAAAATCAGATAAATTTAAATTATTATTCATTTTTTCCAATTCTTCACGAAAACTTTGAATTCTTTTTTCAATTTCTAAACTTTTATTTAAATGTACATTTTCACCATCATTATCAATAATTTCTCCTCTGTCAATAATAATATCATTAGGAACAGAAATTCTTTCTTCTTTTAAAATAGCAAGAACTTTTCTCCTATCCCAAAATACTTTTTGCATTTCAAAGTCATTTAATAAAAAAGGGTTTCTTAAATGAATATATTGTAAACCTTTATTGTAAGGAAATCCATCACTGAAAAATATTATTAAAGCTTCAACGATTGGCCATTCTTCAATTGGTTTTCCAAATATAATACTTTCATCAAATATTATTATTGTAATTTCAGTAAATTGTCTTATCCCGTTTAATATGTTTTGCATATGCTTTGAATATACTTTTTTTTCCATTGCACAAATTCCTAGTTTTATTGTTTTTTGCACTTTTTCTTGATTTTGATTTTTGTCCATAAAAAATTTTATTTTGTTTAATTTTAATTGATAAAAATTTATTTTTTATTTTTATGATATAAATGGGTTTTTTAATTTTAGGAAAAAATAAAAATATTTATAATAATTATTATTATCATTCATTTTTTCTTTGATTTAATTTTCTTTTAAATTATTAATTTTTTTTTAAAAATGAAATTAAATGTTAAAAATTTGAAAAATATTGCTACATTAAATCAAGAAAGTAGAATTAATAATTTATTATTATTAAAAAAAGAAAAATGTTTTGTAAGTTGTTCTAACGATGCATTGATTAAAATATTTTCATATGAAAATTCAAAATATGAATGTTTAATAACAATAAAAGAACATTCAAAAGCAATTTACAATATTCAAGAAACAAAAAAAGGAGAAATTATTTCAAGTTCAAATGATGAAACCATTAAAATTTTTTCTTTTAATTTATCTAATAAAACTTATCAATGTTTACTAACTTTTAAAGGTCATAAAGAGGAAGTTTTTAAAGCAATTGAACTTTCAAATGCAAATAATATTTATGCATCATGTTCAGCAGATAATATTATTTTAATTTGGAATAGAGAAACAAATCAAACTCAAACTATATTTAAATTAAAATTTATGATATGGTGTATTTTAGAAATATCTAATAATAGAATTGTTTTTTCTTCTTCAGATCCTCAAAGACCAAGATTAATTTTTTTAAATTATAAAAATTTAAAATATGAAAAAGAAATGAATCTAATTTCTTGTTCTGGAAATAATGGTATTTGTAATATTAAAAATAATTTAATTGCAATTATTTCTTTTGGAGCAATTTTTATTGTAAATACTGATTTATATATATTAGAACAATGTTTTAATTTTGATGAATATTCTTATTTTTGGTGTGTTTATCCTTTAAGTAATGAAAATTTAGTTATTTCTGGTTATGTAGATAATATTTTTCAATATGATTATAAAATTGGGAAAGTTATTGGTAAATCAAGTATGTTTTTACATGATCTTGCAATTCTTTCTATTATTGAACCTGAAAATAATGTTTTAATAACTTGTTCTACTGATTCAAAAATTAAAATATGGAAATTTGAATAGTAATAATTCTATATAAATATTCTTTTTAAAAATTCTTCCATAAAATAAAATTGGTATATTAATTGAATTAATTAAATTTTTTAAATGTTTTTGTAATACTATTAAATATTTAACAATTGATGTGATAAAGATTATTTCCAAGATTTATTTTATAATAAATATCCAATTTTAAAAGATTTTATTTCATTTATAAAAGAAAAAAATTAGAAGAATTAAATAAAAATCAAAAGGAATATCTCATAGATTTCTTATTATGAAGGAAATCAATTTTCATATGTCCTTTATTATTAGATAAATTTTATGATAGTATTCTGATTTACATAAAATACCAAAAGAAAAAATGAAAATGATGAATGCTAATTATTTATAAATATTTGTTATGAATTTTTCTTCAATTATAATTTTAATTATACTAAATTATATGTTTTCAAAATTTTTAATTTAATTAATATTATATTTATTACAAAAGTCATCCCACCAATTACAATCTTTTAATATTTTTTTAACTAAATCTTCACAATTTCCTTCAAGAAATAAGTGATTATTAATAATATTATTAAAATCAAAATCACCAACTTCTTCTTTATTAATTAAAACAACCCAAGATTTAAGAATAAAAGGAAGAAGAGAAAAAGGTTCAACTTTCAAAGAAGTTCCAATAATAAATCCAATATCACTTAATTGAATTTTTTCAAATTCTTCTCCAACTTTTTTATCTAAATTCTCTCCATATAATATTATATTTGGTTTACAAGGAATATTACATTTTGGACAATATTTTATTTCTCCTTTTTCAATTAACTCTTTTAATTCTTTCATATCTATTTTTTCATTACATTTCATACAATTTGATTCCAATAAATTTCCATGAACAAAACATATTTTATCTTTATCTATTCCAGCTTTTAATTCTAAACCATCTATATTTTGAGTATATATTTTTCCAACAATATTATTATCAATTAAATATTTCATAAAATAATGAGTTAAATTAGGTTTATAAGAATCAAATTTTAACTCTTTTAAAAATTCATATAATAATTGAGGTTTTTGAATAAATAAATCTTTAGAAAAAAAATCTTCAACTTTCTCTAAATTATATTTTTTAGAAATATTACTATAAATAGCTTTAAAATCAGGAATTCCAGAATTAACACTAATTCCAGAACCAACAAGAAAACAACCACGAATAAATTTTTTATTTTTTAACATTTCAACAAAATTACCATATTTAATATTAAAAATTTGATCTTTATCCATTTTCATTTTATCATTAATATTATTTTTACTAGGAGAAAAATTATCTCCAAATTTAAAATCAGAAAGAATTTGAATATATGGAATTGTTTTTGGACTTTCAATATAAGAACCTAAATCTGAAAAACCTTCAGTTTCACATAAATAACACCAAACACTTAAATCTAATAAACTTATACATATTGAATGTTCTGGATTTTCTTTTAAGTGCTGTTGATAATGATTGTTCATATATCTTCCACAAAATGCTTCTGAACATGATAAACATATCCATAATTCTGTATTTATTTCACAATATTTACATTTGTATTTTTCAAATGGTTCCTGTTTAAATTTTTCTAATGGATATAATGGAATTTGTAATATGTGAGGACAATCTGTTTTTACTGATACTATCATTTTTTTTTATTTTTTTTTTTTGTGTTTTTGATTTAAATTTTCTTTCTGGAGATTAACTTTTTTTATCATTAAATCTTAAAAAAATAATCTTATATAAATCAATTGGGAAATAAGAAATCGACAAAAATTAAAGAAATATTCAATTAGGTTTTTTACCATACAACAATAAAAAATAAATATTTATGAATTAATAACCACACAGAAATTTAAAATTATAAATTCTAATAAAAAAAAATATTTTATAAATTATAAACTACTTATATATAATTATATAAACTCAAATTGTAAAAAGAATAAAATCTTGATTATTTTTTCTTAAATTTACACTTTCAAATTTGTTTTTTACTGTATCAAACATATATAAATTTTTTAAATCATTTTTATTTATAACTTTAGGAAATTTTTTAGATGAATTATTACCCAATAAATATAGTCTAAAAATATTATTATTACAATATTTAATTTTATATAAAGCATTAAAGTAAAAAGTATTATTAATATTTTTCACTAATATTTTCAATATTTCTTGTTTATATGATTTTATTAACTTAATCAATAAACAATATTGCATCACAGAAATATATTGTAATTTATTTATTATTTTTAGAAATTCATTTTTATTAAATGAACAAATATTTGAAGGAAGTAAACATTTACTTTTATTTTGACTTCTACTTTTTGTATTTAAATTTAATTTTTTTTGATAAGATAAATCTCTTTTTTTGATAGTTTGATTTTCATTATGAATAGTTAAATATTTCCTATATTTCCAAATATTAAAAGTTAATTCAAATTTCTTTTTTTTATTTGAAAAATAATTAGATATATTTAAATTTGGTTTTATTTTTTTATTAAAAGGATAATAAGAACAAATCTTTTGTTTTCTATCATTTTTATAATCATTAATTTCAATTTCATTTTCTTCTTTAATAACATTACAATTATCTAAAAGAAGTGAATAATGTTTATTTAAAGAGTGATCTTCCTTTTTGAAATTATTAATATTTAAAGCAAGTAAATAAGAATCAGTAATGTTTAAAGGATTATAATTAAATTTTTTTGTTGTTAAACTATTTTTTAATTTAATAAATGAAGAATTTTGAAAATCACATGAATTTTTATTGTTTAATGTAGATTCTTCTTCTTCATTAAATGAACAGTCTAAATCAGAAATATTAACTTTAATATCATCTTCTTTAGTACTTGAATTACAACTATCTATTTGAATTTCATTTTCTTTTTTACTTTTATTTATTAAAGATAAATCTAAATGCTTTTTTAATTTTAATTTATTGATTTTTGTAAATTTCTTTTTAAATATATCTTCAGTCGAAATAAACTTTTTTTCTTTTGAATTTGAATTTATATTTAAACAAATTTTCCTTTTATTCATTTGAATTTTCCTTCTTTTTCCTCTTAAAGAATTATCAATAAAAATAAAATTGATATTAGTCAAATAATTCTTGTTTAAATGTTTTAAATCTTTTTTATTATTTTCAATCATAGACATGATTTAAATTTTTATTACAAAAAAATTAAAACATTGAAAAAAAATAAATTAAAAAAAATAAGTTTTAAATAATAACCCAAAAATAAATAACCTAATTAAATTTATTTATTTCATTTTTTAATCTCTTCATCATCAAAATCATCATCATCTTCTAAATCTAAATTTTTTTTAATAGCATAAGTACAAAATTCATCAAATAAAATAACACCTCCATGATTTGTGTCAATGCTATTAAATTCTTTCTCAGGATCTTTAATTTTAATACCCCATTTTTCTAAAGTAGGAATAGCTTTTTTAAACTCATTTAAATTTATTTTAAAGTCATCAGAAGTATCAATTCTACAAAACATAACATAATATTCAAAATATTGTCTAAGATAAACTAAAATTATTCTAAATTCTAACCAACCAACATAATCTTCACCATATTTTGAAGATGATTTAACCGCTGTTTTTGCTGCTTGGAATGCTCTTAAACTTACTTTTTTTAATTTAAATATATCTGGAAGTTGTAAAACATCTCTTAATCCTTTATCAAATTCAGCTAATGATATATAATTATTTCCATTAATATCTATTTGATTCCAAAGTTCTCTTCTTTTTTTTCTGTCTTCTGCTGTTTTTTTTATTGGAAGTCTAGATAATAAAGAATCCCAATCATAGTTTTTGTAGTCACTTTGCATTTTTTTTATTTGAAATTTTTTATTATATTTTCTTAAAGTACTTTATAATTGTAAATATTTTATTGATATATATTTATTAATTTATATACTTTTAATTACAACAATATTAATAATAGGTGAAGTTATTATGTGGTTGTTCTCCTTTACTTTATTTAACTTTATCTAATTTTATTCTCATAATATTGATTATGTGAGTTAGATTTTTAATAATTATTTAAAAGAATTATTATTTATTTTTTTTTATTTTTTTATGTTTTTCGGGTGTTCAAATAATTTTTATAAGATTCTGTTTGTTTCTATCCTTCTTCTTAAATTCATTTTCCATTGAATGATAATACTTTTTTTAAATGTTCAA
>JAEEGK010033351.1_pt1 | contig 10020 bp, 9 predicted proteins | sample 8958771 | NCBI WGS metagenome assembly JAEEGK01 (sample SAMN16246547, study PRJNA631951) | gut metagenome | biome: gut microbiome; feature: rumen; material: SC-attached | host: Bos | place: Iran: Karaj | collected 2018-10 | reverse complement strand
AGCGATGTAGATGAGGCTGCCATAGTCGATGATGGACTTGCCATTGAGGTCCCAGAGTTCCTCACGGCCACCCCAAGTGCTCTCGGCGATGGTCACCTGGTGCTCGTTCATGTTGCCCACGACGGCATAGGTGTGAGGCACCTCGGGGATGGCACCCAGGCGCTTGCCGCTGTCCCAATCGACGATTTGACGCATCGCGCCGGGAGCATGGTCGGCAGCGGGCAGGTACTGGAGGTCACCGTACAAGGTGTGGCTGTCGGCAGCATAGGTGATGATGGTCGAGCCATCGGCACTGGCATTCTTGCCTACCAGCAGGTTGGTGCAAGCATCGGCTGTGGCCCAGCTCATGAACGCCAGCACAGCAGCCGATAACAGTTGAATTGACAGATGTTTCATTTTTCTTGTTGATTTGATGTTTGATATGGTTATTGAAGTTGTTTCTCGTCAGTTGCCCACCGGGATGTCGTAGCCCGTGAGCCTGAAGGCCACCTGGAACGGCGTGGCCTGCTTGCGCGGCTGCGGACCGGCATAATAGTAGAACTGCCGCTGCACGTCAAAGGACTTGACGCTCACCAACTTGGTCTCGCCGGGCTTGAGACTCACCGGCACCGTGACTGCGCGCTGCGTGAGCAACTCGCCGTTCATGGTCGTGTAACGCAACAGCAGCCTGACCGCGCTCATGCGATGGCGCGTGTTGTTGGTGATGAAGAAAGACTCCTTGCTGTCGCTGGCACGCTTGCCGTAGCCCTTGAGCGTCACCGCATGGGGATCGATGGCCTCAAGGCTGTCGGGCAGCAACGAATCGTCCTGCTCAATGACTGCCACGGGAACCTCGGTGGAACGCAAGTTTTTGCGCGTGGTGCGCGTACGAGCATCCAAGGTGCTGACACACAGCAGTATCAGCAATGCCGACAGCAGGGTCGGAAGTGTTAAAATATGGTTAATTCCACGTTTCATCACAGGTAACGTATGCGGTTAAACGGGGCGCCATCGCCTCCCTCGGGATAAATCTTGCGGAAGCCTATCGGCAACCGTTCCTCGACACGCTCGGGGATGATGCTGATGCCGTTGAACAGCGTGGGCAGGAACCGGGCGACATTGACGCGTACCTTGATTTTCCAGTGTGGCGGGTCAAAGGTCAGCGTGGTCGCTGTCTTGTTCAGCGTTGCCACACACTCGAGCGGCTTGATCAGCGTCAAGCGGTCGCGCTGGCTGTAGAGCCACAACTGGTACTTGTCGTCCACGGCGCTGGTGGCGATGTAGCCGATGACGGTGCCGGGAACGTCGTTGATGTCGGGCGAATCGAGCAAGATGATGCGGTATCCGATGTTGTGCGGACCGCGGTAGCGCTCGATGCCCAGCGTCATCTCCTCGTTGGGGTAATACCAGATGCCCTCCAGCGGCTGCATGTCGGTCTCGTCGAGGCGTGTGCGCATCGAGTCGACGTCGAGTCCGTCGAGCACTACCGACTTCTTGGGCACACCACTACCCGACTTCGCCATCAGCGGAAGCAGGGTGACGGTGGCCAAGAGCGATATGAGCAGTAATCGACGGAACATGCCGGGATAGATCAGTTCACGGTTGCAAAGCGGTAGACGATACCCAGACTGAGGATTTCCTTAAACTGCCAGTAATTCCAGTCATTGTCGCGGGGACGCGAGCGGTCAAAGCGCAAGTGGGTGTACAGCTGGGTGGTCAGATACTTGCCGATGGACAGGTCGAGGGTGTTCTCCCAATCGCCCTGCACATACTCGTAGTTGGTGAACATGTAGAGCCTGGAGGTAATCATCACGTTAGGGGTGAAGCGCCACAGCCACTTGGCCTCGAAGTTGCTACCGAAGGTGCTCTTGCTGTGCTTGGCGGCAGGGATACCGAAGCGCGTGGGGTCGATATCGGTGATGTTGCGGCAATACTTCAGGTTATAGGACAGCGGGGCGATGGCCAGCGTGAACATGCGGTCGTCGGCCTTCTTGTAGCTGTAGGTCATACCGAGACCGATGTTCAATTCGGCGGGCGAGAGGAAAGCAGCCGTCTTGTTGCGGGTGTTGACCTTGTAATTGTTGAGGAACTGCGTCGTGAACTGCAGCATGGCACTGTAGTACCAGTGTTTCACGGCCTTGTAACCCAACTGGGAGGTGAACAGGAAGTTATCCTCGTTGATGAGATACTTGCGGATGCTGTCGCCGTGGGTGGTGGCGATACCCAGTTTGTAGGACAAGGCGTTGTTGAACAGCCAGTTGGGGTGCAGGTCCTGGTTAAGGTTGCAATTCCAGTTCACTGAACCCAGCAGAGCTAGGTTGTTCTCACCGCCCTGGTACCAGTTGCCGCTGATGTAGGCCTGGGTGAACTGTAATGATGCGTTGAACACGTGCAGCCAGTTGTGGACCGGGGGCAGAGGGGCATCGGGAGGCGTGACATCCTCGACGGCGAACTGGGTCTGACCGATGGTCAGCATGGCGCTGCGCGGATCGGCGGGGATGACGCCCTCGGGGGGAGCGGCAGGCAACGTCTCGGCATTATAGGCCACGAGTTGAGGATTCTCGATCATCGCGCGCTGGCGTGTCTGGCGGGTGCGCGACGAGTTGTCCATGGCCTCTTGCAGCCACTCGTCACCGGCATCCAGGCTGTAGAGCCCGTCCTTGGCGGTTGTCATCGGGTGTGCATCGGCCTCGCCCACATAGTGGTCATAGACCAGTGGCACATACAACATGCTGGGTTGCACAGCCTGCGTCTGCTCGTCATCGGCAGCGCGGGCGACCGGGCACACAGCCACGAGTGCGGCAAGTGCCAGGCAGATGTTGAGTGTAGTGATTTTTTTCATTGTTATCTGGAGTTTAGAGGTTAAGTGTTAGGCATCGTAGAGTTTCTCGTTGCGGGCAGGACGCTGCTCGGGCTGCAGTTTCTTGTCCTTCTTGTTCTGACTCTTGGCCTTCTGCTTGGTCTGCACCTTTTGGCGCTTGCGCTCATGGTTAGGCTTTTGTTGCTTGTTCTCGGCAAAGCTCTTGATCATGTCCTCGACAGTCTCGCGGTTGCCGTAGAGGTAGACCACGGTGATCTCGATGATGAGGTTCTGGTGCTTGCTCACCAGGTCGGCAATGATGGCGCGCGACCCGTCGGGCATGGTGCCGTCGATGCTGTAGGTCTTCTTGAAGCCTTTGACCTTGATCTTGCCGTCGTGCAGGTCATACATGTTGTAGCCCAAGGCCTTGCGCTGCAGGTTCTCGGTGAGCATCTTCTTCTCGTCGCCCTTGTCCTGGCTGTAGAGTTGCACGGTCATGACCATGTCCTCCCACTGGACCTCGAAGCGTGTCGGGCTGTTAAAGACCACGAAGCCGTCGTCGGGAGTCTCAAACGACAGGTCGTAGCGGCTCCAGTTATAGACCGTCGCTGCAGCATCGGCAGCCCATGTGGCCATCATGAGCAGGACAATCAGTGGAGCTATGAGTCGGATGGTTCTCTTCATTGCGCTGATGGATGAATTATTGGTTATCGGTCGATTGTTGCTGTTCATCAAGGTACCGTTGCCACTCGCTCTTGTCACCCACAAACACGTTGAGGTCCACGTCACCGTCAACACCGGCGACACGGCCCTCATGGCTGTACTGCTGCATGCGTTGCCCCGTGTGCTGCATCAGGTCAGGGCTGTTAAACGAGCAGAGCCACAGGTCGCAGTCGCCCAGGATGTTCTTGTAGTACTTGCCATAGCCATCGAGGTTGGTGTAAATCATCACACGATAGCCATTGTCCTTGAGGCACTTGACCATTTCCATGACGCGTTGCAGGGTGGTCTGGCGGTCCACGGTGGCGCCGTTGCCCCAGTCATCCTCGAGGTCGATAACCACGGGCAAGTCGAGCTTCTTGCCCCGAATCACGGCCAGCAGGTTGTCGGCCTGCTCCTGGCCAGTGCGGTTCTTGCGGAAAAAGTGGTAGGCTCCCACCTTGAGGCCTGCTTCACGGGCCCCGCGGTAGTTACGGTCAAACGCGTCGTCCTTGTAGGTTTTACCCTCGCTGGCCTTGATGAAGGCAAACTGGTAATCGTCGGCCGCCACCTGAGCAAAGTCGATGACGCCGTTGTGCTTGGACACATCAATGCCGGCAATCGGGTAGCGGAAACGGTCCACCGTCACCGAGTGCGGCAAGATATAGTTGCGCAGCACAAACCAGCCAAGCGCCACAACAAGTGCAACCACTCCGGCGAGGAGCAGCCACTTGATGTAGTCGGGTTTTGTGGGGACTTGGCGTTTACCCATAGGCAGTCAGGGTGTTAGAACAAGGGCACACTGCTGGGCGAGTTCACCCAGCGGCTCTCAAACTCATCTTGAGAGCTGACCAGGAACAGAATACCCTGGATGAAGGAAATGATCTGGGTAACAATGCCTAAGCAGAAGCACGACAGGAGGCATATCGCCAGGAACAGAATACCTGCGTTGGTCTTGCCGATATAGAAATAGTGCAGACCAAAGGCGCCAGCGAACAAGGCCAGGATAGCAGCCACACCGCGGCTCTTGCCCGACGGTCCATTGAAGAACACACTATCGATGCCCGACAGCGGTTGCCCGCTGAACTGCTGCTGATCGGAATAGGACACGTTGGTCTCGGCTCCGCAATAGGGGCACTTCACACGATTAACTTTCTCTTGAGTGCTATACTGCTTCCCGCACTCGGGACAATGATGAATGTACATAATAGATAGGTTTTAGGCTTTAGGTTTTAGGCTTTAGGTGATGACACCGCAGCTTCGACCCTGAGCAATTAAACATATTTTATCATTAGACACTCCGTTACATCAAAAAGTTGCATCCATCGTCCAAATCACAATGCATTTTTCCAAATTCAATCTTTTTCATCATTACTGAACGATTTAGCTAAAGCATTGATCATCTTGCTTATTTCCACTATCAATTGCCTCGCATCATGCATTTGATCTTGTTTTAAGTATTGCAGTTTCTCGCAAATCACAAGTTGTGTTGAGAGTTCCCACAAAGAGCCTCTTGACATCAACAGATATCGTACGAATTCCTTATTTGTTCCACGGCCTCGACCTTCAGCAATATTAGACGGAACAGAAACAACAGCTCTACGCATTTGGTCAGATAAAGCATATTGTTCCTCGGCTGGCAGCAGCTTGACCAACTCATAAATTTCAGTTGTCAAGTCAACAGCTTTCTGCCATACCTTTAATTCCTGATAATCACTTGATTTCAACATATTGTCAAAACCTAAAGCCTAAAGCCTAATACCTAAAACCTAAAGGATAATAAATCAACGACGGCGCTTGGCGTTGGCACGCTGCTGCTGTTGCTGCATCTTTTGGGCTTCCTCGAGGCGCTGGGCCCACTTGGATTTCTTCTTGGGCTTGGCGGCATTGGCGGCCATGGTGGCACGCACCTTGTCCTCGGTGATGAAGAAGCGGCAGCTGTAGGTCTGCAGGATGGTGATGAGCAGTGAGATGAAGTAGTAGTAGCTCAGACCTGATGCGTAGTTGTTGAAGAAGAACAGGAACATCAGCGGCATCAAGTACATCATCCACTTCATGCCCGGCATCGACTGCGACGAGGGCTGTGACTTGGTGGTCATCCAGGTGTAGACGATGTTGGTAACGGTCATCAGCAAGCAGAAGAGGCTCACGTGGTTACCGAACAGGCTGGAAATGATGGGGATGTGGGTACTCCACTGGATGATCTTATCGGGGGCACTCAGGTCATTGGCCCAGAGGAACGACTGTCCTCGCAGCTCGATGCACGAGGGGAAGAAGGTGAACATCGCGATGAGGATGGGCATCTGCAGCAACATGGGCAGACAGCCACCCATCGGGTTGGCGCCGGCCTGGCGATAGAGTTCCATCGTCTTCTGCTGCTTCTTGAGGGCGTCCTCCTGATTGGGATACTTCTCGTTGATCGCAGCGATGTCAGGTGCGAGGATACGCATCTTGGCCTGCGAGATGTAGCTCTTGTAGGTCAGCGGCGACAGCACGATCTTGATGATGATGGTGAGCACCAGGATAATGAGACCGTAGTTAGTCATGAACTTACCCAGCCAGTCAAACACGGGAATAATCACGCCCGTGTTGATCCATCGGAACAGTTTCCAGCCCAGGGGGATGAGGTGGGTGAGCTTCAGGTCCTCCTTGGGGGAGTACTTGTCATAGGACGACAGCATGTGGTACCTGTTCGGGCCCAGATAGAAGTAGAACGACGCGGGCTCGGGCTTATCGCTCGAGTAGGGCACCATGGTGTGGATGTTCACATCCTTGAGGTAGTTCTCGTAGTCGGGCGTGTCCTGGGTGTCGTTGCTGGTCATCTTGGCGCTGGAGAAGATGCTGTCGGTGATGAGCACGGTCGAGAAGAACTGGTTCTTGGCACTCACCCACTTGAGCCTATCGTTGATTTCCTTCTCATCGTTACCGCTCTCGCTGGTGGTCTCGACGTCACCATCTTTTCCAGTAAGCTTGTAGCAGATGCCACTCCAGCGTTCCTCAAAGGTCTTGCCGAACTCGTGGCGCGAAATCTTCTGGTGCCAGTCAAAATCCACTAAGTTGATATTCAGGGGGATGACACGGTTCATATCCTGCTGTACCATCTCCATGCGCACCATGTAGCTGCCGGGCACGAGGGTATACTTCAGTCCCCATTGGGCGCCGCCCTCGAGCTGGAGGTTCATCAGCACGGTGCTATCGTTGATCCTCTTGGGCTCAAAGAAGAAGTTCTTGGTCTCAAAGCGCTGCGTGTTGTTGCTCAGGGTGAAACTGTATTCATTGTCCCCCTTGTCAAAGAGCACGAGCGTGGGATCCTTGTAAGTCTTGTACCCCTTGAGGGTGGCACGAGAAATCACGCCTCCCTTGGTGCTGAGTTCTACCTTCAGCGAGTCATTCTCGAGGGTCACCATCTGCTCGGTGCCGGCGAGTGATGCTGCGAAGGAGCCATTCTTGGCATACATTTCGAGCGCACGCTGCACGGCCTGGATTGCGAGGTTGTGGACAGCGGGGTTAGCGCTGGTGGTTGCCGTTACCTCATCCCACTGTACGGTGGTGTCTCTAACGGTTACCGTGCCGGTGATTTTGCCATCCTTGAGAGCGAGCATCACGCCCTCACTGTTGATGACGGCATTGTCTTGCGGCATTTTCTCGAGCACACTCTGGAGGTGTGCCAATTCACTAACGCTCAGTGTGTCCACATCACCGGCGGCGATGTTCCGCGTCTGCTCGGCCTTTTCTACGGCCGCGATGGAGTCGAGTTGTCGCTGACGCTCAGCCAGTTCGGCTTCACTGGGCTGATTCAGCCACATGAACCCGAAGATGACGACGCCCATCAGCAACATTCCAATCAATGAATTCTTATCCATATATTCTTAGTTTCTATTTACTTGTTTCAACTGTATTGATGTCCGTGCTTCGCACGGAGAAATTAAACAAAAATTATTATAAAAATTAAGCAAAAATCACGAAATAAGATCATTTATATTATCCAATCGATTATCGTGCCAATTCAGCTTTATTATTCTCCCATCATCCCTCCTGTAGTACCATTCACTGAAAAGACTCTCACAACCAAAATTGAATAATAGTCCAAATGGCATGTGAGTCAGGTGCATATAGTTCCATAATTGTTTACGGTGGTCATTGTTGATATACTTTACCGCCTTTAATTCAATTATAGTATCACCATTAACTACCAAATCCATGCAATAATGCTTATTCAATTTCACATCTTTCCAGTACATCGGCAAGTTAACCTGCTCTTCAATCTGTAACTCACCCTGCCTAAGCAGATAAACCAGTGCAGCTTCATATGCAGACTCCAATAATCCCGGATGATACTCCGCATGTACTTGCATCGCAACTCCAGTAATCTTGTAAAACGACATGCACCGATTGTTAATATCTGCTATTGTCATCTATTAATGGGCCTGATTGGCTGATTATTATTGTTTAATTTTTAAAACAATTTTTGCTTAATTTCTCGGCCGTAAGGCCGATTAATCATTGCGGCTTGGCGTGAGTTTCGGCAGCGATGATGGCTTCGATGAAGGACATGAAGAGGGGGTGCGGGTTGAGGACGGTGCTGGAGTACTCGGGGTGGTACTGGGTGCCGATGTACCAGCGGTGTCCGGTCAACTCGATGACCTCGGCAAGGCCGCTTTCGGGGTTCACTCCGGCAACGGTCATGCCGGCATCCTCAAAGCGCTTGCGATATTCGTCGTTGAACTCGAAGCGATGGCGGTGACGCTCTTCAATGTCGGTCTTGCCATAGGCCTTTGCAACCTTCGTGCCAGGCTTCACGGTGCAGGCGTAGGCACCGAGGCGCATCGTGCCGCCCATGTTGGTGACAGTCTTCTGGTCCTCCATGAGGTCGATGACATTGTGAGGCGTCTTAGCGTCCATCTCGGTGCTGTTAGCATCGGTGAGTCCCAGCACATTGCGTGCAAACTCAATGACCATGCACTGCATGCCGAGGCAGATGCCAAAGGTGGGCATATCGTGCTCACGGCACCACCTGAGGGCGATGTACTTGCCCTCGATGCCGCGCTGTCCGAATCCCGGAGCGACGACGATGCCATCGTGTCCTGCGAGTAGCTGTTCGACGTTACCGTCGTTGATGTGTTCGCTATTGATGTAGTCGAGTTTGAGGCGACGGTCGTGGTAGGCACAGGCGTGCAACAGGCTCTCGTCGATGCTCTTGTAGGCATCCTGCAGGGAGACGTACTTGCCGACCAGTCCGATGCGCACTTCCTGGGTGGCGCCCTTCAACTTGGCGAGGAAGTCGTTCCACTTCGACAGGTCAGGCTCACCCTTCACTTCCAGGCCCGTCTTCTCGATGATGATATTGTCCAGGCGCTGCTCGTGCATCTTGAGGGGTACCTCATAGATGGTGGGCACGTCAAGCGACTGCACCACGGCATCGGCACTGACGTTACAGAACTGGGCCACCTTCTTGAGCATCGTCGGTGGCAGGGGGTGCTCGGTGCGCAGCACGAGGATGTCGGGCTGGATACCTTCCTGCTGCAACAGCTTGACGCTGTGCTGTGTAGGCTTGGTCTTGAGCTCCTTGGCAGCGCTAATGTAGGGGACATAGGTCAGATGCACGCAGATGCAGCGCTTGCCCAGTTCCCAACGCAGCTGACGAATGGCTTCGATAAACGGCAGGGCCTCGATGTCGCCCACGGTGCCGCCTATCTCGGTGATGACGAAGTCATACTTGCCGGTGGTGCCCAGCAGCTTGACGTCGCGCTTGATCTCGTCGGTGATGTGCGGGATAATCTGCACCGTCTTGCCCAGGTAGTCGCCGCGACGCTCCTTGTCAATGACGCTCTGATAGACGCGACCGGTGGTGACGTTGTTGGCGCGGGTGGTCTTGATGTTGGTGAAACGCTCATAGTGCCCCAGGTCGAGGTCGGCTTCGTGGCCATCGACGGTGACATAGCACTCGCCGTGCTCATAGGGGTTCAACGTGCCTGGGTCGATGTTGATGTAGGGGTCAAACTTCTGGCAGGTGACGCTGTAGCCACGCGAGAGCAGCAGGCGCGCGATGCTAGAGGCGATGATGCCTTTACCGAGCGACGAAACGACGCCGCCGGTGACAAAGATGTATCTTGTTTCCACTTCTTTACTCATTATTATATATAAATAACCTGCAAAGATAATACTTTTTTCCCAATTCCCAAAACGGGAAACGACAGAGTGGAGACCACGGGGGCTGCCACAAGAGTGGCGGCACAGAAAACCGTGACGGCAACACAACGGAACGGCCACGCCAAGGCGAGGCCCTACATAACCAACTCCTCACTTTTAACTTCTCACTTCTAACTAAAAAATCAGGCGGCCCTGCGGGAGGGTCGCCTGATTATTTAGGATTCGCTTTCAGCTAGAGTCCTAAGGGGGACTAAAGCTTTAAGCTGGATGGAATTACTTCATCACCTTAACAGCGCTGCTGGTACCGTCGGTGTAGGTGGTAACGACAATGGTCATGCCGTTAGCCTCCTGCATCTCCTGACCAGCCATGTTGAAGAAGCGAACACCAGCAA
>JAEEGK010033347.1_pt1 | contig 10020 bp, 7 predicted proteins | sample 8958771 | NCBI WGS metagenome assembly JAEEGK01 (sample SAMN16246547, study PRJNA631951) | gut metagenome | biome: gut microbiome; feature: rumen; material: SC-attached | host: Bos | place: Iran: Karaj | collected 2018-10 | reverse complement strand
GTAGCCAATTGTATGCCATTGGCCATCACCCATGTATCCAGCCAATAATATCCAAACCTATTGATCTGCATCTCGTGTGCCTTTGTTTTGTCAGCAAAAATAACACTTTTTTATCAGCGTTCCGAAAAAAGCTGTATTTTTGCCGCCGAATTACAAAGGGGTGCCTCCCCTGCTGCGGCAGGGTGAAAAGGCTGAGAACATACCCTCTAACCTGATCCGGGTAATGCCGGCGTAGGGATTGGATAGATTCAAGCATTCCCCTTCACATTTTATTAAACTAAAAGTTCAAGAGATGAAAAGATTTTCTTTTGTTGTCGCCGCATTGTTATTCGCGGCAAATGTGAATGCTCAAAACAACGAGGTAGTGTATGACACCACGAAGTACGAAGTGCTTAACGAGGTGGTGGTAGGCGGCGTGCGCGTCCAAAAAAACGCCCCGTTCTCCGTCACCAACATCGACAAGCTGGAACTCAACGACTTTTCGAAAACAGGCCAGGAACTCCCTTTCCTGTTCGCCAAGACGCCAGGCATCATCGCTTGGGGTGAGAACGGCATTGGTTCCGGCACCTCTTATATGCGCATCCGTGGCGCCGGCGACTCGCGCATCAATGTGACCCTCGACGGCGTGTCGCTCAACTCGCCCGAAGACCAGTGCGTGTTCTGGGCCAACATGAACAGCTACGGCTCGCTGCTCGGATCGGTACAGATCCAACGCGGCGTGGGTAGCTCCACCAACGGCGACGGCGCCTTTGGCGGCACGATATCGCTGACATCGGCCAAGCCTTCCTTCGTGCCGAGTGCCGAGATCACGGGATCCTACGGTTCATTCAACACGCTCAACTTCGGTGCCAAGGCCTCCACGGGCCTGCTGTGGAACCACCTCATCGTCGATGGAGCCTACCACGAGACCCACACCGACGGCTTCATCCACGGCACCAAGGGCCGCAGCGGTAGCTACTACGGTGGCCTCACCTGGATGGGCAAGAACTTCATCCTCCGTTATAAGAACATCGGTAACTTCGAGATGACCGGCCAGGCCTGGAACGGCGTGACGGCAGGCAACAACGACATGAGCCTCATGGACGGCACCTACGGCATCCCCACGGGCATCAAGACCTACGCCGATATGTATAAGGTGGGATTGGGACAGTTCAACTCGCTCTACGAATACCTCGTTACCGATGAGGACGGCAACTTCATCCAAGACGAGAACGGCCATTACATGACCCAACGCTACCCGATGAACGACGGCACCTTCTGGGACCGCACCACCGACAACTTCTGGCAAGACCATAACCTCCTCTCCGCCGCTTGGGAGATCAACGAACACTGGTCGACCACGGCCACGCTGCACTACACCTACGGCTACGGCTATTACGAGGAGTTCCGCCCCAACAACAAGCTTTCGAAGTTCGGCATGACTTATAAAGACAATGAGGGCAACACTGTGAAAAAGACCGACTTTGTCCGCAAGAAAGGACTGCGTCAAGACACCTATGGCCTCGTATGGTTCACCCGTTACAAGAATGCAAACTGGAATGTCATCGGCGGTATCTCGGTCCAGAACTTCCAAGGCAATCACTTCGGCTATGTGACTTATATCGCCAACCCAGATGTCGCCAACAAATACCTCATCAACGGCGACTATAAATACTATGACTCCGACGCGCAGAAGCTCGACGGCAATGTCTTTGTCAAGGCTGCCTACACCTTCGCCGACCACTGGACCGTCTTCGGCGACATGCAGTTCCGCTATGTGGACTACAAAACCAATGGCATCAATGACAAGTTCTACGAAGAAGACAGCCAATACTACAACCAGGAACTCAACATCCACGAGAAGTACCCCTTCTTCAACCCCAAGGGCGGCATCTCCTTCGACACGGACAGCCACCATGCCTATGCCTCCGTGGCCATGAGCCACCGCGAGCCCGAGCGTAACAACTTCACCGACAACGGCTCCTATCCCTTCCCCAAGCCCGAGCAACTCCTCGACTATGAGTTGGGCTACAACTACAATGGACGCATCTGGCAGGCAGGCGCCAACCTTTATTATATGGACTACACCAACCAGTTCGTGCAAACCGGCGCGGTTAGCGACATCGGCGAGGCCCTTACCACCAATATCAAGGACTCGTACCGCATGGGCGTCGAGCTGCAAGCCGGCGTGAGTCCCACCAAATGGTTGACCATCGAGGCCAACGCCGCCTTGAGCCAAAACAAGGTCAAGGACTTCGACGAGGTCGTGGAGAACTGGGACGACTGGGAAGGCAACACCGATGCCAACGGCCAAGCCTACGATGGCGATGGCTACGATGTCATCCACTACGACAACTCGACCTTGGCCTTCTCTCCTTCGGCCATCCTGAACGGCTTCGTCACCTTCCACCACAAGGGCTTCGAGGCTACCTGGCACACGAACTATGTCTCACGCATGTACCTCGACAACACCCAGAACCTCGACCGTTCGCTGCCGGCCTACAGCACCTCTAATGTCAGCCTCGGCTACACGCTGAAGCCCAAGAAAGTCGTTAAGGAAGCCATCATAAAGGTGAACTTCAACAACATCTTCAACAAGCGCTACGCCGCCAGTGGCTGGGTGTATTCAGCCATCTGTGACAGCTACGGACACCCCAACGACAACCGTTACTACCAAATCGGTTTCATCCCGATGGCAGGTTTCCATGTCATGGGCAATCTGACGCTGAGATTCTAAAGCTGGCATAGATTCCCTTCGGGAATGGAGTAAAGTACTCGTTTAACAAGCGGCGGCAAGTAATGTTTACCCATTGTAAACGCTACATGCCGCCGCATTTTAGTTGGATGAATTCTCCATTCCCGTCAGGGAATCTGATCTATTTAAATGTCAATTCATATCAACCCTTCTTAGCGATTCGTTTCGCCACACCGATGGCGCCTGTGGGACAGACGAGTCGGCAGAGGTGACAGCCGACGCAACGCTTTCCATCGAGATGCGGCTGACGCAGGTCGGCATCGAAAGTGATGGCCTGATGGCCACCATCTTGGCACGAGGTGTAACAACGGCCGCAGCCGATGCATTGCTCACGGTCGAAGGTGGGATACACTATGGTGTCGCGGTCGAGATTGGTGGGGGTGGCAAAATTGAGTAGCTCCTCGCCTACCAACTCCGACAGGTTATCGATGCCGCGTTCTGCCATATAGTTTTGCAGTCCCAACACGAGGTCATCGATGATGCGATAGCCGTACTGCATCACGGCGGTGCACACCTGCACATTGCTGCAGCCCAGCTGGATAAACTCCAGCGCGTCGCGCCAGTTCTCGATGCCACCGATGCCGCTTAACTCAATGCGTTTGCCTTTGTTGGTGGCGGTGAAAATGGGGTTCTTTGCCATCTCAAGGATATGACGCAAAGCGATGGGCTTCACGGCGCGGCCCGAGAGTCCGGAAACGGTCTTCTTGTTGGCCACGGCACCGCGATCGTTCATGGTCACGCTCTTGATGGTGTTGATGGCTGAGACCGCATCGGCGCTAGCGAAGTGGGCGGCCATGGCGGGCTGGTTGATTTGAGTGATGTTGGGCGTCATCTTGGGGATGACCGGAATCTTGACATTATGTTTCACATAAGCCGTGTAGAACAGCACCAGCTCCGAGTTCTGCCCCACATCGCTGCCCATACCGGCCAACTTCATCTGCGGGCAGGAAAAATTCAGTTCCACGGCATCGACACCAGCCTCCTCGGCCATCTTAGCCAAGGTGATCCACTCCGTCTCGGCATTGCCCATGATGGAGGCGACGACGACTTTGTTGGGATAGTCCTTTTTCAGTCTCCGCAGGATGTCGAAATCCATCTCCACAGGGTTCTCGCTCAGCTGTTCCATGTTGCGGAAGCCGAAGAAATCCGACCGACCCAGTTCGCTGACGGCATCGAAGCGCGGCGACACCTCGCGGATGTCCTCCATGCAGATGGTCTTGTAGAACACGCCCGCCCATCCTGCATCGAAGGCCCGCGCCACCATCTCGTAGTTGGTGCAGATGGACGACGAGGCGAGGAAGAAGGGATTCTCGCAAGGGATGCCGCAAAAGTCGATGGCGAGGCTGGGGAGATTCTTTTGTGGCTTCGTGCTTTTGACGGCTGTCGCCAGTTCCTTGATGCGGATAGGCCTGTCGTAATGGATGCAGGCCGCTTCGGCGGCTTGCAGTTCGGCATCGCTGCATTTTTCAATCCATTGTCCGGCGACGGCTTCGTTGTCGAATCGTATGGCGCGAATGGCACGCGCTGGGTCGCCATTCTTGCAGGTCTTGCTGCACGGCGCATCGGCGCAGAGCAAGCAACGCGCGGCCTCTTCTTGGAGATGCATAGTTTTGTTCATAGAGACTTTTTAGATTATTTCCGACACAAAAGTAGAAATAATTCCACATCTATAAAAAAAGTCCCCTAGAATTCTGTTATCTATTTCCTTTCGCCCTATTATGGGATTTGCATAGCATCTGACAGTTGGCAATGTCCGTCTCACCGCCTTTGCTCCAGGCTGTGACGTGGTCGGCATCCATCTCTGTAAGTTTCCAAATGCGGGTGCGGTTGGCATCATGGCCGATGGCGCAATACGGGCAATTGGAAACGCCTTCCGCCTCGGCAGCCTCGGTCTGTTTGGCATAGACGGTCTTCTTCGTAGGCTCGTCAAACACACGGACATTCAACAGGCGCGGCTCTTGACAACCGCCAAGGATATACTCATAAACGCCTTTCTTTTCCTTGACATAGAAGCTTTCGTACAACTCGCGCACCTTGTCGGCAACAGCCGTAGGATTATAGGCGTTCTTGTGGTATTTCTCATACAATTCGCCCCACTTCAGGCCACACATCTCTTTCTCAGGTACGATGTCGAAGACCGAGGTAATCCAGTCGATGACGGAAGTGAAATAGGCCTTCAACTCTTGTATGTTATCATCATAACGGTGAGCAGCCATATAGTCCTCTGTGTGACCGTGACTCACCCAATCCAAAGCGGCGGCCAGGAAATCCTGACGCTTGGCCGTGCCCGAAATAAAGCAACTCCATTTGTTGATGTTGGTGTTGTTGGAATTGCTGAACTCTTCCTTGGCCTTGGTCACGAAAGGACCGGAATACACGGCATTGAGCGTCTCCTGCACGTTGAGTGGGATGCCCACAATGTTGATAGTGCGAAACCAATCCTTGATTTCCTTCTCCGTGCCTTCGCAGACGTAAATCAACAGCTTGGTATTCAAGAACTTCTCCTGCTCGTCGGCATTCATGGCGGAGAAATACCATGGCCGACCGTCGGCATCAATCCAGGCGAACTTCTCAGTGAGGAAACGCCCCAGCGAGGTGATGCGCTGCTGGCCATCGAGCACCTCATAGCGGTCGTCGCCTACCTTCGAGAAATAGATGAGCCCCAGCGGATAGCCGTTGCGCACGGACTGGATCACGTCCACTTCTTTCTTTCCGCCATTTTCAGCATAGAGGTAATGACGTTGGAACTCCGGCTGAATGGTGAGCCGTCCCGAAAGGCCGTAAAGACCCTTGCCTTCGTATTCGTTATACTGGAAGCCTTTGCAAATGTCGCCGATGGTCCAGTCTTGTATTAGTGTTGCTATCATGATTGTTGTTTTTTGCGGATGAAAATACGAGCATACTCTTGTTTATAAAGAGTTTCACCAATAGTATAATAAGTTTCACCGACTGGCACCGTATCTAGTTTGATTACGGGACCATCATTTAACTTTGTTACCCTTGTTACTTTGCCATCCTTACTATGTTGAAGTTGCTCTGGATAAACCTTGGTGGCAAATCCAAACCATGTTTTAGAAATACCTACAATTTCAAATTGCTCTGGGCAATACCTGTCAAGAAAAGTAATTGGAACACCCATTTTCCCATTGTAATCATTAGGAATAACATCATTGTAACCCACATTGATTCCATCATAATTATCATATGGAAGATAGCCTTCGGCTTGAAAATCCTTATGTCTAGAATAGCGAAGATTATCTTTCATCGACATCAGTTGCAAGGGTTGGTGACGACGACCGTGGTCAAGATTGGTAAACCAACATGAATTGCCAAGGCGTGTAAAATCCCCAACATAACCCAGACGAGCCGCTTTTGCCTTATCTTTTGGGTCAACATCTGTTCCTTTTGGCACACCAAAAACCATATCTGATGAGAAACCCGTTACACCCAACCAAAGTTTGTTTTCCATAATGAATGGGAATATTTCCTTGTATGTAATAGAGTTCTGATTGCCAATAATGAGCAATCCTTTTTCCGCTTCCATTATCCAATCCACAAATTCCCTGAACAGACTAAACGGTGGATTGGTCACAATGATATCCGCCTCATCGCGCAGTTGGCAGACCTCTTTGCTGCGGAAGTCGCCATCGCCGTCGAGGTAATGCCATTCAAGGTCATCAATATCGATGCGGCCGTTTTGGTTGGTGTCGCGGGTCAGCTCGAAAATCTTGCCTTTGATGCGGGTCTTGTCGGCATCAAACCAAGGCGATTCTGTTTCGAAAAGCGTGGGCTGGTAGTCCTTGTATTTCTTGCTCTCCACGGCATAGGAGGTGCTGATGAGCCGTTTCAGGCCCAATCGCTCAAAATTCTGCGCAAAGAAACGGGTAAAATTGCTCCATTCGGGGTCGTCGCAAGGCAGCAGCACCGTCTTGTCGCGAAAGGTGTCAGGGTTGTATTCCAGATAGGCATTCACCTCCTTCTGGATATCGGCATACTGCGTGTAGAACTCGTCATTCTTCGCCGCCTTTGCCGCACCGAGGTTCGTATTGTTAGCCATACGCTATGCATTTATGGCGTATTGCTTATCTTCGGACCGATGGGTATTTACAAAAACAGAGCATGGACGTTCATCATCCACACTCTGAGGTCGTAGGATACCCATCGTACCAGATAAGTCCCGCCCATGCTAAACGCATAGGCGTCTGCGACTTATTCTTCGGTACAAATTTGAAATTTCCTACGTTTCAGAGTGTTCCGAATAAAAGCAAACGCTTGTTAAACGAGCCCGGATTTGGCTTCGCCGAATGCAAAGCATTTCTCCCCGAACTCGGTGCAAAGATACAAAAAAGGATATAAAACGAAATTGCAGCGGTTATTTTCTTATTTTTGTCACGAAGAAACAATTGAATGCCGTCATGTCTCCCTACGACCCCAACATCCACCACCGCCGTTCCGTTCGCCTACGGGGTTACGATTATGCCTCGGCGGGATGGTATTTCGTCACGATATGCACGCAAAACCACGAATGTTTGTTTGGTAACATCGAAAACAACGCTATGGTTTTGAACGACGCCGGACGCATGGTGGAAAAATGGTATCACGAAATACACAACAAATTTCCCGACATCGTTTGTCACGAAATGGTGGTCATGCCCAACCATTTCCATTGCATTTGGGAAAACGTTGGGTTGAATGGTGCCGTAGGGGCGAACCTATGTGTTCGCCCTGCAACCATCAACAACGATGTTTCCCATCCATGTGTTCGCCATGATGCCAATGACGTTAACACGGTAACCGATATTATTAACAATGATTATTGTGGGAATGAGGGCGCACACGCAGGTGCGCCCCTACGGGAGGTGAACGATTCGGATTTGATCGAAAACGTGTCGGGCTCACCGTTATCGGCGGTAGTGGGATGGTTCAAAACCATGTCGACCAACGAATACATCCGAGGGGTGAAACAATTGGGATGGCCTCCATTCGACCGCAAATTGTGGCAACGCAATTATTATGAACACATCATCCGCGATGACCAATCCCTGTGCGAGATAGCATATTACATCACCAACAACCCCGCACGATGGTCCGATGACAAATTCTACCCCAACAAATCTTATCCCCTTATCAAATAAAACCTTATCTTTGCGCCAAAATGTGACCAACCGACAATGTCCATCGACAAACCGACCATAGAACAACATCGCACCACCCCTATACTATTGACAACCTTGGGGATCCTATCCGTCGGCATCGTGCTGTTCGTCCTGAACCTGCGCTATGGCTCGGTGTCAATCCCGTGGAATGAATTCTGGGACGCGCTATTCCAAGGCGACACGTCGACCTACCGCGCCATCATCCTCGACTACCGCCTGCCACAAGCCATCACGGCGCTGCTGGCGGGCATAGGGCTTTCCGTTTCAGGACTTCTGATGCAGACCCTCTTCCGCAACCCCCTCGCCGACCCTTCCCTGCTGGGCATCAGCAGCGGCGCGAGCCTCGGCGTGGCCTTCGTGGTCCTGCTGGGCACGGCCACGGGCCTGTCGGTCAGCACGCTGTCGTTGTGGTCGACCTTCGGCGTGGCCATAGCGGCTTTCGTGGGAGCGTTTCTAGTGCTGCTGCTCGTCCTTGCCCTGAGTTCGAGGCTGAGGAGCATGGTCAGCCTCGTTTTGGTGGGTATCATGATCGCCTACATCGCAGGCTCGGTCACCGATATCCTGAAGTTCTTCAGCCAAAAGGAAGGACTGCACTCCTTCGTCATCTGGGGCATGGGTAGCTTCTCCAACGTGAGCAAGGCCCAGCTGCCCTTCTTCGCCATCGCGGTGGCAGTTGGGAGCATCGGCTCGTTCCTATTATTCAAAACCTTGAACCTCTTGCTGTTGGGCGAGCGTTATGCCGAAAACCTCGGTGTGAACATCAAGCGGAGCAGCATGCTCATCATCTTTGCTTCGGGCTTCCTCACCGCCCTCATCACGGCGTTTTGTGGCCCCATCGCCTTCCTGGGCTTGGCCGTACCACACATCGCACGCTTCCTCTTCCGCAGCAGCGACCACAAGCTGCTCATCCCCGCCACGGCCTTCCTCGGCATGGACCTAGCCCTGTTCTGCAACCTCATCGCACGCCTGCCCTCCTTCGAAGGCAACCTGCCTATCAACTCGGTCACGGCACTGATTGGTGCGCCCATCGTGCTTTGGGTGATCTTCCACCGGCAAAAAGTCAGTCATATACAATGATGATATTAAACTACAGATTACACAGATTGTACAGAATGACGCTACATAATTATAAGGACGCAAGCGTCCAAATGGCACAGATTCTCTTCTACTCCTGGCCATCTGTAATCATCGGATGCTTGCATCCCACCAATTTCCGGACTCAAATCGGTTTAATCTGTCAAATCTGTAGTTAAAAACAATTCCTGTCCATGAACGAAGTCCTCCATACAAACCATCTGTCAATCGGCTACAAAGGCCAGGCACTGATGCCCGCCATCGACGTGAGCCTCAACGAAGGCGACATCGTGGCCTTGGCGGGTCCCAACGGCTCAGGCAAGACGACGCTGTTCAAGACGCTGTCGGCCAGCCTCAAGCCAGTCAGCGGCGAGGTCAAGCTGTTCGGCAAGGACTTGCACGACTACTCCCCCACCGAGCGCAGTTCGCTCTTCAGCCTCGTTCTGACCGAGAAGCCCGATGACCTCTTCCTGAAGGTCTTCGACATTGTGGCCGCTGGTCGCTATCCCCATCTCGGCCTCTTGGCCAAACTAAAGGCTGAAGACGAGCAGATCATCTACGACAGCCTTGAAACCGTCGGCATCAGCCATTTGGTCAACCGCAACTTCGTTTCCTTGAGCGACGGCGAGCAACAAAAGGTGATGATTGCCAAGGCTTTGGTGCAAGACACACCCCTTATCTTCATGGACGAACCAGCCGCCTTCCTCGACTATCCGAGCAAGATCGAGTTGGTGAACATCATGCACAAACTCTCCCGCGAGAAGCACAAGACCATCCTCTTCAGCAGCCACGACCTGGATTTGTTGCTTCGCCATGCCGATGTGATGTGGGTAGTGGCACCGCAGCAGCCTTTGCGCCAAGGCACACCGAAAGCGCTTGTCGAACAAGGGATTATCGACGATTATTTCAAGCCAATCGTCGCTAAGGAGGAGTTTTTCTGGATGAAATAGACACACTTTTTCTGCTTTTTTGTAATTTTGCACCTTCAAATATTGCAGCAATTTTTACTAAAATGCAGAATATCAGAAATATAGCGATTATCGCTCACGTTGACCA
>JAEEGK010033345.1_pt1 | contig 10021 bp, 9 predicted proteins | sample 8958771 | NCBI WGS metagenome assembly JAEEGK01 (sample SAMN16246547, study PRJNA631951) | gut metagenome | biome: gut microbiome; feature: rumen; material: SC-attached | host: Bos | place: Iran: Karaj | collected 2018-10 | reverse complement strand
AGTCGAACCGCTTTGAAGCGCGGAGTCCGTGTCGCCGTCAAGAGCCAGGCGCGGCTCTCCCCTCCCGTCTTTCAAAAGCTCGTCCGTAACGGCGGCGGGCACATACGGCGGATTCGACAGCACCATATCGTATTTCGCATGATTAAGGGGCGCGCACAAGTCACCCTCGTAAAAACGCAGGGAGTGGAGAGCCGCGCCCCCCAGCAGTGTCTCTGCATTTTTTCGCGCCACAGCAAGCGCCGCCGTAGAAATATCGGTCGCATCGGCATGAACGCGCGCAAAATCCGGTTTCGCGTCTGCCTTGCACGGCGCATCAATTCCGCACTGCCCCGATAACTCCGCAAAAAGTTCCGTAAGCACAGACACCGCGATGCATCCCGAACCAGTGCAGATATCCGCGAACCGGAACTGCCGCCCAGACCCAAAACCGGCGTTTAAGTCCAACGCGCCAGTCCCCGAATCGCGAGCCTCGCACAGCGCAATCTTCGACTTCGCGTACGCCACCGCTTTCTCAACAAGCAGCTCCGTATCTGGCTTCGGAATCAGCACATCCTGCGTAACAAAAAAACTGCGTCCGTAAAACTCCTTTACTCCCGTAATATACGCGACCGGAAGCCCCGAAAGACGTTTTTCCACCGCATCTGCAATGGCCGCTTCCTGCGCCTCTGTGAGAACAACATCATCATGTAAAAAAAGCCATGTACGAGACACGCTCAATACATGGCATAAAATCAAATCAACATCCAGCTGCGGCGTTTGCCTGACAAACTGGTTCTCGGCATTCGCAAAGCGTTCCCTCATTGAATGCCGAACATTACTCAATGTAGCCAGATTACTACTTTCCTCTTACCGCTTTGGCTTCAGAATGAAACCCACGATAGCAACTACAAATCCGATTATAAAAATCCATGCGCCAGCTGCCAGACTATTGAAAATGAATTTTGCAATTCCCTTTCCTATAGCAGCTCCAATATTTGCAAAAATACCAGAATTTCCACCCGATTTTCCAATGACAAAATAAAGAACTACAGCAACTATGTCTATCAAAATCAACAGGAACACAATAGCGTCGTATTTACTTGTCTTCGGAACAAACGCCAGTATACCGCCAATGCAGAAAAGCGCAAACAGCACATAAACACAAATCTGTGGCAACGTTTTCAGACCGTTCGCAATCTGGAATCCGTTGTATGACCCGAGTAAGCCCAAGTCAATAATTGGCAACGCAAAACCAATGGCAGCAACAATAAGTCCAATACCATACACATACCGCATGACGGAACTCTTCTTCATAAACATACCTCTCTTTATTACAGTTCGTTAAAATATCGGAACTGCATTTTTTATCATTGTACCACCGTAATTGCAAACCTGTCCATCAAAAACGCAAAAAACACACAAAACTCCAAAACATCACACAACAAAACCGTAAAAACATCGCTCACAAGGAGTTTAGCTCTATATACAATCAGAAAAACGTGTTATTCTGATATAAGGGTTTCTTTGCAATCTCAAAAACGCGACCACGATGGTTAAATAGGAGTCGATATGAAAAAACGCATGTCAAATGTTTTCAAACTCATATTAGCATCTACAACAATCGTATTGTGCTCGCTTGTACTCGTTTCGTGTCCGCAAAGCCTTTCAGAGACTTCAAATCTGAACATGATGTCAAAGAACGACCCGTTTGAATCCGTAAGAAAAACATACATGCTTTCTCTCATGAACAAAACAGGGGAAGAACAGCTTTATTTCACTGATTTTTCAGAAGGCGAGGAGCTTTCTTTCAGCTCCAGCAAAGACTGGGCAACCGCTTCTTTCAACGGCGACACAGTCGACCTTGCCGAATTGGACGTAGGGTGCCCTCTCACCGAAGAAATAATTGCCCGCAAAACTGGCATAATTCCAGTAATCACGCTGAAATACGAGGCTCTGGACATCAGCCTTACGACAGAACGAAGCGCAACAATCCTTATCGACAGCGAAGACGTTCACATTGCGCTCATGATTTTCCAGGGCGACGAGCTTAACGGCTCATCTGACGCATATTTCGATCCTCTTAGCATAACCCGCGCGGGACTTGGCGTTCCGCACGAAACAAACCAAGACTCATTGCACTACAACGGCAACCAATCTTTCTCCAAAGAAACATGGCGACAAAGCGACACCATCTTGATTTATACGGAAATAGGCGACAAAGAAGATTTTAACGGCAAAAAAGGATATGAGGACATTCCTCTGCCGTGGAACACCGATTTTTCAGTTGCCAACATGCCACAGAATATCATCGACGAGACAACTCCCGAATCAGGATGGGAACTCGTAATGAACATGTGCGGTTACAATGCCGCATCGAACATAAATTATTTCGCTGTATACAATAAGTATCTCGGTACGCTCCGAGTATTCGCATACACACCTGAACTGAGCGACGAAAACGATGCAAAAGACCAGATTTGGCAAGTCCTTATGACAAACGAACTTGCTGAGCGGATTTGTTTCAGCTACGGAAAACCGTACAACTTCACTGACATAAGCAAATTAAACGCTGCAACAGGACAAACGAACAGAAGCGAGTTCAGCCAGCTCGTAAGCCCGTGGGTACGCACATACAGCACGAACGGCTACATCGAGCCGAAAGAAGGCTGGTGGTGCTTTGACCTTGATTTCAGCGAGCTCCGTCCGAACGAACTGAACTCCGAAATGAGCAACCTGACATTCCAAATCCGCTCGTGGAGAGAACAGCACACAACGCTTTCTGATTCAGTTTCTTCACAGCTGGACGAAAAACTTGCCGCCGGCATAAACCTCGACGTAAATCAGCAAAAGTTCATGAGCAACAGCGCATCTGGAATATCCGGTCTTGCAAGCTCAATCACCGGCGGGAATGCAGCAGTTGCCGAAAGAAACTCCGCGGGACTTCCTGCGCTCGTGCAAAGCTTGTTCGACACAGAAGAAGCTCCGGCATCCCCTATGGAAGCTCTTATTTCGCTGGGCAGCAGTGGTGTCGGCGTAAACAATATGCTAAGCGGTACAACAAACGATGCCGGTAACAACGGCGGATTTTTGGGCGGCGCTGTTAACTTGGGAATAAGCGGCTCCGTAGACGCACAGGGGCTTACAATGCAAAGCTCCATAATCAGCGAAGTTCCCGCACCCACAATCAACGTAAGCAAATTCTTTGACACTGAAGGAACCGGATTCGGTGAAGGCGTATGGGCTGTCGAAAACGCGCCTGTCGTCTATTACACAGAAAACCCTTTCATCCTTATGGAAGAAGATGCCGGACAAACCGAATCCGTGAGCGTAATCCCAAAAGACGGAACAAAAGGCAGCACTCCGTACAGCGTCTATTCCGGCGAACAGCAACAAAGCGGCGTTGGAATCATGACGTTCCTTGATCCGGAAAGCGTTAAAGTCAAGATAAACAGCAACATTTTCCCGAATCCAGAAAGCGTAGAAGTCGTAAGCTTCATAACGCTGGCATCAAAAAACGATGTATACGGCACAATGAGCAAACTGCGCACAGGATTCGGACTTAACACCACAACAGACTATAGCGGCGACAATCTTTCCATCGACACAAGCCGCTGGCAGAACAATCAGTACAAAGACGCACTTACCGCCGTCTCGATGTACCGCCACACCTCACCAGTAGACGGCATCCTCGATTTGGACTGGAACCACGACGAAACGTCGATATTCCTGGCGGGAAATTACTCCGATTTGACAAAAGCCCTCACAGTCTGCGGTTATATGCAACAACTGAACAGCTCCGTTACAGGCTTTGTGGACCCGATTTTCTGCGGCGTAAAGCATACAGACAATCGTAACGGCAACACCGACGACCTTAGATGGATTCCGAACGCCATTCCAGATATCGCAGTCAACGTGTGCGTCATCATAAAGCAGGACGGAAACGAGTATTATTACAGCCGCCAGTATCTTCCAAACCTTGAGCAGCTTGACATCACGTCTAACCTTGAAAGATGGAAAGACGGCATGAACACGAGCCACCTTGAGGACGGAATAAACTACTTGAACCGCCCGGAGCTTTACCACAAACTGATTCAGGCAGCTGGCGACGGATACACCGAAAAGAACGACCCTGATCAGCTTTATATCATCATCAATGGCACAAACCGATACCGCATATCCTCGCAAAACAAAAACAGCGACTGGTATGTTGAGTTTAAGACAGATACGCCGGTATCGCCGAAAGGATACACATTAACTGCCAATGCGGACGCTGGTCGCGCCAAAAATCAGCCACAGGCAAGCTGGGTTCTGAAAGCAAAAGCAAAGACAACCGACAACTGGACGACAATAGCGACAGTCAGCAATAGAAAACTTCCTACGGAACGCCAAAAATCCGCAGATTTTGATCTTGATTTAGCAAACGGAACCTGGCAGTATTTCCGTTTCGAGATGAGCTCAGAAGCCGCGACGACACAGGCAGATATCGCGCTCCCACAGATTTCTGACTTCTCGCTGAGATAATCTTTCTTTCAGCGCATCAGTGAAGCACGGATCTGCGTATCGCGCATCTGGAAGCGAACTAACAAATTGCACACGCAAAGTTCCCCCACACTACAAAAAAATCCCCGACAACGCGACGCGCATCGGGGATAACTTTCTCAGGAGGAGTATAAGTTTTATTGCGTAAATAACTACATGATGCAGCTTTTACACTGCATCATGCCGACCTTTGCGGTACATGCGCAGGTCACTGTGTTTCTTTATATAGAATCTACAATATATATATGTTTCTGTCAATAGATACACAGCGAAAACTTTTATTTTTTTGGGAAATTCTGGGCGCACCCTATCGGTCAGCTTCTCTGACCAACAGGGACGGGCGTTCCGCACTTTGCTAACGCGCACCGTCCTCGGCTGCAAAATATGCAGCCTGCGGTCGGCTCGTGGCGGCAGTTTCAACTGCCGCTCACTCGGTGCTCCATGCCCGTGCGCCACCTACAGCCCGCACCGCGTTACCGCAGCTTTATTCTTACATAAAAGCCGCTTTCGTTTTTGTGGTGAATAACACCGCCGTTTTTCAGCATTACTTTAAGGCTCGCTGGGTTGTCGCTGTTGCAATGCATGTAAAGCTCGTTTTCCGGCACGATTTTCCGCGCTTCTTCTATCAAAAGCCTTAAGCCTTCTGTACAGTAGCCACGCCCGCGATACTCCTTTTAACATATATCAAAATAAAATTTAAAATCTTCGAAAGTCCCTTGCCCAAAAACTCCTTGTCGCGGATGCCGAATTCGTGGCCTGATTCAAACCATTCTTTCCAAGCAATGTCGTAACAGTCTGCTTCTGTTACAGTTACATCTGCTTCGTCGCCGCATTCTTTTGTCAGAAGATTTTTCCACCATGCGACGGTTTTGAACAGCTGCGAATCATCACCCTCGGCCCAGGTTTCAAAAAGTTCTTTCAGTTCGCCCTTCGGCTCTGTTTTCAGCCCAGGAATGGCAATCATCGCATAGCCGCCTTTTTTTATGAACGGCAGAATCTTTTCGCCAAAGACGCCTTCCTTGCAACCAAAATAATGATACGAATCGACGCTGACGATAGCATCAAAATACTCATGCGCGAACGGCATATTCATTGCATCGCCGTGAATAGGTATAATCTTGTCCTCAAGACCGTTGCTTTTGATTCTTGTATAGTTTTCCGTAGCTGGAATCCAAAGATCGAAAGCATAAACGTTTTTCGCGTCCGTCTCGTTTGCAATGAACATAGAAGTCAGCGCATATCCGCAACCCAAATCAAGCGTGCGGTCATACTTCGCACCATCGGGACTGCGGCGGATCAGCTCATCCAAAAGCCGGAACGAATTCGGCCCCATAAGATAATCTTTTGTAAAATATTTCCTGTAGTTTTCAATGTTACTCATAATAATCTCTTATTTCCTCCTTTTCACTTCATCCATCTCAGCAATCAGTTCTTCGAGTGGTGGATATATCAGTTTTTCTTTATTCAGTTCTGCCGTTTCGTTTATATCGATAGCTTTTCAAACCCCATCTTCAATAAATCCACATCACCCGGGCAAAATTCAAAATTTTCTAATTCCTCTTTACTAATCCACTTTATCTCCGATATTTCATCTTTGTTAAAATCGGGTTCGTCCTCTATTTCACCGTAATACGCGACTGTGATATACATCAGATTATTCAGATACATTGCGCGAGAGCGCAGATGCTCCAACCGCTTTATGCTGCAATTAATTTCCTCTTTTACTTCTCGAATAACGCAGTCCTCAAAATCTTCGCCGAATTCAAGGTTGCCACCGATTACTTCCCATAAACCGGGAAAGTATTTTTTGTTCATGCTTCGTTTTGAAACTAGAATCTTTTTGTTTTCCTTGTCGATGGGTAAGAAAGCGCATCCGACCATCTGTATTTTATCTACCATTTTTCACCCCGATATACATTGCGTGTCCACACATTTCGACAATTGATTTGTCTGCGGCTGTGTCATTGATTAAGCCAATGATTTTATCAAAGTCCGGGGTGTTCTCGAACTTGTAAATCACATCTTCCTTTTCGTAGCCAAAGCCGCGGATGGAACGGAGCAGTTGTTTTTCAAAACCGTTTGCGGCAAAGAGATTTTCAATTTCTTCTGATGTCGGATAATAGCCTTCCTGAAAACCGTTGTCTGAAAGGTTCTTGAACTTGCCCGAATTAAAGCATTCTTCCAGCGTGTTGATATCAACCTGATCAGGACTCCAGCAAAATCTTTGCACAAGAGCAATACTGCCAGACAAATGAGGAATAAAGCTTGCAAAAACTTTTCCGCCTGTTTTAAGAACGCGCCGGATTTCTTTGATGCATTTTTCGCGTTCATTCTTTTCTGTCAGATGATAAAGCGGTCCGAAGAGCAGCACTACATCAAAAGAGTTATCCTTGTAACGGCTCAAGTCGGTGGCGTTTACCTGGTCACAGGAAACAAGATTCTGGACTTTATCTTCTTCCTTCTGCTTTTTCGCCTGTGAAAGCAAAGTTTCCGAAAGATCAGCGAGAGTTACCTTATATCCCTTTTTTGCAAGAGGAAAAGAATAGGCTCCGGCACCACCGCCAAGGTCGAGGATTGAGATTTCGCCATCAGATTTTGCGCTAGCCCCGTCAGCCGCAGCCATTTCCGCCGGATGCGGGAGATTTTTCTCCAAAATCCCCATAGTCATCAAAAACTCAAGTTTCCCGCTGTTGTCGTTTTGAAGCCTGTTCTTTTCATCAAACTTGCTGTAATAGTTTTTTATCTTTTCAAAGTCCGTCATAAATCATTCCGTTAAATCCATCAAATCATTCAGCGAATCTTCCGTTTCTGTGGGATTCCAATGCCCCTCAACACAAGTTTCCGGATTAATCTGCCGAATCTTGTCCGCAAGCTTTTCGCACAGTACCATGTTCTTTTTGCCTGTCTTGAACTGGCTGTATGGAGAATCTCCAAGGAAAAGCACTTTGTCGTCACATACATAAACAAGCGTGGAATCATCTGTGTGAGGCGCTTCAGACTGCATGATCTGAACTTTGCAGCCGCCAAGATCAAGAGTCCTTTCGCCATTGAAAAGCATGTCCGCAAGCTTCACTATTACAGTACGGTTTTCTGCATATTCTTTTCTGATGCTTCCGTCGAGCGCAAAAAACTCATCGGGACCATTCGTCTCGATTTTTTGCTTCCACTCTGCAAGATAGTTGTTCGTCTTTTCGTTCGCAAGGCACATACCGTTCACGGCATGCATTCCGAAAGTGTGATCCCAATGCCAGTGCGTAATGACCGTAAGTGAAGGAAGCGGCAAGCCCGCATCTTCCAATAGCGCATAAAACTCCTTTACATGAGCTTCGGAATGACCTGCGTCTATGGCAAGACTCCAGTTTTCCCCCTTAACATAGCCAAGGTTAGGACGATCTCTTTCTGATTCAAACGGCATGTACCAGACATGCTCTGATAACTTTTTAAGTTCCATTCTCACTCCCCTATCCGTCAGTCGCAAATCCGCTTTGCCAATGCGACATTCGTTTCTTCTGCAACGAACCCGTTTTTCTTGTAGAACTTGTATGCAGGCACATTCGTGTCTGTTAACAGGAAAATCTGCTTTATTCCAAGTTCTTTTATAGCCTTTTCTATTTCTGTGACAAAAAAAGTCCCTGCTCCTGCACCTTGCCGCTCGGTTTTTACGCAAAATTCATTGATTATATATTCTGTTCCCGAATACCAGTGCTTTACGTATCCCAAAGAAATACCTATCAGCTCGCCATCGTCAAACAGTCCGTATGTCAAAGAATATCCCTGACCAATAAGGTCTGTTATGTACATATCAAGCTGATTTTTATCCGACCAGTCATCGTTCCAGGGCTCTTTTGTAAAAACGCCGACAAAAACGTCCGTGATGGCTTCTTTGTCCTCTAGGCTGAGCCTTTTCAGTTCAAGCATATTCCCTCCGATTGACGCGCACCGAGGAGATTACCCCGATGCACGTGTTGTTACGCTTTTCTCCAGATTGTGCAGTGAGTGCCTTTTCCGTAGCCGATTTTCTTGTAGAACTCATCTTCGCCGCCTGTCATATGCGTCGCACCAAGCGGTTTAAGCGTTCGGTAATGCTTTGTAAGCGCAGCGGCGGCAAGTCCTTTCCGGCGATGGTCAGGATGTGTGCAAAGCGGCTCCATGTACGCGAGCTTGTTCTGCGGAACCCACCACATGCCCGAATAGCAGGCGTATTCATCGTTTTCATCTGCTATGATGACATAGTATTCCGGAGTCGCATGCGGAGACGGCGACATATATGAAGCCCATCCGCTTTTGTGCGATTTTGCCGGTGTCCAGTCAAGAGAATCGTCGTATTTGTCCCAATCTTTGAAAGCACCTCTTTCTCCATGACCAAAACCGTACCAGCAAAGCTTTGAGCACTTCACAATATCAATGTCCTTTGGCTCCACAAAATGATAACCAGCTGGCAGCTCGTAATTCAATTCGTTCTTAAAATCGAACACAAGATCCTCATACTCATAGACCTGCTTGAATCCGCGCTTTGTAGCCGCATCTTTCAGAAACTGCTGCCCGTCAAAAAGAATGAACTGCTGTTCGTTGTTGAAGTGCGGCATCGTCGCCATCGCATAGTCGATAAGCTCATCCGCAAGGAACTCATAGCCCTTGCGCACATTGAAATAGATGTCCGTCACCGGTGCTTCGTAATAAACGAAGGCTACAACTTTATCGCCGTCGAACCAAAGCCTGTCCAGAAACGTATATGACGTATCCATCCACGTAGATGTGAGAGCATGTTCAAAGAAAGGTGCGGCACGTCCATTGTCATTTTCTCTGTCGTAAGTTTCTACAAGGAAATCCCATACAAGATTGATATCTGTTAATATTTGAAACTGTTTTGTCGTAATTTTCATACTTTCTCCTAAAAAATCGTGAATGCGGAGCTTTACGCGCTGATATCCCGACTGCCGCGTTTGTCGTGTTGCGCGAAAAAAACCGCGCCTTAGTTAAATACCTGTTTTCGTAGCGTTTAAAAACGCCCACATATAGATCACATCGTTAGATGCATCTAAAGCACTTGGTTTCTCATGTACTTTTAAGATAGACGCAAAAAAATGCCCGATAGCCTTAAGCCAATCATGCTTCAGCAAATTCTGCTTTTTCTCGGAATACTCCTTGCCAAAAGCGAAGATAACTTGTTTGTTCGTGACTGTTGTGATTGTTTGTGTCATTTTTCTACCTCTCTAATGGCGATACTAACACACTTTTGTCAACCTAAAATAAAACAGTCATGAAATGCAAAAAATCGTGCACGAAATGTAAATTACATTTTTATCTTATGGCCTGAAATTCTCCTTGTCTACAGCAACGTACAAATCAAGCCCCATTTTCTTTTCGAAATACTCCTTGAGCTTTATGTTGATGTCCCATTTATCCTGATCATAACCACCATATCTGATTTTAACATCCGTCATTCTGTCAATCTGATCCATGACACATTCCGCGCCGGCAATCGAATCGCATAGCTGAATCA
>JAEEGK010033344.1_pt1 | contig 10021 bp, 7 predicted proteins | sample 8958771 | NCBI WGS metagenome assembly JAEEGK01 (sample SAMN16246547, study PRJNA631951) | gut metagenome | biome: gut microbiome; feature: rumen; material: SC-attached | host: Bos | place: Iran: Karaj | collected 2018-10 | reverse complement strand
AGAGGGCGCCCAGTTCCTTGTAATCGCTGGTGCTCAGGCTGGTGAGGCTGATCTCCTCATAACCGGCGTATTTCAGGCTTTCTATGCCCTGCCGGATCAGGGTATCGGCTTTTTTTGCCCGAACAGGGCGGTAGACATAACCCGCCTGACAAAAGCGGCAGCCCCGGATGCAGCCACGGAACAGCTCCAGCATGGTTCGGTCATGGACGATCTCCGTGGAAGGAATGATGGTGTGGACCGGGAAGGCTGCGCCGTCCAGATCCTGGATGATGCGTTTGCGCACCCGTTCCGGCGCGCCGTCCCGGGGCGTCATTTTCTCGATCCGCCCGTCGGGAAAATAGGACACATCGTAGAGAGACGGCACATAGACGCCTTCTATCCCCGCGGCTGCGCGGAGGAAGCGCTGCTTTGTCCAGCCTTCCCGCTTGGCCTTCCGGTAGAGCTCCGTCAGCTCCGCGTCCACTTCCTCTCCTTCCCCGATCACAGCAAGGTCGATGAAATCCGCTATGGGTTCCGGATTATACATGCAGGTGCCCCCCGCAAAGACGATGGGCCGCAGCTCCGTTCTGTCCTGGCTGCGAAGGGGGATTCCGGCCAGAGAGAGCATGTCCAGGATCCCGACAAAGGACATTTCATAGCCAACGGAAAATCCGATCAGATCGAATTCTCCCAAAGGATCGCCGCTTTCCAGGGCGCAGAGAGGCACGCCGGCAGCGCGCATGGCCTCCGTCATGTCCCGCCAGGGTTCGAATACCCGCTCGCACCAGACGCCTGGCATCTTATTCAGGACGCCATAGAGGATGCGAAGGCCCAGATTGGACATGCCGATCTCATAAGTATCCGGGAAACAGAGGGCAAAGCGGACCTCTGTTTCCTCCTTGTTCTTCAATATCTCGCCGAATTCGCCGCCGGTATAGCGGGCGGGCTTTTGGACCTTCGGCAGGATCGCTTCCATCGCCGGATGCATCTGCATTCCCTTCCTTTGGTAAACTGCCGCTATCATACACGATTTTCCGGTGAAAATCAATCGCGCAGGCGGAGCTTCACCATGCGAAGGAACAGCCAAAGGCCGTAAAGAAACAGCTGCGGGCTGTGCAGGACGCCGAGGAGCACAGCCAACAGAGAAGTCAGGATGCCGAGGCGTTCAAAAAGATTGTCTATGAAATCAGGGGACACTGTCCCGGAGAGAACAGCGTTCAGCACACGTCCGCCGTCCAGACCGGGCGCCGGAAGCAGGTTCACCAGGCTGAGCATCAGGCTCATCTCCCCGGCAGCGCTGAGGAATCCGTTATCGGAACTGCGAAGGACAAGCCACAGGATCAGACCGGCTGAAGGCCCTGCCATGGCCCGCAGCAGTTCCTGATTTGCGCTTGGTTCCGGTCCATAGCAGCGCAGGCACGCGCCGGATACATCCAGCGTCAGCCGTCTGGGCAAGCTCCCCTGCAGGAGGATCAAAGCAAGATGCCCCAGCTCGTGGAAAGCGGCGGCTATTGCGGCGGCAAAAACGTTCCCGCCGCCGCAGAGGAAAGCCGTAAAGGACAGAAGCAGCAGAAAGCCGCCGCTGATTTCCAATCGAAAGATGCGCTCTTGTTCCGGGTGAGACTTTTCGTTTGACATACCGTTGCATCCTGCTATAATTAGGTATTAAACTAGTAGTATTATAAGCAGGGGGAAGCATGGATTATCGGGATGAAGCGCCGGAAGTGATCCGGGATTTTCTCAGTTATCACGAGGTCGTCCGGGGACATTCCAGGAAGACCATCGACGAATACTATCTCGATCTCAGGACATTCCTGCGCTTCCTGAAGCAGAAGCGCGGTCTTGTGCCCCGCTCCACCCCTTTTGAGGAGATCTGGATCGGTGATGTGGACCTTGCCTTTCTCGCCGCTCTTACAAAAACCGAAGTTTATGACTTTATGAGCTTCCTTGGCAGGGACCGCATCAAGAACCCCCAGAGCCGGGAAGCGGAATACGGTCTCTCCCCCGCTTCCCGGGCCAGGAAGCTGGCGACGCTGCGTTCTCTCTACAAATACCTCACGATCAAAACGGGCAAGCTGGAAAAAAACCCTCTGGATGGCTTTGATTCTCCCAAGCTGCGCCGCAGCCTTCCGAAATATCTGACGCTGGAAGAGAGCATTTCCCTTCTTAACAATGTGGGCGGTAGGAACCCGGAAAGGGACCGCTGTATCCTTACCATATTTCTCAATTGCGGGCTTCGAATCAGCGAGCTGGTGGGCCTCAATGTCAGCGACGTGAACGAAAACCGTCTCCGCGTGATAGGCAAGGGCGATCGGGAACGGATCGTCTATATCAACCAGGCCGTTGCAGACGCCATCAACGCCTATCTCCCCTTCCGGAAGAAATACGGCAGCGCCACGCCTGCGCTCTTTATTTCCGAACGGGGAGAACGGATCGCCCGCAGCACCGTCCACCGCCTGGTGAAAGTCCACCTGGGCGAAGCCGGATTGGATCGGGAGGGTTACAGCGCCCACAAGCTGCGCCACACCGCCGCCACCCTGATGCTGCGAAACGGCGTGGACGTGCGGACCCTGCAGGAGCTTCTTGGGCATGAGCACTTAAACACCACGGAGATCTATACCCATATCGAGAACACCGACCTGCGCATGGCCGCAGACGCCAATCCCCTGGCGAAGTACAAACCGGAGAAAGGGTAAGAGAACGAATTATGGTCTTTTCCAGCCTGCTGTTCCTCTTCTTCTATCTGCCGGTCACGCTGGCGGTCTATTATCTCTGCCCCTCCCGCTGGCGGAATCTCTGGCTGTTTCTCGTCAACCTGGTGTTCTACGGGTGGGGAGAGCCGGTCTATGTGATCCTGATGGTGCTGTCCATCGGCGTGAACTATGCCGCCGGTTTTCTGGTGGATCGCCGCAGGGATAAAGGAAAGCTGATCCTGGCGGTCAATGCCGTCGTTAACCTGGGCCTGCTGTTTTTCTTCAAATACTACGATTTCCTGGCACAGAACCTGAGCAGCATCCCCGGGCTGGCCACCCTGCACCCGCTGGGCATTTCCCTCCCCATCGGCATCTCGTTTTACACCTTCCAGAATATGTCCTATCCCATCGACGTATACCGGGGAGATGCCCGCAGTCAGCGCAGCTTTATCCGCTACGGGACCTATGTGGCCCTTTTCCCCCAGCTGATCGCGGGCCCCATCGTCCGCTATAAGGACATCGCGGAGCAGCTGGATTCCCGGCAGGAATCGGCGGACAAATTTGCTTCCGGTGTCCGGCGCTTCTGTGTCGGGCTGTCCAAAAAGGTCCTGCTGGCAAACAATATCGGCGCGCTTTGGGACGTTTACAAGGCGATGGATCCAGCTTCCCTTTCTGCGGCGGACGCATGGCTGGGCGCGCTGGCCTTCACCTTCCAGATCTATTTCGATTTTTCCGGTTATTCCGATATGGCCATCGGCCTGGGGCGGATGCTGGGCTTCGAATTTGTGGAGAATTTCAATTATCCCTATATTTCCCGCAGCATCACCGAATTCTGGCGGCGCTGGCATATCTCCCTGTCCACCTGGTTTCGTGACTATGTGTATATCCCCCTGGGCGGCAACCGCAGAGGCAAAGGACGTCAGCTTCTGAATCTGCTGATCGTCTGGACCCTGACCGGCATCTGGCACGGTGCCAGCTGGAATTTCCTGCTTTGGGGGCTGTACTACGCGCTGCTGCTGATCCTGGAAAAGGTTTTCCTTTACGACAGACTCCGGAGGGCTCCGGCATGGATCGGCCATGTCTATGCGCTGTTTCTCGTTGTCGTCGGCTGGGTCCTGTTCAGTGTGGAGGACCTGACCCTCTGCCTTAATTATCTGCGCAGCATGTTCTTCGGCGGCGCCGGCTTTTGGTCCGGCACCTTCCTGTACTATCTGCGTTCCTTCGCTCCGAGCATTCTTGTGATGATCCTGGCCGCCACGCCGCTTGCCAAAACCCTCTATCAGCGGCTTCCGGAAAAGCTGACGCACATTCTGAATCCCATCCTGGTGCTGGCTTCCCTGCTGCTCAGCACCGCTTACCTTGTGGACAGCACGTATAATCCCTTCCTCTATTTCCGTTTTTGAGGTAATTATGAAAAATCGAAGCAAGGGCGCTCTGCCCGTCATTCTCTGTTTTGTGCTGTTTATCGGCGCATTTACGATCCTTCATCTGGCGCTGCCTGACTCTGCGCGCAGTGAGAATGAGAACCGCATGCTTGCCAGAGCCCCGAAATTCAGCCTCCGTGCGCTGTTTTCCGGCAGCTTTACGGAGGAGTTCGAGGACTATGTAACCGATCAGTTCCCCTTCCGGGACAACTGGCTCGACCTGAAATCCCGTGCTGAGCGGGCCGGCGGCAAGACCGAAAACAACGGTGTTTTCTTCTGCCGGGAGGATACACTCATTTCCCGATTCCAGACGCCTTCCGAAAGCGCATTGGACAGCGCGCAGCGCGCTGTGGATTCTCTGGCTGAAAACGCCGGATTGCCTGTCTATCTGGCGCTGATCCCCTCCGCAGCGGCAGTCTGGGCCGATCGTCTCCCCCATCATGCGGACACCGCCGATCAGGAAGCGCTGATAAAGCGCATTTACGATAACGTATCGGTAAATACGGTGGACGTTTATTCCCCACTGAAAGCCCATGCCGCGGAACCGGTCTATTACCGCACGGATCACCACTGGACCACCCTTGGCGCTTACTACGGATACGCTGCCACCGCCCAAGCCCTCGGGCTGACGCCGCAAAGCATCGACCACTTTCAGCCGGAAACCGTCAGCAATTCTTTTTACGGCACGGTCTATTCTTCCTCCGGCGTCCGCTGGGTGGAACCGGACAGCATCCAGATCTTTGTGCCTGCCGAAAATGCCCGTCTGACACGTTATGACAGCGCAGAAGGCAGCGAAAGCCCCATATACGACCTGAGCAAGCTGGATACCAAGGACAAATACAGCATGTTCCTGGGCGGCAACACCTCCCGCCTGGTCATTGAGACCGGGAATCCGGGAGGCAGACTTCTGGTGATCCGGGATTCTTACGCGGATTGTGAGCTTCCCTTTTTCTTCGCTCACTATTCGGAGATCCATGTGCTGGACCTCCGTTATTACCGGCAAAGTGTTTCCGCTTATGCCGTGGAGGGCGGATTTGACGCCATCCTGGTCAGTTACAGTCTGGCCGACTTCGTAACGGATACTTCCGTATTTCTGATGGGAACCTGACCCTCAGGCGGAAAGGAGATACTATGAAACGTGAGAAATCTTCGGCTGAAAAAGGCTGGATCGAGCTTCTGGTCTTTCCGTGCGCCGCGCTGCTTCTTCTGATTCTTGCCTGGATCGTCGGCGCCAAGGGACCGTGGCGGCTCATCCTGTCTCTGCTGAGCTTCCTGGTTTCCCTTTATGCGCTCCGGGAGGAACTGATCGCCGCGCTGCGAACCCGGGACTTCCGTTCCGGTCTCCTGCTGCTGACAGCAGCCGGCATCCTCTGCATCTGCACGGGCAAGGCCGGCGCCGCGGCGCTGGCTATGCTGATCCGCTTGATCGGCGCTCTCCTGCTCCCGAAGCTGCGCTCCGGCGTTGTCGGCCTGCTGGATACGCGGCGGGAACTGAACCCGCTGAAAGATCAGCTCCCCAAGGTCAAGAATGACAGTCGGCTTGTCCACTCCCATGAACAGATGCTTCACAGTTATCTGACCTATCTGATGATCCTTTTGGCCGCGCTGGTCGCCGTGTTTTCCGTTGTGATCGGGAAACTGCCTGTGACCGAAGGACTCAGCCGCGCTGCCGTCGTCCTTGCTCTGGGCGGCACATTCCCGCTTTTTGCCTCTTTCCCCCTCAGCGACTATGCTGCTTCCCTAAGCGCTGCCGAATCCGGCGTTCTGTTCCGTCGTGATACCCTGAACCGCCTTATGGACCTGAAGCTGGCCTGCGTCACTGCCAAGGAACCGGTTGTTGTGGGAACGGCGGCTGTTTTTGCTCAGCGCCCCGAGGCCGTTGGACCGGAACTGATGCTCCGCCTGGCCGCAACGGCCTGCGCAGATACAAAAATGGCTGCCGCGGAGAAGCTGGCCGCCGTCAGCAAGAGTTCCGGCAGTGCCGACATCCAGCGTCAGGAGCTGGAAGGCCTCGGAGTCATTGCGAAGGTCAAGGACGTCGTGGTACTGGCCGGCAGCGCCGAATTCATGAAGCGTTCCGGGCTGCCTGTCCTTCCCTTCCCGGAAAACGACCGGGTGCTGCATATGGGCGTCAACGGGCATTACGTGGGCTGCATCGACTTTTCCGAAGCGGAGCAGGGGGAAGACAGCGACAAAGCTATGGACGACGCCGGATTCTTCCGCTTCCGGGATGAGGATGAAGCTGCAGAAAAGCGGCTGCCGGGCGAAAAGCTCCTGTACGTGCATCCCGCTTCCGCGCCGGTTTCCGGACAAAAGGACGACCTGAACGCCGCTTCCGGCATACAGGACCGTTTCGATCAGGTCACGATAGAACGTTGCGGACGGGCCGGTATCGCCGCGCTGATGGAGCAGCTAGGCAGCGCCAGGTTGGGCCGCAAGGGTATTCTTCTGGTCACGCTGATCGTAAAGGCTTTCCTTTTACTGCTGACGGTTTTCGGTATCTGTCCTCTGTGGCTCGCGGTGCTGCTGGAGGCCGCAGCCGTCGCTTTCACCTATCGTTATTCCGTGCACCTGCTGGACTACATCGGCAAATATTGATTGATAATAATACACAGCGGCAGCCAGAAGGCTGCCGCTGCCCGTTTAGGCGCAGAACCGGTGTTTTCCTATGGTGAGGATCAGCGGCCTGGACCAGATCCAGGCGCTGGTAGCCGTGCTGGGGTTGAAATAATAGATGGCGCCTCCGGTGGGGTCCCACCCGTTCAGGGCGTCGTTCGCAGCCCGGTATGCGCTGTCCGCCACCGGCTGGTCGAACTGGCCGTCCGCGATGCAGCTGAAAGCTCCGGACTGATAAATGACCCCGGGGATGGTGTTGGGAAAAGAGGGGTGCTTCACCCGATTGAGCACCACCGCTCCCACCGCGACCTGGCCCACATAGGGTTCCCCTCTGGCTTCCGCGGAGATAAGCCGCGCCAGAAGCGCACGGGTATTGCGGTCCGCGCTAGCATCCGGCACCCGGATCCCCATTGCGGCCAGTGTCTGCGCGCCGCATATGCCGTCCACGGTCAGCCCCTTTGCTTTCTGATACTTCTTCACCGCCGCCGTGGTGCGGCTGCCGTAAATGCCATCCACCGTATAGGTATAAAACCCGGCGCTTTTCAGCGTCTGCTGTATCTTCGTCACAACGCTGCCGCTGGACCCTTGTTTATAGGCGACGGCTTCCGCCTGCTGGCTGAGGCTGATCAGCAGGATGCTCACCAGGAACAATGCGGCCAGGGCCGCGGTCAATTCTCTTCTCTTCATAAATCGGCTCCTCCGTACTGTATTGTACGAAGGAGCCGAATAACTATGTCAGGAAATCCGTGTCAATCTCAAATCGTCTTTTCAGCGACTTCCTTCCGGATCTTTTCGACGAATTCATCCACGGACATGGTCATCTGTTCGCCGGTGCGGGTGCGGACGCTGAGGGAACCGTCCTCCGCCTCCTTGTCGCCGATGACCAGCATATAGGGGATCTTCTGCATCTGGGCTTCCCGGATCTTATAGCCGATCTTTTCATTGCGATAATCCCCTTCCACCCGGAACCTCTTGTCGTCCAGCAGCTTGACCAGCTCCTCGCAGCGGGCGCGGGCACGGTCGGTGATGGGCAGGACCTTCACCTGCACCGGGCTCAGCCACAGGGGGAAGGCGCCGGCGAAGTGCTCGGTGATGACGCCGATGAAACGCTCGATGGAGCCGAACACGACCCGGTGGATCATCACGGGACGGTGCTTCTCGCCGTCGGCCCCCGTGTATTCCAGCTCGAAGCGCTCGGGAAGCTGGCTGTCCAGCTGGATGGTGCCGCACTGCCAGGTACGGCCCAGGCAGTCTTCGATATGGAAGTCCAGCTTCGGGCCGTAGAAGGCACCGTCCCCTTCGTTGATCACGAAGGTCTTGCCCATGGCGGTGATGGCGTCCTTCAGGATATTCTGGTTGGCTTCCCACTCCTCCACCGTGCCGATGTGATCTTCCGGCATGGTGCTGAGTTCGATCTCATAGTGAAGCCCGAAGGTGGAGTATACTTCATCGAAAAGGCGAACAACATTCTGGATCTCGTCCTTCATCTGTTCCCTGGTCATGAAGATGTGGGCGTCGTCCTGGGTGAAGCAGCGGACACGGAACAGGCCGTGGAGCGCGCCGGAAAGCTCATGCCGGTGCACCAGGCCCAGCTCGCCGCAGCGCAGGGGCAGGTCACGGTAGGAGTGGGGCTCCAGCTTGTAGACCAGCATGCCGCCGGGGCAGTTCATGGGCTTGATGGCATAGTCTTCCTCGTCGATCTGGGTGGTATACATATTTTCCTTGTAATGATACCAGTGGCCGCTGCGCTCCCACAGCTCCCGGTTGAGGATCATGGGGGTGCTGATCTCCACATAGCCATAACGCTTGTGTACCTGGCGCCAGTAGTCGATCAGCGTGTTGCGAAGGACCATGCCTTTGGGCAGGAAGAAGGGGAAGCCGGGCCCTTCTTCCATCAGGGTAAAGAGGCCGAGCTCCTTGCCCAGCTTACGGTGGTCGCGCTTTTTGGCCTCCTCGATGCGTTTGAGGTATTCGTCCAACCCTTCCTTTTTGGGGAAGCAGGTGCCGTAAATGCGCTGCAGCATTTTACGCTTTGAATCGCCGCGCCAATAAGCGCCGGTGCAGCTGGTGAGCTTCAGGCCGTTGCCTTTCAGCTTGCCGGTGCTGGCCAGATGGGGACCGGCGCAAAGGTCGGTAAAGGTCCCCTGGCTGTAAAAGCTGATGATCGCATCTTCCGGCAGATCGTCGATGAGCTCCATTTTATAGGGCTCGTTCATGCTCTCCACGAACTGACGGGCTGCGGGACGGGGCATTTCAAAGCGAACGACGGGCAGATCTTCCTTGATGATCTTCCGCATCTCGACTTCGATCTTCTCCAGGATCTCCGGGGTGAAAACGGTCTCGGAGTCGATGTCATAGTAGAAGCCGTCGTCGATGGCGGGGCCGATGGCCAGCTTGGAATCGGGATAGAGCCGCTTGACCGCCTGCGCCAATACGTGAGACGCCGTGTGGCGATAGGCAAGCCGCCCATCCGCATCGTCAAAGGTGTTGAAGGTGACTTCGCAGTCATGCTCCAGCGGAAGGGGCAGACCATGCACCTTCCCATCCACGGTGGCGGAAAGGACCTTGCGGGCAAAGCCCTCGGAAATCTTTTCGGCCACCTGCAGCAGCGTAGAGCCTTTCTCGACCTCGATGATGCTGCCGTCTTTCAGTTTGATCTTGATCATAGTAACCTCCTCGGGCGTCCATACGAAAGACTACCCAAATAATCTATATCACAGGCACGCGCCTATAATATGCCGAATATCCAGCCGATCAGGAAACAAAGTCCTGCAAGGATCGGCTGATGCAGGATGTAGATCAGCAGGGCATGCCGACCCACCTTCGGGAAAAACGGGAATCGCGCGGTATAGAATCTTTCCGGCAGTTTCCCTTCCCTGATCTTCCCTCCCAGCCAGGTGCCCAGCAGGAAAACAAATATCCAGGGCAGGATCGGGAAATAATCCGCAGAATAGAATCCTGGGGAAACAAAGCCGAAGAAAAAGAGCCATCTGCTGTTCACTGTGTAACCGCCGTCTGCGCATTTGGCCGTTATGGCGACGAGGATCACGCACAGCGCGGGCATCAGCCAGTCCGGCAGGCGATCCCACAGCTTTCTCGTCAGCCCGTAGAAGAGCATACAGAAGCCGAGAAGATGGAGGACGCCGAACACGATCAGGATACCCAGTTCCGACCCCATAAGTTTTGCCGAAAGCGAGTCGCCCAGCCATGTGACCAGCGTCATGGCCAGGGCCACCGCGATCACCTTCGCTCCCCGCTTGATATTGGAGCGGCTGAACCGGGAGGAAACGCCGGACAAAAGAATGAAAC
>JAEEGK010033340.1_pt1 | contig 10022 bp, 6 predicted proteins | sample 8958771 | NCBI WGS metagenome assembly JAEEGK01 (sample SAMN16246547, study PRJNA631951) | gut metagenome | biome: gut microbiome; feature: rumen; material: SC-attached | host: Bos | place: Iran: Karaj | collected 2018-10 | reverse complement strand
CGGTGCGTTTGCCTACAAGAAGTCCGGGCATCATGCCGAAGACTCCCAGAGGCCGCTCGAGGGTGAGCGAGTAGTAACCCTCGGCAAGCTGATGGAGTTCCACATCGCCTTTCTTGCCGCTGCATTTCAGCGTCTTACCTTCGGCGGTGAGGATGTAGTTGTCATCTACAGACACCAACTTGGTGTTGAGGCTCTTGCCCACGGGTTCCAACTTACCAGAGTGTGTGGCAGTAAGTTCGTATTTTTGGTCGAGCCAATCGAAGGTAACATATTCCGACTGCGGAAAATAGAAATCCTTGCCGTTGCATTTGAGGGTGTCGTAGCGGAAAGCCACCTTTGACTGGAATCCCGCCAGTTGCAGCAGACCGTTGAGCAAAAGCGTCTTTTCAAAGGCGTTGCCGCAGTTGGCGTTCCACACCTCGCCGGCATTGCGGAAACGCAGACCCGTTTGGGCAAGGCTGATGTTGTTCAGACGGAGGTTGCGGACCACATGTTCGTTGATTTTCTTGGCTTTGTCCAGCTCATCGCCGCTAAGGCCGGCCACGAAATTGCCTGCCGTTGTGGGCAACGAGAAATCGGTGGGCAACATGTTGTCCATTTCGTCCATTGTGGAGAGAAACAGCACGGGGTACAGCTTGTCGGCTGCAGGTGCGTAAGGCTCGGCTGTTGTCTGCGGCAGGCTGGTGCCGGTCCAAGTGAACTGGCTGCCGACTTGTTTCAGAGCCACCTTCGACGACGGGTTTTTCACAGCATAATTCAAATCGCGTGCCGACGGAACTTTCACCGACACCACATATTTCGTCACGGGAGCGTCCTCGGCAAAGACAATCTTGTCGAGAAGAACACCCGGTTTCGAGGTAATGGTGTAGTCCAGCACTATGGTTGCGCCTTTTTCGAGGGCAGTGTGCACCACCACCATTTCGCGGAAAGCGTTGTAATAACCGCAGTCGGCGCAGGCCGAGGGCAGCTGCTCCACAAAGGCGTTTTTCGGGGCGTCGACCCGTGAGCCGTCGGCACGGAGGGTGTAGGCCTCGTTTATCTTAAGTGTTTGAAATTCGGGGCTATACACTATAAAACTTTCGCCATAGACGCTGAAAAAAGCGCGTTGAGAGTTAAGTTTCAGCTCCTTGCGAAAATTATAGACCATATTGCCGTCGGATTTAATCTCGTATTTACGGCTGAGGAGTTTGTATTCGGCGTCGGGCTGCTGGGCCATCACCAAAGCCTCGGCGGCGAACATCAGTATTGCAAGAAAAGTCGTTATTTTTTTCATCGTCATATCCTCCTTTATTTAGCGTTTTTAACGAAAATCAGTTCATATAAGGAAAAATTCTGCTGGGCCATCACCGCGTTGCGGAAGTCGCTCCAGTCGGAGACTTCGTAAACACGTTTGCCATACGAGGCTTTCTGCTCGAAAGTGAGGCTGTTGCCCTGCAGGGTGTAGCCGCCATCGTAGGTCACCGATTTGCCATTGACTTTCTGCCTTTCGGGCAACGGCGACTGCGAGGCAAATCCGGCAGGCAGTTTCACCGTCTCTTTCACCTCCAACAGCCGCGAGCAGCGGTCCTTGAAGGGATACAGACGTTTCTCCTCCTTGACGTTGACACCCATGTGTCCCATGGCGCGGCTGAACACGCCTTTGGCAAGCAACGGAGTGAAAATCAATTCTTTGTCGGAGACAAGTGCGTAGCCCGGGATGCGGTATTTGTAAGTCATCTTAACGGGCTGTTTCAGGTAAGTGTCGTTGTCGGTGTAGGTTACCGAAGTAATCTGCGCTTGCGGTGCCACGCGTGTTAGCTCCATCTCCACGTTGCGTCGCCACTCGGTTTTACGTGCCGAGAAAACGGAACGCACTGCGGCGTCGCTCTGTCCCTCGGCGGTGATGGTGAATTCGCCCACCAGAGTGCCGTCGGCCATCAGTTCCGACTTGCCGGTGATACGCACGTAGTGGTTCTCTGGTGCCGACACGGGAGTCTCGGCCAGATCGGCGCCCTTGGGCAATCCCATCAGGTAGCCCTGCTGCTGCTCGGCGCTCGACCACAGCTCCCTGACGTTGGGTACCCATGTGGGGTCGAGCAGCTGGTAACGGCCGTTGCGACGTTGCACCACGGTGACGCTGTGGTTGAACTGGTCGGCGGGGATGCGGTCGATGCGCTCGCCGGCCATCGTCATAGCGGCGTAGGCGTTGAACCCAGCGGTGCGCAGCATAGCTATCAGTAGGCTGGCTTTGTCCTTGCACACCCCGCAGCGGTCGGTGAAATTCATGGTGGCGTTGTGGAGGGTGTAGCCCTCGCCTTCGCCCATGCTTATGCCCGAGTAGCGCATATTGTCGGCCACCCAGTGGGTGAGGATGGCGATGGAGTCCTCCTCGCTTTTGGCGCCCACCAGCAGCTCACGCACTTTCTTCTTCAGCTCGGGGGTGGTGTTGAAACTGCCGTAGTCCTCGTTTACGCCGTAGAACCACATCGATTTGGCCTCCCAGTTGGGACTGGTGGAGAGCAACAGCTTGGTTTCCACGTCGTTGCTGGCAAGCATGGCAGGCTCGCGTTTTATGGGCATTATGTCGTTTTTGGTGAAAGTGTAGATAACACGGTCGCCGTCGAACGACTGTGCCGACGAGAGTTCGCCGTTATACACTTTGTATTGCAAGTTTTTGTTTTTCAAAACATTGACACGATACACTTTCTCTTTCACCGGCTGGCCACTCCAGAAAGGCACTATGTCGTAGAAATGGCCTTTCATAGGGGGGATGTAGCGGCTGTCGTCGTCGGCCTGCAGCAGTGCGTAGGTGAAACCTTTGCGGAATGTCCACACCTCCACGGCGTCGCCCGGGTCGAGATGTCCCACTTCGAGCATTTTCTGACTTGCGCCCCAGTAGATCATGCGGGCGGGTGCCACGTAGTCCATCACAGGGCCGGAGATTTCCGTGGCTTCGCCGTTGGCGCGGTACACCACCACTTTTTTAATCTCCACGTAAGCCGACTGCGGGTCGTAGTCGATTTTCACCACGCTGTTGGCCTTGGCGCCGGCGTAGTTGATGATTTTCACCAGCCGGTGGCTGTTAACGTAGCTCAGTCCCGACTCCTCCATAAACACGTCGGTGCTGTCGAAGAGCGTAACCTGATTGTACGACTTGTACTTCTCGACATCGGTGTTTCGCACCAGATCGAAGTTGTCCTGTGCTTTGGCAAAAAGGCAAGAGCCGACCAAAGCCGCCATCAAAAACAATTTTGTCGCTTTCATATAATAATTTATTGATTTACAACGCTTTTAAAACAACAGAGTTGTTGATTATCATTTCACAAAAATACGTTTTTTTTGGCAAAAAAGGAAATCGGATTGGCTTTTTCGGGACAAAAAACCATTGCCGATGCCAAAATCATTTGGCGGTATGCATTTTTTTTTGTAACTTTACAGCATCATTTCACACTACTGAAATATGGACTTAAGCACTTATTTTGAGCCTGTTAGCCTCGAAGACCTCGGGCTGGAGCACAGCGATTTCTTTCCGCATATCAGCGACCGCATTGTAACTTACACTGTTGAAAACGGTTTCCCTGAGACAAAAAAACAGCATCTGGCCCTTCTAGGTGTCAACGACGACCGCCGGGCCGTGAACAACGCCGGCTGCAAGGATGCCCCCAACGAGATTCGCAAGAAATTCTACAACCTGTCGCTGCCCAGCTACGACATGAAAATTGTGGATTTGGGCAACATCGCCGCAGGCAGCACCGTGGAAGACACCTATTACGCTGTTACCGAAGTGGTTGCCGCCCTTCTGCACCGCAACGTAGTGCCGATAGTGCTTGGAGGAGGCCAGGACCTTTCGTTCGCCATCTACAAAGCCTACGAAAAGATGGGACAGATTATCAACATCTGCGCCATAGACCCGCGTTTCGACCTCGGTCCCGAAGACGAGGAACTCAACTCCACCTCGTACCTCAGCAAGATAATAGTGCAGCAACCCAACTTCCTTTTCAATTTCACCAACATCGGCTACCAGAGCTATCTCGTTGACAAGCAGTATGTGAAACTGATGAACGACCTCCATTTCGACGCTTTCCGTCTGGGAGTGGTGCAAAGCGAGCTCAACGAGACCGAGCCGCTTATCCGCAATGCCGATTTTCTGAGCATCGACATGGCATCGGTGCGTCAGGGCGACGCCCCCGCCAACGGCAACCCCACCCCGCACGGCTTCTACGGCGAACAGATGTGCACGATGACACGCTTTGCCGGCATAAGCGACAAACTGTCGTGCATAGGATTTTTCGAGGTGAACCCCAAATACGACATCAACGGGCAGACCGCCCACCTCGTTTCGCACGCCATCTGGTATTTCATCGAAGGATTTTACAGCCGCAAGTCCGATTTCCCGTACAAGGACAAGCACAACTACCGCCGTTACATAGTGCCCATGATTGGCGATGATTCGATGGAAATCGTTTTCTACAAAAGCAAAAAAAGCGACCGCTGGTGGATGGAGATACCCTGTCCGCAGGAACAGCAGGACAAATACGCACGACATCTGTTGCTGCCCTGCTCCATACGCGACTACCAGCAGGCATTGAACAACGAAATTCCCGAACGCTGGTGGACTTTCTACAACCGCATTGTGGAATAGACGGCTGTCGGGACATCGCAAAAACACTCTTTTTTTCACTTATTGTAAAAAGTGTGGGGGAACCACCTTGTGGTTTCTAATAATTTGTGTTATCCGTAATCATGATCACATGATAAATCACAAAACCATCCGTTAAATCCGCGAAATCTGTGGTCCAAAGAAATAATTAGAAGTCCCTACAAAATAAAAATCCCCTACTTTCGTTATTGTTTTCCAAAACCGACAAAAAATGAGAAAAACCCTGATTTTAGCTACAGCTCTGTTTGTGAGCCTATTGGCAAAGGCACAGCAGCCGCAGATAAACAACGACAAGGCTTTTGAAATATCCAAAAACCTCGAGATTTTTTCGGATGTATATAAAAATCTGCATCTCAACTATGTTGACGACCTTGAAAGCGGCAAGCTGATGAAAACCGCCATCGACGCCATGCTCGGCTCCCTCGACCCCTACACCAACTACATCCCCGAATCGGACATCGAAGATGTGAAACTGCAGATTTTCGGACAGTACGGCGGCATAGGCTCCGTGGTGTCGCAGCGCAGCGACTATGTGATAATCTCCGAACCCTACGAAGGCCTTCCCGCCGCAAAAGCGGGACTCAAAGCCGGAGACAAGATTCTGGAAATCAACGGCGAATCGGCCAAAGGCAAAACGGTGTCGGACGTTAGCAGCATACTGCGCGGACAGGCAGGCACCTCGCTTACGATGAAGGTGGAACGTCAGGGCAAGACCCACGACATTAAGATAACCCGTGAGGAGATAAAGCTGAAGCCCGTGCCATACTACGGAATGGTGAAAGACGGTTTCGGATATATCAAACTCAACGAATTCACCCAGAAATCCAGCGACGATGTGATAGCCGCTTTCAACAGCCTGAAAAACAGTAATAAAAACCTGAAAGGCGTAATCCTCGACCTGCGCGGCAACGGCGGCGGACTGCTCACCGAAGCTGTTGACATAGTGAATATTTTTGTGAACAACGGAGAGCTGGTGGTGCAGACCAAAGGCAAGGTGCAGGAGAAGAACACCAAACACTACACCCGCAAGATACCCCTCGACAAGGACATCCCCGTGGCAGTGCTGATCGACGGCTACAGCGCATCGGCATCGGAGATAGTGGCCGGCAGCCTGCAGGATTTCGACCGTGCCGTGATAATAGGCTCGCGCTCGTACGGCAAAGGGCTGGTGCAAAACATCGTGGAACTTTCGTACAATTCGCAGATGAAAGTCACCGTCTCCAAATACTTCATCCCCAGCGGCCGCTGCATCCAGGCCCTCGACTACAGTCATCGCGACGAGAACGGACGTGCCGTGAAAGTGCCCGACTCGCTCAAGACCGCTTTCAAAACCCGCAACGGACGCACCGTGTACGACGGCTTCGGCATCGAGCCCGACGTGGAGGTGGAACCCGACTACATCTCCAACATCTCGGTGGCTCTGCTTCAGAAAAACCTTGTGTTCGACTACGTTACCGATTTCTACTACAAGCACAAAACCATCCCCTCCGCCTCCGAGTTCCGTGTTACCGACGAGATCTACAACGATTTCAAACAATACATCTCCACCAAGGAATACGAATACTCCACCGCCACCGAGAAGACGCTGAAAATACTGCGCGAAACGGCAAAAGAGGAGAAGTACCTTGATGCAATAGAAAAGGAACTTGCAGAGCTGGAGAAGAAACTGCAGAGCGACAAACTCGCCGACTTGGAGAAAAACAAGGATGAAATAAAGCAGCTGATTGAAGCCGAGATACTTACCCGTTACTACTACGAAAAAGGCCGCACCGAGGGAATGCTGAAATACGACAAAACCCTCGCCAAAGCCATCGAAGTGTTGTCGGACAAAGCACAGTACAACAAAATTTTGAACAAATAACCCCAAAGCATGCTGCGCAAGGTACAGATGTCGTTCACACGCAAGTCGGTACACCAAAACATATTCTATCTGTTGTTGGGGGTGCTGGTGTGTGCCATGCCCACATCCAAGTTCCTGATGAGCGCGATGATGATTTTCCTTGCCGCCAACTGGGTGATAGAGTGTCGTTTCCGCGAAAAATGGGAGATGGCCAAATCCAACAAGGTGCTATGGGCTTTTGTGGTGTTATACGTGATACATGCCGTTTGGTGCCTGTTTTCGAGCAACTGGGACTACGCCCTCGACGACCTTCGTAAAAAGCTGCCGTTGCTCGTCATCCCTCTCGTGGTGCTCACCTCCGATTTCCTCAACCGTCGCAAGATAGCCTTGCTGTTGCACTTCTTCTGTCTCACCGTGGCTGTGGCGTCTGTGGTGGGGATAATACGCCATTTCGGCAATCCCGACATGGATTACCGCAACATGTTCCCACATTTCTCGCATATACGCTTCGCCCTCAACGTATGTCTGGCAATGGTGGTGCTTTTTTACGTCCTGCACAAGTTATTCTGTAGTAAAAACTTGAAATACAGATGGCTGCGAGCACTGATAATTCTGTTGCTGATGGCAATTTACTGCATAGTGCTACTACTTTTGCAGTCGTACACGGCGTTTGTGATACTTGCCGTAGTTTTCGTAGTGCTTTTGGGCTGGATGGCCATCAGAAGAAGGTCGCGGCCCCTCTACCCTATCGCTTTCTTTGCCGTGCTTACAATGGTTGTATTAGCCGCTTGGTTCTGCTTTTCGCATTACCGTTCCAACTACTACACTCTGAGCGACTTATCCACCAAGCCCCTTACCACGCACACCGCGCAGGGCAACGCCTACACCCACGCCAACGACGGACTAATAGAGATGGGCAACTACATCAACAACTATGTGTGCGACACCGAGTTGCGTAGCCAGTGGGGCAAACGCAGCTCGCTGGACATCGACTCGCTGACGCCCAACACCTTTGCCGTCTATCCCACCCTTGTGCGTTACCTCAACGCCAAAGGCCTAACCAAGGACAGCGTTGGCATTTCGCAACTCTCCGACAAGGACATTGCCCTAATAGAGCAGGGTGTGGCCAACCCGCACTACGCCAGCAATTTCGCTGTGGGAAAGATGTTCTATAGGATATTTTTCGACTACGAGTGCTACAAAAAGACCGGACGTGTGAAAAACTCGTCTTTTTTCCAACGGTTGACGCTTTGGCAGAACGGCTGGGAGATTTTCGTGAGCCATCCCGTTCTGGGAGTCGGCACTGGCGATGTGGCCGACGAGGTGGAGAAAAACCTGTCGGAACGGCATTCCGAGCTTGCAGGCACGGGCATGCGCACCCACAATCAGCTTATCACCTTTTTGTTCACCTTCGGAATTGTGGGATTCGCAATAATAACGCTTGTGTTCGTGTGGGCTGTAAAAAAACACCGTCTGCTGTCATCGGCGGTGTTTGTGGCCTATCTGTGCATAGCGCTGGTGTCGTTTTTGGGCGAGGACACCCTTGAGACGGAAGCCGGTGTGGTGTTCTTTGCGCTGATGTTCTCGCTGCTTTCACAGTGGGCACAGGCCTCAGCGGATGGTGGAGAAAGCTCCCTCGATATGATTGATTGATTGTTCTTTCGAGTTCAACACGATTGAAACGATGTCGAACCGTACCTCTTCGGTGCGGTTGTTTTTTGTCACATACGCGTCGGCGACGGTGATGTAGGCTTTCTGCTGAGTGCGCGACACAAAAATCTCCGGCTCGCCGAGGAAACGGCTGTTGCGGGTCTTCACCTCCACAAAAGCCAGTATATCGCCCTTTTTGGCAATGATGTCCACCTCGTGCGAGAGGTGCCGCCAGTTGGTTTCGAGGATGGTGTATCCCTCTTTGGCAAGGTAATCGCGTGCCATCTGCTCGCCCGCAGCTCCGAAATCGTTGTGTTCTGCCATATCTTTAAAAAAATGGAACGGGAGGCTCCGCGTCAACGGTACACCCCCCGCATTATAAACTCTTAACTATAAAACTCTCAACTATAAATTATAAACTATATACTATAAACTGTTATCTTGCCAAGCTGCCGATGTCGCGCGGGTGCGAGCTGAGCACCGGAATCAGCGAGTGGTGGATAATCTGCTGTGCGTGGGTGCCGATAAACAGTGTGGAGAGAAGGTTTTCCTGCTCGGTGGTGATAATGATAAGGTCGGCGGAGATGGCCGAGGCGTACTCCAATATCTCGGCGGAGAGGTTTTTGGTGAGTATGCGTTCCGACTGGTAGGGCACACCGGCGTCGCGGAGGTAGTTCTCGGCCTGACGCAAGTAGATGTCGATGGTTGAGGCTTCGGACTGCTGTTCCACCAAGCCTACCAGATGCACCGTGGAGCCGAAGAGTTTGGCCATATTAGCTACCACAGGTATTTTCTGACGCGAGTTCTCGGTCATATTGAGCGGAGCCACAATGCGTTCCAAGTTCTTGTGATAGTTGAAACCCTCGCGGATGGAGAGCGTGGGGCAGTTGGCCTCCTGCACAATACGCACTGCAGTACTTCCCATCCAGTATTTCTCGAAACCGGAAGCACCGTTGGTACCAATCACTATCATCGAGGCGTTGACACGCTCGGCTTCCTTTGCTATCACCGACGCCACCTTGCCGTCCATTATCTTGGGTTCGATGGCGGTGCGGAGCATTTTTTTGCCGTACTGTTCGGCAAGACTCTGCAGTTTTTCCATTGCCAAGCCGCGCAGGGCTTTGGTCTGTTCGTCGGAAAAGAGGTTCTTCTCCTTGCACACCCATATCAGTTCGATATTGGCGTTGAGTTTGTTGGCGATGTCGGTAGCCACGTCGAGAGCCACGTATGACCCTTGCGAAAAGTCGGTACCTACTATTATGGTTTTCTCGTTCATAATTATGTTGTTATTGTATCAAAAATATAATAACTACGAAAAGTCTGTATTATTGTATTATATATGCAAAATTTAGAACTGCAAATAGATAAATAACTGTAATTCAATGATAATAAATTGGTACACAGGGGGTTGGTTTATAGAGGTGTTGTTTCTAGAATTACACGCACCAACATTTTTGATAATCTTCGACAAAAATCATTTAATCGCAGGTGTAAATATTTGAAATATAGCGGATTGAAATTGATATCGATTGCAATTACAATAATTGTCAAATTTTGACTATATTTTATATTCAATACTTGAGCATTATAACCCAAATTATACCAAACAATTTATTGTTCTATTCAAGATGTTGATAATCAATATTTAGTAATAATGTGCTGGGGGTTAATCAATTACAATCTCACCACAAAAATTCCAAATGAAAAATCAACACCGTTTCCCGCTAAAAATGAGAGGGGTTGAGTGTAATTAAATATACCGTGTTGAAAACTTGAAAACAAGGGGCGTCAGAAGAGGGGTTTTAATTTTGTATCTTTGCAGTAACACAGAATTTACGGGTATTCGACGTAATTAGTTGATACATAAACAGCAGTCGTTTTTCGGAGCGGCAC
>JAEEGK010033337.1_pt1 | contig 10023 bp, 5 predicted proteins | sample 8958771 | NCBI WGS metagenome assembly JAEEGK01 (sample SAMN16246547, study PRJNA631951) | gut metagenome | biome: gut microbiome; feature: rumen; material: SC-attached | host: Bos | place: Iran: Karaj | collected 2018-10 | reverse complement strand
GATGATTTCGAAGAAGACCGCTACGACAACGACCGCCTGAATCTCCAGTTCGATTACCCCGACGGGGAAATCCGCTATACCACCGACGGCTCCGTCCCGACCCGGTCATCGCGCCTGTATACCGGTCCGGCCGGCCGGATCGCGCCGGGCACGACCGTCAAGGCGCAGGGCTTCGACCGGCGGACGGGTAAGAAAGTCGGCCGGCTCGCCGAAAAGACCTTCGGCATCGCCGGCCTGCTGCCGCAGCCGGAGAAAGTCGAGGTCCGCAAGGGAACCTTCCGCCTGCGTCCTTCGACTACGGTGACGGTCGAAGACGGCGACAGCAGCTTTGTGTCGCTGGTCAACTACCTGACCGGTCGCGTCGACCTGCGTGTGGCGGAGACCGCACCCGAGAAGAACTATTTGAAGATCCGCAAAGGCCGCAACAACATCCCCCGCGAAGGCTATGTGATGGAGGTCGCGCCCGAGGGCATCACCATCTGGTGCTCCGCCCCCAACGGGGCGTTCTATGCCCTCCAGACGCTGTTCCAGCTGATGCCCGACGCCGTCTTTGCCGGCCGCTTTTCCGGCAAGGCCGACATCCCTTGCTGCCGCATCGAGGATGCGCCCCGCTTCGAATACCGGGGCATGCATCTGGATGTCTGCAGTCATTTCTTCGGGGTGGATTTCATCAAGAAATACCTCGATGAACTGGCCATGCACAAATTCAACGTGTTCCACTGGCACCTGACCGAAGACCAGGGCTGGCGCATCGAGATCAGGAAATACCCGAAATTGACCGAAAAAGGCTCCGTCCGGCCCTATACGGTGGTGGGCGACCTGCATTCCCCGATCAACGACGGGACGCCTCACGGCGGCTTCTATACGCAGGACGAAATCCGGGAAATCGTGCGGTATGCCGCGGAGCGGTATATCACCGTGCTTCCCGAAATCGAGATGCCCGGCCACGCCCGCGCCGCCATCACCTGTTTCCCGGAGCTGAGTTGTTTTCCGGAACAGGAGCATTCGCTGGCCACCAAATGGGGCGTGTTCCGCGACGTCTACTGTCCCCGCGAAGAGACCTTCGCCTTCCTGGAAGACGTGCTTACGGAAGTGATGGAACTCTTCCCTTCGCCGCTGATCCACATCGGCGGCGACGAGTGTCCGAAATACAATTGGGAACACAGCGAGTTCTGCCAGCAGCTGATGCGACGGGAAGGGCTGAAGAACGAGGAGGAACTGCAGAGCTGGTTCATCCGCCGCATCGAGCGTTTCCTCAACAGTAAGGGCCGCAACATCATCGGCTGGGACGAGATCCTGCAGGGCGGTCTGGCACCGAACGCGGCCGTTATGTCGTGGCTTGGCGAGCAGGGCGGTATCGCGGCGGCGCGGCAGCACCACAACGTGGTAATGTGTCCGTACCAGCGCTATTATCTCGACTATTATCAGGTCGATCCCACGGAAGACGCCATCTCGATGGGCCATCTGGTTCCGTTGAAGGTGGTCTATGATTATGAGCCGGTTCCGGCCGTGCTCACGGAAGAGGAACAGGAATACATCATCGGCGTGGAGGGAACGGTCTGGACGGAATACATCAAGAATCCGGCGCGGGCCGAATACATGGCCTTCCCGCGCGCCCTGGCCATCGCCGAGGCGGGTTGGACCCGCGGCTATGCGAAGGATTTCGAAGGGTTTACACAGCGGATGGAACGCCATTTCGCGCGCCTGGACGCCGCCGGTGTCAATTATTGCAGGAATTGGAATGTAACAGCATATCAAGATGAGACTTACGGAACAGCCTTCTAAGTACGACAACTTGGAAAAGAAATCCGTGATGGAAATCATCACGGACATCAACAACGAAGACAAGACGGTGGCCTATGCCATCGAAAAAGTGCTGCCCGACCTGGAGCGGCTCATAACGGCGATTGAAAAACAGCTGAAGGCCGGCGGCCGGATGTTTTATGTCGGCTGCGGTACGGGCGGCCGTCTTTCCGTACTGGACATCGTGGAACTTCCCAATACGTACGGCATCGATCCGGAGATGATCCAGTCGGTCCTGGCCGGTGGTGTGGAGAACCTGGTCCTGGCTCTGGAAGAGGCTGAGGACGACATCGAGGAAGGGTGGCGCACGCTGGTGGAGAAACACCACGTCACCCCGAAAGACATCGTGGTCGGCATCTCGGCCAGCGGCACGACGCCCTATGTGCTCCATACCCTGCGGCATTGCCGGGAAAACGGCATCCCGACCGGCAGTTTCGTCAACAATCCGCAGTCGCCTATTTCGGAATACTCCGACTATCCCGTCGAGGTGATCACGGGCACGGAATACATCACCGGCAGCACCCGGATGAAATGCGGCACCGCCCAGAAGATGATCTGCGACATGATCAGTTCGACCGTCCTGATCCGGCTGGGCCGGATCGAGGGCAACCGCATGGTCAACGTCCGCCTGATCAACGACAAGGTGGTGGACCGTTCCGTCCGGATGTTTATGGAACGCAACCCGTCGATTACGGACTACGATTACGTGAAGGAGATCATCGTCAAGACCGGCACCGTCAAGAAGGCGGAGGCCTATCTCAAGGAAAAAGGAGAACTATGATTCTGATTGCAGACAGCGGTGCCACCACCACCACGTGGTGTGCCCTGGACCGCGGCGCGGTCGTGACACAGTTTGAGAGCGAAGGGTACAACCCCAACTACATCACGCTCGACTATATGGTGGCCGATATCCGCAAGGGGCTTCCAGCGGACTTCGAACCGCGGGCCGTGGATCACGTCTATTTTTACGGTGCGGGCGTGACGGAACTCCAGTACGGCTTTGTCCGCGAAGCGATCGCACAGGTGATGCCGAATGCGGATACTTTCGTGGCGATGGACCTGCTGGCTTCCGCCCGGGCCCTGCTCGGCCGGAAGGCCGGTTTCGCGGCCATCCTGGGCACGGGTACCAACAGCTGCCTGTACGACGGAGAGCGGATTACGCTCAACATCGACTCCCTGGGCTTCATCCTCGGTGACGAAGGAAGCGGTGCCTATATGGGCAAGCGTATGCTCGTCGATTACGTACGGGGCCGGGTCTCCGACGAGGCGCGCCGTGTGATCGAAGCGTCCGTTCCCTACAACGGCGACGAAATCATCGACATCATCTATACCAAGCCATTCCCGAACCGCTTCTGCGGGCAGTATGGCAAACTGATCCACGACAACCTGGCCATCCCGTATTTCCACGACCTGGCCGAAGATTCGTTCTGCCAGCTGTTCGAGCAGATCATCTCCCTGTATCCCGACTTCCGGTCCTACGCGTTCAACTGCGTGGGCTCGGTCGGCTGGTATTTCCAGGACGTGCTCCGTCCGGTCGTCGAACGCTACGGGATGCGCGTGGGCGTCTTGCTGCGAACCCCGATGGAAGGGCTGATCCGTTATCACCGGGAGGACTAGGCGATGGCAGGCAGAAAATACGTCCTTCCTCTCTGCTTCATCGGCATGATGTTCTTCACGGTCGGTTTCGCGACCGGTATCAACGGTTATTTCGTGCCGTTTCTGGAGAACAATCTTCACTTGACTTCTTCGCAAAGTTATCTGGTCATCGCCGCGACGTTCATCGCCTTCCTGGTATTCAGTTTTCCGGCTGCTTCCATCATCGGGAAGATCGGTTACAGGAAGACCATGGCGCTGGCCTTCTTCCTTTTCGCTTGCGCGTTCGCCCTGTTCATCCCTGCGGCGCGGCTGGCGAGTTTCGCGCTCTATCTGCTGGCCTGCTTCCTCAGCGGCGTGGCCAATACCATCCTGCAGGCCGCCATCAATCCGTATGTCACGATTCTGGGCCCGATCGACAGCGCCGCCCGGCGGATCAGCATAATGGGCATCTGCAACTCGCTGGCCCTGGGCCTGCCTTCCGTGTTCATAGCTGCGGTGACCCGCAAGAGCATCGACAGTGTCGTGCTGGCCGATCTGGACCGGCCGTTCTTCATCATCATTGCCGCCGTCGTGCTGTTGGGCATACTGACCTTGTTCGCTCCACTGGAGGAAATCAAGGCGGAAGGGGAGGAACACGAGGAGGATTGTCCGTATGCGGCCGGAAAGAAGTCGGTGTGGCAGTTCCCGCATCTGGTTCTGGGCGCCCTGGCCCTGTTCGTCTATGTGGGCGTGGAGAACCTTGCCCTGCTGACCGTACTGGATTATGCCCAGGACCTGGGCCTTTCCGATCCGGAAAAGTACACTGTTTTCCCCGGTATCGGGATGGCGGTCGGTTATATCATCGGCATCATTCTGATACCCAAGTATATCTCACAGGTGACGGCCCTTCGGGCCTGCACCTGGCTTGCGGTCGTCGATTCACTGGCGATCGTACTTGCGCCGCCTTCCGTTTCGATCTGGTGTGTCGCCTTCCTGAGCCTGGCCTGTTCGCTGATGTATCCTGCCATCTGGCCCCTTGCCATCACGGAACTCGGCAAGTTCACCAAGAAGGGGTCTTCGCTGCTGGTGGCCTCCATCGGCGGCGGCGCCCTCATTCCCCTGCTTTTCGGCGCCTTGAAGGATGCCGTCGGCAGCCAGTCCGCTTACTGGATCTGTCTGCCGTTCTATCTGTTGATTATGTACTATGCCTACCGGGGCTATAAGATCCGCACAAAATGAAAAGACTGTTTTACGTTTTCCTTGTCCTGCTTCTTTCAGCGGTTCCCGTCTTTGAAACGGAAGCCTGCACGACGGCTATTGTCTCGGCAGGCGCCAGCGCTTCTGGCCGGCCGCTGATCTGGAAACAGCGTGATACCGACAATCCGCACAATGTCGTACAGTATGTCACGGGCGGGAAGTACGCATACACGGCCATATTCAACGCATCCGACAAGAAGCGCAGGAGCGCCTATGCCGGCGCCAATGAGGCGGGCTTCGTCATTATGAACAATCTTTCCTACAACCTGGCCGAGGAAACCTACTCCTCCGTGGTAAACGGACGTGTCATCTCTGAAGCGCTCGCCTCGTGCAGGACGTTGGAGGAATTTGAACGGATGCTGGAAGAATGGCCGAAGCCTCGCAACATCGAGGCGAATTTCGGCGTGGCCGACGCCTTCGGCGGCGCCGCCTATTTCGAGGTGGGCGACACGAAAGTGGTCCGTTTCGACGTGGAACCGGGCGGTTGGCTGGTGCGCACCAACTTTTCGCTTGCGGGCCGGGACGGGGAGGGCTCCGGCATGGCCCGCTATGAAACGGCGGAGTACCTGATGTCGCAGCATACCGGTGCGTTCACGCCGGAATTCCTGATCGACGGGCTGGGCCGCTGTTTTTACAACGCGGAGCTGGGTGCCGATATGCAGACCGCTTCGCCGGCCGGCGTGGCGGTGGACCTGGATTTCATTCCGCGCTATACGTCGGTGTCGAGTGTCTGCATTGAGGGCGTGGGGTCCGGTGACGATCCGGCTTCCGCCGTACTCTGGACAGCAGTCGGTTATACGCCCTGTTGCTATGCGGTTCCGGTATGGGTGGCGGCCGGCGCAGACATTCCGTCGTTCCTTCTGCCGGAGGAAGGGTCGGAGAAAGGCTATGCCGCCGCCAATGTGCTTGCCGAAGAGCTGCTGCACTACGTCCATCCGGCCGACCGCGATGCCAAAGAGAAATATATCGATTTTCGCCGTCTGCAGCCCATCCTGCGGGCAGTCCGCAAAGCAGAGGCCGTGGAGATGACGGCGGGCCGTGAACTCGACCGCCGGATGCATCGCACGGGCTTTGATGCCGATGCTGTCAGCCACTACAACCGGGAAGCGGAAAGCCGCTTCGCCGCTTTCCGGGCCGCAATGGATCCGAAAGCGCTCGAACAGGCCTTCCTGGGCCCTGAACGGGACCAGGCCGTGACGCCGGCTATGCTGGACCGTCTTGCTGCAAAGGCAAAGGACGTCCCGGACCGGGTCGGCGACCGTTTCCTGACGCAGGATCTGTACAAAGCTTCGCTTAATCAGGCCGTCGCCGCGGTGATGGATACGACGTGCACGTATTTCGTTCCCTCGCGCGGCATTACCGACCAGGACGAGTCGGGCCGCTGCTGGCTTTTCTCTACGCTCAATATCCTGCGCGCCGAGATGATCGCCCGTTACGATCTGGGCCCGTTCCAGTTTTCGCAGACCTTCGGCCAGTTCTACGATATCCTGGAGAAGGCCAACCGCTGCCTGGAAAATGTCATCGCCCATCGCAATGAGCCGATGGAAAGCCGCTACAACACCTGGCTCTTCAACAAGCCGATCGGCGACGGCGGCCATTTCGCCAATGCGGCCCACATCATCGCCAAATACGGCATGGTGCCGCAGGAGGTGATGCCCGAACGTTTCAGCAGCACCGACAACGTGTCGCTGATGAAGACCGTCACGCGGCTGCTCCGCCGCTACGGCCTCGAGCTGCGCGATGCTTCTGCCGAAGAGATCCAGACCGTGAAGGAGCAGGCCCTGGCCGACATCTACCGCCTGCTGGTCGCCACGCTGGGCGAACCGCCGCAGGAATTCGACTATACGCTGCGCGACAAGAACGGCCGCGTGCTCTCGGTGGCGCATTATACGCCGCAGTCGTTCCGCGATATCTATATTCCGCCCGACTTGGAGGCCGACTACGCCATCTTTATGGACGATCCCACGCTGCCGTATTACCGGATGTACGAAGTGGCGGAGAGCCGCAACTGCTACGAGTACGCCAACTGGCGTTTCCTGAACGTGCCGATGTCCGACATCCGGAAGATGGGTGTCGCCTCGCTCGCGGGCGGCCGCCGGTTCTACATCTCGGCCGATACGATGCACGATTACCTGATGACGGAGGGCATCTATGATACGGAGCTCTTCGCGCTGGATTCGCTGCTGGGCATCCACACCGATATGCCGAAGGAAAGGCAGGTCCGCAGCGCGGAGACGCGCTCGGTCCACGCCATCGCGGTGGCCGGCGTGAAACTTGACGCGGCCGGCGAACCCGTGAAATGGGTGATCGAGAACAGCTACGGACTGGTCCGCGGCTGGGGCGGCTACGTGGCCGCCTCCGATCCCTGGCTCCAGAAGTATCTCTACCGTCTGGTCGTGGAGAAACGCTTCGTGGACGAAGAATTGCTGAAACTCTTTGAAGGGCCGGTCGAAACGCTTCCGGCCTGGTATCCCAATTATTGATCTTTCCGCCCTATGAAAACCCGGTTCTTTTCCCTGGCCGCCCTGTTCTTGTTGCTGGCCGCCTGCGGACAGCCCAAGACGGAGGCTCCCGCGCCCCTGATCCACGCCACTTATTCGGTCTATTCCCGGCTTGTGCCCGAGGAACTGACGGTCGATCAGCTCAAGAACTACCAGTACTATTATTTCCAGGCCATGCCGTCCTGGCAGCCCGAGGAATTCGATGCACCGCTGGAAGACATCCTCCGCGACAAGGTGGACAACCACGTGTACGGCGAAGTGGCGGAGCCGCGGATCAACCAGTATATCGGGCTGATCCACGAAGCCGGCAACCAGATCTACCTCTCGTTCTCCGGCACGCGGTACAACCAGATTACCGACGATCCGGCACGCCGCACGAAGTTTGCCGTCTATATGGCCGCTTTTGCGCGGCACCACGGTTTCGACGGTCTGGAACTTGACTGGGAGCACACCGTCACGAAAGAGACGCACCTGGCCCTGATGCAGGACATCCGCGCCGCGCTCGACAGCCTCGGCGCCCTCGACGGCCGCCGCTATGGCCTGACGACGGCGCTCAACAGCGAGCACAATTATTCACAGGAAGAAGCCGACGCCCTGTCCGCCTGCTGCGACTGGGTGAACATCATGTATTACGACATGGGCGGCGGCTGGTGGGGCAAATGCGGCACGCACAATACGCCGCTGCCCGACATCAAGGCGAACTATGAGGCCAACTGGAGCCGTTTCGCCCCGGAAAAGATCCATATCGGCCTGGCCAGTTACGGGTATCGCTACGACGGTCTCGCGCCGGGCGAAACGCCCCCCGAGGGAAAACGGCTTTCGGACTGTGCCGGCGATTTCTTCTATCCCGACCTGCCCGGTCTGCTGAAAGCCGGCTGGACGGAAGAATGGGACGATGAGGCGCAGTGCCCGTACTATTTCTCGCCCGACCACTCGTCGTTCGTCTCGGCCGACAATGCGCGTTCCATCGCCGCCAAGATGGCGTGGGTGAAGGAGAAAGGATTCGGCGGCGTCTTCTGGTGGGAGTACCACTGCGACTATATCCCTTCCGAAGGCCGTCACCTGCTGATGGACTGCATCGAGGAACCGGACCTGCCGATGTTCTGGACCTGGATGGAGGAAGAGGAAGGCCGCGATATGGAGAAAGCCTTCGCCCATATGGAAGAAGCGGGGCTCGATGCCGTAATGCTGCACGCGCCTGACGCCGAAGCCTACGAACGCTATATCGAAATGGCGCATCGCCACGGCATCGCCGTCTATGCCTGGGTGTGGACGCTCAAGCCGCCGTATGAAGACCGCGCCGCACTGCTGGAGGCCCATCCCGACTGGTTCGACGTGAACCGGAACGGCGAGAGCCTGGTCGATCACAAGGCCTATGTCAATTCCTACAAGTTCCTGAATCCCGCCGTGCCGGAGGTGCAGGACTATCTCGCGGAAAAAGTGCGTTCGATCTGCGCCATCCCGGGCATCGAAGGCATCTGCATCGACTACTGCCGTCTGGTAGACTGCGTGCTGCCGATGTCGCTCTCGTATATCTATGGCATCGTTCAGGATGGGGAAGTCAAGCCGGAATACGATTACGGCTATCATCCCGCGATGCTCGCGCGCTTCCAGGCCGAATACGGCTACGATCCGCGCACGCAGCCCGATCCCTCCCGGGATTCGAACTGGTGCCGCTTCCGCTGCGACGTAGTGACGGAGGCAGCCAACCGGATGGCCCACGAAGCCCACGCGGCCGGCAAGAAGGTGACGGCTTCGCCGTTCGCCACGGAGCGGGTTTCGGAATTCATGGTCTTCCAGCGTTTCCACGACTGGGACCTCGACTTCGTGTTCCCGATGGTCTATACGGACTTCTATACGCAGGACCCGCAGTTCGCCTACGATGCGACGGTGATGAACAACCGCGACAAGAATCCGCGCACCACGCTGTTCTGCGGTCTCGATACGGAGCTTGGCGGACCGGCTGAAGCCATCTTCGAGAAGATGGACAACGCGTTCCGTGCCGGGGCGCAGGGCATTTCGCTCTACACGAGCGAAGGCCTGAAATCTCCGCGGCTGCGTCGGCAATTCAAGGCCTATGCCGACCGGATGCGTGCCGAACGGGCGGCCGGCAACGGCCGTGTTCCGTTCGAAGCGGCGCCTGCCGCCGATCTCGATCCCTTTGCCCATCCCGGCCTGGTGGCGAATGTAGAATACGCCATCAAGCACCTGGTGGCCGGGGAACCGGTGCATGCGGAAACCGTCAACGGCATGGCTCCCGTTGTACCGGGAAAGGCCTATCCGGCGCTCGACCTGGGACCGTATGAGAAGCTGCCCGGATCGGAACGGGTGGCGTGTTATTCCGTGACGGACCGCGCAAGCGGCAGGCAATTTGAAGTATTGTTCGTCCACGTCGGAGATGTCATCTGGGGATGGGATGTCCGACCCGTAAATCCTGCGTAATGAGAATCCGGAACTTGTTTCTTTGCCTTGCGTTAGTCGCTGTCGGGCTCCCGTCCTGCGACCGGCCGGATGACGGCCCGCGTTTCCTGACGCCGGAGGAAATCGAACAGTACAAGCATCAGCATACCATCAAGATTGAGAAGTATGTCGAGTACCGGCAGGGTGACTGCCCGGTCATCCTGACCGTACCGCACGGCGGAACGGTCGTGGAGTCGTTCCTGACGCTCCGCAATACATCCAACTGCCCGGATCCGGATTTCGCCACGGACCTTGATTACAATACCCGTGAACTGGCCGACGAAATCGACAAGGCTTTCTTCGCGCGTACGGGACACCATCCTTATATGGTCATTTCCCTGATCAAACGCAACCACGTGGATTTCAACCGCCAGAAATCGTATGCGGTGCCGGCCGGCGATACGAATATCGTGAAAATCTACGACGC
>JAEEGK010033336.1_pt1 | contig 10023 bp, 9 predicted proteins | sample 8958771 | NCBI WGS metagenome assembly JAEEGK01 (sample SAMN16246547, study PRJNA631951) | gut metagenome | biome: gut microbiome; feature: rumen; material: SC-attached | host: Bos | place: Iran: Karaj | collected 2018-10 | reverse complement strand
AAGACTACTCTTGCCGAAGCAATGGTCTACGAGGCTGGCATCATCAAGCGCCGCGGTACCGTAGAGAGTAAGAACACTATGAGCGACTACTTCCCTGTAGAACAGGAGTACGGCTACTCGGTGTTCTCAACTGTTTTTCACGTGGAGTGGAACAACAAAAAGCTGAACATCATCGACTGTCCGGGTTCTGACGACTTCGTGGGTGGTTCTATCACTGCCATGAACGTTACAGACCAGGCTGTCATCCTCATCAATGGCCAGTACGGTCCTGAGGTCGGTACGATGAACGCTTTCCGTAACACGGAGAAACTGAAGAAGCCCGTGATCTTCTTGGTGAACCAGTTGGATCGCGATAACTGCGACTTCGACCAGATCCTGAACCAGTTGAAGGATGTCTATGGCCCGAACTGTGTTCCCGTTCAGTATCCTATCGCTACCGGCGCTGGCTTCAACAGCGTCATCGATGTGCTGCTGATGAAGAAGTACTCTTGGAAGCCCGAGGGTGGTGCCCCTATCATCGAGGATATTCCCGCCGACCAGCTTGACAAGGCCAAGGAGATGAAGGCTGCCCTCGTGGAGGCTGCTGCTGCTGGCGACGATACGCTGATGGAGAAGTTCTTCGAGACAGAAGACCTCTCTGAAGATGAGATGCGTGAGGGTATCCGCAAGGGTCTTGTGACGCGTTCTATCTTCCCTGTGTTCTGTGTCTGTGCAGGTCGTGATATGGGTGTCCGTCGTCTGATGGAGTTCCTCGGCAATGTGGTGCCTTTCGTCAGCGAGATGCCTGTGGTTCAGAATGCTGCCGGTAAGGATGTGCCTGCCGATGCTTCCGCCCCCACCTCTCTCTATTTCTTCAAGACCGGTGTGGAGCCCCATATCGGTGAGGTGTCTTACTTCAAGGTGATGAGCGGTGTCGTGAAGAGCGGCGACGATCTGACCAATGCCGACCGCGGCTCTAAGGAGCGTATCGGTACGTTGTATGCTTGTGCTGGTGCTAACCGCATTCAGGTCGATGAGCTGCGTGCCGGTGATATTGGCTGTACCGTGAAGCTGAAGGATGTGAAGACAGGTAACACACTGAATGGTAAGGACGTAGAAAACAAGTTCGACTTCATCAAATATCCTAACTCGAAGTTCTCACGTGCCATCAAGGCTGTGAACGAGGCTGAGACCGAGAAGATGATGGCTGCCCTGCAGAAGATGCGTCAGGAGGATCCCACATGGGTGGTTGAGCAGTCGAAGGAGCTCCGTCAGATCATTGTTCACGGACAGGGTGAGTTCCACCTGCGTACCTTGAAGTGGCGTATGGAGAACAACGAGAAGATCCAGATTGAGTATATCGAGCCGAAGATTCCGTATCGTGAGACCATCACGAAGATGGCCCGTGCCGACTATCGTCACAAGAAGCAGTCGGGTGGTGCTGGTCAGTTCGGTGAGGTACACCTGATTCTGGAGCCCTATACTGAGGGCATGCCTGATCCTACATCATTCAAGATCAACGGTCAGGAGTTCAAGATGAACATCAAGGGTAAGGAAGAGATCGACCTGGAGTGGGGCGGCAAGCTCGTCTTCATCAACTCAGTTGTTGGTGGTGCCATCGACCTCCGCTTCATGCCCGCCATCCTGAAGGGTATCATGGAGCGCATGGAGCAGGGACCGTTGACTGGTTCTTATGCTCGTGACGTTCGCGTCATCGTCTACGACGGTAAGATGCACCCCGTTGACTCCAACGAACTCTCGTTCATGCTCGCTGCCCGTAACGCCTTCTCCGCTGCCTTCAAGGAGGCCGGCCCGAAGGTGCTCGAGCCGATCTACGACCTCGAGGTGCTTGTGCCAGGCGACTACATGGGTGATGTGATGAGTGACCTGCAGGGTCGTCGTGCCATCATCATGGGTATGGACTCTGAGGCTGGCTATCAGAAGCTTTCTGCCAAGATTCCTCTCAAGGAGCTCTCCAGCTATTCTATCGCTCTGAGTTCTCTGACGGGTGGCCGTGCTTCGTTCACCACGAAATTCTCAAGCTACGAGCTTGTGCCGAACGACATCCAGCAGGCTCTCATCAAGCAGCATGAGGAGGAGATGAAGGAAGAAGATTAACACTTACATAGAATCTATTTGTATGAGGATGGTAAAGCGTTGGCTTTGCCATCCTTTTCTTTATGAAGCCTTTCTTGCGTTAATTGTTTATTTGTAACTATAATTATTTAATTTTGTTAACATTGCAAAATTTGTGGCATTTTGTTAACAAAGAGACTCGCCCTTTTTAAGAATTCGGTTATCTTTGCAGACGGAATTCAGACAGAAGAATGAAGAAAAGTACGATTTGGATCATAGCGACCATCATGGGACTCTCGTTCGTAGGGCTCCTCTTTCTCCAGATCTCCTATATCGAGGAGATGGTGAAGATGAAGAAGGAGCAGTTCGACGAGTCGGTGAATCGCAGCCTCTACCAGGCCTCCCATAATTTGGAGATGAACGAAACGCTCCGCTATTTGGAGAAAGACGTGAAGCAGACGGAACGTAAGGCTTTCAAGCAAGACTCTGTGACCGTCGATGGTCTGGACGGCACCATCCGCCAGAGCCATCAGTTCTCGGTGGCTGCCGACGACGGTACGGTTTACAGTTCCTTCGAGCTGAAGACCTTTGCTATCAAACCTGCCAACGTTCCCAAGGCCATGATCCTGCGTACAGACAAGAATTCTATCTCCGAGGCCTCGAAGTCGTTGCAGGAGATAGTCCGCAACCGTTACGTCTATCAGAAGGCATTGCTCGACGAAGTGGTCTACAATATCCTCTACACCGCCTCAGACAAACCCTTAAAGGAGCGCATCAACTTCAAGATGCTCGATCGTGACATCAAGGTTGAGCTGATGAACAACGGTATCAACATCCCCTATCATTTCCGGGTGGAGACTGCTGACGGCCGTGAGGTATACCGCTGTCCTGACTATAGTGAGGAAGGTGAGGAGTACACCTATAAGCAGACGCTTTTCCGCAACGACCCTTCGCCGAAGATGGGTGTGGTGAAGATACATTTCCCGAATATGAGCTCCTACATCTTTTCCAGTGTGCGGTTCATGATTCCTGCCATCGCCTTCACGGTGGTGCTGCTGATAACCTTTATCTTCACCATCTTCATCATCTTCCGTCAGAAACGTTATACGGAGATCAAGAACGATTTCATCAACAATATGACCCACGAGCTGAAGACACCCATCAGCAGCATCTCACTGGCAGCACAGATGCTCAACGACGAGGCTGTGCCCAAGACGCCCTCGATGCTGAAGCACCTGGGTGGGGTGGTCAACGATGAGTCGAAACGTCTGCGCTTCCTCGTGGAGAAGGTGTTGCAGATGTCGATGTTCGATAAGCAGAGTGTGTCGTTCAAGAAGAAGGAACTCGACCTCAACGAGCTGTTGGAGAATATCGCCTCGACGTTCTCGTTGCGAGTGGAACACACGGGAGGCCATATCTTTACGGAAATCGAGGCTGTCGACTCAGCTATCTTCGTTGACGAGGTGCACTTCCAGAATGCCATCACCAACCTGATGGACAACGCCGTGAAGTATCGGAAGCCCGAACAGCCGCTCGACCTCTATATCCGTACCTGGAACGAGAAAGAGCGTCTCTTCTTCAGCATCCGCGACACTGGTCTGGGTATCAAGAAGGAGAACGTGAAGAAAATCTTCGACAAGTTCTATCGAGTCCACACCGGTAATGTCCACGACGTGAAGGGCTTTGGTCTCGGTCTGGCCTATGTCAAGAAGATCATCAACCTCCATGAGGGTGACATCAAGTGTGAGAGTGAACTCGGAAAGGGCACAACTTTCACCGTCTCATTGCCGGTATTAAAGGAAACAACATAATATTAACAATTTAAATCATAGGAATTATGGATGACAAAATGAAAATCTTGCTTTGCGAGGACGATGAGAACCTCGGAATGCTGCTCCGCGAGTATTTACAGGCCAAAGGTTATGTGGCAGAACTCTGTGCCGACGGTGAGGCAGGCTTCAAGGCCTTCCTCAAGACCAAGTTCGATATCTGCGTGCTCGATGTGATGATGCCTAAGAAGGACGGCTTCACCCTGGCTCAGGAAATCCGTGCCGCCAGTCCTGAAGTGCCCATCATCTTCCTGACCGCCAAAACCCTGAAGGACGATATCCTCGAAGGCTTTAAGATTGGTGCCGATGACTATATCACCAAGCCTTTCTCCATGGAAGAACTCGTGCTACGTATCGAGGCCATCATGCGCCGTACCAAAGGAAAGAAGTCTAAGGAGTCGACTGTCTACCACATCGGTCATTTCACCTTCGACACCCAGAAGCAACTGCTCAGCATCGGCGACAAGCAGACGAAGCTCACCACGAAGGAGAATGAGCTGCTGGCCCTGCTCTGCTCTCATTCCAACGAGATCCTGCAGCGTGATTTCGCTCTGAAGACCATCTGGATTGACGACAACTACTTCAATGCCCGTTCCATGGACGTCTATATCACCAAGCTGCGCAAGCATCTGAAGGCTGACGATCAGATTGAGATCATCAACATTCATGGCAAGGGATACAAACTCATTGCTCCCGAGGAAGAGTAAAGAAGTGAAGAGTGAAAAATTTGCTTCCGCAATAGGAGTGGCGCTGGTAATAGCTGGCGCCCTCCTTTTGATTGTCAGCAAGATCGTGGGTTGGACGTCATCCAATCTGGTACTGCTTACAGGTCTGGTTCTCATCATTTTAGGAATCGTTCTGCACGTAAAATCCATAAAATCTGCCGAAAAGTACTAAAGAATGTTAAGGTTTGGGCTAATTGTCAATTGTCAATTATCAATTATCAATTAATCTTAGTACCTTTGCACCCGCTTTTCGAAGCACATTATTAATTTTATATTCATTATTAAAAGTATGAATCAATACGAAACCGTTTTCATTTTAACTCCCGTTTTGTCTGATGAACAGATGAAGGAAACGGCCGCAAAATTCAAGAAGGTCCTCACCGATCAGGGTGCAGAGATCGTCAGCGAAGAGGCCTGGGGATTGAAGAAGATGGCTTATGCTATTCAGAAGAAGTCTACAGGTTTCTACTGCCTCGTAGAGTTCAAGGCTGAGCCAGAAGTGATTAAGACATTGGAGACTGCCTTCCGTCGTGACGAGAAGGTCATCCGTTTCCAGACAGTTAAACTCGACAAGTATGCTGTGGAGTACGCTGAGAAGCGTCGCAACAAGCTTGGCGCTAAAACAGAGGAGGCTTAAATTATGGCAGAGCAAAGTGAAATCCGTTATTTGAACGCTCCCTCTATCGACACGAAGAGGAAGAAGTACTGCCGTTTCAAGAAGAGCGGTATCAAGTACATCGACTACAAGGATCCCGAGTTCCTGAAGAAGTTCCTCAACGAGCAGGGTAAGATTCTTCCCCGCCGCATCACCGGAACGTCTCTGAAGTACCAGCGTCGCGTGGCTCAGGCCGTGAAGCGTGCCCGCCAGATTGCGCTGCTGCCTTATGTAACTGACATGATGAAGTAATTAAGGAGGACGCAAGATTATGGAAATTATACTGAAAGAAGATATTATCGGTCTGGGATTCAAGAACGATATTGTGAACGTGAAGTCTGGCTATGGCCGCAATTACCTCATCCCTCAGGGAAAGGGTGTGATTGCCAGTCCTTCAGCTAAGAAGATTCTCGCAGAGAACCTGAAGCAGCAGGCTCATAAGATTGCTGCCCAGAAGGCTGCCGCCGAGGAGAAGGCTGCCCAGCTTGAGGGCGTGGCTCTCGAGATTGCCGCTAAGGTGAGCGCTACAGGTCAGCTCTATGGTTCTGTCGGTGCCGCTCAGGTAGCTGACGAGCTCATTAAGCTTGGCAAGGATGTTGATCGTAAGATCATCACCATGAAGGATGCCAAGAAACTGGGTGAGTATGAGGCTCTCGTACACTTCCACAAGGAGGTGACGGTGACTATCCCCGTGACCGTTGTGGCTGAGAATGCTGCTGAGCTGAAGGCTGCTGCCGATGCTGAGGCTGCCATCAAGGCTGCTGCAGAGGCACGTACCGCTGCTGCCAAGGCTGCTGCTGAAGCTGCCGACGAGGCTGAAGAGGCCGAGGTTGAGGCTCCTGAGGCTGTCGCAGAGGAGGAAGCTCCCGCCGAGGCATAACCCCATGCAAATTTTTAAATCAAACAATTAATAATTAATCACTGCTGTAAGGCATCATTATTTATTATTACAACAGCGTCCCGAGGGCATCAGTCCTCGGGATTTCTGTTATTGTGCCCTGCGAAGGATGGTCGCAGATAGACATAAAGAAAGACCGCTGGACTCCCGTCCAACGGCCTCTTTTCTCTCAATTGTTCGTTGATTACTCAGCAACAACTGAATCAGCAGCAACTGAATCAACAGCAACGCTGTCAACAATGCTATCAACAACCTCTGCGATAGAGTCAACAGCCTCCTCGACAGGAGCCTGAGCCTTGTTACCACAAGATGCGAAAGAGATAGCAGCAACTGCTACGAACATAAATACTAATTTCTTCATTTTTCTAATGCTTTTAAATCTGTAAAACAATCATTTGTTTATTAAAACGCTGCAAAGTTACGCATATTTTTAATACGACGTATCATTTTTTTCGATTTTTTTTTGGTCTTTTTTGTAACTTTTTAGCAAAACGCTGTAAATCAGCGAGATACGAAATGTTAAAATTTAGTGTATTTTTGCCACTTAACGGAAAAATGCCAAAAATTGGTGAATTTTGAGAAAAAAGATGTACCTTTGTGCCCGATAACAGATGGTAGTTTACAGTTTACTGTTTACGGTTTACAGATGATTACATTTATAGGATGATTGATACATCGGCTTTTCAAGGCAAGACGGCGGCGTATTATACGTTGGGCTGCAAACTGAATTTCTCTGAGACATCGACCTTTGGGAAAATGCTTCAGGAGATGGGCGTGAGAACGGCTCAGAAGGGTGAACAGGCCGACCTCTGCCTGATCAATACATGTTCGGTGACAGAGGTGGCCGACCACAAGTGCCGTCAGATCATTCATCGGATGGTGAGGCAGCATCCAGGAGCCTTTGTTGTGGTGACTGGCTGTTATGCGCAGTTGGAAGCTGACGAGGTGGCTCGGATTGAAGGTGTAGACCTGGTGTTGGGCTCTGATGAGAAGGCGAACCTGATCCAGTTTCTTTCTGAGGCATGGGTTTCCAAAGCCGAGAAGCTGGAGGCTGAAGGTGAGAGAAATGCTCAGGAGACAGGAACACCTTATTATATTAAGAAGACTAAGGACATCAAGTCTTTTGCACAGAGTTGCTCCCGTGGTAACAGGACTCGTTATTTCCTGAAGGTTCAGGACGGCTGTGACTATTTCTGTACCTATTGTACTATCCCGTATGCCCGAGGCTTCTCAAGGAATCCGACTATCACCTCATTGGTGGCTCAGGCAGAGGAGGCTGCCCGGGAAGGAGGCAGGGAGATTGTGCTGACGGGTGTGAATATCGGCGACTTTGGTAAGACAACGGGTGAGAAATTCATCGACCTGGTACAGGCTCTTGATAGGGTGGAGGGTATCAGCCGCTATCGGATCAGTTCGCTGGAGCCCGACTTGTTGTCGGATGAGCTGATCGCGTTCTGTGCAGAAAGCCGTGCGTTCATGCCTCATTTCCATATTCCGCTCCAGAGTGGTAGCGATACGGTGTTGAAGCTGATGCATCGTCATTATGATGCCCAGTTGTTTGCGGACAAGATCCATCGTGTCAAGGCATTGATGTCTGATGCCTTTATCGGTGTGGATGTGATGGTGGGTTGTCGGGGAGAGACACCCGAGTGTTTCGAAGAGACTTATGATTTCCTGAATGGTCTGGATGTGACGCAGTTGCATGTGTTCCCCTATTCCGAGAGACCAGGCACATCGGCCTTGAAGATTCCCTATAAGGTGAGCGACAAAGACAAGAAACTACGTTCGAAGCGGTTGCTCGACCTGTCTGACCAGAAGACGGAGGCCTTTTATCTGAAGCATATTGGTCGGGAGGCAGAGGTGCTCTTCGAAAAAGCTCCGAGGGGTAAGGCCATGCATGGATTCACCAGGAACTATGTCCGGGTGGAGCTGTCGGCCAAGGATGCAGACCCTGCTTTGGATAATCAGTTGGTGAAGGTGAGACTGGGGGAACTGACGAACGATAAGCAGGCGCTGAGGGTTTGTTTATAGTTTACAATATATATAAAAAGGAACGCGCGAGGATGGATAAGGTTGCAATAGTGATTCTGAATTGGAACGGTCAGGCGATGCTCAGTCGATACCTGCCTTCAGTGCTGCAGTATTCAAGAGACGAGGCCGTGGTCTATGTGGCTGATAATGCATCGACAGATGATTCTGTGGAGATGTTGCAGAAGCATTTCCCTGAGGTGAGACGGATTCTGTTGGAACAGAACTGGGGCTTTGCCGAGGGATATAACAAGGCTTTACTGCAGATTGAGGCTGAGTATTATCTGTTGCTGAACTCAGATATCGAGGTGACCCATCACTGGCTGACGCCGATGATTGAATATCTGGACAGTCATCCTGATGTGGCCGCCTGTCAGCCCAAGTTGCTTTCTATCGTTGACAAGGATCGTTTTGAGTATGCAGGAGCCTGTGGAGGATTCCTTGATAAGTACGGCTATCCATTCTGCCGTGGCAGAATCTTTGAGACTGTTGAGGAGGACAATGGACAATATGACTATCAGACCGATGTGCTGTGGGCGACGGGTGCTGCCTTGATGATTCGCAGTAAGGACTATTGGGACTGTGGCGGGCTCGACGGCCGTTTCTTTGCTCACAATGAGGAGATAGACCTGTGTTGGCGATTGCGTATCAAAGGACGGCGGATCGTTTGTATACCAGAGAGTTATGTCTACCATGTGGGTGGAGGCACATTGCCAAAGGGTAATCCGATGAAGACGTACCTGAATTTCCGAAATAACCTGACCATGCTCTATAAGTGCCTGCCGGAAGAGGATCTGAAGCCCGTGATGCGTTGGCGGTGGTGGCTCGACTATCTGGCTGCATGGGAGATGCTCATTCTGAAACGGAACATCGGCGATTTCAAGGCCATTTACCGGGCCCGACATGCCTTCAGGCGTTGGCGGAAAGACTTTGCGGCTGACCGTCAGAGGATTCAGGCCTGTCGCGTGGAAAGAAGAGTGCCAGAGCGAAAAGATTTCTCTCTGCTCTGGCAGTACTATGTGAAGGCTAAAAAGACGTTTACTGAACTATAAGGTCAGCTGCCTTCACATCGTTCTTCTACGATACAGACGTAGATACGTTGCTCTGTTTCTTGTTTCCATTCTTTCAAGAAGTCGAACCATTCCTTTGGGGAATGATAGCCAAATGACTCGTTGTCAGAGCAATATATGACTTTGTAACTAAGATGATTGTTATCGGTACCGACGACAAAGGCATAGTTGTCTTTGTTGGCGGGCTCTTCACTCTTTACATAAATCATGGGGATGCAGATACCCAGCCCGACTGTCTCGGGCTTGAAGTTTTCGTGGTCGCTCGACGGCCAGTCGGTGCCCCAGCAGGCGCGCAGGCCCTGCTTGTCGCTGAACTCCTCAGAGCCTTTGACATTAATAATGCCAGTCGAGAACAGACGGTCGGCGACGTTCTTGTTGAAGAACACATCGACATCGGTGTCGCGATGGCCGGCGTATTGGGTGTAGCGGATGGTCATGTTGACAGTTGAGAGTTGAGAGTTGACAGTTGACAGTTGCCAGCCGCGGTCATAAAGTTCGACGATGGTGCGGAGGGGACCGTAGGAGATGATGCGCTGGGTGCGGGAGCGAACGGGGTCGATCATCGTTGGCTGCTGGCCGTCCCAGCCGCGGAAGGCACCCAGTCCGAAGGTGTTGCCTACCCACAGCACATCGTCGCCATAACCCTCGGCCTTCTGGTCGGGCTGTGTGTAGAACTGTGTGGCCTGAAGCTCAAGGCGTTTCTGGAACTTGCCGTAGAGGTCGAGCGTCTGCCGCTTGTCGAAATAGATGCGGATGCCGTTGA
>JAEEGK010033335.1_pt1 | contig 10024 bp, 7 predicted proteins | sample 8958771 | NCBI WGS metagenome assembly JAEEGK01 (sample SAMN16246547, study PRJNA631951) | gut metagenome | biome: gut microbiome; feature: rumen; material: SC-attached | host: Bos | place: Iran: Karaj | collected 2018-10 | reverse complement strand
AGGCTCTCTGTGTCTGGCGTCGTAGTTGTCACGCCAGTCGACAGTTTCTTTTTTGATATCCTGTAATAATTCCAGGGAAATTTTAGACATGCGGGCTTCGGTGTAACGCATGGCGGCTGCGCCGTCTCCATCGAGGGAACCGAAGTTTCCGTGACCATCTACAAGAGGATAGCGGTAAGAGAACGGCTGTGCCATTCTGACCATCGTCTCATAGATCGCCGTGTCGCCGTGCGGGTGGTATTTACCCATGACTTCACCGACGATGTTGGCCGACTTGACGTGCGGTTTATCCGGAAGGAAGCCGGCGTCATACATCGCCCAAAGCACTCTTCTGTGGACCGGTTTCATGCCATCCCTCACATCAGGGAGAGCTCTGTCGATGATGACAGACATTGAATAACTTAAGAAGTCTTCTCTCATTTCTGAAGAGATATTGACTTCTTTCATATTTCCATGATTGAAAAATCTGTTATCTAATTCTTCCATGAGCTTTCTCCTTAAATATCAAGGTTCTTGACGAAGTGGGCATTTTCAATAATGAAGTTCTTTCTCGGTTCAACTTCATCACCCATCAGCATAGAGAAGACGGAGTCTGCGTCGATCGCATCTTCGATCGTGACTCTCTTCAATGTTCTGTGTTCAGGATCCAGTGTCGTCTCCCAAAGCTGGCTCGGATCCATCTCACCAAGTCCCTTGTAACGCTGCACGTCGTACTTCTCGTCGCCGAAATCGCGTTTTGCCAGTTCCAGTTCTTCGTCAGAGTAGCAGTATCTGAGTGTCCGCTGTCCTTTATACAGTTTATATAGAGGCGGCATGGCCAGGTAGACATATCCGCCTTCGATCAGCGGTTTGAAGAATCTGTACAGGAATGTCAGCATCAACGTGGAGATGTGCTGGCCATCGACATCGGCATCGGTCATGATGACGATCTTGTGGTAACGGAGTTTTGAGATGTCGATCTCATCCCCGAAACCGCAGCCGAATGCCTGTATCATCATCCTGATCTCAGCATTATCAAAGATCTTATGGACTCTGGCCTTTTCCACATTCAGGATCTTGCCTCTCAAAGGCAGGACAGCCTGGAAGTTGGAATCCCTTCCCTGCTGAGCGGAACCGCCGGCGGAATTACCCTCGACGATGTAGATCTCGCAGATCGAAGCATCTCTGGAGGCGCAGTCTTTCAATTTGGTCGGCAGATTTCCGGAGCCAAAGTCATCCTTTCGACGGACATTCTCTCTCGCTTTCTGAGCAGCCAGACGCGCTTCAGAAGCGGATTTCGCTTTCTCGATGATGATCTTTGCGACATCCGGATTTTCCAGAAGGAACCTCTTGAGGAAGTCGCCGAAGATCTTGTTGACGACCGGTCTGACTTCCGCATTTCCCAGTTTTCCTTTTGTCTGTCCTTCGTACTGAGGATCCGGATGCTTGACCGAGATGATCGCTGTCAGACCTTCCTTAAGGTCGTCATTGGTCAGGTTCGGTTCATCCTTTTTGATCATATTGTTGTCGCGGGCATAGGCATTGATGACTCTCGACAGAGTCTGCCTGAATCCATCCATATGCATGCCGCCATCCGGTGTGAAGATGTTGTTACAGAAAGAATAGACTTTCTCGGTGTAGTTCGTATTGTATCTGAGGGATACTTCCACAGCTATGGAAGTGTTGTCGTCGAAACCGTCGCAGTAGAGGACATCTTCAAAAAGTCTGGTCTCGCCGCTGTCCAGGAATTCAACATATTCCCTGATGCCACCTTCATAGCAGAAGGAATGTGATCCTTTATGTTCATCTTCTTTATTCCAGTTGAAGATGAGATTGATGCCTTTGTTCAGGAATGCCATCTGGCGGATCCTGTCGAAAAGGACTTTATAGTCGTAGATCGTTCCTTCTTTAAAGATCTCCGCATCCGCCTTGAAACGGACGGTCGATCCTCTTTCACTGAGTTCACAGGTACCGATCTGTTTTAATGGCTCGTTCACCTTTCCGCCGTCTTTGAAGCGTATGAAATAGACTTTTCCATCTTTATGGATCGTGACTTCAAGCCATTCTGATAAGGCGTTGACAACAGAGGCTCCGACACCATGCAGACCACCGGATACCTTATAGGCACCGCCGCCGAATTTGCCGCCGGCGTGAAGCACAGTGAAGATCGTTTCCACTGTGGAAACGCCGGTCTTTGGATGGATCTCTGTCGGCATGCCGCGTCCGTCATCTTTGACGGTGACGACATCCTGGTCATCGACGCTGACTTCGATCTTCGTCGCGTATCCGGCCAGAGCTTCATCCACGGAGTTGTCGATTATTTCCCAGACGAGGTGATGCAGACCGGTCGATGAAGTCGTGCCGATGTACATGCCTGGTCTTTTCCTGACTGCTTCAAGTCCTTCCAGGACCTGTATATCTTCAGAAGTATAGTTGTCATGTTGAATACTTGTATTAGACATCTCATTCCTCCTTTAATTCGATCAGTTTGTATGGTTTCTTGATATCAAGGTTTCTGATATCGGTATTTGTGATAATGATCTGTGTGTCATCAGGAATGATATTCAGAAGTCTTTCCTGATTATCCTTGTCCAGTTCGGAAAGGATGTCATCCAGAAGCACGATCGGTGTCTCCTTCGTCGCATATTGGATGTATTTCATCAATGCGAATTTGAACGCGATCAGGACCATCCTCTTTTGTCCCTGCGATGCGATGGTGTTCAGTTCGTAGCCATCCATGTAGAAACTGTAGTCATCATGATGAGGACCGTAAGTCGTGTAGTGATAGTAATCATCTTTCTCTTTGGATCGTTCTATCATCTCATTGACATCTTCGATCTCGCTGCATTTCTTGTAGACGACTTCTATCTTTGATTCTTTGTTCGAGATCAGAGAATAGATGTCAGAGATGTACTCATTGATGACCGCAAAGAAATTCTCTCTTTCCTGGATGATGATCTTGATCAGCGGAGACATGGATTCATTGATCACACTCAGAAGAAGTTCATCCTTTTCCAGTTCTTTCAGCAGTTTGTTTTTGTCTTTCAGGAGTGAATTGTATCTTAAAAGTGCCTGGATGTAAGAACGGGATACTTTGGAGATCTCGATATCCAGGAGTTTTCTTCTTTCACTTGGTGATTGGGTGAATAGTTCCAGATCGGAAGGTTTGAACAGAATAGCGTTGACTTTGCCGATGAATTCAGATGTTTTTCTGATCAGATCCCCGTCGATATAAAGGGATTTGTTCTTTTTGTTGATGACGACTTTATATTCCTTGTTTTCGGTATTCAGGGTGATCCTGGCGAATTCCGCACCTTTTCTGATCAGATCGCTGTCATTGGAACTGCGGTATGACTTGGTGTTGGAAACGACGATGATGCTTTCCAGGATATTCGTCTTGCCGGTACCATTCTTTCCGATGATGATATTCAGCTGCGGATCAAAATCAAAAAACGCCCGGCGGTAGTTGCGGAAATCATTGACCCGGATCGTCTTTACCGGCATATCTCATAGACCTTTCCGGCGATCTCAACGATATCCCCTTCATAAAGTTTGCGTCCGCGGCGCTGATCTTCTTCTTTATTGATGATCACTTTGTTCTCTCTGAGGAAAAACTTCGCTTCTCCGCCGGAAGCGATGATATCGGCGAGTTTCAGGAACTGTCCCAGTGTCACATATTCATCTTTGATCTTTACTTTTTTCAGAATGGCCATATTCTATTAAATTATAGCATTTTTGGGCTTTTTTTGCCATTTTTAAGGCTGATCAAAAAGTATGATATACACCTAATAAAAAAATAAATCCGTCGTATAACGGATCTATTTAGGCTTATTTTTGATTTTTGAATTTTATCGGTACGTCCTGACCGGTGAGATCAGCTGGATCAGGGACTCATCATCTTCCTTCTTGACGACCATTGGCTTGAGCTCACCGCTGAAATTGATCGTGACGACATCGCAATCGACCGCTTTCAAGGCATCCTGCAAATATTTGCCTGAACAAGAGATCTCCAATGGGGAACCGTCATAGGAAATGACGTTGATCCTTTCAAAAGATGAAAGCATCGCCTGGTTGGTGGAAGTGAGCTCGATCTTCTCGGAATCGATGCTCATTTTGATCGTGTTCTTTCCATCTGCCTTGATGAAAGAGGTACGATCGACCGCCCTGCTTAGTTCTCTGGCTGACACGGTCAGCTTCTGCGAGAATGAAGAAGGGATCAGTCTTGCCGTATCAGGGAATTCATCATCCAAAAGCCTGGTCTGAATGATGGAATCGCCGAAGACGAAAGAGATCTTCTGGTTGTCGATCGAGACCAGTACCTCTTCTTCATTCATGAAAGAATGGCAGATCTCATTCAGATATTTGGAAGGAACAGTGATGTTGAATTCAAGGTCCGTGTCCAGACTGATTGTTTTGGATGCCAGACGATAGGAATCAGTCGCGTTCGCGTGCAGCTTCCCGCCATAAGCTTTCAGATTGACACCGGTCAGTACCGGTCTGGTCTCTTTGTCTGAACATGCAAAGGAAGTCTGATCGATCAGTTCTCCGAAAGCGGCTGTCTTCATTTTGAAGGTCTGATTCTCTCTGATATCGAAATTGATAGCCGGATATTCAAAAGCTTCCATACCATTGACTTTGAATTCGGAATTGCCGCCGTAGATCTTGACCAATGTGCCATCGATCGTTTCCACATTGATGAAATCGCTGTCGATCTTTCTGACGATCTCAAGGATGTATCTCGCTTCAAGGACCAGCTCTCCCTGTTCTTCTATGATAAGAGCGTTCTTATCATTGTTTTTAATGATAGTCTTGATGGATATGTTTGAATCAGAGGATATCAGTTCCAGTTCATCCGCCCGCGCTGCCATCCTGATGCCGGAAAGAGATGGCAGAGGTGTTGTTGAAGAGATGGCTCTTGATGAAAGAGATAAGGCATCCAGGAATTCTTTCTTTGAGATCTTGAAATTCATAACACGACTCCTTTATATTCTTTTCTTAGATCTAATCATTATAATCTTGTGGAAAAGTGTGGAAAACTCTTGAAAAACGTTTATTTATACTTCAATTTTATCATTTTTACTGTTGAAACAGATGTTCGATTACTTGATACGGCTTTCGATCTCATTGATCGCTTTGAGATAAAGAGGATCGGTCTTGATCTTCTTTTCAACACTGGCGATCGAACTCATCACTGTGGAATGGTCTCTGCCGCCGAACTCCCTGCCGATGTCATCGTATGTTGCATCCAGCAGTTTTCTGCACAGATACATCGCGATCTGACGGGCATTCGAGATGTTCTTGGTACGGTTGGCGGATGTGATTTGTTGTTTGGTGAGGTTGTAGTAATCACATACCGCCTTACGTACCGTTGAAATAGCTAATTCATTCTTGTTGTCCTTGATCTGATCTTTGAAGGCATCGATCGCCAGTTTGAGGGTGATGCGATTGCCGTTCTCCGGATTCGGGAACATTGCAGAATAGAACAACAATCTATTGACCGCCCCTTCCAGGCTTCTGACATCCTGGGAGAAGTTTGTCGCGAGATAATTGAAGACCTCATCATCGATATCATCTATGGAAGATTTGTTGTAACCCGGGTAATTGGTGATCTTCATTTTCAGGATATTGATGGAAGTATCGTATTCCGGTGCCTCGATATTGACATTGAGACCCTGATTGAAACGGGAGATCAGACGATCTGAAAGGCCTCTGATCTCACCAGGGGTGCGATCGGAGGTGATACAGATCTGTTTGCGGTTGTTGATCAGTTCGTTATATATGGTGAAGAAAGTCTCATTCGTCTTATCTTTTCCGGCGATATTCTGGATATCATCGATCAGAAGAAGATCCAGATTCTGAAAATCTTTCTTCAGATCATCGAAACGGTTTTCCAAAGATGCTTTTTTGACAGCATCAACAAATTCAAGACCGCTCACAAAACCGATCTTTTTGTCCGGATAAAGTGATTTGACGTGATTGCCGATCGCATTGAGAAGATGTGTTTTTCCAAGTCCCGGATTTCCATATATAAATAAAGGATTGAAGACGATGCCGAGATTTGATGCGCAAGTCATTGCTGCGACCTGAGCCTGGGCGTTCGAACGTCCGACGACAAAATCGGCAAAAGTCTGTTTTGGGTCGACTTTTCTCAACAAAAAATCACTGTTGATACTGAATTTAGGGACCTTGTTCCTGTCAATATCATCCTGTTGTACCAGTTTGACAGAGACTTTTTTGCCTAAAACCTCTTCCAGACAATCTTCGATCAGATTGATATGATCAGACATGATCGCATAATTAATAAAAGCCGGAACAGTCACTAAAGCTTCTTTGTCATCCAAAGATATGAGTTTGGAATCAAAATAAGGTTGTACACTTTCAGCGATTTGTCCGGATTCAGCAATATATGTCAAGGTCTGCGACCATTTGTCATTCAAATAAAAATCTAAAGTCGTCATTGCGAAGTCCTGATAAAAGGTAACAACATCTTAACATGATTTTTCCACAATTTTAAGTCACAAAAAGGAGCAGTTTTCCACAATCCACAAGACAGTAAAACCAGAAATGGCTTGATTACGGTGTTTTAACAAGTTTTCCACATTTTTCCACATTTTATTTTTTGTGGAGAAAATGTTAAAACTTTTTCAACAAAGATCCCCACTGTTGAAAAATGTTGAATTTTGCTTGCTTTCAACAACCCTGTCTTTAAAATTAAAACATAGAAAAACCCTTATTTTAAAGGATTTCTGATGTTTTTCCACTTTTCAACACAATGTGGAAAACTATTCTTTGTTGATGTTTGAAATCAAAAATAGTACTGTCTCGTATCGATTTATGATGAAATATGAAAATAAATAAAGTTTTCAACAATCCGAAACAGCTTTTCCTATTATAATAAAGATATGAAAAAGATCCACAGCTGTATATTGACGAACATCTGTCTCGTCTATAAGGATGATCAGATCCTTGTGGTCGACCGCAAGAAAAAGGACTGGCCGGGACTGACTTTTCCAGGAGGTCACATAGAAGAAAACGAGGATTTCAATGCCTCTGTCATCCGGGAGGTCAGAGAAGAGACCGGACTCACGATCCGCAAGCCGATCCTGTGCGGGATCGAGGAATTCAAGACGAAGGAAGAAGACAGGTACCTGATGTTTTACTACAAGACAGACAAGTTCTCCGGGAAACTGCGCTCTTCCGAAGAAGGAGAAGTCTTCTGGATCAATAAAAACGATCTGGATAAATACAAACTGTCCCTGGACCTCAAAAGGATCTATAAAGTGATGACTTCTGAGGATCTCAGTGAGATCATCTATTACGAAAAAGATGGAAAATGGAGATCGAAGATCGTGTAGAAAAAGAGGAGATCAATTCCTGATATCTCCTCTTTCTTTTAGTTCATTTACGATCTTTTTATATCTCTCTTCATCCAGTTCGAATTTTTTGACATAAACGAAATATCCTATGGCGATCAGTATCAGCGGCAGGATCAGCATGGAAGCCTTGAATATGAGCTTTCCTGTGCTGTCGATCGCTTCAGCAGCGACGTCCCCCTGCTTGATACCGGTCAGGATCAGTGTCAGGGAAACGATACCGGTCGCGAAGGCACCGCCGATCTTGTTGATCAAAGGCTGGATGGAGAACGTGATGGAATCGTTCCTCTTTCCCAGTTTCCATTGACCGTACTCGATCGTGTCCGCCAGGAACATCAGCATGAGCAGCTGAATGAAGGCTTCACCGATGAAGATGATGACAGCCGCGATCGCGATCAGCAGCAGTGAGTGGTCCGCAAAGAAGAAAATGAAGTAGCCGATGACGACGATCGCAGTGGAGATGCCATACAGCGTCTTTCTTGTGAAATTTTTGGAGACGAACGGAAAGATGACCAAAGCCGCCAGCTGCGCCACGCCACAGGCTGCAGCCAGGATCGCATACTTGTCGATGTCGCCAAAGATGTACTGCATATAATACAAGGCAAAACTGGTCGTGGAGACATATCCGACTGTGAACAGAGCCATAGACAGAGTCACCCACATTAGCTGATCGTTTCTGAACAGGACAGAGAACATGTCCTTAAGGGATGTCTTTTCTTCTTCAACGAACTGTTCCTTGTTTTCTTTGACACCGATCACAGTGAAGAGCTGGAAGAAGATCATCATGGCGCTGCAGATCACTGCCAGCAGGAAGTATCCTTTCTTTCCGCCGCCGAGCATGGCAGTAAATGTCGGATAGCCGATCATCACGATAAACATGCCGACATTCGCGCAGATCCTGGCGAAGGCGCCGATGTTTTCCCTTTCTTTCTGATCGAGGGAAAGTGAAGTCATCATGGACCAGTAGGCGATGTCGTTGATGCCGTAAGTGATGTCCCAAAGCAGGTAGGCGGCACCGAATATGAGAACGAAACGAAGATCGGTGAAACCAAAGTCGGCAAACATGATCAGATAGAAGACCACAGCCAGCAGACAGCCTATCAGCATAGGCGGCTTATATTTGCCCCATGGGGAACGGACGTTGTCGATGATCAGACCGGTGATCGGGTCGTTCAGGGCGTCGAAGACCCTCAGGATCGTCAGGACCAGGGAGACCATGGCAAAAGTCGACAGAGGCAGTTCGAGGATGTTGGATAGGAAGTAGATGATGGCATTGGATTCGAAAGCGTAGAACATGTCCCTGCCGATCGTGCCCAATCCAAAGAAATACTTGTTCTTCTTTTCCTGACTCATTTTTTATTTTCCTTTCTTTTCTCTGATCTCATACATATCGGAACCGTAATCCAGAGGGATCCTGATATCTTTGTTGTAGCCGCTTCCCAGGAAGAGCGGATTCAGACAGATGCCCTCTTTCAAAGCGGAACCGGAAGCGCTGTATTCCTGGAAGGAGGCTTCCAGTCCTTTGAGCTTGCTGATGGTGTCCATCAGTTTGCCTTCGCTGTTGACCTTGACCGGCGTGATGAAGTTGACCAGATTGCCAAACATCTTCAGATTGTGCAGATATGGTTTGGACTCGATCTGATAGATCTCTTCCTCATTCAGACCGTATGCGCAGAGTTTGTCGTAAGTCGGAACGGCATTGACGATCCTTCTGAATTTGGAAACGATCGCTTCCTCTTCGCCCAGGACCTCGAACATCTCGTATTTCTCTTCCTTGTCAAAGCGATAGAAGGTGCCATACTGGAAAGTCTGTCTGTGCTTCTTGTAGTATTCGATCTGTCTGACGACCTCCGCTTTGTCCAAAGGAGAAAGCAGGCTCAGGTCGAGTTCATAGCCAAGACAGCCGTAAGCCGAAATGTTGAAACGGGTCTCCAGAGGCGTCGATCTCAAAGTATGCATGTGCGGAGAAGCGGAGACGTGGGCGCCCATGGCTGAGAGCGGATAGAGATAAGAGAGCCCCTTCTGTATATCCAGTCTTTCGATCGGGTCGGTATCATCCGATGCCCAGATCTGCGGCGAATAACACAGCATGCCCAGATCGAAGCGGTTGCCGCCGGAACTGCAGGACTCAAAGAGGACCCACGGACGCGGTGTGAAGATCCTGTCCAGGACTTCATAGAGTCCCTTGGTGTATTCGTGATTGTAAGCCCCGCTTACCGCGTTCATCATGCGGTTCATATCCCATTTGATGTAGTCGACCTTGTTGTCATCGATCAGTTTGGAGACGTTTTCAACGATGTAGTCTCTGACGTCTTTGTTGGTCAGATCCATCAGAAGCTCGTTGCGTCCGAAGAACATCTCCCTGCCCTTCTCGGTCAAAGCGTATTCAGGATGATCTTCGTAGAGTCTGGAATCGACGTTGATGGCTTCCGGTTCGACCCAGATCCCAAACAACATGCCAAGCTTATGGATCTCATCACTCAGCGAAGAGATGCCGCCCGGTATCTTTTTGAGGTTGCAGTTGTAGTCGCCGAGTCCCCTCTTGTCGCTGTTCCTCCTGCCGAACCAGCCGTCGTCAAGAACGAAGAGTTCGATGCCGAGCCTGACGGCGTTGCGGGCGAGCTTTTTGATCAGGTCGTCTTTCTTGAAATCAAAACCAAAGCCTTCCCAGG
>JAEEGK010033334.1_pt1 | contig 10024 bp, 7 predicted proteins | sample 8958771 | NCBI WGS metagenome assembly JAEEGK01 (sample SAMN16246547, study PRJNA631951) | gut metagenome | biome: gut microbiome; feature: rumen; material: SC-attached | host: Bos | place: Iran: Karaj | collected 2018-10 | reverse complement strand
TTGGTAATTCTCCGACTACTTTGCCTGTCTGTCCGTTTACTGCAAAGCTGTATTTCTTATCCCCAACATTTATGTCAAAGGTGTAAACCGGCAGCAATATATATCTTACATTTACATTTGAAGTTCCCAGATTACAGCCGACAAACGTAGTTGAGGTATATTTTGATCTGACCTTTGATACCGCAATATTCTTTGTAGTATCCTCCATCCTTTTCAGTGCTCTGGTCTGCAAGGATTTTCCCGGAACATCAAAACGATCTGCTGCAAAACCAGCAAGATATTGATAGTTAAAATCCATTACTTCCGAGAAATTATAAGGAAGGATAGAATCCATAAGTTCATCACTGATCTTCTCACTGGCATCAAGAGGTATATCGGTAAATGTCACACCTCCGTCTCTTAATACATCATAGTAATCGGTCTCAGTGATACGATAATCACCGCTTGTGTGCGTACTAACCTTTGTGCATTTATAGTTAAACCTTCCGCCAACACCTCCGCTAAAAAGCCAGAACGGTACATAAATACCTGTTACCTGTTCCATTTTGCTTTCCGAGAAGAAATTCTTGGGTAAAAGTTTTTTATCCTTATAAAAATCATCCAGATGTTTCTTAAGATCTGCTTTTGCGATTTTAAAGGGTATGATTCCGTTAGGTCTCAAGGTACCCGATACCTTATCTGACAATACTATCTTGTTTGTACAGTACGGGCATGTAAGTGAAGCTTCTTCCGATGCAGCTATTACTTCTGCTCCGCAGGACTTACAATAATATATGGGCAAACAGTTTGCATCATCCTTAGGTACGCCGTCATAAAATCTTCTGAAATCAAATCCGGATATGTAGTTTTCACCTGCATTAACATACTCTGAATTTGAAGTGTTAGAAGTATTTGATGCATTCGATGTATTTGTGTTATCTATGGATTGTTGCTGTACATCAAATTCTGAATCACAGAATTCACAGACAACCTTGCCCTTCTCCGGCACAAACCTTACGGTACCGCCACAATTTGGACATTTCTGTTCTTTTATATATTGACTATTATTTATTGGGTCCATACTATTCCTTTATTCTTACTCACATAAATTCATCAAAACACTGCAAATAATATACATTGCATGAGATCCTTCCCGTCTTGTCAATGCCACTTCGTAGTGTTGACATCACTCAAGATGGCAAATCTCAATTCCTTCCAGCTATATACCCGGTTGTCCACGCCCATTGTAAATTGTATCCACCGCACATTCCGTCCACATCCAGAACTTCGCCGGCAAAATACATCCCGGGATATTTGTAGCTTTCCATGTTTTTCTCGTCTATCTCTTTTAATATCACACCGCCCTGCGTGGTCTGGGCATTTTCAAATCCGGTATCTCCGGTGATATTTACATTAAAAGATTTAAGCTTTTCCGAAAGCTTTTTGATTTCATTTCTGATAGTCCTAACATCATACACCTTTGCAGATGAATCATAATCAATGTCAATCTCCTTAAACAGCGCCTTTAACAGTTTGTCATTGATCAATGCAGACAATACAACTCCGATGGCTCCGTCACCGCATGAAATGATGACTGACGAGAGATAATCTTTTAACTTATGTAATCCCATATCCGGAAAAAAATCTAATAGCACACCGCATTTTTTTCCATCAGCTAGCTCATTTATGGCAAATCTGCTTAAGTTAAGTATCGGTATACCGCTTATACCGTTTTTGCTGAATATTATCTCTCCGCTTTCCTGATAAATGATATTGTCTTCTTTTTCGGAATACAGCGAGCATTTACATTTAAGTCTCACTCCGTCCAGTTGTTTTAAGTATTTACTGTCCGTTTTTAGTCCGCATAATGCAGGCTTGGGTTTTATGATATTAAAGCCCATTTTTTCTAAAATATTAAAAATACTGCCATCGGTACCAAATACAGGTGCTGCAGCTCCGCCTGCACAGACGATTAGTTTTCTTGCTGAGTAACTGGTGGAATCCGAGCATGTAACGGTAAAAATGCCTTCGGTCTTATCGATATCAACCACCCTCTTTTCAGTAAATATAGCTGTACCCAGACTGATGACTCTTTCCTTCAGCACATCCCTAAATGTCCTCGCCTGCTCACCTATCGGATAGCAATATCCCTTTCTCTCGGTTGACATAATGCCTATATTATAAAAGAAACTGATTGTTTTCTTGTTATCGAAACTGTTTATTATACGATAAGCCTTGTCCTGAGAATCACTTCTGTAACAGCTTTTATCCTGGTACATATTCGTAAAATTGCACTTACCGTTACCGGTTGCCGAAAGCTTTTTCCCTACATTCTCCTTGCCTTCAAGTATCACGACATCAGCCACATCTCCGGCATCCGAACGTATCTTACACGCAGAATAAGCAGCCATAAGTCCTGCTGCTCCTCCGCCTATTATTATTTTGTCGTGAATTGTTCTTGAATTATCCATGATTTCTATTCTCTATTATTTATCATTCTAACCGAAAATAGTTAGGCCTATAATTTATTAGAATAATTAATATGTTTCTTCTTCAGGTTTTCTGAAAATACATCTCTTGGTCAGCGTAACAACTGCCCTCAAAAACTCAAATGCTCCGGTAAATATATCGCTCTTTTCAACATATTTTTCGTAATCTTCAGAGTCCAGTCTCTTTACATATCCCTCTTTCATAGGGTACCCATCGAGCAATTTTTCTATATCCGGGATATCGTATTTATAAAAAGGCTTATCCAGATTTACGCCCGCCATCTCGATAACCCTGGCCGTGAAGTCCATACAGTTATGAGCCTTGTAAACTCTAAAGCCATGTATAATAGGAGTAGTTAACATCGCAAAGAGGTTAAATATCTGCTCATCATCCTGCGAAAGTTTCTCTATAAACCTGCATATCTCATCATACTGCTCGTTTGTCACAGGGATTGAGAAAATCTTTGAATAAAACTTCTGATACTCTTCAAACGCATAGTAATCCCTGTATTCCTTCATAAAACCTGCATTAAAGGGATGATGGTGCTGCCTTCTTGAAAATGAATAAAACTCTTTAAGGCTCTTATCCAGGCTTACTGCAATATGCTCATAGCGGTACCCGGTAAATTTCTTTAGTATTTTCCCTAAACCGGTATAAGATTCAATTAATACGATGTAAATATGTTTCATATTGTTAACCCTTTTACATAACAAAACCAATGTTCCATCAAAATGTGTTACCCACCAAATTTAAACATATTCTTTACAAACGACTTTATAAACATCTTGTAATCTATAAAATCATAAATACCCTGACGCTTTGCCCTTAAGAAAATCTTGATCAGAAGTATATGATAATAGAAATAGTACTTCTTTACACTGATATGTGTAGGCTCGGCAACAACATGCAGGTAATCCCAGTCACCCGGATCAGTAGTTATGAGTCTGTCCTTGTAATCTGCGAAATTCTCAAGACACATTTCAGGTGTATAAATAGATACAGCCACATGCTTTAACTTAAAGTGCTTTATCCATCTGTACAGATTCTTAAAATCTTTCTTCTTAAAGTCAAGGTCCGTGATGAACATACCCATCATATGAATACCGTTTTCATGGAGTATGCGGATGGCATTACCATTGGTATTTACACCGCTGCGCTTATTGGTATCTGAAAGCCTCTTGTTCTCGATATATTCAAGACCTGTAAGGATATAATAGAATCCGATCTCAGAAAGCAGTTTAATGATTTCAGGATGCTTCACTATAAAATCAGCTCTACCGAAGCATACAAACTTCTTTTTTATATTTCTTTCTTTTATCAGCTGAACAAATTTCTGAAGTCTCTGAGGTCCTACCAAAAAGTCATCATCTATTATGTAGATATTTTCACATTCTATGGACTCTATCTCATCCACTACATCCTTGATATCCCTTGCGCTGTACTTACCGCAGTTTAATCTGTTGCGGTAACAGAATGCACATGAGTAAGGACAGCAGAATGCAGTCCTGATGATGGCACACGGACGCAGCTCCAGATAGCAATACCTTTCCATATTGATATAAAAGTTTGTCCTGTCAGCCCAGGGCATTTTCTTTATATCAAATGGAGCAGCAGGGCTCTTCTTCCACTCTCCCTTTACCGAAACATTATCATCATTGTTCTGGAACAGCAGGTCTTCTTTGATTTCTTTCATGTCCAGACTGTCATCTATCTTATTGGCTTCATTCTTTACCTCTGATTCTGACTGCTTTTCGTCTGCATCCGAAATTGTATTTCTATAACATATTCCCTTTAACTGAGAGGGATCTTTTCCTTCTACTATATCCGCAACCACTGAAGGATCATATGTGGTCACCACATAGTCCACTTCGTCCTCAAAAAATCTCTCGGGATTAAGTGATGCATGTATACCGCCCACTATCGTGGTAATGGTTTTATCCTTCTCCCCAAAGATTTTTTTCTTTATGGATAATGAATTTGATAGCAGATCCTTTAACAGGTTATAACCCTTGCTCTCAGAATATGTTTTACAAAAAGCACAGTACTCCTTAATAAAGTTTTCCTGTCTGGTCCTGCCGCAGAAATATACAAAATCAGGCGAAAACTCTTTAACATTACCCCTGAAATCCTTGTTTATCTGACCATCCCAAAGACGCACTTCATGGCCTCTGCCCTTCAGATAAGCCATAAGGCATTCCAGATCATAAGGCTCATCGTCAATAATACCCGCAAAGTCATATTTTGATCTGGATGTCTCCGGAAATGCAAGTAATATCTTCATATTCTACACCCTTCTTCTAAAAAAGTTGCTTTTTATATATCACATATGTTTATCTTAATACACGAATCTTCTTCAGTAACTTCACTAGAGACCTGCCCTTAGGCATAGCCAGTAGTTCCTGCTCGGTAACAGTCTTTGTCATAATGATCAGGACAACATAGACGATAACTGCCGTAACTACTGCCGGCAATATCGCTACCGCATATGATGCAGTATAGCTGTAGATGATTTCAAACTCAAGGTCGGCCAGCACACCCATTACAAGTGCACATATAGCAGGCAAAATAAATGTTCTTTTAATCTCCTGCTTGTAGTTGAGTCTCTTTCCGATGGATATCCAGTTCATGATGCAGACCAGAAGTCCGTATAGCATGTTGCAGATAACCATTACATGTACACCATTTTCAAATATATTTAATCCGACATATACAGCTATGATATGTATGATCAATGCGATCAGTGAGTGTGTAACAGGCTTACGCATCATATTTATGCCTTGGAGCACACCGTTTGTCAGTGTTGACAGTGCAAAAAATACTACTGCCATGCAGCCCAATGAAAGGAGCTGCGGGCCTAAGTTATCCTCTGCATGTCCGAACATGAGCATCAGTATGGGCTGAGATAAAAATCCGAGACCCATGGCTGAAGGAAATGCGATCAGCATGTTCAGTTTAACTGCCGATGCTATCTTAGTCTTGATAGCTTCAAAATCTCTTTTTCCGTAGCTGACTGACAGAGCCGGTACTATCGTAACTCCAAATGCCGATGCTATCGCTACAGGTACATTATACATCCATTTATATCTGTTTGAATATGCATCCCAGAAAATCGCTCTGCTCGATTCGTCGTAGTTCCACTGCTTTGACATAATGTTTGAAAACATATACGAATCGATGATGCCGCTTATCTGATAAATGGTCTGGCTGAGGATTATAGGAAGCATAGTGAGGATGATAGCCTTGAGTATTGTTTTGGTCTCATCCCTTTTCCCTGTGGCATCCTCTAATACCAGCTGTTTGTTGTTTTTTCTGTATAAAATGAACACTATAGTCAGGAACACCAATCCACAGAAAGCACCTGCCAGAGTACCTGCTGTACCACCCGCTGCTCCGTATGCGGCTGCTTCCTGTGTATCCTTAAATGCATTAACAAGGTAAGTTGCTGCCACTACGCTGACTACGGCGTTAAAGATTTGCTCTATTATCTGACTGACAGCCGTAGGGACCATGGTCCTTTTTCCCTGAAAGAATCCTCTGATAACTCCCATCAACGAAAATACAAATATTGTAGGAGCCAGTACTCTCAACGGTATAACACTGCTAGGATACTCAAATGCATTTGCTATTTTGTCAGCAAATATAAATACTATCAGCGAAACCACCAGGCCGATACAGGATGAAAGCATCATGGCATATTTGAAATACCTTGCTGAATTCTGATATTCGCCCTTTCCGTCCTTGTCCGCTATAAGTTTTGATACCGCTACAGGCACGCTATAACAGGAAACAAGCAATGCTATATTATAAATCTCGTAAGCATTGCTGTAATATCCCATGCCCTCTCGTCCGACAGTCCTTTCAAGAGGTATCCTGTACAGCATCCCGATAAATCGGGTCAGTAAACCGGCCGCCGCCAGTATACCGCCCTGCATCAGGAAGCCGGATTTTTTCTTGTTTTCCATTTCTAAGTTCCTATTTTTTCTCTATTATTCTATTTCTTATTATACACTTTCTATTGTGCATAATAACATCTAAAGATTCTAAGTCACTTCGCTACTCAGGATGACATAATTTATTTTATCATCCTGAACGCAGTGCAGGTTCTTATAAACTTGATTTTTGCAAATTTTTTGTCACTCAGTTTCAAAAAATTACTCATCAGAGAACTTAGCATTCATCGTCACTTACTGGATTTCCAGTTTATCCTCACGGAAGTTCGGGAACAATGCTATGAATGTCTTACCGGGACGAAGGATCAGTCTTTCACCGTCAAGAGTATAGTAATTACATTCATACTTAGCTTCATTCTTTTCCCACTTGATCTCTATGCAGTTGCCCTCACAGATATAATAACCTTTACCTGACTCGGGATTATGATGTCCGTCTCTGTCTCCATAACCTTCAATATCCTGATAGCCGTTCTTATCACGGTTTGACTCCTGTACTATCTGGATGATAATATTGTTAAACTTCAGAGCCTCTTTTGTATTGTAATCAATATGCTCTCCACCAAACTGATATCTGGTATAAAGCTTGGTCTCTGTATCATATGTGAAGTAAGGCTGCGCATATGAAGAGAAAGGAAGTCTGACTACAGATGCAGTAGTAACTTCTCCATAAATATCGCCCGCTTCCACATCTTCGGCATCAATAAACTGAGCCAGAGGATCAGGCTTGCCCAGTGCCTTATCTGTCGAATTTAATCCACCTTCAGAATAAGCAAAATCAAAATGCTGGGCTACAAAGTCTTCCTTATGATCAGTTCTGAATTTCTTATTTTCTATAGCCTTATGAATGCCTTCCAAAGTAGCAAAAGCATTATGAGGAGCCTTTATATTCTTATCCCTATAGTAAACAGTACTGCCCTCTGCATAGGTACCCTCAAGATGATCAAGTCCTAAAGCCTTGATCTTCTTGGTAGCATATGTAGTCTCACCGTAATGGATGAAAATCGCATCATATTCAGAAGCAATACTTGCATAATAATGTCTTGCACTTCTGACTGAACCCATCCTGTCCTTACATGAACTCTCATCAGTCAGATTCTCAAACACGCCCATAAGTCTGGTAATATTTCCTTCAACCAGTACTTCGTAAAGGATATCCGCACAGCTGGTTCCGCTCTGAGGATTGGCTATGGCGATATTGTTAAACATCATACAGTAAGGTCTCTGGTTAGCGATCTCTTTAGCCACCCAATTACCGTTGATATAGCTCTGCATCTCACCAGCTGCTTCGTGAGCAAGTAAAATCTCATCTACTGAAGGAGTAGGTGTAGCTTCAACCACGAGCTCCATGGTAGGTACAGGAGTAGCTGTGGGCACAGGTGTCGCAGTAGGTACAGGAGTAGCTGTAGGTGCCTCGGTAGCTATAGGCGTTGTGCCAGGATCATCAGACGACTTAGGCTCTTCCTTCTTGCCACCCGACAAAACTATGATCAAAACTATAGCCAGAATGACAGCTGCAGCCACTGCACCAATTATGATAAACAATTTCTTCTTGGAAGGTTCAGCAGCCTCAGTACTAGTGCCTGTAGAAGTCAGATCGGCTGACTTTTCTGATACCGTCGCAATATCCGTACCCGACTCAGATTTACTTTCTGCCAGCTCAGTCGACTCCGCCTTCACCAGCTCAGTACTTTCTTCTGCCTTAGACTCGACTTTCTCAATCTCAGATTCATCTTTCATGATTTCGTCATCAATCTCTTTCATAGTCCCCATTTTCCTTCTTTGTTATTCTATATACTAATTAAATTTCTAAAGAATCATATATGCTCTTATTCAACTAATTACAAAATCAATAAATATTCTTCAAAAATTAAGATTTAAATACTATATCAACTATACAGCAATAATTTCTTAGATGATTCAGTATCATAAGAAATTACCGATAAATGCCCGCGCTGTCAAGTATCTCTCTCTGCTTCTGCTCCATGACCTCGCGCTCGTCATCTTCCATATGGTCATAACCGAAAAGGTGAAGCATACTGTGAACGATCAGAAACGAATATTCCCTCAATACACTGTGTCCATATTCAGCCGCCTGCTCCTTGCACTTTTCAACCGAGATAATGATATCTCCAAGCATCAGCTCACCGGTATCAAGATCAAAATAATCTTCAGCAGCCTCCTCAATGTCCTCCGGGAACACATTAGGCGAATCATAATCAACTAAAGGAAACGAAAGAACATCCGTAGGTCTGTCAATCTGCCGATACTCCTTATTAATCTCATGAATCCCCGCATTGTCCGTCAAAGTTAGGTTCACCTGTACCTCATAAGGACACTCCAGATAGTCCAGGCATTTATCAATTATAGACTTAGCCGCCTCTTCATAGTCAAAATCAAAACTATCTTCAGTTTCTTTTTCAATAACCAAATTCATATAGATACCCCAATATATTTTATGATTCAATCATGTTGCAAAATTGAATCGACCTATGTCAACGCTTCAAATTGGCTTTGACTTATAATAATTTAAGCTTATTTACGCTTGGAATCCTGATATTTGCGTTTATTCTGAGCATTTTCGTATTTCTCGTAAGCATTAACAATCTTCTGAACGAGTGGATGTCTTACTACATCCTTGCTGGTCATGTATGAAAAACCGATATCATCGATGCCCTCAAGCACCTTAAGAGCTACATCAAGACCTGAAGTCTGCCCGGCAGGCAGATCCTTCTGAGTCTGGTCACCGGTAATGATAACCTTTGACCCGAAACCAATACGTGTAAGGAACATCTTCATCTGAGCAGGAGTCGTATTCTGAGCTTCATCCAAAATGATGAAGGCATTATCAAGAGTTCTTCCTCTCATGTATGCCAGCGGCGCAACCTCGATAAGTCCTTTCTCCATGTTTTTAATGAAATTCTCAGTGCCCATGATCTGATACAAAGCATCATAAAGAGGTCTAAGGTATGGATCCACCTTACTCTGAAGATCTCCGGGTAAAAATCCAAGCTTCTCTCCTGCCTCTATGGCAGGTCTTGTGAGAATGATCCTTCCAACCTCTTCTCTCTGGAAAGCAGTAATTGCCATAGCCATAGCGAGGTATGTCTTACCGGTACCAGCAGGTCCAAGGCCAAAGACTATCATTTTATTTCTTATGGCGTCTATGTATTTCTTTTGTCCGAGAGTTTTGGGCTTGATTGGCTTACCATTTATGGTATGGCAGATCACATCAGTATCGATATAAGATAAGGTGTTCTTATCATCGTCCTCAGATAATCCTAAGCCCTCTTTTTCTTTCTTAAGAGATATGGCGTAGTCAATACTCTGCTCCTCAATAGAAGAACCGTGCCTTGACAGCTTAACAAGATCCCTTATTATCTGTGAAGCGTTATTGACTCCTGCTCTGTCGCCAATTATATGAAGTTCACCATTTCTGTCTATTATCTCGACAGAAAGACTCTTTTCAATTTTCTTTATGTAGTTGTCGTTATCCCCAAAAATACTTCTCTCGTCCTCTGCCGTAAGAGAGAGTCTAAGTTCAGTAATCTCACTCATATAAAAGTCATATCCCCATATTACTTGTGATAAGGCTCCCCATTAGTGAT
>JAEEGK010033332.1_pt1 | contig 10024 bp, 9 predicted proteins | sample 8958771 | NCBI WGS metagenome assembly JAEEGK01 (sample SAMN16246547, study PRJNA631951) | gut metagenome | biome: gut microbiome; feature: rumen; material: SC-attached | host: Bos | place: Iran: Karaj | collected 2018-10 | reverse complement strand
CCGTTAATAGCGATTTGCTTATTGATTAAATGCTCTTTAACAATGTGCATCTTTTCAATTTCGGTATAAGAAGAGAGTTGGATGAGCTCTAAACGATCTCTTAATGGACCAGGAATATTTTCTAAATAGTTCGCGGTACAAATGAATAAGACATCGCTTAAATCGTATGGTTCTTCAACGTAATTATCGTTGAATTGGTTATTTTGTTCTGGGTCAAGGACTTCTAAAAGGGCTGACGCTGGGTCGCCTTTATAGCTAGAAGCGAGTTTATCGACTTCGTCGAGTAAAAACACAGGGTTGGTCACTCCCGCTTTTCTCATGCCTTGAATGATACGGCCTGGTAAGGAACCGACATAGGTTCTTCTATGACCACGGATTTCCGCTTCATCAGAAATGCCACCTAAAGAGGCTTTAAAGAATTTACGGCCTAATGCTCTAGCGATAGATTTACCTAAAGAAGTTTTACCTGTACCTGGAGGGCCATAGAAACAGAGGATTGGGGATTTTAAATTGCCCGTGAGTTTCTTAATGGCAAGATACTCAATGATACGTTTCTTAGGAATTTCTAAACCATAATGGTCTTCATCTAAGATCTTTTCAACGTGTTTGAGGTCTTCGTCATCTTCGGTTTTCTCCCACCATGGGATGGAGAGCAAAACATCTAAATAAGATTGAATTAAAGCGGCCTCTAAAGAACCTTGAGGCATCATATCGAACTTATTGAGTTCGGATTTGACTTTTTTCTTGATGTTTTCTGGGTATGGATTCTTCTCAATCTTTTCTAAAATTGATTCAGGAGAATTGTCCCCATCAGTCGTTTCGCCAAGTTCCTTTTTAATGGCTTTTAATTTCTCTCTAAGGAAATACTCCTTTTGCGATTTTTCCGTTGATTCACGGACCGAATTGGAGATGTTTTCTTCGATTTGGGCTTTGGTTTGTTCACCAGAAATGAGCAAAACGATCTTTTCCATCAAATCATTGATGTTGTTGCATTCTAAAATGCTTTGCTTTTCTTCAGTGGAACCTTGGAGGTTCGCCGCGAGAATATAGCATAAGGAACTAGCTTCCTTGGTCTTATTGACTAAATTAAGTGTGGACTTATTAAGTAAGGATAAGACGTTTGGTAAATTGTTAAGTTTTTCGACAATCGCGCGGATGATGGATTCGTTAGTCAAATCATCGACTTGAGGAATCTTATCGATAGCACCTTCCGCGACGTAATAGCCATTAGTTTTATCGAAAGATAAAGAGTTAATTTTCACTCTTTCGACAACATCCACTCTAACGCGGACTAAGTCGCCTTTTTCCACGATGGAAACAATGCGGCATAAGGAACCGTAATGATAGATATTGTTCATATCAATCGTTTCATCGTTTGGGTTCTTTTGGCACGCCACAAAGAGCAGAGAGTCTGCTTGTAAGTGGGCAGCGCGTATCGCGTTAATGGAGAACGCTCTTCCTGCTTCTATTGGTTGAATAGTTGAAGGAAAAAGCACAAAACTTCGAGTGGGAAGTAATGGCAAGAGGAGATTTTGGGGTCCTTCGTTCATATATTGACCTCCTTATGTATTTTTAATTTTTCAAATTAATCGTTATTTTCGAAGAGGAAGTTTTCAATTCTACTCATGATGAGATTGTTTTTGAATTGATTAATTTGTTGACCTAAGGCTTGTTTGATTTGGTCGATGGTCATTTGATATTGATCCGCCATCTTAGCGAGTTCGAATTCGACTTCTTCATCGGTGATTTCGATCTTTTCTTTTTGGCCAACTGTATCTAAGACCAACCAAGCTTCAAGACCTTTTTGGGCTTCTTCTTTGAGTTGTTTATTTAAATCTTCTTCATTTGTTCTTGTTAAAACAAGATATTGTTCGATGTTGATGCCAGATTGTTGTAATCTTTGTTCTAAGTCTTTCTTACGGTTTTCTGTTTCTTCTTCAAGAATTTCTTCTGGGATATCGAACTTGGATTCTTTTCTGATTTCTTCAAGGAGCTTATCGATATATTGACGCTTATTAGCATTTTCTTTGCTCTTTAAGAGTTGATCACGACGCGCATCTTTGAGTTGAGCGACGGTTTCAACGTTTGGCATACCGAGTTCTTTGACGAATTCATCATCAAGGTTTGGTAAGATTTTTTGTTTAACTTCGTTAACTTTGACGTGGAAGACAGCATCTTTACCAGCGATTTCATCTGGACCATAGTTATCTGGGAATTTGACATTGACGTCAACTTCGATACCAGCGGAACTACCGATGAGTTGTTCTTCAAAGCCAGCGATGAAGGAATGGGAACCTAATTCTAATTCGTGGTTCTTGGCTTGGCCACCTTCGAATGGCACACCATCAACGGAACCTTCGAAGTCGATGACAACGATGTCACCATTTTCGGCTTGACCATCTTTTGGGGCGATGGTTGCATTTTGTTTTTGAAGTTCAGCGATAGAAGCTTCGAGTTCTTCTTCACTAACAGAGGCTTCTTCTTTACCGAGTTTGTAACCGGTGTATTTATTGACTTCCGCTTCTGGACGGGTGACGATAATGACCTTTAATTCTAATTCTTCGTCGCTTAATTTGGTGACTTCGAATTGTGGTCTCGCCATTGGTTGAAGGTCTTCATTAGCGAGGATGTCTTGATAGACAGGATTTAAAACTTCGTTAATGGCTTCGTTATACATTCTGCCTTGATCAATACGGGATTTGACCATATTGAGTGGAGCTTTTCCTTTACGGAAACCATCAATTGTGACGTTTTCAGCAAGCTTCTTGAAAGCTTTATCTTGTGCCTTTTTCCAAAGATCTTTGTCGACGTTGACAAGAACTTCGCTACGGCAATGTTCTAATTTTGTAACTTTTCTTTCCATGATTGTTATGTCCTTTCACATTTTTACAGGCGTGTATAAATATATCACGTACGCAAAACAAAAAACAAGTAAAACACTAGTGTTGTCCAAAAGTATGCACATTTCGCTTAGAAATTGTTTAAATCTTCTTCGATTTCTCTAATTTTGCTATTAATTTGGGCAAAATCGAGACCTTTTTGCTCACAAACATCTTCTAAATCAGAGATATCTATTTGCAAAAGACGCTTCGCTATGTAGCCAAAGATGACGATTGTTTCTTCTTTTTCACTATCGAGCTCGCTTGGGTAAATATAAAGTAAATAGGAAGAAAGAACTTGTAGCGCGTTTTGTGCGACGCTTGGGTCATGATATTCGTTTTGCAAAGCAAAAGATAAGGATTCTAAACTATCAAAACCAGGAACTTGGAATGGCTCTGGAAGTTTGGATGGATTGATTTTGACGAGTTTATCGAAGTGTAGGAATTCCACTTCTTTATCGTATTTAGCGTTCACTAATAGAAGCAAAGCAAAGCTTCTGATGATTTGACGTGGGTTTGAACGAATAAGTTTAAGAATATTTAATAAATAATTATTAATAGGAAATGATTTAATCTCATCAAGCGCAGCGAGTACTTCGTCATCGTTCTTGCTCATCAGTTTTTCTCTGAGCTCATCTTCATCGAGAGGTTTGCCACCAAAGCTGGCTTTTTCTTGTTCTCTAATGTACTCAGGCATGGCGCGCAAAATCTCTTCCACTTCTTGGCTTTCGTATGGGAGATCTTCATAGTATTTTAGTTCACGATAAGCCTCGTCAAAACGGCCTAAAAGACAAAGGATTTCGATGTGAAATTTGATGAGTAAAGAGAGCTTATTCTGCAAGATTAATCTCTTAATATTAATGAGATTTAAGGCCTCTTCACTTTTACCTACAGCAAGTAAAGCGGACAAACGATAAAAAAGTGCAATTGAGTCATTGCTGTTTTCAGTCAGTTTAATGACTAAATCGTATTGTTTTTTATCCATTAATGTCTTTAATGAGTCCATTTATATATAGTGTATTACTAGTAGTTGTCTAGTAGTTTTAATGTATTACACTATTATCCTTTCTTAATTTTATCCCAATACTCTTTGAGATTTTGTTCGTATTTATTGTCTTGATAGATGTAGTATTTCCTCTTCTTTAAATCATCCGGCAAATACTGTTGTTTGACCCAGTGATTTGGATAGTCGTGAGGATAGATATAATGTTGTCCTTTAACCTTCGCATCCTCACCATCAAAGTGGGTATTTTGTAGTTGACGAGGGACACTATTTCCCTTGCCTTGAGCCACGTCTCCAAGTGCTTCATCTATAGCTAAACAAGCAGCATTACTCTTCGGTGCTGTGGCAATCAAAATCGTGGCATTAGCTAATGGTAATCTAGCCTCTGGCATACCTAATTGAAGGGCACTATCAACGCAAGCTTTTACGATTGGTATTAATTGTGGATATGCTAAGCCCACATCCTCAGTGACAGAGCAGAGAAGTCTTCTAGAAGCGGCGATTATATCGCCACCACTTAACAATTTAGCTAGGTAGAACAAAGCGGCGTCTGGATCACTACCTCTTAATGACTTCATGAAGGCACTTAATGTATCAAAGTGTTTATCTTCACCGCGGTCATAGACGAGATTCGCCTTATCGATCATTTGGTCCACCAATTCCAAAGTAACTGTCTTGCTCTTTTTAAGAGCATTGCAAATGAAATCTAAATTATTGAGCGCCTTACGCATATCCCCGTTACTCGCGAGCGCGAGTTTTGTGAGAGCTTCCTCTTCGAATTTGATATCGAGGTGTTTGCCAGCCTTAACAAGGCCCTCTCTGATGTCTTCGACTTTTAAGGATTTGAATTCGAAAACTGTGCAACGAGAAAGAAGCGCAGGATAAATGTAAAAATAAGGATTCTCTGTTGTGGAGGCAATGAGTGTGATATCGCCTGATTCCACGAATTCTAAAAGAGATTGTTGTTGTTTCTTATTTAGATATTGGATTTCATCCAAATAAAGGAGAATTCCCTTGGTATTGAGCAAACTATCGACTTCTCTAATGACATTTTTGATATCGTCAATTGAGGCGCTTGTGCCATTGAGTTTGTGAAGTGTTAAGTTCGAGTTTTTAGCGATGATATTGGCCACTGTGGTTTTGCCAACTCCAGGTGGGCCATAGAAAATCATATTGTTGACCTTACCAGAATCAACACTTTTACGAAAAACAGTCCCTTTATCTAAAAGATGGGATTGTCCAACCATCTCGTCCAAAGATTGTGGACGAAATAAATCCGCTAATGGCTTTTGCATATTTAAATAATAATTTATTTATAGTGAAAAATAAAGATATTTACTTTGCGACTTTTTCTCTTTTCAAGAGAATCATTCCAACTGGTGTGGAGATGATTGTTGTGGAGGCAATTTCCACTAGGAAGTTAATACCGATAACACCAAAGATCAAGAACACTCCGATGTTTGGGAACTGTTCGCCAACGCCGCTTTCTAAGAAAGGACGGAAGAAAACGAGGGCTACACCAGAGAAGATACCAGTGTTAATGACAGGCACTAAAATGCTAGCGAGTATCAAACCAATGAGATTATTTTTATTTTTGAATAACTTGAAGACAAAACCAGCCACCAAACCCGCAATTGTGCACTTAGAAAGGCACGCTAATATAGTGCCAAATAAGCTCAAAGGCATAAATATGGCAATTGTACTTGGTGACATTAATACGATGAGGCCATTAAAAAATCCCAGCACCGCTCCGGATAATGGTCCATATAAGACTGCCGCCAAGACGACGGTCACTAATGATAAGTTAATACTGACTGGACCGATTTGTAGATAATTTCCAATTATCTGGAAAATGATTTCAAGAGCTAATAGCAAGCCTGTGCCCACTATTTGCTGAGTGGTAATTTTCTTATTCATAATGTCCTCCTATAGGCCCTATCGGGTCCCATGGCAATATGATTATAAATGAGTTTTTTATTTTAATAAAGAAATAAAATCATATTCCTCTAAAACAGGATAATTGTCATGCTTAGATGGCAAAATAGCATTGTTTTGCAAAAACTATATGCTATACAATGACCGGGAATGAGTTTTAAGCAAATAGCAAATAGAGTTATTAACAGTTTAGTGGACGATGATTTCCGTCGCGCTTTTTCTTTAATGGTCCTTTCTTTCCTGCTTTCTATCATTTCGATTATCGCTTGTATCCCTCATTTTATCGATGATACTGAAAAGTTGATGGCCTATGTTTTGGTGGGCGTCCATGTTTTCAGCAGTTTGGTGTTCTTCTTGACACTGTTCAATAGAAAGAATCACTCTGCTTACCGCTATTTATTTATTACTGGTGTGGTTGCCTTCTTCACTTATCTATCATTTGATGGCGGTCCTTATGGATTCTTCTATTTCTGGATCTTATTAGTTCCCGCTTTTTCGTTCATTACCTTTGGTATTTTTGAAGGTTTAGTGTGTTCTATACCAATGTTTATCATCATTATCGTGATGTTCTGGACACCGCTTTTCAATCACCTTAAGTATCCTGAAACACTGACAAACGACTTTAGATTACGTCTCACACTCGTCTATATCGTTTGTACAATTCTTGGTTTTGTGGCCGAATTATTGCGTTTAGCCAACGCCAGACGTCTCAAGAGCATCAATGAGCACTACGAATTTGTCTCACAACACGATTCTTTGACCAATGTAGGCAACCAAAATTACTTGGCAAAGTATTTAAACGAAATTTACTATAATCGCGCTGAAAACGTCTCTTTGGGATGTCTCTTCATCGACGTTGATGGTTTTAAGACGGTCAACGATAAATACGGGCACCTCTTTGGGAATACCGTATTAATCAAAATCGCGGAAATATTGTCATCCGATAGAAATGCCTTTGTGTGCCGTTGGGGCGGAGATGAATTTGTCGTCTGCTTCAAAAATATTGAAGAAGATCATTTAATTAGAATCGCTGAAAAGTATCGCGCGGATATTTCTGCTTATGTTTTCGAAGAAAAACCAAATTTCCACATCACCATTTCCGTCGGTGCGGTTCTTATTCCAGTTGATAATTCGTTTAACTTTAACCACGTTCTCGAACTAGCGGACTCCGCGAATCGAAGAGCAAAGAATAAAGGTAAAGATAACGTTTCATTAGCAAAATAAAATCCCCGAGTGGGGATTATTTTTTTATACTTTCAAGATAAGCGTTGATTTCGTCACGGCTTTTGAAACGATGCACTCTCACTTGTTTGTTTTCTTTGAGCATCGCTTCTTCTTCCGCTTTATGGCGTTTCTCGTAGCTCTCCGTCCAAGCGATTAACTCTTCAGCGTCTTCTCTAGTCTCAACCCAAGGTATATCGTCTCTTTCGATGTCTATTCTTGCGAGCATGCCTTTGATGCATTCTTCTCTCGGCATATCTAAAAAGAAGACATCAGTAGCGTATTTTAATCTTAATTCTAAAGTATGATGGTAATTACCATCGATAATCCATTCATCGCTTTCTAAATATGGTTGTAACTTTTCAATAAGTTCTTCTCTAGAGATACAGGTCTTGTCCTTTTTCCAATAGATATTATCCATATGGACAACGGGGAGATTAGTGATTTCCCCTAATCGTTTGGCGAAATAAGACTTTCCACTACCAGGACAACCGATGATTAAAATTCTTTTCATGCTAAATATAATAATTAAAGTAGTTAATAAATTAAAGAGATAAACTTTTAAGCATTTATTTTTGTGATATTTTAAAAATGGTTTATTATCACATTATGAAGATAATTCTTGCTCAACTTAAAGAAATCATTGATCCAAAATTACCACTAGTGAGTAATCTTGCAAACGCAAGCGCGATCCTCAATCAATTAGAGAACATCAATTGGTGCGGTTTTTATCTCGCTAAAGATGAGACTTTATATCTTGGCCCGTTCCAAGGCGAGCCAGCTTGCACAGTCATTCCTTTCTCTAAAGGTGTCTGTGGCTATGCAGCGAGTAATAAAAAGACTGTGATTGTTAACGACGTGAGACAATTTGAAGGACATATTGCATGCTCTTCCTTATCAAAAAGCGAAATTGTTGTCCCAATCATGGTCAGCAACGAAGTCGAAGCTCTCATTGATATCGACGCTCCTATCTATGATAGATTTAATGACGAAGATGCACAATTATTGGAGGAAGCGGCTAAGTTATTAGCCCCACTATTTTTATGAAAAAACTATATTTAGCAGGCGGCTGTTTCTGGTGCATCGGTGATTACTTTTTGATGCAAGATGGCGTTATTGAAACGACTTGTGGCTATTCTGGTGGCGATGAAAGAGACGTTACCTACTACGATGTCAAAGCTCAAAAGACTGGCCATAGAGAAAGCATCGAAATCATCTATGATGAAAACGTTATCTCATTAGGCAAATTAATCGATTTATATTTCGTCTATGTTGATGTTTTGGATGATGGAGGCCAAGGTATTGATCGAGGTCATTCCTATTCTTTAGCCCTCTACTATCAAAACGAAGAGGAAAAACAGCTATTCATTAAGAAGGCCTTAAAGGTCCAAGAAGATCTCGGTACATGCGCTCATGTGACCATCGCACCATTCAAATTCTTCATCGTTGCCGAAGAAGAACATCAACACTTTTCGCTTAAAAATCCAGAGGCTTTTGAAGAAGAACTCAAGGCATCTAATAGACTAGATCATCTAGCAGCAAAGAAGAAATAAAATATTTATATTTTAGATTAGCGCTCTACCGTATAAATTTTACCTAGGAGAGTGCTTTTTATTTATTGGTAGAGAAATAAAATAATCAGTTTCCTGACTTTTTAAACATGTTCTTTTAAGATGTGGGCAAAGGAAAACGAAAATGTCCCCAAAAGAAAACATTGCTTTAATCGAAATCCCAAGCTATAGCAGGAAAGAAGAACTCTTCAATAGTATCTCTCACTTGCTCGGTTTGCCTCTGGCTTTTTTCATTGCGTTAAAAGCTTTTAGTCTATTTTTAAATAATCAAATCAGTCTCTTCTTTTTCGTGGGACTAATCATTTTCGCGACATCCGCTTTTGCGGTTTATCTAATATCCACTATTTATCATTATTTAAGTAACGATACTTTCGCTAAGAAACTATTTAGGATCATCGATCACTGTACGATTTACCTTTTAATCGCTGGCACATATACGCCTATTTGCTTTGTTTTGTCGAAAACAAATATGATTGGTATGATCATGCTTATTATCGAATGGACTGGCGCTATAATCGGCATTATTCTTAACGCTTTCTTCTTTAAGCACAAAGCCGCAAGAGTCATCGCTTTCATCCTCTATGTCTTAATGGGCTGGCTTGCCATTTATTCTGGTGGTTTCCTCTATATGCCTAAGATGTGTTTTATATTCATCCTTCTAGGCGGCGTGACATACACTATTGGATCAATTCTCTACGCAATTGGCCACAAAAATTTGATGTTCCATTCTATTTTCCATGTCTTTGTTTTGACCTCAACGATTATTCAAACAATTGGGGTCTTCTATTTGTTCTAAAAGAAAAGGGACATAAGTCCCTAGTCTTCTAATTCTTGTTGTGTTTTCTTAAGTGAATCTTTCACTTTCTTAATAGCCGTCGATTTGACGTCTTTTTTCTTCTTCGCTGGCTCTTCATCTTTGATGCCGCGGAGTTTCTTTTGTTCTTTAAGAGCCACTAAGACTTCTTCAGGAGAAGCTTTTTGACGGTTCTTATCGTCTTCTGGATTAACAGTGACTTGTGTGTATGGAATTTGCACGTTGTTTTTCTTGAATAAGAGATAGAATTCTCTCTTTAAGTCTCTTGTTACTTGGAAACGATTGTCTTCGTTAACAAAGGCTAAGACGAGGAAATCAATTGAGGAAGCGTTAATGTTGTCAATACCTTTATACCATGGACCATCAATGATGTTTGGAATCTTGGTTTTGAGTTCTTCGATTTCACTAATGATGAGGGCTTCCACTCTTTCAACATCTTCATTATAGGAGACTGATAAGGTGACAGAAGCCACGCTTCTTAAACGAGACATATTGACCACTGTGAGGATGGAACTATTGGTGATGGATTTGATGTTGCCACCGAAATCTTGTAACTTAGTGGTCTTTAGACCAACATCGACGATTGTGCCTCTAAAGCCAT
>JAEEGK010033331.1_pt1 | contig 10024 bp, 11 predicted proteins | sample 8958771 | NCBI WGS metagenome assembly JAEEGK01 (sample SAMN16246547, study PRJNA631951) | gut metagenome | biome: gut microbiome; feature: rumen; material: SC-attached | host: Bos | place: Iran: Karaj | collected 2018-10 | reverse complement strand
GGATTATACAGTTTATATCGTAAAAGAAGGAGATTATACTTCTAAAATAAGTGAAAAAATATGTAGACATTTTGGTGTTGAAATTTCAACTAAATATTGGCCTGTAGTTGCATTTATGAATGGTTTCCCAAGAGTTTTACAACCTGGTGATATTATTTTCTTCCCAGATACTATTGAAGAAATGGATAAAAAATTAGCTGAATATAAAAAATCAGGTAAATTTGCTAGATATGTTCAAAAGTATAATATCTATAGAGACGATGATTATGATGTAATTAAAGACGCTTGGACTATTGGTCAATTATTAGATGATATTTATCATAATAATTGGAAAACAAATGCTGATATAGATCCTGACTTCTTAAAATTATATTTAAAAGAAGTTGGATTAAGTGGTGATTATAGTTTAGATACTAAAATCGATAATCGTGATTTATATGTAGCTTTAACTATTTATGTTCCTACATTAGAACAAATTGGATATACTGAACCTGAACAAGTTAGAAGTAAATAAAAAATAGACGAAAGTCTATTTTTTTATTAGCTTTTTAACAGTAGCTTCATAACCGTTTTGATAATTGATTCTTGATTGTTCATGAGAAAAATCTAAGAATGATGGTTTATGTTCATAATCTATTAAGGTAACTTCTTCACCATTATTAAAGAATTTTCTAATGGGTCTTTCTAATCGCCATAGGTGATTAGCTTCTAGATTAACAACGAAAATTCTTTCACAATTTTTTTGTTTTAACATTTCTAAAGGATATCTTCTAAATCTAGATAGATCGACATAACTTCTTCCATCTATCATTTTTTCTCTTGTATAAACAGGCATATATAAACTTGTAAGTATATATTCTAAAGGATTAGTAATCATTTTTTCTTTAAATACTTTTTCCATTTTTAAACTAGGTAGTAGAGTAGTAGTTATACCAAATTCAATTGGTGATTTTTTAATTCTTTCACCATCTAACATGGTATATAGTAAATCTCTTATTCCTTGGAAATCTAATAGGAATTTAGGATCTCTTTTAACACATGCTTTAAGACATTCTTTATATAGCATTAGTGTTCTTTTTTTACCTTGCAAATCTTTTATTTTATTACTATCTACGTGAAGAGCATTTTCTAAAGTAATAGAAAACCATTTTTGATACATTTCATCTGCTGTTAGATATGTTGCTGCTCCTCCAACTAGAGCACCAACAGAACTACCAACAATAGTATCAAATTTAATACCATGTTCTTCTAAAGCTTTAAAGAAACCGATATGGAAAGCACCAATACCGCCACCACCTGTAAGAAATATACCTGTTTTTTTCATGTATCTTCCTCCTTTAGAAAAAATAGATTTCTATTGTATCATAGAACCATATTTTTTCAAAGTTGTGATATAATTTTATAGTAGGTGAAGATGATGAATGATTTTAAAAATAAAGTACATGAAAAAATAAAAGAATATTCTAATGATGATTATTTAAATGGTTATATTAATAATGAATATTCAACTAATGATAATGATGCTGATATATATTTAAAAGTAAGAGAAAAAGATGATGTAATTGATAGACATACTACAGATAATCAAATCGCTTTAAGGGATGATGTATATGAGTATTTAGAGAAGAAGTCATCAATGTTAGAAAGTGATATACCCATTAATCTTCATATAATAGGTTATGAATTTACATCTAAAGAACAAGGTGTAATAAAACATCTTGTTAAAGAACATTATTCTATTGAATTATATAAGATTCAAAAAGAGTATAAGAAAACGAGAAATAAAGCTATTATTTTAATAGTTACTGGTTTAGTATGTTTAGCTATATATTTATATTTAGTATTAATATTAGAATCTACTGTTATGTCAGAAATATTTGTTTTCTTATTTACATTCTCTTTATGGGAAGCATTTCATTCTATTATTTATATACTAAGTGATGTTAAAGATAAAAGAGAAGCTATAACCCAGAATTTATTAACAAATGTAGATTTTGTTAATAAAGGGGAAGAAATAAAAGACACTGAATAGTGTCTTTTTTCTATGTTATAATTATTATGATGGAGGTGATTATATGAAATATATAAAGAAGTATTGGTTTATAATACTTGTTTTATTTTTTTCTGTATTAAGATTTTTATTTTCATATAAGTTACCTTCTTTTGCTATAGTTAATTTAAAATATGATGATTTGTTAATTGTTAATATATTAGATAGTTTAAGAAATGGAAATTATCTAGGAGATTATTCTATGTATACTTTAGTTAAAGGAAGTATATATCCTATAGTGTTGTATTATTCTTATTTATTAAGAGTTACTTATAGTTTTTTATTATCTTTTTTATATGTTGTTAGTTGTTTGTATTTATTATTTGGAATAAAAAAGATAATAAATAATAAGATATATTTATTACTAATATATATTGTATTATTATTTAATCCTATAAGTTATTCTGGAGAAGTATTTCAAAGATTATATATAACAAGTATATCTATTATAGAGTTAATGATATTTTTAGGTGTATATATAAGATTAATGGTAGATAAGGAAGAAGATATATTAAATTATATAATATTTGGTATTATTTCTATTATTATGTTATTAACTAGAAATGATAATATTTGGATATATTTGTCTATTACTATATTAGGTATTTTTAAGCTATATAAGAAGTTTTCTATTAGAAGATTGATAAATGTTTTAATACCTATAATAATCATTGTACTAGGCTTTAATATAGTTTCTTTTGTTAATTATAAACATTATAATATTTATACTTATAATGAATTAGAATCATCTTCTTTTAGTAAAGCTTATAAGAAGATATTACAAATAAAGGATGATAATAAAACTGATAATATATCAGTACCTATAACAGTTTTTTATAAATTATGTGATAATTCTAAAGTATTTGATTTTACTAAGGAAGAGATAGATGATTATTTTGATAGAGTACATAATGTTAATGAAGAAGTAGATAATGGTAATGTAATGTGGTTTATTAGAGATATTATCTATAATAAATATAATTTTAAGGATGGTAAGGAAGCTGATGATTATTTTGATAAGTTAAGTAATGAGTTGGATCAGTTATTTGATGATAAGGTATTAGAAAAAGAAATGTCATTACCAATTGTATATATTAATGTTCCAAGGTTAAGTGCTATTAAGAAAATACCACGTAATTTAGTTACTGCTATTGGATATACTACTAGTTACAAAAATGTTAGAACATATACTTCTAAAGAGTTATTAAAGATGGATGATACACATTATATATATCAAGGTGGGTATTATGAAATACTATATAATAATTATAGATATGCTGAAGATATGATAGTTCATAATCCTTTAAAATATGAAATAATTAGAAATATATATAAATATTTAACAATTATATTTAGTATTATATCTATTTCTTTTTATATTATTAATATAAAAAAGAAAGATGATTTAAATGTAATTATTCATTTTATTTTATTATTATATATAATAATTATAGGAGGAGTAGTTTATACTCATGTAACAGCATTTCATGCTATTAGATATAGGTATTTAGCTAATGTATATATTTTACAGAGTTTATTTATTTTATTAAATATGAGTAGATTATTAAAGGAAACGGGTGAGGGTAATGGTTTCAGTAATAATACCAGCATACAACGAAGAAAAAGCTATAAGAAAAACAATAAAGGAAATACAAGAAGTATTAAAAGAAAATAAGTTGGACAAGAATAGTGAAATAATCGTAGTTGATGATTGTTCAACTGATAAAACTAAAGAAGTAGCTTTAGAGTGTAAAGCTAAAGTACTTAGTAATCCAACTAATATGGGATATGGTTTTTCTTTAAAAAGAGGAATAAATGAAGCTAAGAATGAAACGATTGTTATTACTGATGCTGATAATACATATCCTTTTACAAGTGTTCCAGAAATGTTAGATTTAAAAAAAGAAGGTTTTGATTTAGTAATAGGAGCGAGAAAAGGTAAATATTATAGACAATCTTTTTTTAAAAATTTCCTTCGTAGATTATTAAAAATGTTAGTAGAATTTGTTTCTGGTAAAAAAATAAAAGATATAAATTCTGGTTTAAGGGTATTTGATAAATCAACTGTTATTGAATATTTTCCTAGATTATGTAATACATTTAGTTTTACAACATCACAAACATTAGCTTATCTTATGAATTGTAAATTTGTTACATATATAGATATACCTTATCGAAAAAGAGAAGGCAAATCAAAAATAAAATTAATTAGAGATTCTATTAAATCTTTAAAATATATTTTAGAAGCATGTATTTATTATAATCCAATGAAAATATTTTCTTTATTATCAATACTATGTATTATTTTTTCTATAATTGGTTTTATGGTATCTCATTTTATGAATATACATGTAGGATATATATTAGGTATTGGTGGTTTATTAGTATCTATTATAGTATTTGCTTTAGGATTATTAGCTGTATTGCTAAAGCAAATAATGGATAAGTAATATGAATGATAAAAAAGAGTTTATACGTTATGTAATATGGGGAATAATAACAAGTATTTTTCATGTTGTGTTCTTCTGGTTATTAAATAAATTAGGTATTATATATCAAATAGCTAATGTGATAGCAATAATAACTACTAAAGCATTAGCTTATGTTGTAAATAAGATATTTGTTTATAAAACTAAGTGTAGTAATTTATTAGAATTATTAAAGGAAATGTTTAAATTTATTATATCTAGGGGTTTTACTTTCTTTATAGATTTTTTTGGATTAATAATACTAGTAGATGTTTTACATATTGATAAAGTAATAGGAAAGATTATTGTATTAATAGTAGTAGTAATAATTAATTATATATTAGGGAAAATATTTGTATATAAAAAAACAAGAACTGATTAGTTCTTGTTTTTATTTTATCTCATGAATATTCTTTTACGATTTATAAATAAGATAATACCACTAATAATAAATAGAATTATTGCTGTTAAACCTGTTGATGTTATTGGGTTTTCAACGTTATCTTCAGTTTCTTTAGGTTCCTCTTTAGGTTTCTCAGGTTCCGTTGGTGTTGGCTCTGGTTGTGGGTCTGGTTCTGTTGGATTAGATGTGGCATTAACATAAACATTTTTTAATTGTATCGATGTTATATCTTCAGTAGCAGATAAAATCGTTAATTCAGGTTCGTGGTATTTATCGATTGTAGCACTTAATACAGCATATTCAATTAAGTTACCATTTTTAAATATTGGCATATCTTGGAATGTGTAAGACCAATCATTATCAGGTGTTAATTTAGCTGTTAATGGATTTCCTTCAGAATCTAGAATAGGTTCTCCATCTGCTAGAAGGGTAACTATTACTTCTTCAGGTCTAGTTTGATCTTCATTGTCATTGTCTTCCCAAAGCATTTTTATTTCAACATTTTTCGTAGAAACTGTATGTTTGTTAGTAATTTTATATGTAATTAAATCGTCTGTATCACTTACTATAGATATTTCTGGAATGCTATAGTGATCTATTGCAACTTCAGCAACAGAGTAGTTAATAGCATTACCAGCTCTATATTTAGGTAAATCTGTAAATGTATATTCCCAGTTATTGCTTTCTGTTAAAGCAACAACAATTGGACTTCCAGTTATATCTAGATAAGGATTATCATCTTCTAATAAAGTGATTGTTATTTCATCAGGTCTTAAACCATCTTGATTATTAGCGTCATCCCAATCTTTTATTACTTTTACATTTTTCTTTTTTGTGACATGTTTATTTGTTATTTGATATGTAATAACATCATTTTCTTCACTAATTTTTGTAATAACTGGAGTATTATAACCAGTAATTGCTGTTTCAGTTAATGTATAAGTAATAGGGTTGCCATAACTATTTTTTGGTAAGTTTTCAAAAATGAATGACCAATCTGGATTGTTATTATTTGATATTTCTAATGTTCTAGTAGAACCATCAGATCCCCTTAATTGTAAGTTAATAGATACAGGTCTTAAACCGTCTTGATTATTAGCATCGTCCCATATCTTATTTCCAGTAATAGAAATTGTTTCTATTTCGTGTTTAAATTCAAAAGTAGTCACAGTACCTTCTTTTGTATTTCTTACTAATTCATATCCGATTGGGATTCCTGATACCATGAACCATGAGTAATCTATTTCGCTATTATTATCGTATTTAGGTAAATAATTATACGTGTGTGTTTGTTGTGGTTCTACTTTTGTTGAAAAAGAAGTATCTAAATCATTGTTTAAAGAGAAAGTCATATTTTGTGGTCTTAAACCATCTCTATCGTCATCATCATCCCAAATTATAACAATTGTACTTTCTGTTTGATCACTTTCAGGTACACAATCATGAGCAACTAATTCTACTGTATCATTTACACCAGTTGTATTACTATTTGTATAATTATCAACTATCCAACATTCAGACTTTTCTTTTGGTTCTTCAGATACATCACAATATCCGATATAATTATAACTTCTTAATATATGGTATGATGGTTCATAAACAAGTGAATTTGTACATATTTCAGTACCATTTTCAGTTTTGTATACTAAATCTACACCAGATATTCCCATAAATGTATTGTTTCTTAAAATAATTCCTCGGATTAGTTGATTAGCTCCAGTAATTGGTTTATTGTAATCAACGGCATTGAATTCAGCAATGCTTCCATTTATGGAAGTTAGTTTCCAATACATAGTATGGACACTAAAGTTAGTATTTCCATAAGAATCTGTAACGTATCCTAAACTTCTATAACCATCTTTAGCTTCTTGACATTTATCACCTATATCTTCTGTCTTATAACAAATGTAGAAAGGGCCGCTTGATACATTAGTAATGTAAGTACCAACTCGATATATTTTTCCTACATCAGCTTCTGTTAATTCTATTTCGTCTACATGTTCATATTCAATAGTAGCGTCATTATAGAATGCATAATCAGGGCTAGATGTTTTCAAAAACGTCGGTATAGATACTATTGTTAGTATGATTAATAAAAAGATAGTAATGTTAATTATTTTCTTATTTGCTTTCATATGCTTCACCTATTATAAATTATAGCATATTATTGACGTTCTGTTTAAACAATTACTTTCTTTTTATAAATAATATGCTATAATACATTTTAATTTGTTAGGGGGGATTTAAATGGATACAGTAATAACTAAAAAAGGAGATAAATATTATTTTACAAGTGGAGATAATGTTTATGAATTAAATGCAAATACAATGAATAGATTAAAGATAGGTTTAACATTACCTGCTAAAGTATTATTTAGAGATTGTCCATTTGATTTCATAGGTAGTTTAATATCTCAATTATTTGATGAATCAGTAGATATGAATGTTACTAGAATAAAAGATACAAATAACTATGAAGCATTATTTTCTAAAACAAAAGAAAAAGGATTATATTAAAAAGACACATGGGTGTCTTTTTTGTTATGTTATAATATAATACCGTTAGGAGGGAAAAAAGATGATCATTGCTTATAACAAAAATAAAGAACGTGTTCATATTGATGATGCTGTGCGTGGTGAAAAATACTACTGTCCAACTTGTGGTGAAGAATTATGTATTAAACGAGGACTTATTAAGACCCATCATTATTCACACATAAATACATCCAATTGTGACGGGTGGCATTATGATATGTCTGAATGGCATAGTTCATGGCAAAATCAATTTCCCTTAGAAAATCAAGAAGTAGTATTTGAAGTAAATGGTAAAAAACATAGAGCTGATGTTTTTATAAATAATACGGTTATTGAATTTCAACATAGTAAAATATCAAACGAAGAATTTAAAGATAGAAATAATTTTTATACATCTTTAGGTTATAAAGTAATATGGATTTTTGATGCAACAGATTCTTATATTAATGGTGATATTGAAGAACAATATGATAATAACTATTCATGGAATAATTCTCTTGTTCAATTGAGAGAATATGATAGTAAATTAGTTGATGTATATTTGCAAGAGTTTACTAATATATGGATATCTCACCCTGACTATAAATATATTAGTATGGGGAATGATGATTTATTAGATTATGCTTATCTTCATCATGTCGATAAAACAGCTTCTATTTCTTATAACACTTTTTTGTCTACAAATAAAAACAATTTGTACGATTACGAATTTATAGACAATTTTGTAAGGGTAAAGTTTTTACATGACGGTAGTTTTAATACAAAATTAGAAATGAAAAATAAAGAATATTGTACCAATGATGTTTCTGACGAAATATTAACTCCTTGGGAACATGCATATGGAATAAGGCGTTTTATTTGGTGCCCAGATTTTAAATATTTTGTTGATCCTTTTGATGCATGTCATGCGTGTAATCATTTATCAGAGAAATATGATAGAGGTAAGTATCGTTTCGAGAAACTTTTATCAAAGAATTTCGATAAAATAATAAATATAAATTATTCTGATGAAGGCAAAATTAAAACTATTGTTATTCTAAAAGATAAGAAAAGATATATAGTAAAATATGATGATATTCCGAAATGTATATTAACTATAAAAGAAGCTTTTGAAGATAAAAAAGACACTCAAGTTATTAGAGTAAGAAATAGAAATACTGGTTGGAAAGCTCAAATCAACAAATACAATTACAAAATGATGTTAAAAGATAATAAATGTTATGGAAAAGTTCAAGGACCAGAAACGTTTAGTACTCATTTTTCACAAAAAGAGTGTGAAATATTTAATTATAATAAAAAGGAATGGGAATTAATTTGGCGAAAATAATTTGTGTTATAATTTAAATGGTGAAACATATGAATTCAACTATTAGATTTTATAAACAAGATGGTACTTTAAGTAGTGAAGAAACATTTGATTCGGATAATATAGAACATACTAGAGGTATGTTAATAAAATGTGTTTTAAAAGATGGTAGTGAAGTAGTAGGTTATAGTAAACCTAGTGATTATATAACTATGTTAGATGATTTAGAATTATGGTTATATAAAGATATAAATACATTAGAACAAGAATCTATATTTGTAAAAATGAAAGATGTAGTTAGAATAGATGCAATATTATATTCTAATCCTAGATGGAGTGGAAAGATAACAAATGAGTTTTTTGTTAATATAAAAGAATAGGTGATTATATGTTTTTTAGTAATAAGAATAAAATAGAAATTGTTAATGGTATTAAATTAACTAAGAAACAAATAGAAGATTTAGAATGGTATCATGTTAAATATAAGAATAGAAGTTTAAAAGAAATATTAAATGATATACATGATGAAGAACTATATCATGTAGATGATAAAGGTATACCAAGTGATGAACATTGGGAAATATTAGAAGATCTGCATGATGATATAGAGAGACAGAATAGATAATATGAAGGATACAATTGAAGAAACTATAGTAAACCAATTAAAAAATAATGAAAACGAAAAGTTAATCAATTTGATGCGCGAAAAGATGGTTAGTGATGGAGTAATAATGCTAACGCTATTTGAAATAGGGTCACATACCGAATATTACAAAGTTTTATACGATCGCATTAATAACTATGAAGGTGAAATAAATGATAATACTATAAAAGAAATAGTAACTGAAATATTTCATGAAATAGATAGAAACGATCCTGAAGAGTAGACTACCCCCGAGGATATACTCTTTTTATTTGTGCAATTTTTAAAACCTACCTGTTACATAAATACACAAAAATATATTTTTTTTTAGTTTTTTTGAAAAAAAATAAATATAAAAATTTAAAAAAACTATTGTTTATTTTTCGGTAATGTTTGATCATGAATGTCAAAATTTGACCGATTTTATGCTATAATTATAACAGAGAGATTTTTAATTTGGAGGTATAAAAATGAATAAACAACAATTAGCATCAAAAATTTGGGAATCTGCAAATAAGATGCGTTCAAAGATTGAAGCCAATGAATATAAGGATTATATACTAGGATTTATATTTTATAAATTCTTATCAAATAAAGAAGTTTTATTTCTAGAAAAAAT
>JAEEGK010033329.1_pt1 | contig 10025 bp, 11 predicted proteins | sample 8958771 | NCBI WGS metagenome assembly JAEEGK01 (sample SAMN16246547, study PRJNA631951) | gut metagenome | biome: gut microbiome; feature: rumen; material: SC-attached | host: Bos | place: Iran: Karaj | collected 2018-10 | reverse complement strand
ATGGTTGACATAACACTGGGAGATCTTCCGAAACGTCCTCGCAAGACTACAAGACTTAACGTAAAAGTGAGGATGCAGTCCGAAAACCGTATGCAGGTTACGATAAAAGATCTCGGTTTCGGAGAACTCTTCCCCGCGGCAAACATAGAGTGGAATGAGGTGATAAGCGTATGAACCGAGTACTCATGTGCATCGGCGAATATGCCGAGACACCTTACTATATCGAAAAAGTATATGTTAACGTTTATTCGGCCGAAGAGCTTTGCTATGTGATTTACGAGAATGCGTTCCTTCTGGATAAGGACATACTCGATCGCAAACTTACCGATTGGATAGACAAACAGCTTAAGCTTCACGATCTCGCCAGAGACCTTATAGTGCTTATAAACCAGAATGCGTCCGCAGCCGCTTTTGCCGGAACGATCCTTTCTTACGTGGGTTTCTATTCCAAGGACGAGATCTCAAGAGTCGAGAGCATCTTAAGGATGAACGTCTCGATGAACGTTTTTGAAAAGTGGAAGGCAAAGGCTGATTTCCTTGTGGAGAACAGACATTTTGTTCTTGCCATAAGCGAATATGAAAAGCTCCTTAAGTCGCTTCCCGACAACGAGACCACATTGCAGGCCAACATATACAACAATCTGGGTATCGCATATTTGAAGCTATATCTTTTCGATTCGGCAGAGAAATGTTTTATGAGTTCCTATGAGACGGATAACAATGAAGAGGCTTACAGAAATTATCTTACCGTAAAGAGATTGAGCCTTTCAGACGACGACTACATAAGACTCATTGCCGAGGAAGAAAGAGCATATAAGACGTCCATCCTTATAGAAACGGATATGGATGAGGCGACAAAGGCATTTGAACTTAGCGACGCCGCACTTGAATTAAAAGATATTTACGCTCTTAAGAATACCAATGAAAGCAGCAGATACTACGACAGTTTATTGAAGCTTACCGAGGAACTTAAGGACGATTACAGGGATATAGTTCTGGAGGCAGCAAAGCAGGACAATCCCGAGGAAGAGTAAATGGGATTTTTAAAGAATCTTTTCAGTCGAAAAATTGAATATGATGACGACTATTTCGATTACGACAGCGAATACGAAAATCCCGATTGGGACCGTACCGACAAACGTGAGCCGATTGATTTAAGCGACGTCAACATGATGGAAGATTACATCAGAAACTGTCTTTCACAGATAAGCGATGCGTCAAAAGAAATGGACAGGCTCACAAAAGAGTACGATGCCGTTTCCTGTCAGCTTAAAGATCTTGAAGAAGTCGAGGAGATACCGGTAAAAGACAAAGCAAAGATCGAAACTCTCGCAAACGATATAAGACGGCTTAGAAAAGAACACGATGCATACGTGCTAAAAGAAAGCGCCATGACGGACAGAGAGTACAAACTTGTTGAGTCCATCGAAGACGATATTGCGGAAGCGGTTAAGAAGCTGGAAAAAGAAGAGGATTTAAGAAAGAGGATAAAGCAGGATCTTCGAAGGCTCGACAGAGAGAAGCATGCTTACACTTACAGAAAGAGCGAGCTTGAGCAGGGGCTTGCGAATTTGAGGGGTACGGCGTTTGTGGCCCTTGGCGCGGCAGCGGTGCTGGTAGTCATCCTGATCCTTTTGCAGACGATACTCAAACTGGACGTTACGTTAGGGTACTTCGGAGCCGCAATGCTTCTTTCTATCGCATTAACGTTCATATTTGTAAAGTTTAAAGACGATACCCTTGAAAAAGTCAGAGTATCCAACACGATAAACGGACTCATTTTGCTTGAGAACAAAGTAAAGATAAGATACGTAAACAATAAGAATCTTCTTGATTATCTTTACACCAAGTACGATGTTCCGGATGCGTGGACATTAAGAGACCTTTACGACCGCTTTGAGAAAGAAAGAAGCGCAAGAGAGAGATTTCAGAAAAATGAGAAGATCTACCAGGAGCAGCTTGCGGGACTTGTAAGAGAGTTAAGAAAGTTCAACATAAGCGACCCCGAGGTGTGGATACATCAGGTCGATGCGATAATCGATCCCAAGGAAATGGTGGAGACAAGGCACGGCCTTATAATGAGACGCCAGAAGTTAAGAAAACAGATGGAGTACAATCAGGATCTTGCAAGTGAAGCTTCGGAATCGGTAAAGCACGTTATCGAAGAGCATCCGAAGTACAGAGACAAGATTTTGGAACTTATCAATTTATATGAAGAGGGAGAACCGCAAGAATGAGTACAGATGTTTACCAAAGTCCGCTTTCGGAAAGATATGCCAGTAAGGAGATGCAGTATGTCTTTTCACCCGACATGAAATTCAGAACATGGAGAAGATTGTGGATAGCGCTGGCAGAGACCGAAAAGGAACTGGGTCTTAATATCACAGACGAGCAGATAGAAGAGTTAAAGGCTCACAAAGACGACATCAATTACGATGTTGCCAAAGCACGCGAAAAGGAAGTGCGTCACGACGTAATGAGCCACGTTTACGCATACGGTCAGCAGTGCCCCAAAGCAAAAGGTATCATCCACCTTGGCGCAACGAGCTGCTATGTAGGTGACAATACCGACATCATCGTAATGAACGAGGCTTTAAAGATCGTAAGAAAGAAGCTTGTAAACGTCATAGCAGAGCTTGCAAAGTTTTCGATGGAAAACAAAGACCGCCCCACTCTCGCGTTCACGCATTTCCAGCCCGCTCAGCCTACAACGGTAGGAAAGAGAGCGACTCTTTGGACACAGGAATTTTTGATGGATCTTGAAGATCTTGAATATGTTCAGTCCACCCTTAAACTTCTCGGTTCAAAAGGAACTACCGGAACACAGGCTTCCTTCAAGGAACTTTTTGAAGGCGATGATGAGAAGATCGACAAGATCGATCCCATGATAGCTGAGAAGATGGGCTTTAAGGCTTGCTATCCCGTATCCGGACAGACTTATTCCAGAAAGGTGGATACGAGAGTAATGAACATTCTTGCCGGTATCGCGGCAAGTGCTCACAAGATGAGTAACGATATAAGACTTCTTCAGCACTTAAAGGAAGTTGAGGAGCCTTTTGAGAAGAGCCAGATCGGTTCCTCCGCAATGGCATACAAGAGAAATCCCATGAGAAGCGAACGTATTGCTTCACTTTCCCGTTACGTTATGATCGACGCGCTTAACCCCGCAATCACAAGCGCAACCCAGTGGTTTGAAAGAACCCTGGACGATTCCGCTAACAAGCGAATCTCCATACCCGAAGGTTTCCTTGCCATAGACGGAATACTGGATCTTTGCTTAAACGTTGTTGACGGACTTGTTGTTTATCCCAACGTTATCAACAAACGACTTTTAAGCGAACTTCCTTTCATGGCTACTGAAAACATCATGATGGATGCGGTAAAAGCCGGCGGAGACAGACAGGAACTTCATGAGAAGATAAGAACTCTTTCCATGGAAGCGGGAAAGAACGTTAAGGTAGAAGGAAAAGACAACAACCTTCTTGAACTCATCGCCAAAGATGAATCTTTCGGTCTTTCATACGAAGATCTGTTAAAGACGATGGATCCTTCAAAGTATACCGGACGTGCCGCATTGCAGACGGAACGTTTTGTAAAAGATGTTGTGGATCCGATACTCGAAGAAAGAAAAGATCTTCTCGGCGTGACTGCGACCATCAACGTTTAAGGCGGTACAAAGAGTGATTAAGAACATTGTTTTTGATATAGGAAACGTTTTGGTGGATTTCGGATGGAAAGGTTTCTTCGAGAAGTTTCACCTTACCGACGAACAGTTTAAGCGTGTTGCAATGGCAACCGTCTATTCTCCGGTATGGAACGACATGGACATGGGCGTTTATTCCGAAGAGGCACTGCTTGAGAAATTCATTGAAAACGATCCCGGAATAGAAGATATTTTACGGGAAATATATGTGGACTTTAAGGGGCTGCTGGTACAGTTTGACTATGCAAAGCCCTGGATAAAAGAACTTGGCGACAAGGGATTTAAGGTATACTGCCTTTCTAACATGTCCCACAAATCAGTCAGAGAAAATGCCGATGCACTTGATTTTATCGCCATGCTGGACGGTTCGGTATTAAGTTGCCATTGCAAGTTATGTAAACCTGACAGAGCGATATACGAGCTTTTGTTCAAGCGCTATGAACTGAAGCCGGAAGAGTGCATATTTATCGATGATCTTGAGAGAAACGTAAATGCCGCAATCGCTTGCGGCATGAAAGGTATCTTATTTAAAAACAGAGAAGATGCCATAAAAGAGATTGACAGGATAGTGAAAGAAGAAGGTTAGTTTTCTTTCTCCCCCGATTCCCTATTGTCGGCAATCTTTGAAATGTCCAACGTGATGGCGGGATCGTGAGAAGTGGGAACGCCGGCGATATCAAGATCGGCGATGGTGTGCTTGTGAAATACTTTGCCGAACAGCCAAAGGTTGACCCAGATAAGTATCGGCACCACGAGAGCACAGCCTATGCAACCTTTTGCGGCTGCCGGGGCCCATTCGGTCTTAATAAGTGAAAAGATAAGGGCACATAAGAAAAGACATACCAAAAGTATGACTCCGATGAGTGCCAAAATGCGTTGCAGTTTTGTGTATTTCGATCCTTCGTTGCCTGATTTATTCATGATGATCCCTCGTATGATTGGTTCAATTCATGATAACAAGCACGGAATATTCGGTCAAGGTTGAAAAAGCGTGACGCATGTGTTACACTACGAAAGCACATCCGTAGCATGTATGCTAAATCCAAAACGGATGCGTAAATACGGAAATTATTATGACATTACTTGAAAAATGGCGTAAGGCCGCTTACAACGAACAGGAAGACTCACAGAAACTCAAAGAACTTTGGGATGACTATTTCAAGAAAGAAAAGAGTATCTATGAAAAGATATTGAAGAATCCCGATGATGTTGTAACGGGAACCGTTGCTGAACTTGCCAAGAAATATAAGGTTTCTCAGATGATCATGACAGGATTTTTGGACGGTATCAACGATTCGCTCGTTAAGCCCAATCCTATCGAGACAATGGAAGCCGACACGGAAGTAAACCTTGGATTCGACAAGGCACTTCTTTATAAGAACATGGTCGCTGCAGGTGCAGACTGGCTTTATTCTCTTCCCGAGTGGAACAACATCTTCTCCGAAGAAGAGCAGAAAGAGCTTTACAAGGAGCAGAAGCGTTCGCAGACCGTTCGTAAGGCAAACAAGATCTACCCCAACGATCCCTGTCCTTGCGGTTCGGGTAAGAAGTACAAGAAATGCTGCGGAAAGAACGCATAATTTCCTGCAGAAAAATGATTGACATAAGCGTAACAGTATGATATTTTACTAAAGTACGTTTATCAAATACAAAGAAGAGTATCCGCTCTCACCCCGTGGCAACAGGCTTAACGGGCGTCAACATATGTAAGTTAAGGCACAGCCTTTTTATGTATAAAAGTGGATACTTTCGTATTCACTTTTTTATTTACTTTTTATTCATCTAACGGAGGGTACGACTATTAGCGAATTAATGATTAACGAACAGATCCGCGACAAAGAAGTCAGGGTCATCGGTGCAGACAACGAACAGCTTGGTATCATGTCGGTTAAAGAAGCAATGGCACTCGCTGAAGAAGCGGGCGTAGATCTTGTAAAGATCGCTCCCAATGCTCAGCCGCCCGTTTGCAGGATCGTAGATTACGGAAAGTTCAAATACGATCAGATGAAACGTGAGAAAGAAGCCAAGAAGAAACAGCATGTTGTTGAGATCAAGGAAATTCGTCTTACACCCAATATCGATACGAACGACCTCAATACCAAGATGAATGCCGCAAGAAAGTTCTTGCAGGGCGGTGACAGAGTAAAGATCACCTTAAGGTTCAGAGGACGTGAAATGGCTCATATGCAGACATCAAAGCACATCCTTGATGATTTTGCGGAAGGGCTTGCCGATATTGCTCAGATCGACAAGGCACCCAAGGTTGAGGGCCGCAGTATGACAATGTTTTTAGCCGGAAAGAAGAATTGATAACCCGGATAAAATGATAGATTAAATGTTCAGGAGGAAATAACAATGCCTAAAATGAAAACCAGCAGATCTGCTGCTAAGCGCTTTAAAGCTACAGGAACCGGTAAGTTAAAGAGAGCTAAGGCTTATAAGAGCCATATCTTAACAAAGAAGTCTACCAAGAGAAAACGTAACTTAAGAAAGCCCGCTATCACGGACGAAACGAATGTTAAGAACATGAAGAAGATCTTACCTTACTTATAAGTCGATTGGAGGAATTAAGAAATGGCTAGAATTAAAGGTGGCTTAAATGCCAAGAAAAAGCATAACAGAGTATTAAAGCTTGCTAAAGGCTACAGAGGAGCCCGTTCCAAGCAGTATAGAACAGCTAAACAGTCTGTAATGAGAGCACTTACTTCCGCATACGCAGGACGTAAGGAAAGAAAGCGTCAGTTCAGACAGTTATGGATCGCACGTATCAATGCGGCAGCAAGACTTAACGGAATGAGCTATTCCAAGTTCATGTACGGTTTAAAGACAGCAGGTGTTGAAATGAACCGTAAGATGCTTGCAGAGATGGCAGTTAACGATGCTGAAGGATTTACCAAACTCGTTGAGATCGCAAAGAAAAGCGCATCATAAATTGAATTATTAAGAAAACACTGCCCCGCAGGTTATCCTGCGGGGTGTACTTTTGAGGGCAAACATGAATTACCTTGACTTTTTTAAAGAGCTGTGCAAAATACCGCACGGTTCGGGGAATACGGAGGCAATAGGCAATTATCTTTGCGAGTTCGCAAAAGAAAGATCGCTTGAATATCATAAAGACGAACTTGGAAACGTTATCATAATAAAGGAAGCATCCACCGGAAGAGAGGGCGATGAGCCTGTCATCATCCAGGGACATATGGATATGGTTGCCGTAAAAGACGAAGGCATCGATAAAGATATGACAAAGGAAGGCCTTGACCTTGAAACCGACGGAGATTTTCTTTTTGCAAAGGGAACCAGCCTGGGAGCGGACGACGGTATCGCCGTAGGCTATGCCCTTGCACTTCTTGATTCGGATCTTAGTCTTCCCAGACTTGAAGTCGTTATAACGGTAGACGAAGAAGTCGGAATGGAAGGCGCAAGCGGTATAGATCTTTCCTGCCTTAAAGGGCATACGATGTTAAACCTTGATTCGGAAGAAGAAGGCGACTTTATCGTAAGCTGTGCCGGAGGGGCAAGAGTTGATTTTGCTTATGACTTAAAGGGAGAGCCCAAAGTGGAAAGGACTCCCGGCTTAAAGACATATGAGATAACGATGGAAGGCTTTATCGGAGGCCATTCCGGAACCGAGATCCATAAAAAGCGCGCGAATGCCATAAGGATCATGTGTAAGCTTTTAAGAAAGCTTTCGGATGCGGGGATCATGGCGGGTCTTGGCGATTACAAAGGCGGTGTTGCGGACAATGCGATCTGTAACGCTTGTAAGGCTGTCATTTTGAGTAAGCCTGTTGAGCCGGAACTTTTCGACATGATGAAATATGAGTCCATGGACAGTTTCCTGGGAACCGAGAAGAGCGCTCAGATCACTTTCAAAGAGATCGAAACGGATATGGATTTTTACAAGGAAGGAGATTTCCTTCACTTTTTGAACTCTCTTCCCGATGGTGTCGTTGCCATGAGCAAAGACATGCCCGAACTTGTGGAGACGTCGCTTAATCACGGTATCATAAAGATGGAAGAGGGTATCGTAAAGCTTTCGTTAAGCATAAGAAGCAACGTTAACGAGAAAAAGGAAGAACTTAAGAAGACTCTTAAAGAACTTGCCGAGATAAGACCCGTTAAGATGAACATACACGGCGATTATTCGGGATGGGCCTACAGAGAAGAATCTCCACTTCGTGAAAAAGCGGTATCTTTGTACGAAGAGTTGTTTAACGCTAAGCCCAACGTTCTTTCGATACATGCGGGACTTGAATGCGGTGTATTGTCAGGAAAGATAAAGGATCTTGACTGTATTTCCTGCGGTCCCAACATTTACGACATTCATACGACAAAAGAAAGACTTTCTCTTTCGTCGGCAGAGCGTATGTGGGAGTTTTTGAAAGCTCTTTTAAAATAATACGTCGTTATATGGAAGCCATTGTTACATATATACAAATTAAGACGCCCTTTTTCGGCGTCTTTTTTTGCGCCTTTTCTTGATTTAAGGAAACAAACATGGTATCATAAAGGAAACTCGAAAACCATTGGCGGTTTCTTAAAAATCAAACCCTTGTTTTTACATATGTTTGAATACTAAATGGAAACCACAATTCAACAAAGAAAACCGTTTTTATAGGAGGAGATTATGCCGAGAATAGCAAAAGAACCCGATCAGTTGAGAATCGACGTAATGGAAGCCTGCATCAAGACTTTCAACGAAAAAGGCCTCAAACTTACCGTTGAAGACGTGGCAAAGCTTTGTCATGTAAGTAAGAAAACATTATACCTTATGTATGCCGATAAAGAGGCTATGCTGATCGCTGCCATCGACTATGTATTCAGAGCCATCAAGGCCAACGAAAGGGAAGTTTACGACGATCCTTCTCTTACTACGATCGAAAAACTTAAAAAGATCATGGTAGGTATGCCCGAAAAGCTTCAGGGTGTTGACTTTACCAGAAGTTATGAGTTCAAAGAAGCTTATCCTTCACTTCATAAGAGAGCAAACATGCATCTTGAAAATGACTGGGAGCAAACCATCGAACTTATCAAGAAGGGTATGGATGAAGGCGTCATCAGAAAAGATATCAACATCTATGTAGTGAAAGCAATTATCGAGAGCACGATAGAGAATTTCCTTTCCCATTCTACATTTAAGAAGGCCGGAATTTCTTACAATCAGGCACTTGAAGATCTTATCGACATCGTAATGAGTGGTATCGCCGTATAAACCTTACGATCACAACGGGAGTTACATTTAAATGAGAATATATTTGAACAAAGATTGGAAGTTCTTCTTTGATAAGGACGACACTTCCTTTGTTAGTGTTGACCTTCCGCACACTGTCAAAGAGACTCCGTTTAATTCATTTGACGAGAGCATCTATCAGACCGTGTCAAAATATGAGCGAGAACTTGAAGTTCCCTCCGATCTTGAAAACAAAGTATTTCTTCTTCATTTTGAAGGAGCGGGACATAAAGCGTCGGTTTACATAAATAATGTTGAGCTTTATACGCACAAATGCGGATATACCGCTTTCGAGGTTGATATCACATCCGCCGTCAAATGCTTTGCCGGCTCAAACGTGATATTGACCGTTATTCTTGATTCAAACGAAAATCTTGATCAACCTCCCTTCGGTAATGTCATAGATTACATGACATACGGCGGTCTTTACAGAGAAGTGTGGGCCGAAGTAAGGAATGGGGTTTACATAAAGTCTACATATCATCACTTCGTATCAGACAAAGAAGATTCTCTCGAAAGCAAGATAGTGCTTGCGGGAGAGGCTGATGCTTCGTATTCCATAAGTGAATCCGTCGTCGATGAAGACGGAAACGAAGTTGCTTCTTTTGACCGTATTGTCTCTTTAAAGGAAGACGAAGAAGGGAAATTTGACCTGGTCAAGTTCAATCTTTCTAACGTCAAAAGATGGGATGTCGATTCGCCTTATCTTTACACCGTTAAGACAAAACTTAAAAAGAACGGTGAGGTTGTCGACGAAGTGAGCGAATCCATAGGTTTCAGAACCGCAGAATTTAAAGCGGACGGATTTTATCTCAATTCAAAGAAAGTAAAACTTCGCGGAGCAAACAGACATCAGTCTTATGCATATTTCGGATATGCCATGCCCGGAAGTGTCCAAAGAGAAGATGCGCGCATACTTAAGCATGAACTTGGTATGAATGCCGTAAGGACTTCTCATTATCCTCAGTCAAAAGCATTTATAGACGAATGCGACCGTCTGGGTCTTTTGGTGTTCACCGAGATTCCCGGATGGCAGCATATCGGAGGAGACGTGTGGAAAGCTCAGGCATTGGAAAACGTTAAGGATATGAT
>JAEEGK010033322.1_pt1 | contig 10025 bp, 2 predicted proteins | sample 8958771 | NCBI WGS metagenome assembly JAEEGK01 (sample SAMN16246547, study PRJNA631951) | gut metagenome | biome: gut microbiome; feature: rumen; material: SC-attached | host: Bos | place: Iran: Karaj | collected 2018-10 | reverse complement strand
GTGTCAACGCTTGCGCAGCCATCGCCGTTCGTGTAAGCATACGTGTATTCACCACTCACCGTGTAGGTCGTGCCGTGCCAATCGTAGCTTTCGCAGGCTGTCTCGGTCTCCACATTGTGGGTACCGTAGTTGACGGTCAGCTTCAGCGTGTCAACGCTGGCGCAACCATCGCCGTTCGTGTAAGCATACGTGTATTCACCGCTCATCGTGTAGGTCGTGCCGTGCCAATCGTAGCTCTCGCAAGCCGTCTCGGTCTCCACGTTGTGGGTGCCGTAGTTGACGGTCAGCTTCAGCGTGTCAACACTTGCGCAGCCATCGCCGTTCGTGTAAGCATACGTGTATTCACCACTCACCGTGTAGGTCGTGCCGTGCCAATCGTAGCTCTCGCAGGCCGTCTCGGTCTCCACGTTGTGGGTGCCGTAGAGTACCGTAATCATACCCGTCATCGTCTTCACACCGCAGCTGTTCAAGTCTTCTGTCGTCACCGTGTAACGACCGGAAGCCATCGGAATGCCCGAAATCGTTTTGGACAGATTGTCGAAGGTTAGTCCGGCGGGCAAGTCGTCAACGGAAAGCAGCGTGTCATTCGTATTGAACACAATGTCATCAATGTTGAGACCCTCGCACAACGTTTGGGTCGTGTCGCCCGAGGCAACTGTCAAGAACACCGTGTCTTTCAACGTGATTGTTCCTCTAAGGGTATCATGTCCACACACGCTACCGGCATCAGAAGTCTGGTTGGAAATCACCCTCACCTCATAGTTATACACCATGGGGTCTCCAACAGACCACAAAGGCGTACCCGAAATGGTATCATGCGTAGCATTCAGCGTCACACCGGCAGGAAGCCCAATGACTTCTTCAATTTCCGCATTCTCAAGTACCAACGGGATATCCGTAATCGGCTGACCAAGACAAACGTCTTGCGATGCCAAAGCAGGATTTTCGGGAGTGACGGAAGGATTGGGAAGGACAGTGATGGTGAATAATGTATCAACAAACTCATAACAATCATTCCAAGACACATACCACATTTTAAATACAGTAGTATCGGATGTCGTGGATACATAATAAATGTTCGTGGATGGTATGTACGGAACATCGTCATCATATCCATTAGCTGTAGTAGTTGGGTATGGCTCAAAGGGTAAAACAACTGTAACATAATGATCTTCATCAGGATCACGGCATACCACCGTATCATTCGGAAGTACCCACTCCAACTTCACCGGCGACTGCACCGTCACCATTGCCGTGGCGGAACAACCGTATGCATCCGTAACCGTGAAGACCGTGTCGCAATAAAGGATGCCACCGTAGCCATCTCGACCTACTCTCGGATTTTCGTGAACAGAGATTCCGTTAAAGATATTGGAGTCCGCGGATGCGATATCGTTCAGTTTATAAGTGTAGGCCGGAGTACCGCCTGTGGCGTGCAGGGTCACGCTGCCGTCATCTCCACCGAAACAGGTCACCTTGATTGTATCCGCAGGATTGGCCGTGAGATCCAGTTTGGCGGGCAGTTTGACGTAGATGGTGGCTGAATCGCTGGTATATCCACAAGGATTGGAAGCAGCAACCTTCACAGGCAGATACTTGTCCTCCAGTGTTTGCGGAACAGGGATGACACCAGAATGATTCTGAGGATAGGTAACAGCACCCGTTGCATGACAATTGGCTTCTGCCGTCACCGCATAGCCGCCCAAAACAGGATATTCGTACTTACATCCGTTCACCGGAACAGCATCCACGGTGTCGTGCTGCACTGCGAGTGTCGGGGGAATAGTGTCTTTCACATAATAGGTATAAGTCCATGTATGAGAACTATCTTGGCAATCGGTATAATAATATGTATATTTAACAATACTGTCACAATTGTCTCCAGTTGATGTTACTCTGTAAGTACTGTCGGCCAAATGATACGTAATGTTACAAGCCTCATCAGTCAAATCGGGAGGTGTAGGACCGTCGCCAATTTCTGAAATACAGGTAATCGTGTCAACTATGCCAGAAGGAAGAACGACTACTTTAATCACCACGGTGTCATTATCACAAACAGGCTCCAAAGAAGTGTTTCTCTCGGCTATTGCAGTTATAGTATATGTATCTTCCGCTGTCGGATGAGCCGTAATTGTTTTAGCAGATGGATCATAGGCAAAGCCGTCCGGCAGTGTCGTCGGCAGTATTGATACCGTAGAGTATTCATCATTAGTGATAACAATCGGAGTGATATCTTCACCAAGAACGATGGTTTGCGAAGCATGTTCAGCACTGATAGTCGGTTCCGGATTCACCGTGATAATCTGGTTGTGCGAAGTGGATTTACCACAATCGTCGGTCACCGTCCAAATTCTGGTAATCGTCCATGTTCCATTAGCTTGCACCTCGGAAACATCATTACTATATGTAATGTGGCTATCCGTAATAGTGGTGCAATTATCTGCTGCATCTTCCACCCTACCGGTAACAGCTGGGATGGTGTCGGAATTGCTACAGATGGTGGTGTCTGCGGGAGCGGTGAAGGTCGGCGCCGTCTCGTCCTTCACCGGCTGGATGTAGGTCACATCCACATAGTTGCCGCACTCGTCACTCACGCGGTACACCGTCGTACGGGTTCCGTCACACACGCTGCCGCTGAAGGCGTTGCTCTGAACAGACACCGCGGCGTTGATATTGTTGCAGTCCGTGAAGTGGAAGCCCAGCTGGCCGAGGGCCGTCGTGTCGCTAACCGCCGAGGTCGTGTCCGCAGCGCACTGGATGCTCGTGGCCGTAATCTCCACGGTGTTGGCCACCGGGGAGGTCTCGTCCTTCACCGGCTGGATGTAGGTCACATCCACATAGTTGCCGCACTCGTCACTCACGCGGTACACCGTCGTACGGGATCCGTTGCACACGCTGCCGCTGAAGGCGTTGCTCTGAACAGACACCGCGGCGTTGATATTGTTGCAGTCCGTGAAGTGGAAGCCCAGCTGGCCGAGAGCCGTCGTGTCGCTAACCTGGGACGTCGTGTCCGCAGCGCACTGGATGCTCGCTGCCGTGATCTCGGTGACATTCGCCACAGGGCTCGTCTCGTCCTTCACAGGCTGGATGTAGGTCACATCCACATAGTTGCCGCACTCGTCACTCACGCGGTACACCGTCGTGCGAGAACCGTCGCACACACTGCCGCTGAAGGCGTTGCTCTGAACACTCACTGTCTCGCGGATGTTGTTGCAGTCCGTGAAGTGGAAGCCCAGCTGGCCGAGAGCCGTCGTGTCGCTAACCGCCGAGGTCGTGTCCGCAGCGCACTGGATGCTCGCAGCCGTGATCTCCACGGTGTTGGCCACAGGGGAGGTATCGTCCTTGCCGCTCACGCTCATCGTCGGGGCGGGAGTCACCGTGTTGTTGCAGGCGTCCTTTATCGTATAGGTGCGCGTCCATGTCCAGCCGTCGCAGTCGCTGTTCGGGTTCGCCACATCGGCCACCGTCACCGTGATAGCGCCGCAGTCCTCGTACATCGCAGCCACCTCGCCGGCATCCAAAAGACCCGTCGTGTCAGCATCCGCGAAGCACGCGTTCTGGGACGCAAGTGTCGGGTATGTCTCGCCGGTCTTCAGAACAGGAGCCGTCTGGTCGCTGCCGCTCACGCTCATCGTCGGAAGCGTGCTCGTGCCGTCTGTGTGGTATATGTTGTTGTTGGTGTCTGTAAGTGTATAAGTCTTCGTGATTGTCCACGAGCAGTTCGTGCCCTCGGTCGTCAATGTGCTGTCCACCGTGAGGGGACCGAAGCAGCCACTATACAGCAGTGCCACTTGTGCATTCGTGTAAAGCTTATCCTTCAAAGTGTCGCTAATACAGCTGTTCACATCAGTAATGCTTGCCGGCCAAACGACCAACTTGCCCAGATTCTCTCTAATGACATAATTGTTCTCACTGGCAGTCCCCCACTCTATGCTGTAGGTGTTGCTGCTGCAACCCACTTCGGTCTGGCTGCCCGTGGCCGTCACCGTGGCCGTCTCGCTATTCACGAAACCGGTGATAGTGGTCGTGCTGTTGGTCAACGCCGTGCCGTCGTAGGTCTTGTGGCCGCTGCCGGTGGTCACTACCAGCGTATCAGGCAAAATCTCTAACACTGCTTCACGAACAACAAAGAAAGTCACATTATAATTGCCATCTTCCGGTAGGTTTCTCTGTTGGATAATAGCGCCCCCCTGTACCTCATAGCGACCCACATTGGTCTCTTCTATCACAACTCCGCCTGGGAACAACGTCATCAACGTATCCCAAATGTCACCCAAATGCTGATTCTTATAAATATTATTGCTGATGGTAATATAATCCTCCGGTGTTTTGTCTGGGTTGGTAAAACCCGCCTGGTACGGCGTTCCTATATAATAATTTCCTGTATAGCGATCCGGATTAATCGTGATGGTCACATTAATCGGCGTCACTGTAAGCGTATTAGGCACATATTCGATCTTATAGTAATCCGCACCTGATGTCGGACCTGCGATAACAGCATCCCTAGGGGTCGTGTAACTGGTACCCACATCTATTTGGCTACCATCGAAACTTATGCTTGTCAAGGTGTGACCAATCATAAGTCCATCAACCGTAACTTGGTTTATTCCTTCACTTTGAAGAGGAGTGGCATCGTAGGGTTTCTCCAAATGGGTGGCTGTTATGGTTAATTTCTTTTTATAGTATATATTAAAAATTATGTCATTCACATCATTAATCACATATACCGTATCTGTTCGCCCATCGCTGGCCAACACATGGTCAAACGCCCAACCATCAACAGATTCCACCTCGTAGGTATCGCCAACACGCAAGTGCAACACCTCTTGAGGTTTACTTGCGATAGGATAACCGTCCATATCCAAATAGTTGATGGTCAGCATCGAGGCACGATAGTTCGTATATTCGAACCATAACACGTTCTCGCTGGCGTTCGCAGAAAGTGTCAATTCCTGCACTTCATGCAATGGATGATAGTCCTCATCCGTATATGCTCCGAAACCGTTTTCTGCCATCCACGCTTTGTTCGGGGCAACAGCCATTTCAGCCACCGAAACCATAGTGCCAGGGACTCCCGTCACTACCCTATCATCGTGAACCATCACGTTGTGGTCGGAAGCCAACACATAATGTACCGTATAACTGGTGGTTGCAGGACGTTCACTGTAATAAAAAGTAATGTCATTGGTCCCATCGTAACTCATCATCACGGCTTTGGTGGCTGCATCCGGAATGAGCCCGAGCACATTCACAGCATTCTCACTGACCACCTGCCCTTCTGTATAATAGTCCGTTTTTGATTTGGAAGGATAAACCTCCACCCCATCCGAAGCACGGACATAATGTACAGTGTAGGTCATTGGATTGGCACTCCAACCTGCGTAAAGGGTAATATCTTCAGACACGGGAGCAGCAAAATCGTAGCGGGAAGTACAGGCCGCATCAGTAAACCAACCGTTAAAAGTGTAGTTCGAGCGGGTAGGTGCTTCCGGATAATTGGCATAACTGTTCTTCTCCACAGTCTGGGATGCAATGCTGCCTTCACCGCCGTTCACATCGAAAGATACGGTGTAAGTGGGCGGGGTGAACTTGCCATACAAAACCAAATTGGATGATGGCATTGTGTTAAACACATACGGGGTTGTTAAACTCTGATCAGAAAACCATCCTTGCCAAATATAGTCGTCATCCAAGCCCCAGTCTGTAGCGTTGGGAGTCCAGTTGTAGGTGTTGCTATTGATTGACGCTTCAAATTTTACATTTGGTATAGTGTGTCGTCTCACACCATTGTAATAGTAATCAATATCATAAATATTACGATTATAGTAAAAATTATATGTATAATTGGTGTGAGTTTCATGGTCGTATGTAAAACCAGGTATTGCTTCGGGATTAAAGTCATCATTGGTATAATTGAAGGTTCTGCCATGACTACTAGACAAAGTATATCCATTGTCATTCGCATTCTGCAAATAGCAGCGGATAGTATATTCGTGAGTTCTTTCCCAAAACACCCACTGGGCTGTATATGTGATGCTATTACCAGAACTGGGCAACATCGATGGCGTTACTACAGAAGTTTCGTTGAAGTAAATTTTATCCCCATTTGTATTCTTCCATCCGATAAAACCATCATCAACCGGAGCAAGAAGTACCCTATGCCTACCAGTCACATTGACAGGCCACGAAGAGGATATGAGCTGACCTAGTTTCACTGTCATGGTATAACAATTCAGCAAACCTGCTCCGCTACAGGTAGTTCCATTAACATTAAGTGTTGCAGTTACATTATATGTACCCAAGATACCGGTATAAGTTCCCGCATTAAATCTGAAGGTATAAGATTTAAGCCTGTAGTAAACATACAGCACCGAGGAACCATCTGCGGAAACAACCACGCTTGAGGCGGTGTTTCTGTCATTATCCTTCTCCCAGCCAGTACGAGTCTTATCGGGAATATAGGAACCTGTGGCGGTCACAGTGCTGCCCACCATGGCTGTACCGACCTCGGAATTGTCATACACGTAGGATGACTCTGTACCCGCATCGTTATATTTTTCAAACATATACACGATGGTATAGTTTACATTCTGACCCTGCCAATGGGCATAGAGAGTCTTGTTCTCGTTCAGTGTCACATTGCCTGAGACCTGATTGCCGCCCTCTGGGGCATCATACCATCCTTGAAACGCATAGCCAGTGCGGGTAGGTACGCTATCGGTAACCGTGACCGTACCTTCATACAAACCTGTCTGTGGGGCCACATAAGAGCCACCCTGACAGTCATAAGTCAAGGTCATAGTCCTGCGGTTGTAATACACTGGAATCACAATACCCGTAGTCTGATCAATGAATGTCGGCTCCGTGGATTCAAATATGGCATAATCGTAATCCCTGATAGCAGCTGTAACCGTGGAACCTAACACCCCATTCATCGTAATACGGTCTATTTCAGTATAACCGCTTCCATCAAGATTTTTAAGCATGTAAACGAAATCGTATGTGGCAGAGCGGGGAATATATTTCATCCCGGTGTCAGCTAATTCGTAACGGCCAGTGGAAGTATTATAAGTTGTGGCCGCAAGATCGGTTTGTGTAAAAGAGATTGACGGATTTTCAGGATAGTACAATTCATTCGTGTTGTCACCTGTAATGCTATTATCTTGCACCACATTACTGGGACAAGCGATAGTAAAGCCGTCCACCTCGTCATCAAATTCGTAGTTTTCCGTTGCAAAGATGTGACGGGAATGATCCGAAGCCTCGTACCAGTAATTCACCTTAACACTATAGATTCGAATCTCGCGGAAAACCGCATAGACATTGAGGTCTGAATTAACCTGGTTCCCAACCGCAATATCCATACCCGATCCGTCAGGCTCAGTGTTCCACTTCACGAAACGGTAGCCTGCCTTAAACGGAGGTTCCGGTATGACAGGAACCACCCCGTCATCCACCACAAGATGTGAGAGGAGCACCGTATCGCCAACACCGGCCACATTATAGAAGCGGATGGTATAGTGAGTTTCCCCCTCTCTTGAAGGCAAAGTTACGTGATTCCAAAGCATTGCTGAAGAAGCGGCATCTATCATCTTAAAGCAGGATTCTGCAGTAGAAGGAGATGCATTCCAACTTGGCACACCCGCACGCAACATGGGCGCACCAAGGACCAGCAACATCACGCTCAAAAAACAACAAACTTTTTGAAGTCTTTCAGAGTAGATTTTTTTCATAATATGTTTTAATTTTTACTTTTTTCCATTTCTTATTGCAACGCGAACTCCCTATCAATCAGAAAAATACGCATTTTAACAATATAACCCGCAAAGTTACATTTTTTTCACTAACTTCAGTTAATTTTTTATTGTTTTTTTCGCTTTTTTTCAGTCCGGCAGACATAGATTCGACAGAAAGAGCGAAACACCCTTTTTTCTTTGAAAACAATCAACTATATGTTAATAATTATTAAATTATAAAGAAAACAAACACCATAACAGACTGACAATCAAAATAAATAAAAATTTTATTATATTTGACTATCGGATTAAATATTTTGTATCTTTGCGGGCGGGAAGGGCGAGGAAGCGGGGAGACGATGAAATCAAGCAATGTAAATGTAATATTAATGTAACCAGTATGAAAAACGAAAATCAAGCAATTGAACTGGAGCTGCCGCAGATCAGGCAGATGGTGCTGGAGAACAGCCGCAGGATTGAAAAGAACGAACTGATGATCAACGAAATGCGTATGAAACGACTTGAAGAAGAAAAGAAACAGCGCGAGGAAGAGCAAAAGCGGCGCGAACGCGAATGCTATTGGGATGTCGCCCGCGAAGAGCACGAGCGCGCCCACCGCGAGCATCAACAGGACATGCGCGAAATCCGCGAAATCATGCGCAACCAAGCCGTCTGGTTTGACGCCACGCTGAAAAAGAACGAGGAAGAACGCAAGAAAGCACGGGAAGAAGTTGATGCAAGTCTGAAAAAACACCGGGAAGATTTCAACGAGAGTCTAAAAAAGCACCGGGAAGAAGTTGACGAAAGCCTGAAAAAGCACCGGGAAGAATTCGACGAGAGCCTGAAAAAGTCAAAGGAGGAAAGAGAGGCTTGGCAACGGAAATTCGAGGAAGACCAGGTCATCATCGATAAAAAAATCAAGGAAACGCAGGAAAACATCAACAAGCTGTCCACGGAGTTCCGGTCTGCAGTCGGGCACATCGTGGAAGGTCTCCTCGGGCCCTCAGGCCACAAAATGTTCATGGACGCTGGCTTCCCAGTGGACCGGTACTGCAAGGACATGTATCGCAAGATCAAAGCCCTGGATCTCGCCATGGAGGTGGACGTCTTGTCATACGGCGAGGACATTGCCATCGCCACAGAGGTCAAGACCAACTGCACGAAGAAAGATATTGACACCTTCCTCAACAAGATGAAGAATTTCAAGGAGATTTTCACCGAACACAGCAAGAAGGAGGTCTTTGCGGCTATAGCGGCCATCAACTTCGACCAGGACGCCTACGAGTACGCGAAACAGCAAGGCATCCTCATCATCCACGTCAAGGACAACACGGTCTTCACCCTCGACCCCGTGCCCGACAAAAGCGTCCTGCGACGGTTCTGAAAAACGACATTCAGCATCCAGCATCCAGCATTCATCGGCATTCATCGTCCTTCATCGCCCCTTCATCATTCATTCATCGCTTCCATCATGCACACACTGTCACGGGAAGCAGCATTTCGCAATAGTCGATGATAGCATTGGCGTAATCGAAACCCGCATCGCAGACTTTTTTGCTCTTACTACCATCGTAGCCCATAAACAAATGCATGGTTTCATAGCCGTTGTTCACGTAATTCAGCAGCTTTTTGTCGCGCTTGGCGGCAGCTTCCTGATACTTTTTTATGGACGGTCGGCCTTTGCCCGTGCGCACGCGAAGGATTGCATCCAGGGCAATCAGACTGCCTTTCCAAAGCGTGTCGCCAGCAATACGGACATATTTCTTGTCTTTGTAGGATTTTGTCTCAGGATCATACTTTGATTTCTTGATGATTTCTTCTGCGTTAGCCACGTATCTTCTGGCCTCTTCAATTGGATTTGCTTTTTCCATTTTTTTATCGTTTTTTGGTTTTTAAATTAACGCCGCAAAAATACATTTTTTCTTTTACGACAAGCCAACAAAAGCAAAAATATTTTTCTGAATCTTAATTAATAATTAACAGTTAAGATTTCAAGTTGCGTAATTTGTCTGTTCAACATCGCCCTTCATTCTTCATTCAGCATTCATAATTCAGCATTCATAATTCAGCATTCAGCATTCAACATTCAGCATTCAGCATTCATCATTCAGCATTCATAATTCAGCATTCATAATTCAGCATTCATAATTCAGCATTCATCATTCAGCATTCATCATTCAGCATTCATCATTCAGCATTCATCATTAACGAAAAAAAGGCGCAGCTCAGTGGCCACGCCTTTTCTCATATCTAATACGTCCAAAGACTTAGTTCTTGCGGATACAACGC
>JAEEGK010033321.1_pt1 | contig 10026 bp, 10 predicted proteins | sample 8958771 | NCBI WGS metagenome assembly JAEEGK01 (sample SAMN16246547, study PRJNA631951) | gut metagenome | biome: gut microbiome; feature: rumen; material: SC-attached | host: Bos | place: Iran: Karaj | collected 2018-10 | reverse complement strand
GCAGCCATCGAATACTGGAAGGCGCAGCTCGACGCCCGCGTGTCGGCGCTGGAGAACAAGACCATCACCTACAACAACAAGACCTACACAGTCAACGAGTTGTTGACGGCTGTGGCCCAACTCATGGAGCGTACCGTCGTTATCAACGGATAGTTCCGCACCATCGCTAAGTGACATCATCATTTTTTTCACAAATAAAGTAATAACAAAAGTATGGAAACAAGTCTTTTTTCACAGTCGCTGAAAAACGCGCAAGCTGCGCTGACGACACAAGAAAAGGTTTTGAAAACCCAGCAGGTCATGCTTTTCGGTCTTGACGGAGCGCCAAACGGCAAGTGTCCCCTCACGACGAAGGCCATTATTGACCTGAAGACAGGAAAGTCTCTCGAAGACATCCTGGAATACAACAAGCCTTACGTAGACACCGACCTCTACGTGGATATGGGTCTGCCAAGCGGTGTTCTCTGGGCAAAGAAGAACATCGACATCACGCAGCAGAACGGCTTTGCCGCATCTGAGTTCCAGTATGAGTGTTCCTTCTGTTCGTGGGGTAATACGGACATGTACAATCCCAACGCACAGAACTCGTTCGCTGGCGTACATGACTGGGGTGGTGTGAACGCCAACGAGCCCTACTACGAGGGCCAGCCCTACGGCTCTACTCCAGGTGCTGCACTGACCGCAGACTTCGGCCCGTCGTTTGACGCAGCACGCCGTCACCTCGGCGCACCCTGGCGCATGCCGTCTACGGAAGAGTACAAAGAACTGTTCGACAACTGTGACTTCATAGATGCCGACGGTAACATAGTGTCCGCATCTACCAGCGTGGCTGGTACGGCAGCCGATAAGCGCATCACGATGAACGGCATCGTCGGTCTTCGCCTTAGAAGCAAGATTAACGGCAACGTTATTTTCTTCCCTGCTTCCGGCTACGGCAGCGGGACGACGTGGCGCGGTCGCGGCTCCTACGGTCTCTACTGGTCATCGTCGTGGTACTCTGCCCGCTACGCTCGGGACCTGCGCTTCAGCCCTTCGGGTGTGTATCCGCAGAACACGGGCCGTCGGTGCAGCGGTTTTGCGGTTCGTCCGGTCCAGTAATACTTCTGGCCAGAACCAAACCCACCCTGAATAGTTCGCGCTCGCGACACTGCTGCACAGCCGCCACCCAGGCGGCTTAGCAGCAGGGGTGCGGGTGAGGACTCGGCAGAGAAATTTAACTCAAGTGTTAATATATATAAATGAAGCGAGAAATGGCCCAAGAACAAAAGAAAGGATTTACCAATCAGGAAATCCAAGCCATCGAAGCCGAAAGACAAGATGTAAAGACTTGGAATGTCATTCACCTGTTGAAAGACGGGAACTACTGGCACGCTAACGAGTGGAGTGGCTGGCTCGTGGCCGTGATCATCACGGACGAGATGAAGCGCCGATATCCGCAGGAGGAACGTGTGCCACCGACGCCTGTCAAGAAGTTTGCCAAGAACATCAACGGAGAGTACATCTTCGTGGGTTTTCAGGAGAAGTCGCTTGACAAGTATATTCCGAAGGAATTGCAGATTGACTTTAAGGCTGTTGACAACCTTCGCATCGACGTGACTATTGAACTGTCTGCAGAGCTGGGTGAACTCAGCTATGAGCGGCTGTTTGCGATGTATAAGGAATGGAAGGACAATACTCCCCTGGCGAAAGAAAAGGGTGAGAAAGGCAGCGCAGGCAACAATCCGCCATTCAAGGGTGGCGACGGAACCCTGCCGTTCGACAATCCTGCCATCGTGCCGTCGGTAATGTCTGTCGCCACGCGGATATTGTCATTCCCGCTCCATAAGCGCACCCCGATGCAGGCTCACGAGTTTATCGCCGAGCTGCAGCAGGAGATGCTTGGGTGTATGAGTAAGTAAACAAATTGTATAACCTACGGAACAAGATAAGAGAGCCGATAAAGGATGGTCCAGAAGTATAACATAGGTCACCCGTCATGCGTTGCTGAGAGGCCGTGTGAAAAAGCAAAGATACAGCTTGGTCTTGCCTACTGTGGCAACCCCTTGCTGCAGTCGTATAAGGAGGTGACCGAATCTGCGATTTTCTTCCCTGCTTCCGGCAACGGCAACGGGACGTCGTGGAACAATCGCGGTGCCAACGGTAACTACTGGTCATCGTCTTGGAACTCTGCCCGCAACGCTCGGAACTTGAACTTCAACTCTGATGGTGTGAACCCGCAGAACACGAACAATCGGTACAACGGTTTTGCGGTTCGTCCGGTCCAGCTATCACTGCGTCTCTCCTTTGCTCTCTTCTTCTTGTTCTGTCTATTGTGCTGCTGCAAGGCAGCCCCTCTAATCAGTGACGCTGAACTATCAGATGTTGCTGCGCGATCTGTACGTAGCATTTGCAAGTGCTGCAAAGCACAAGGGAAAGATGTCGTATGTGCAACGGTTCAGGGAATCAATGAAAACGAACCTGGCATGTATGGCACTGGTGCTGATACTGCGTGTCTACGTGCCGCTTCCGTCGAAGTGCTTCATCGTGTTCAAGCCCAAGCAGAGGGAGGTGTTTGCCGCCCAGTTCCCAGACCGTGTTGTGCATCACCTGTACTTCAACATGACGCACCTGCTCTACGAGGCCACGTTTATACGCGACTCGTATTCGTGCATACAGGGACGTGGAACACTCGACGGCATACTGCGACTTTCGCAACACATCCGTCAATGCAGCCTGAACTACACCAGGGAGTGCTATATCCTGAAGCTCGACATACGCGGCTACTTTATGCACATAGACCGTCTTCGCCTGCTCAATATCTGCCTGTCTACGCTCGACCGTATGGCGACGCACCGCATCACGAAGGAGGCAGCTGCGCAATACGGGCTGCCGGTGAACGACCCGCCACGATGGAAGGACGTGATAGACATGGACTTTGTGAAATGGCTGACGGAGGTGATTGCCATGCTCGACCCGAAGACCTCTTGCGAGAGAGTCATGCCTATGTCGGCATGGAACGGGCTCGACGCTGCCAAGTCGCTCTTCTGTACCAAGGAAGGCTGCGGACTGCCGATCGGCAATCTGACATCGCAATTGTTCAGCAATGTCTATCTGAATGTGCTCGACCAGTTCTGCAAGCGCGTATTGGGATGTCAGCACTATGGCCGCTATGTGGACGACTTCTACATCGTGAGTTGCGACCGCAAGTGGCTGCTGTCTCTGGTACCGCGCATCAGGGAGTTCCTGAAGGAGGAGCTTGGCCTGGACCTGCACATGGGAAAGGTAAGGCTGTGCCGTGCAAGTCATGGAGTGGAGTTTCTGGGAGCCTATATCAAGCCGTACCGCATCTATATATCGAAAGATACTTTGGAGCGCATACAGCAGAATTTGAAAGAACTGGACTTCTCAGACCCGGAAAAGGTGCAGAAGACGGTCAATTCATACCTGGGCATCATGTCGCAGACTGCCAGCTACAATCTTCGCAGGAAGCTGTTCTTCCGTCCGGAGTTCCTGAGTATTGCGCCCTTCGACAAGAAAATGACCAAGATGGAGAAACCAACGGGCAACCGGCCTCCTGCACGATACAGGCGGAAAAGGATTAAGACGAAATAAATCATCATTAACATTTTTAAAACAACAGCATTATGAAGAAAATTCAAGGTACATTGAGCGACTTCGCGTACTTCAAGGAAGAAGGCGGTCGCTATGTCATCGGCTACGGCCTGAAAGAGTTGGGCAATTCACTCTATGAGTGGTATGAGGTGTACATCTACAAGCGCCAGCAGAGCATCGTTTCGCTGCTCGACGTGAAGAAGGCCATCATCGCCGACATCAACGCACGTACCGACGAGAAGATCCTGTCGGGCTACGAGTGGACTATACTGCATGGCGACGATGCAGGAAAGACCGTGAAGGTATGGCTGTCGGCAGAGAATAAGGAGAACTACAAGGCCAAGTACGATACGGCCAAGGACGATCCTGAACTCATCACATGGCCCTCTAAGTTCAAGGTGTCAGAGAACGACGACCTGACTCCCGTCTATGAGTATTTCGCCAACGTTGCCGAGTTGAAGGCATTCTACTACGGTGGCCTGAACTACATCGAGCAGACCGTGAACGCAGGTTGGGCAGAGAAGGACGGCATCGACTGGGCACCCTACGAAGCCCTGTTCCCTGCAGCAGCTGCCCAAGAGCAATCAGGAGCATCATCTGAGTAATGCCTATGGCAACGATGCTTATCCTCTCCATTGTGATGGCGGTGGTCTACGTGGCCGCCGTCATCATCAAAGACAAGGCATTGCCCGACAGCGTGTCCGCACTTGTGTATGCCCTGCCTAAAGGCCGGTGGCGCTGGCTGTGGTCGGCATGGCTGGCAGTGGTGACGCTGCTGATGGCTCCTGCCCTTATGACGGCAATGGCCGATTCATGCTGGACCCAGCTGTTGGCAGCAGCTACTATCATCAGCCTTGCCATGACTGCAGCCCTGCCATTGTGGCCAGGAAGCCATAACCGCCTGCATAACATCCTCGGCATTCTCTCGGGTGTGCTGTCGCAGGTATGCGTATGGTTCATCAGCCCGTGGTATCTGATGCTGTGGCTGCTCTTTGTCATACTGTTGGTGTTACATGCCTTTCCTGATGTATCATGGGCGGCAAAGGTTGCCGACAAGACAAACGGCAAAGGCGTATTCCTGCTTGAAGCCGTATGTTCGGCGGCATTGTACGCAGCCATGATAACGGCAATCCTCTCGCTCCAGTAAAAAAGCAAAACATCCCCATCATGAACAACTGTAAAGAATTTGCCTTAGACGACCTGATGGCCATCACCGCCATACCTGTCGCAGACTATGCGCTCGGCACAAAAGCCTGGCAGCTGAAGCCGACGATAGTCACCACCAGCTTCTCCCCTACCCTTACCAACGCCATCGTCATCGGTTTGCAGCCTGCAACGGTAGGCGGCAAACTCATACCTATCCGACGCCATACGGGGAAGGCAAAGGATGCAGAAAGCGACAACATAGCCGGACGTCTGCATACGGTCACGGTGTCATGCGAGGTTGACGACCGCGACGGCGCTACGTGGAACGACCTGCTGAAACTGGAGCGCACACCGAGCCACCTCATGCTTTTGTTCCGTGGCGGACAGAAAGCATTTGCCGCCGCCACGCAGGACACCTATATTTGCGAGGTGGAGCGTAGCGGCAGCAAAACCAGCGTGTCGTTCAAACTGTATAACCTGATGGGTATTCAGCTGATTACCGCTTAGACCTTACGGCAGAGGAAAATCTTCTCTTCCTTGCCGGACGCTTTACCGGCTCAACGTCCTGTTGGGTCGGTTTCTTTTTACTTTCAGACAGGTACTGCTCCCACAACTTGCGCACCTCTTCTGGTACGGTCGTCACAGTACATACGAAGTTCTGTCCATACCGCAAGTTCAGCGGGCCTGTAATGGCGATGTCTGGCAACAGGATAGCCGTATCAGCCTGCGGTCTGTCAACAAGCACCAGACGGCCTGCAAACGGATTGTCTTTCAACCAGTCCGACATGACGGGTGACTTGGCAGTCGACAGGTCGGCGATGATAGTCAACTGCCTTACCACGTTCAGCTTATCCACGCCGTTGGCATGTGGCCACTGCTGGCGCATCCAGCGGGTGATAACCTCCGTTGCCTGGTCGGGCATCGTCGGGGCGACAATCATCAGTTCCGTTTCCGTATATCGTGCCAGCAAGGCGGGCAGCAGTTCAGTAATCGAAAGGTCTCCATAGCCCTGAAACTGCGTCCTGCCACCGTTTTCGATGGAGTCGCGCAGGTTGAGCAGTTGTCGCCTGATACAACAAGGTTCTAAGATGTGCATAGCTTTCAATTATCAGTTGTCAATAAAAAAGGCCCAGGCCCGATGATATGGAGCCTGAGCCTCGTAATGCTGTTGTTACCAGATACCCGGATTAGTTGCTCGAATCAGATTCAACATCCTCGGCAATCTCACCGTAGTACTTCACAACGTCGTACACCTGGAAGTTGCAGACGAAGTTGAAGGTTGTACCGTGCTCGTCGTTGCGGTTCTTACCGCTGTCGTTGGTACGGCTGAACACCACGTCGCCAGTAGGATTGCCGACGACCTTCCACTCCTTCAGTGAAGTGCCGTTCACCTTCTTGGTCTTGCCAGTGGGGAAGAACACCATGTAGCCACCGCCCATGTTGGAGAGACGGCGACCGAGAACAGCCATATCGTCCTCGTTCTTGTCAACGAGACCTGTACCGGTAACGGTGTTGGCAGCACCCTCGCCGTTGTCCTCGCTGCTGACCTGACCAGACTGGTTCTTAAAGGCAATCTTGAAACCCTTCAGGGTAGAGCCTGAACCACCCTTGGGAGTGATGTTGTACTGGTTCTTCTCATCGTTGATCTCGATGTTGCCCTCGATGTGGTCGTTGTCAATAGGAACGACCATGCAGTAGTTACTGGTACCGCCCGGATTCTCCGAGCAGTCGTTCGTCTGCTTAACGTGCTTTAAATTGCAAAGTCCCATAATCGTATGTCTTTTTTGTGTTTGTGTTGTTTACTATGATTACTTGTGAATAGAGAGTCGGAGGTCAGAGGGCGGCGCTTGCAGTGAAGGTCACTGGGCGCCGCTCACCTCCGATGGGGTTTAGATGCTGCTGTCAGAGTCGTCACCCTCTCCCACGAACATGGCTACGAGGTTCACAACACCACCGGGGAAGGTGTAGTTGTATGGGTTGGCGGTAGCACCGTCGCTCCAGCCCTTGAACTTATAGCCATCCTTCGGCGTAGCGGCAACAGTGATGATGTTGCCCTCAGCATAGAGTGCCTTCTCACCAGAGGTGATCTCGGCAGTACCCTCGTTCTCGTCGCTGGTGGCAACGGTGAAGATGTCGGCGATGTAGTCGCCAGCGGGTACGTTGTTCGGGGTGTTCTCCTCGTCGTTGGTAGCGAATACCTTCGGGGAGTAGTCGCGGATACGAGAAGCCTGAGCGGTCTGCACCTGATAGTCGAACAGGTTGTGGTCGTCAGAGTTGCGCTCAACAGTGATGTTGGCCTGGCTCTCAGGACGCACGTCGCAGATGTACTCCAGTGTTCCGGGCAGACAGAAGATGAGCTTGTCGCCCTTACCCATAGAGGTGTGGGTGGTCAGCTTCAGGTTCTTCATCTGACTGAACTTCCAGCCATCCTCCAGAACGGTGACAGCCAGCTGCGGGTGCATCAGCATGTAACCCTCGACAATCTTGTCAGCGAGGTCAGAGCTGACGTAAGCCAGCAACTCCTCGGCACCGCGAAGGTCGTCGTTCAGTGAGTTGTAAGCGGCCTTGAACCACTTGTAGGCAGCCAGAGAGTCGCTGGGAGCAGCGCCGGTCTTAATCAGGTTGCCGATAGCCTCGCTGATAACACCCTTGGTGATACCCTGTGCGATCTTGGTGAAAATACCGTCGTACAGCGAGAGACCCAACTTCACCTGGTTCTCCGTGGTCTCGGGCAGGTTGGCGTTAGCCTCGTTGCCGAAGAAGAAGTTGGCGCGGACGTCCTGAGCGTGGCGATTGGCGATCTTCTCCAGCAGGAACTGCGTCTTCTCTGCGTTGTTGGTACCGTCGGGGTTCACGTGGAATGGTTCCTTCTCACGATACTTCTGGACGTTGTCCTGGGGGTGAGTAACTGCGAGAATCACCTTTGCAGGGTTCTCGACAAACATACCGAGCTGTACCTTCTTGACGGCACCCTGCTTATACTGACGTGCAAGCAGACCCTTGTCATTGAAGAGGAACAGCTTGTCGATGTTCTCGACGTCGGTCGTGACAGTGATCTGGAGGTCATCCAGCATCTTGTCATTCAACATGGAAGCGCGAGCTACCAGGTCGACATGCAGCTGTTCGGTAACAGTCTGCACTTGTGAGACATTGATTGCGTAAGCCATAATCCTTTTTTTAGTGTTGGTGAAAACTATTATGTTGTCTTTGTGTTGTTGTTATTGCAAATTTACTATGTAGAGAACTACAAGTCAAGGGCAATCTGAGCCGAGTCTGACTAACGGCGCTTGCTACGTGCCTTTGTCTCTGCGTCGCGCTTGCGCAGGGCATCGCGAATCTCCTCTGGAGACATGTTGGCATTCACGGTGCTACGCACGGTGCCAGTAACCTCTGGAGCGTCGCCCGTTCCGTTGTCGGCAGGGATGCCACTGTCAGCGTTGGCCATAGGAGCGGGCTTACCAGCCATCTCCTTGAGCTCAGCCTTCAGGTCGCTAACCTGCTTCGTCAACTTGTCGACGTCCTCCTTCAGACCAGTGATGGTAGCATCACGCTCGGCAATCGTACCGTTGGCAGTCTCGATGTCCTTACGGGCCTGGTCGATGTCGGCCTGCAGCTGCTCGGCGGTATTCTTCTGACCGTCCAGCGACTCCTTCAATTCGGCAATCTCCTTGTCCTTGTCGGCAATCATCTGCTCTGCGTTATGCAGGGTTTCCTGAATCTTGTCGATCTCGGCCTGTGCTTCCTCGATAGATTTCTCAGAGTTCTGGTCTCCAGAACCTTCTCCAGAGCCCTCGCCTTCGCCAGTGCCCTCACCGGTTCCTTCACCCTCTCCGGCACCTTCGCCTTCGCCAGAGCCTTCGCCCTCGCCCTCTCCGGTGCCCTCACCTGCGCCTTCCTGAGCACCTTCCTGTGCGCCCTCTCCAGCACCTTCCTGGGAACCTTCTCCGGCGCCTTCCTGGGCACCATCGCCTGCTCCCTCACCGGCAGCCTGACCTTCGGCCTCCTGGCCTTCAGCCTGTGCTGCTTCGTCGTTCTTCTCGGCGGCCTTGGCTGCTTCAGCTTCAGCGGCCTTCTTCTCTTCTTCTGTCATATTATCTTGGTTTTGGGGTTGTGCAACTTCTTCTTCATACGAGCCTCCGAACATGCCATCCTTTACCTTACGAACATGGCCGTCATCAACGATAGTCGTACCGCCTTTGTTTACAGCAATAGCAGCCTTTTGCTGTTCGCTGAGTTTAGCCATCTCCTCGGGTTCCTGAGTGTCTGGCTTCTCTCCTGGCTCGTTCTTCGGCTCGGCAGTCACCAGTCGTGCTGCTGTCAGCGTCTCGTTAGCCAACTCAAACACACACTCGATAGCGCGGTTCATATCGCCAATCTCATCAACCAGTGCAGGAATCACTTCCTGTGCCTCGAACACCTTACCCGTCAGCATGTTGTCAGTAACGAGAGGACGGTTCTGGCGTACCTCATTATGGAAGTCATCAGTATCCTTGTCGAGCTCAGCCTGCAATTTCTCATACTCGCCCTTTGCAGCCTCACGATACCAGTCGTTCTTCTCCGGGCAGTCCTTGCCGACCAACTCTACATAGCGATAGCCGTCTTCACTGACGGTGTCGTGGGCGACAGCCCAGAAAGCAGCCATCGTACCAATGCAGCCGTATTCATCACGAGGATTCATTACAATGACGCGATCGCAACGGCAGGCGAGATTTACACCGCTGGAGCAGCACATGCCATCGACAAAAGCCACGGTTGGCTTTCCTTTCTCGCGGCAGTCGTTGATCATCATCTCGTAGTCGTTACGGCAGGATGCCTGACCGCCAGGAGTATTGATGATAAACAAATGGCCTACAACCTGCGGGATGGTGTTGGCGTACATTACTTGGTCACGGAAGTCCTTGGTACCATACGAGCAGCCGTCGCCGTCACGGGTAACAGGACCGTCAACCACAACCACGTTAATAATTTCGTCATCGTCTTGCAACTCTTCGTCGTTCCAATACAGGTGGCGCTCAATACGGTGGATGTTGCCCACATACAACTTGTCCTCGAAGTTGGCAGCATGAGTCTGTCCGTCCTTCTGATAGCCTTTCTTTGAGAGGAAGTAGCCGTGCTGCTTCTCTATATCGTTCGGAAGGTGTAACTCAATGGCATTCTTCAGTGCGTCGGCATACGTCTGTGCCAGGTCGGTACGGAAGTCCCAGACCTTGTTGTGCATAATGTTCAGTAATCCGATGTTCATATTCTTTCGTTTTTATTCAACTTTTTCCGCAATTTACTATGTATCGC
>JAEEGK010033313.1_pt1 | contig 10027 bp, 5 predicted proteins | sample 8958771 | NCBI WGS metagenome assembly JAEEGK01 (sample SAMN16246547, study PRJNA631951) | gut metagenome | biome: gut microbiome; feature: rumen; material: SC-attached | host: Bos | place: Iran: Karaj | collected 2018-10 | reverse complement strand
AAGGTGTTGCAGGACTCGGGGCCGTCGATGTCGTTGATGAAGTCCGTGCAGGCCTCCTTGCTGGGGAAATGCTCGCGCCGGCTGTTGCCGCCGAACGCCAGCGAGCGCTCGCCCGTGACGACGTCCCAGAAGAACGACGCGGCTTCGTAGTAATTCTCGTCTCCGCCCAGCTCCGCGATGCGGGCGAAACCGACGGCCTTCGGAACCTGGGTGTTGGCGTGCAGGTTGTCGAGGTTGTCCACGTGCTGCGACATCGGCGTAAGCAGCATGCGATGGGAGAAACGGCGGGCGGCCTCGAGGTATTTCACGTCTGCGGTCATCTCATAAGCGTCGGCCAGCACCTCGTTCATGCCGCCGTGCTCATTGCCCATCATCCGCTCCATCTGTTCGTCGCTGAGGCCGGCGGTCAGGTCGATGACCCAGTCGCAGAAACCCAGGAAGAGTTTCTTCGCCTGCATTCCCGCATTATCCGTCAACTCGACGCCGCAGTAGAGATAGGCGTCGCGCAGGCCGGCGAACATCTTGTGGATGTTGTAGAACGGGGCCCAGGCGCCGGAATACACCCGGAAATCGCCTTTCTTGAAATTGCTCCAGATCCGTTCGCTGTCCGGCATGCCGCCCACGTAACCCTTTCCCCAGTCCGGGTGGTTTTTCGCGTTGGCATCGGCACAGACCTGCAGTTCGGCGATCATGTACTCCATCCGGCGGCGGCACTCTTCGTTGCCCCGGGCGGCGTTCATGGCCATCGCCGCCAGGTAATGACCGGCCACGTGGCCGTCCAGGCCGTCCCAGTTGGGATAGGGCCTGGCCTTCGGCTCCAGGCCCGCTTCCTTGCGGTAGGGGGCCAGCAGCCGGTCGCAGTCGTACTGCAGCAGCGTCTGCACATTCAGGTCCTGCGCATGCTTCAGCGGGCCGTCCAGCAAAGTGACGTCGCCAAGCGGAAACTCGTCGTAATACAGATAGTCTTGGGCGTTGGCGGCCGCCGCTCCGGCGGCCAGCAGCAACAGGATCAGCGTCTTTTTCATTCGACCGTTATTTCAAGTTCGACAATCTTCCGGCGGCCGGCGACCGTCGTGAAGCGGGCTTCCAAAGTATGGCGTCCCGCCCGGGTGAAGGTGACCTTCCCGGAAACGGGCTCATCGTCAAAGTACCAGGAGACGTCCGTCCCCGGGGCATGGTCGTTGTCGACCCGCACCAGGTTCAGGTCCAGCGTCTGTCCGACGGCATAAGTGCTTGCGGACGGGTTCGCGATGTAGTTGAACTGCAGGACGGTCCCGTTCTCCAGGATAACGGCGACCGCCAGGGGGCCGAAATCCTCCGAATAGTCCCACCATTCGACCTCTTCGGGAATGGAACCGGACGGATCCTCCGGTTCATACAGGAGCATTCCTCCTTTCGCGGGAGCCTGGGAAGAATAGCAATAAGGATACGGCTCCGAACAGCCCAGAAGCGCATAACCGAAACAACAGTCCGTGTCTTCCGGAATGCGGATATCCTCTTCCGAAAGGTCCAGATGGTTCCACACGTAAGAAACGGGGTCGGGCACGTCCTTCGCTATCAGGCGGGTTTCTCCGAAATCGATGATGCCTTTCACGCCGGAGAGCGCCCTCTCGTCTGCTACATAGTACATGAAATCCAGGCCGACAATCTTCTTCCCGACATAGGCGGAGAGTTCCTCCGCCGTGAACCGAATCGCCCCCATACGGATTCCGATCTCCTCGGAGGCGAAACCCAATATACCGATAACGGACTCCCCGTCAAATTTCGTCAGGGCGCCGTAAGTAGGCTCGCCGACGCGCAACAGACGGGAATTCCGAGTCACAACGGCCCTCGACGTGAGAGTGACATGTTCCGTCTTGGACACATAGCCAGGAGCGGAAACCTCAACCGTGACATCACCCGAAAGTTCCAGGTCTTCCAGGTCGATCTTGTAGAAGCCATCGGTGTCGGTCTGCACCGTCCGGAGGGGGTTGCCGACGTGCCGTGCGACTCTTGCCGGCCCGACTGCCGGAGCGGCCTGCGAAGGAGCGGTCACCGTAGCCGGACGATACTCGGCATAGACGCAGACCGTGGCTCCTGCGACGGGGTTTCCATCCGTATCGGCGACATTGCCGGCGACGGCGGTATTCACGCCATCCCGGAACATCGTAACCTCGCCCTTTGAATTGTTGTAGTTTATTTTGTAGAATTGGTCGCCCTGCGCGTTGTCCGGGGCCCATCCCTGCCATTGATACGTCTTCACTGAATAATTCCCCGGGAAAGGAATCGCACTGGCGCTGCCCCAATAATTCAGGTTCCCCTGGTCCGCAGCCGGCACCACATAATAGCAAGGGTGCTCCAGGTTCGTGTTGATGCCCCACCGGTCATTCCAAACGCCGCCGGCCGTCGTAGTATAACTCTGATCGGTATCGGTATAGATGACCACTTCGTTCGCGGACTTGTCCACATGATACACCACCATTCCTTTGGGGACATACCTGTCCCATCCCTTTCCGTTCCGGCATTCGAAGACGAAATACTCGCCCGGATTGCCCGTCTCTTCCTTGTAGGCGGTATTACTGGTCGACAGGGCGGGAATCGTGATGCTTCCGGCGGCGGGCATCGGCTCGAAACCGGCCGCCCAGCCCATCATGACCCTTTCCTCCATCGTGAAGCAGGCGGGAGTCCGGCTGCCGTTGTTGTAACTGCCGCCGCACATCGGGCTGAAACTGTACACGCCGCCGCATTCTCCGTCGCCGTAATCGTTGTAACTCGTGTCATAGAGGTCCGGGAGACCCAGCGCGTGGCCGAACTCGTGGACGGCGGTTCCGATGCCACACATCTCGCTCCCGGAGCCACCCTTCAATTCGGAAGAACAGGAATAGGTGCCGAACCGGACGTTTCCGAAGACTTCCTCGCTATGGTGGGTGCCGAAGCAATAGTCGTAGGAGCCGACGGACCATTCGTGGGGCCAGATGGTATCTTCCGGACCGCCTTCCGCCTGATTGTGGCCGGCATAATACATGAAGACAGCATCGACCCAGCCGTCCCCGTCGTTGTCGTACGGGTTGAAGATGTCGCCGCCTTTCTCCGCCGCGACGAGGCGGACAGCCTCCATCAGCGCTTCGGCGGCCGGTTCACCCGAATAATCCATGACCTCGGACTGCTTGTGGGCGCCATAGTCGGCATAGGTTCCGGACACGGTCACCGGGCCGAATACGTCGAAATAGAAGTCCGTCTGGTTCATCGAGTTATCCACATAGTAATCGTGGATGCTGCCGGTACCTCCATTCGCACTGTATCCGACCTCGTTCGCCAGGTTGTTGAAGGCCTCCCAGACCAGTCCGTCCGTTTCGGCGACCTGGAATTTCAGGTCGCTGAACTGGACCAGGATCATCGGGAAATGGAGCGAGCCGTCGGAGGAGCGCGTGGGAACGGCCTTCCGCATCATCCGCTTCATCTTCTCGATGCGTTGCATCCGCTCCCGGTTGACGGTGGCGGAGCCGCCCATATGGACCTTTGCCTCCGCAATCGTAGAGGGCACGATGTTCCCGCGGCGGTCCTCCCGGACCACGCGGCCGGATTCGTCCGTCATCCAGTGGCGGAACTCGTCTCCATGCAGCTGCAGGGTTATCTTCCTTCCGTCCGGAAGGATACGGGTAAACTTGTCGGGCCGGGCAGGAATGGCCGAAAGGATCTGTGCGACGCACACCAGCGCCATCATCGTCATCATCGTCTTCTTCATGGCCTGCTATCTTTTAACGATGAAACCGTTCGTACCGTCCGAAAGCCACAGCCGGGCTCCTTCTTCCTTAACGACGACCACGTCGAAGGCCGCCTCGTAAGTCACCTCGTCCTTGGCTACATACCGGACCCCCAGCGTGAAGGCGTCCAGATACGCCGCCTGCTCCGGAATGCCGGAGAACTCGACGGACGCGTCCTGGTCCGGATTCAGGATGGAGAAGGTAACCGTCTGATCCTCATTGTATTCGCGGGAAAGCTGGTCCGACGCGGCGTCGTAAATCAGCGGATTCCCCGAAATGTAGGCGCCGTAAGCGTCATAATTCAGCACGTCCGCGGCGCCGGGCGTCTGATTCTGCTCGGCCGAGGCCATGTCCACCGAAAAACGGATGATCCTGCCGGAAACGAAGTTCATCGCTTCCCCGAGCTGCGGAACGGTCCGCTTGTAGGTGCTCCCTTCCGCCGTTTCCAGCAGGACGGTCAGCGGGGTTCCGGCAAGGTCGGCCGGAAGGCAGGCGAACCAGACATCCTCCAGGTTTCCGCCCGTAACCGTCAGATTCTCAAGGTCAATGGTCAAGGAATGCGCCCCTTCGCGCGTGGAGACGGCACCGCCCTCCAGTGCGACGTAACAGGACCCGGAAAGCGCCCGGTCCGATACCAGGGTCAGCCGGACCGGCGTCTCGGTCACGTTTCTGAGCGTGAGCCTGCCGTAAGCGGTCAGATGGTTGAACCGCACATCCACCGACGCGGGTTTTTCCGTATAGGTCGATGTCTTCGCAAAGAACACCTGGGCACCCTCGTCCACGGAACCCGGCAGGGGTTTCTGCACGGCCGGAACCGCAATCCGCAGCGCCTTCCGGCTCTGGCTCGGCATTTCCAGGGCCGAGGCCGGCGAGACGACGAGGAAGGTATAGGACGTCGCCGTCCCCTCCGGAACATAGCTGAATTCAGCCCTGGTGCGGGATTCGTTGACCGTGATGCCAACCTCCTCCGCCCAGTCATAATTGAGTGAAATGCCCACGGTCTCGTCTCCGGACCAATAGGTCGGGTAACGGGTTCCGTCCGGCTCCCCGAAAACGGTACGGGTCAATGCGTCCGTACGGGCCACGAAGCGGACGGCGGGTCCGCTCTTCTCCACTTCCGTCTCTTCCTGCATCCGGCATCCCGCCGCGACAGCCAGGAAGGCCAGCGTCATCAATAAAGCTTCTTTTCTCATGGCACGAAATCAATAATCTCCTCCGTCAATCTCGTCGGAGGGGGGAAGCTGGTCGCTGGGATTCAAAAGTACGTTCTCAAACGCAATCGCCACGATCCTGGTCTGAGGAACGACATAAGGGTGTTTTTCCATTCTGATTGTATCTTCTGTTATCTGATTGGTTTACAATTTAATGACCCACACAAAGCCGCCGCGGGGCAGGCAGGAGACGGTGGCCGGCAAGGCATTCACCGTACGGATGTCCCAGGGGGCGTCCGGATCGCCGCTGTCGGCGAAAACGGTGGCGGTGAACGGCGCTTCCCCGATGAAATCCAACGGGACGGGCAGGGTCTTCGGCTCGTCGGAGCCGTTGATGCCCGCCACATACCAGGTGTTTCCGCTGCGGCGCGCCAGGACGGCGCTTTCGCCGGGATAGCCGCTCACATAGCGCGTCTCATCCCAGGCCGCCGGCAGGTTCGAAAGATAGTCCCGCACCTCCTGCGGCTGCGCGAGGAAGCTTTCCGGCCGGTCCGCCAGATGCTGCAGGCCGCTCTCGAAGAGCGCCGTCAACGCCAGCTCGTGCGCGTGAGTGGTGATATGCGGATGCTGGGAATCGGTGAAAGCGCAGGGGGTGTAATCCATCGGCCCGATGACATTGCGCGTAAAAGGCAGCGTGGCGTTGTGCGCCGCGGCCTGCCGGGTGAACGTGGGCACGTTGTTGTACCACTCGGCCCCATAGACGCCCTCCGTGGAAAGCAGGTTGGGATAGGTGCGCTGCCAGCCGCGGGGAACGGTGGCCCCGTGGAAGTTGATCAGCAGATGGTGCTTGGCCGCATCTTCCATCAGGTCGATGCAATAGTTCACGTTCTCCTCGGTGTCGCCCGAGAAGAAATCGACCTTGACACCGGCCACGCCGATGCGCTCGCACCAGGCAAACTCTCGCTCGCGGTCTTCGGGCTTGTTCAGCCGGAACTTCGGTCCCGGCGCGCCGTCGACCCAGCCGATGGAGGAACTGTACCAGATCATCGGCTTCACCCCCTGCTCGAGGGCATAGGCCACGGCATCCTCGACGGTCTTGCCGTCTTTCATCCCGTCCCAACCGGCGTCGATCAGCACATAGGGCAGCCGCAGCGTGGCGGCCAGGTCCACATACTGCTTGATGATGTTAAAGTCGTTCGATCCGTCGTTGTAGGCCCAATAGACCCAGGAAACGATCCCGGGCTGGATCCAGTCGGTATCGTCCATTTTGCACCAGTCGCTGACGTCGGTGACCAGGGTCGATTCCACCACGTCGGCCAGGGTGCCGATGATGACCACGCGCCAGGGAGAGTGGCCGGGGTGCTCTCCTTCCTCCGTTTTATCGGGAACCACCCGGAATACCTCGCCGTCATTGTACAGGCTCGAGGCGCTCTGCCCCTTTTCCAGGTTCGCTTCGGTAATGAGCGCGAAAACGCCCTCGGCAGGCTCCACCAGCAGGGGATAGCCCCAGTGGTTGCTATAGCCGTCGGGCGAAGTGGAAACTCGGCTGAAAGAACGGACAGGGCGGACTTTCGCCGTCGTCGACATCGGGAAAAAGCCCTCATAGGAGTCGGACCACTGCTGCATCCAACGTTTTGTTCCTTCCGGGATGACATAGGCCGTCGGCTCCGCATCTTCCAACGGTTCCACGTAACGGAAGGCGATGCCGTCATTGTGGAGCTGCAGCTCGACGGGCCCGAGCCGATATTGACTGGCCTCGTATTGACAGTCTCTCCGTTTGCCGGAAATCATCCTGTATCTGTCCGTCACGTGCACCTTCTTTGTCCAGGCCCGTTTCAGGTCCGCGTCCGTCACGGGAATCTGCAGTTCCAGAACCTTCTGTCCCTGGAAGCGGACGACACAGCCCCCGTCTCCGGACGCCAGGGTTATGCGCCCGTCAGGGGAGGAAACCTTGGGGCTGCACCCGACCGCCAATATGGCCAGCAGCAACAGGAGCGGAATCTGTTTCATGGCGTTACCAGTTCTTGCGGTCGAAGGTCCAGTCGGGATGCATCATCTTGCCGTACTCGTCGTTCATGAAGAGGGCGGAGTCGCCCACCATGCCCTTGAGCTGCCAGTTGAGCCACTGACGGGCGGCGACGGCATACGCGCCGGCGTGCTTCTCGTAGTAGGTGCCGTGGTGACCGTCGATGGTGGAAATCTTCACGACCGGGAGCTCCTTGATCCGCTTCCAGTCGCCGTTGGCGTTCTCGTAGGCCACGTCCGCCGTGCCACCGTTGAGGTACAGCATCGGCTGGTGGAGGTTCGCGAGAGATTCCTTGGAGGCGCCGCTCATCGACATTTCACCGATGCCGGAGTTGAAGATCAGACAGGTCTTGATGCGCGGGTCGTGGGCGACCGCCAGCACCTGGGCGCCGCCGCAGGACTGTCCCATCGCGGCGACCTTTTCCAGGTCGATGAGATGATAGTATTCGCTCTGCGCATTGGCGTTCTGGTCGGTGAGCCAGTCCAGGGCCTCCAGCAGCTGCCGGGGATAGGTCCGGAATGGAGCCGGAGCGGGAGCCGCCTTCTTGCCCTTGTTCTTCTTCGCGGCGGCCTCGGCGGCCTTCCGCTCGGCCTCCTGCTGCGCGGCCCGGGCGGCAAGTTCCTCCTCCGTGTAAGGGGTCAGGCGTTCACCGTTGCCCATGATGGCGATTTCCTTGGTCTCGGGATACCATCCTCTCACGACACCTTTCCACTGGGCGTAGAAAGCATCATCCGGCATCTCTGCATAAGGTCCGATGGCCAGGACGATATAGCCCCAGGAAGCGACCTCGCTCAGGAGGCGGCTCATCTCGAGGTTGTTGTTGACGCAGGCGCCGTTGGCATACAGGAGCACGGGGATTTTCCCGTTCTCATCGACATAGGCCTTCAGGTTTTCCGGGCGGTAGATGGTGTGCGTGGGAAGGCTGGCATCGCCCACGGCGACGGACTTCCAAGGGCCCGTGCCGCCGTTTTCGATGACCTGGGTTTTCTCGGTCTGCGCGAAGCAGAGGGCGCCGGCGGTGAAAAGCGCCGCCATGAGCGCAAGGTGTTTTTTCACGTTCATATCAGGGTTTTGTTTTTGTCTTATTCACAAAGATAACAATTACACTTTAAATTTTCCGTCCGTCACGCTCGCTATTGTTACCATTTTTTGTGCTTTTGTTCCATTGGATGCCCGGGCTGGCGTTTCTATGAAGAAAAAGCGTACCTTTGCTTATCAGCAAAAAGCACAAAGATTATGGAAAAAACCTGGAGATGGTTTGGTAAGAAAGACAAGATCACGCTCGCGATGCTGCGGCAGATCGGCGTGGAAGGGATCGTGACCGCGCTGCACGACGTCCCCCTCGGACAGGTATGGACGCGCGAGAAAATCCGTGACCTCAGGGAATACATCGAAAGTTACGGCATGCGTTGGAGCGTCGTGGAATCGCTCCCCGTGGTGGAAACCATCAAGTACGGCGGTCCCGACCGGGACGAGCAGATCGAGGTGTACAAGCAGTCCCTCCGCAACCTCGCCGCCGAGGGCATCCACTGCATCTGCTACAACTTCATGCCCGTGCTCGACTGGGCCCGCACGGACCTCTTCCACGAGAACCCGAACGGATCGACGAACCTGTATTTCAACTACGCCGAATTCGCTTACTTCGACATCTACATCCTCAAGCGCCCCGGCGCCCGGGAGGAGTGGGAGCGGTTCCGCTTCCCGGACGGCGTGGGCGAAGGACGCAACGTCCTCGCCGAAGCCGACGCCCTGGCCAAGACCATGACCCCGGAAAAGGACCACAAGCTGGTGGAAACCATCGTCATCAAGACGCAGGGCTTCGTTTCCGGGAACTTCAGCGAGAATGACGAAGCGCCCGTCCAGAAGTTCCGGGAGTTCCTGGACCTGTACAAGGGCATCGACAAGGCGCAGCTCCGCGCCAACATGAAATACTTCCTGGAGGCCATCATGCCGGTCTGCGAGGAGTGCGGGATGAACATGTGCGTCCATCCGGACGACCCGCCCATCGAGATCCTCGGCCTGCCGCGCATCGTCCGGACGGAAGAGGACATCGAATGGTTCCTCAACGCAGTTCCCAACAAGCATAACGGCCTGACTTTCTGCGCTGGAAGCCTCTCCGCCGGGGCCTATAACGATGTCGTGGGAATGGCAAAGAAGTTCGCCTCCCGCACCCACTTCATCCACCTTCGCTCCTGCCACATCTTCCCGAACGGCGACTTCACCGAGGCCTCGCACCTCGGCGGCCGGGCGGACCTCATCGAGCTCGTCCGCATCTTCGAGAAGGAGAATCCCGCCCTGCCGATGCGCGTGGACCACGGCATGACCTTCACCGACGCGCCCGGCGGCATCATGGACGAGTCCGCCCATGGGCACAACGCTGGCTACACCCTTCTCGGCCGCATGTTCGCCATGGGCCAGGTCCAGGGCATCATCGCCACCGTGGACCGCGAACTGGGCCTCGAGTACAAACAACCCGGATTCTTTGACTAGCGTATGAAACTGACTGATATCTTGAGCGGCCGCTGCAATGCCGCGGAATGGGAGTCCAAAGGCTACAAGCTCCCGAAATACGACATCGCCGCCGTGAAGGCGAAAACCTTCGCCGAGCCCACCTGGGTGCATTTCGGTGGCGGCAACATTTTCCGCGCCTTCCCGGCCGCCATCCTGAACGAGGCCCTGAACACGGGCCGGTACGACCGCGGCGTCATCGTGGCGGAAACCTTCGATTTCGAGGTCATCGACAAGGCCTACACCCCGTACGGGAACCTGTCGCTGTCCGTCAGCCTGCAATCCACCGGTACCATCGAAAAGACCGTTATTGCCTCCGTTACAGAGGCCCTGAAGGCCGATTACGCCTTCCCCGACTGGCAACGGCTCGTGGACATTTTCCGGAACCCGTCCCTGCAGATGATTTCTTTCACCATTACGGAAAAGGGCTATACGGTCGCTCCGGCGGACCTGGAGCGCGGCCTGACGCCCATCCTGGCGATGGGCAAGGTCGCCGCGCTGCTGTACGAGCGCTGGAAGGCCGGCGCCCTGCCGCTGACGGTGCAGTCGATGGACAATTGCTCCCACAATGGCGACAAGGTCAAGGCCGGCGTGCTCGC
>JAEEGK010033312.1_pt1 | contig 10027 bp, 12 predicted proteins | sample 8958771 | NCBI WGS metagenome assembly JAEEGK01 (sample SAMN16246547, study PRJNA631951) | gut metagenome | biome: gut microbiome; feature: rumen; material: SC-attached | host: Bos | place: Iran: Karaj | collected 2018-10 | reverse complement strand
GCTGGATGTAGTTCCTGAGGACGATCCATCCCTTGTCGATACCGATGGAATCGATCATCACGATGGTCTCACCCAGGAAACTGTCGATCTTCTCCACCACGAGGATGGCATACTCCGCCATCGACACGCCGTAGAACAGCGAGGACAGCTTCTCAGGGTACTTCGAAGGTTCGATGAGTGTGACTGAATCGTTGCCTTTCTTGATCTCGAAGAAGGTCATGTCGGTGACAGTGCCCTTCTTTCCGACTGCGTCAGCGAAATCCTTGCTTCCGGCGACTACGACATTGAGGTTTCCCATTATGTCACGCTCAGAAGTCCTTCATCGAGACGACCTTCATCTTCGCATCGCTGAATGCCTTGATCGCGGCCTCAGGGTTGTCGACCCTGAAGAACATGATGGGCTCACGTCCGCCCTCGAGGGCGTATCCGTACTCGATGTTGATGTTCGCGTCTCCAAGGATCTTCGCGGCGGAGAACAGGCCGCCGGGTGTGTTGTCTACGATAACACCGACGATGTCCGTCTTCTTGACGATGAGGTTCTTCTCCTTCAGCTTGGCGTAGGAACCCTCGGGGTCGTCAACGATCGCCCTGAACACTCCGAAACCGGAGGATTCGGCGATGTTGAACGCCTTGATGTTGACGTTGCACTCCTTGAGCGTGCGTGTCATTGCGGCAAGACTGCCGGGCTCGTTGCTGATGAATATCGAAAGCTGTGTGATGAATTTGTCATTGCTCATTGTAACACCCTGTTATCGATGACCCTCTTGGCCTTTCCTTCGAATCTAGGTAAGGCGCCCTGCTCTTTAAGTTCTACCCTGACGGCGATGTTGAGGTATTTCTTCATCTCCGCCTCGATGTGCTTCTGCAGTCTTACCATATCCTCGAGTTTATCGCTGAACGCTTCGGGTTTGATCTCGACCTGGACGGTCATGTCGTCGAGCGCTCCTTTCCTGTCGACGATGATCATGTACTGGTGGCCCACCTCGGGTATCTGCATGAGCGTGTGCTCGACCTGTGACGGGAACACGTTGATACCTCTGATGATCAGCATGTCATCGGACCTTCCGGAGATCCTGCTGATCCTCGGCGATGTCCTGCCGCAGGGGCAGTCATCGTCCATGAGGCAGGTCAGGTCCTTGATCCTGTACCTTATCATCGGCATGGCCTGTTTCTTGAGCATGGTGACGACCATCTCTCCCTTCTGTCCGGGTTCGAGTACCTCGCCGGTGTCGGGGTCGATGATCTCCACGTAGACCGAATCGGCCTGCATGTGGATACCGTTGCGCTCCTCGCACTCGGTGTACATGGGTCCGGCCATCTCCGATGTTCCGTAGATGTCGTACGCCTTGATTCCCATGGTCTCCTCGATGTGCCTCCTCATTCCCTCTGTCCAGGGTTCGGCTCCGAGGATCGCCCTCTTGAGTTTCGTGTCCCTGCGGAAATCGATGCCCATCTTCTGCGCTACATCGCCCATGTGCACCAGATATGAAGGTGTACAGGCGATCGCTGTTACGCCGAGGTCCATCATGAGTTCCAGCTGACGCTCGGTACCGCCGGTACCCGAAGGCAGAACTGTGGCTCCGACCCTCTCGACACCGTAGTGCAGTCCAAGACCGCCTGTGAACAGTCCGTATCCGTACGATACCTGGACTGTATCCTCATTGGTGATACCGATGGATGTCAGCGATCTTGCGACGGCCTCGGTCCAGTAATCCAGGTCTGCCCTGGTGTATCCTACGAGCGTAGGCTTTCCTGTGGTACCTGATGAAACGTGGTATCTGACGACCTCTCCGGGCTGGACATTGAACATCTTGGTGGGATAGTTGTCCCTGAGGTCCTGTTTGTACATGAACGGGAGTTTGGAGACATCCGCAAGCGACTGGATGTCATCGGGGTGCACGTTCTGCTCCTTCATCCTGTCATGGTAAAACTTGTTGAAGCTGTAGAGGTTGTTCACTAATTGCTTCATACTCCTATACTGCAGCTTCTTCAGCTCTTCCTTTGGCATGCATTCTATCTTCGGGTCCCAATACATAATCAGACCTCCGAAATGCCGTATAATCCGATAGTATTTTAAGAAAACCGTTCGAAACGGATTATTCCGTTTTTTGTGTTCCCAGCAATCTGAAAAGACGTGATTTTCACCGATGTCCGAAATCGGGTCCCGGCCTGTATCATTGTTATATACGGAATAACAAATCTGCAACTATGACCGCCGCCAAGGATCTCGGCCTTCTTTCGGATGCATGCAGGCAGTATGCCGAATCGGTATCCAGGGACATCGCCGACAGGGAAAACGATCCCAGATCCATGTGCTTCTGGAACATCCACAACAGGATGAGGATCTCGGAAGAGATAATGACATTCTACGAGAGGCTCTGGGGCAGCGACGATTTCCCCGAAGTGGATGACGATACCGCCGGAGAACTGGCGGAGAGGGTCATGGTGGTCACCAGGGATCTCTTCGTGGATGTGGTATCGGCGATTGAGAAGGCGGTAAAGGACTGCGTCAAAATCTATGACAGCTCAGGTCTGAAGGAGGATGCTCTGAGGAAGACCAGCCACCTGTATCTCAGGAATATAATGGATAGTTCTGTAAGGAAGAAGGTCCTCGACAAGGCGATCTTCACTGAATGGGATGACATCCTGGTGATGAGGAACCTTGTGGCGCACAACAACTCCATCTCTGACAGGAACAAGAAATACGAGATCGGCGGCATCACCATTTCGATGCGTGCGGGCAGGATGATGAAAGGTCCCCTGAACACATTCATAGTTCTGACGGGGCGCATCATAGAACTGTTCTATGACTGGCTGAAACGTGTGGATTCGGCCTTCAGGCTCACTTGACGGCGCCTTTGTTGACCATGCCGACGGCGATCTTCAGCATCTTCTGCATACAGGGTTCGGCGTAGAAGTCTTTCCTCAGTGTGAGTGCCTCATACATCTCATCGGGGTTCTTCCCTTTCAGGTCCTCGATCTCCCTTATGCCGAGAAGATACATGCCCAGACAGCATTTCTCGCTGACCGACGGTATCTTCATGAGTTTCGCAATAACCTCTTCCTGCTCTCCCATGGACGGATAACCGCATAGGTACGGGATAAAGATTGGTATTGTACAAGGAATAGTATTTGTCCAATCAGCAACATGGTGTACCGATGGAAGACCAGAGGAAGGCATGGGATTCATTCTATTCGGACAACCGCCGTCCGTGGAGAGGCGTTGCGGATATAGGCGATCTCCCGTTCCCGCCCGGAGGCAGGGTGCTGGAGGTCGGATGCGGCAACGGCAAGACAGCTGTTGCCCTGGCCAAGAGGGGATACAGGGTCACAGGCATGGATTTCTCTCAGAAAGCTATCGATATCTGCAGGGAACTCATCATGGATGCCGATTTCGTATGCGCATCCGTACTGAACATACCCTTCGAGAACGGTTTCTTCGACGGGATAGCGGCGTTCCATGTATTGGAGCATCTGACCGATGATGAATTGGTGAAAGCGGCAGGCGAACTGTACAGGGTGATGAGGAAAGATTCGTACCTCATGGTGAAGTGCTTCGCCGAAGGTGACATGAGATCTTCCAAAGGAACTGTCAGCGGGGATTCCGTCATACGCGGCAACGGTATCCTTTACCATTACTTCACGGAAGATGAGCTCAGATCCAAATTGGACAGGTTCGAGTGCGTGAGCATCAGGACCGTCGAGGACAGGACAAGATTCGGCACTGTCAGAAGAAGGATCGAGGCTGTATTCAGGAAGGCCTGAGCATATCCAGAGAGTATTATATACCCGTTAATTTATTGGGGTATCACCGTGCTATATGTTAGCACGTTTCATAGGTGGAAAAAATGTCGTTCTTAGGAATCCCCGACCCGTGGATCTGGATGTCCTACGTGGGCTGTGTCGCCTGCGTGATATTCTGCATCATATGGGCACACAAGAAAGACGGTGAGGTAGAGTCGGATGAGTAATGTCAACCTTGTAACCTTCTCCGTGATGGCCGTAGTCTTCATAGTACTCACACTGGCACTTGGTCTGTATGGTTACAGGAACACGAAGAACAACGACGAATATCTTCTGGGGAGGAACAAGACGAACCCTGTGATCATCGCCCTTTCCTACGGAGCGACATTCCTCAGCGCATCCGCCGTTATCGGATTCGGCGGACAGGCTGCCGTCCACGGTGCGACGCTCATGTGGCTGTGCTTCCTGAACATCGCTTTGGGTCTCATCGTGGCATTCATCATCTTCGGAACAAGGACGAGGAGGATCGGAAAGAAACTCGGAGCGGCGACATTCGCCGATCTTCTTGGTAAGGTCTACAAATCCAGAAGGATCAGGACCTTCACCGCACTTCTTATCATCATAATGATGCCCATCTACTGCGCCGCAGTGCTGAAGGGAGGAGTGAACTCCCTGGCAGTCATCACCGGCCTGGATTACAACGCCATGCTCATCCTGCTTTCAGCGATTGTTGCGCTGTACGTCGTCTACGGAGGTATCATCGCCGTCATGTACAACGATGCGCTGCAAGCGGTCGTCATGTTCGTCGGTATGGTCGTGATCCTCATAGTGACATTCTCCACCGTAGGTCTCGACGGATTCGAGAGATTATCCGTCCTTCAAGAGACCGTCAAGTTGGCCCACGGCGGTATGATTCCGGGTGCAGCCCCCGGTGCTACCGGTTGGACGACCTTCGCGGAATTCGGTACAGCAGAGTGGCTCACCGTCGTCACCACATTCCTTCTGGGAGTGGGTATCGGTGCCCTTACACAGCCTCAGCTCGTCGTCAGATACATGTCGGCCAAGGATGACAGGACGCTCACCCGTTCGATGGTCATCGGTTCGATCTTCATCTTCGTCATCGTCGGTTCGGCATACACCTGCGGAACGCTCTGCAACCTGTACTTCTTCGACGAATATGGCGTGACCGCATTCGAATACCTGGAAGGAAAAGTGGATTTCATCATCCCCAACTATATTGTTGAGGTGTTCAGCAACATTACGTTCGGTGATCTTTTCGTATCGCTGTTCCTTCTGTCGCTCATCTGTGCTTCGATCTCCACCATCAGCGCACTGATGCACACCATCGGTGTGGCGGGAGGATACGATGTGTTCTCTGCCATCAAATCGAGGAAGGCAGGAAAGGACGTGGATGCGGATTCGATCAATGTCAACCGTGTCGTCACCATGATCATGATGGTGCTCGTTGTCGTATACTGCTACCTCATGCCCTCTGAGATCATCGCCAAGGCGACATCCCTGTTCATGGGTATCACCGCTGCAGCTCTGCTTCCCGCGTATGTGCATGCACTGTACTCCAAGAGGCCCAGCAAGAAAGCGGCAGCGGCCAGTATCACCGCCGGTTCGGTCGTGTACCTGTTCTGGGCACTCTTCATCAGCAAAAGCATGTCGGTGTTCCTTGCTGTGTGCAAGACCATCACCGGCAAACAGGTCCTGTTCGATGGGCTGATCCAGTTCGTGGACCCTCTGGTCGTTGCGTTACCCATCTCGACGATTGTCATGGCCGTGTGCCTGCTGATCGAGAGGAACGCTGTGAAGGAACCCGTTCCCGAGACGGCATGAAACCATTACCGGCCGAAAGGCCGGTCTGAACCTTTTACCGTTCATCTTTTATCGCTCATCGCCATTTCCGATTCATGGTCGATGCCGGGAATGACGCAATTGTGATACCGAACAGGGAGCGTATCATCGTACGCACCAGTATCATCGGGATATTGGCAAATCTGTTCCTGGCACTGTTCAAAGCCATCGTCGGTTTCGCATCGAATTCGATAGCTGTCATACTCGATGCGGTCAACAACCTGACGGATGCCCTGTCATCGGTGATCACCATCATCGGTACCAAGCTCGCAGGGAAGAAACCCGACAAGAAGCATCCCTTAGGTTACGGAAGGGTAGAGTATCTGACCGCGATGATAATCGCCGCTATCATCCTTTATGCAGGTATATCCGCCCTCTTCGAGTCCGTGGACAAGATAATCAACCCTGTGGAAGCCGATTATTCGGTGATCTCACTGGTGATCATCGGTTCCGCGGTCATCGTAAAGGTCTTCTTAGGAAGGTACGTGAAATCGGTCGGTAAGAAGGTCAATTCCAGTTCCCTCGTGGCATCGGGTACGGATGCGCTGTACGATGCCATCCTTTCCGCATCGGTATTCATGTCCGCCATAATATTCACCATCTGGGGACTCTCCCTCGAGGCATACGTCGGAATACTGATCTCGGTCATGATCATAAGGGCAGGAATAGAGATCCTGAGGGATACTCTGGACGACATCATCGGAAAACGTACCGATGAGGGTTTGACCGATGCCATAAAGGAGACGATCTGTTCCCACGAGAACGTATCCGGTGCTTACGACCTGATCCTGCACACCTACGGTCCGGAGAGGATCATCGGTTCTGTCCATATCGAAGTCCCCTGTACCATGACAGCAGACGAATTGGACAAACTGCAGAGGGAGATCGCCGCCGATGTGATGCAGAAGCACGGGATAATCATGGCAGGCATAGGCGTCTATGCGCTGGATACCTGCAACGCAGAGGCCATGAGGATCCGTTCAGAGATCAGCGACATCGTGATGTCCCATGAAGGCGTTGTGCAGATGCATGGGTTCCGCGCCGACACCGAGAACAAGACGATAGTGTTCGACCTGATAATCGATTATGATCTGAGCGACAGGGATTCGCTCTACTGCCATATCGATAAGGAGCTTAGGTCCAAGTATCCCGACTACACCATCAGGATGACATTGGATGCAGACATCTGAGACCAAGTTTTATAACGGGCCCTGTCATTGCATTGGACATGATATGCCCCAAATGCGGCCACGAGAATCCTGACAACGAGCTCTTCTGTGAGGAATGCGACTTCAGGATGGACCAGAAGTACAAGAAACCCGTCGATAAGAGCCAGGTAGTCGTTTACGGCTCATTTGCAGGTGCGGCATTGGGTATCGCAGCGACCATCAGCATCTTCCTCGATGCGTACATCTTCGGTGCGGTCTTCGGTGCGATCGCCATTTTCCTCAGCAGCTACACCATGACGCTGGCGAGGATGATGGGCATCAAGGGCAACGTCAAGATCATCCTTCTCGTTATCGAGGCCATCGGACTTGCGACCGGTGCATACGGTTTCATCCTCGGTCTCAGCAAGATGTTCTGAGGTAGATATCTACGGCACTCTACCGCGGAAAGTACATCCTTGACGGACTGGACGAGATCCCTCCGGATATGCTCAGGGATCTGGATATGGCATACGACGTATGTCAGAGTCTGAAGGACAACAATCCATGCGAGATGTGCGGAAGGTGCTGCCATCAGCCCTTCATCACGGTCCGCGATGAGGAGGTCGTTCCCATTGCAGAGTTCATCAAGATGGAACCGTACGATTTCGTCATGGAATATCTGGAGAGGGAACCCGAGGAGGATAAGTGGCTTTTCAAGAAGACCAATCCATGCGCATTCCTCGGAGAGAACAACAGGTGCAGGATCTGGGGCGGAAGACCCGAGATCTGCGACGAGTTCCCATACATGGTGTCGATGTTCATGAGCAGGGTGTATCTTGCCATCGTGAACCCCGAATTCGACATAATGCCGTCACTGGAATACATGGACGATACATGGCCCTGTACCAAGATAATCAAGGCCAAAATCCAAGGACTTATCGAAAGTGCCAGACAGAAGAGATCAGCTCTTCTTTGAGTGTCTCATCAGGAACTCTTTGAACACGTCCGCGTACAGCGACGGGTGGATCACGTGACCGACCTTGGGTATGCGGCAGATGTCGCATCCTTTGATGTCCTCCGCGACAGCGTCACCCAGTTTGGGCTCCACCATGATGTCGTCCAATCCGTGGATGGAGAGCGTCGGCACTTTAATGCATCCGAGCCTTCCCCTGAGGTCGAACCTGTCGAGACAGTACATCTGCTGCCTGAGCTTCTCGGGCGTGGATGTGTTGATGGTCCTGACCTTCTGTCCCTTCGCCCTCTTGGCGTCGAAGTATTCCTCGGTGAAACTGAATGCGTTCACCATTGCATAGATGTACTCCACCTTGACGCCTGCGAGACCGTTCTCGATCATGGTGTTCATCATGTAGCTTGAACGCGCAGGGCAGTATTCGAAAGCTGATATGAGCGTGAGGCTCTGAAGTCTGTCCTGATGCTGTATCGCGAATTCCATGGCGATCTGCGAACCCATGGACCAGCCCAGCATGTGCACCTTGTACACCCTGAGGTAATCCAGAAGCGCCTCGACATCATCGACGAGGTCCTGGCAGGTGAAATCGCCGCTGTATTCTGTGAGTCCGGCACCCCTGTTCTCGAAGATGATGACCTTGTATTTGTCCGACAGTTCGGGGACGAGTGAGTGGAAGAAATTGATGTCCCCTCCGAAACCGGTTATCAGTATGACCGGTTCGCCCTCTCCTATCACACTGTAGTTCAGTTTCACACCGTTGACGTTCGCGAAAGGCATGCCCTCTCCAAATGCCGTATCGTACTAATACATTCCTATGTATCTGAACGCTAAGGCAGTGTCAGATAAAACGTCCAAGACATGTGTCCAGTACGAAACGTTAAAAAGGGGTTCTTAATTACGCGTGAGTGAGGTTTAATCATGACCGACACCAACAAACTCGGAAAGAGAGTGAGCAAGTACAGAGAACAGCTTGGATTGACCCAGGAACAGCTTGCGGTCAACGCCGGACTCGAGCTTGCATACCTGCAGGACGTTGAATCGGGTGCCATCTACCCGCCCATCGGAATGCTCATCAGACTTTCCAGAGCGCTCGGTCAGAGACTGGGAACGTTCATGGACGATCAGTTCGTCCCCGACCCGATCATCGTAAGGGCATCCTCAAGGGCTGAGGAGACCTCATCCAGAGGGGCCGACGGCCACTACCACTACTTCCCGCTGGGAAAGGGTAAGACCGACAGGCACATGGAGCCCCTCTTCATCAGGATCGGAGTGGATGAGATCCAGAAGGTATCATCGCACGAGGGTGAAGAGTTCATCATCGTCGTTTCAGGAAAGATCATCGTGAAATACGGGAAGGAGGAACAGATCCTCGGTCCCGGAGACAGCGTATACTACAACTCCGTCGTGCCGCACTACATAGGTGCCGTTGACGGGCCCGCAGAGATCTATGCGGTGTTATACAACCCCATGTGAGGCGGGAACATGGTTTGCACACCCAGGAAGGAAGCGACCAGCAATGACAGGCTGGGCGATCTGCTGGACAGGAACATAAGGGAACACCCCGACAACGATGCCATCGTCTATGTCGACAGGGACCTCCGTCTCTCATGGAAAGAGTGGGGTATCGAGGTCGACCGTGTCGCCAAAGGATTGATGGCGATGGGCGTCCAAAAGGGCGAGAAGGTCGCTGTCTGGGCAACGAATGTCCCCGACTGGATCACCATAATGTTCGCCACCGCGAAGATCGGTGCGATCATGCTCACGATCAACACCAACTACCAGAAGGCTGAGCTGGATTACGTGCTCAAGCAGTCCGATATGGAGAATCTCTTCCTTATCAACGGTGTCAGGGACACCGATTACGTTGAGATCGTGTACGAGCTCGTACCCGAATTGAGGACACAGCCCAGGGAGAACTTCCACAGCGAGACATACCCGCACCTCAAGAGGGTCGTGTTCCTCGGACCCGAGAAGCACCGCGGCATGTATTCGATGAACGAGCTGAAATCCTTGGCTGTCTCCGTAAGCGATGAGGAATACAAGGCAAGGCAGGACACTGTCGACGTGCACGACGTCACTATGATGCAGTATACATCAGGAACAACGGGATTCCCCAAGGGTGTGATGCTCACGCACTTCAACATCGCTAACGACGGTTACTGGCTTGGAGCCAACATGAACTACGGTCCTACCGACCGCCTATGCATCAACGTCCCGCTGTTCCACTGCTTCGGATGTGTGCTGGGTGTCATGGCATGCATGAACCACTGTGTGACGATGGTGTTCTGCGAAGTCTTCGACCCTG
>JAEEGK010033310.1_pt1 | contig 10028 bp, 8 predicted proteins | sample 8958771 | NCBI WGS metagenome assembly JAEEGK01 (sample SAMN16246547, study PRJNA631951) | gut metagenome | biome: gut microbiome; feature: rumen; material: SC-attached | host: Bos | place: Iran: Karaj | collected 2018-10 | reverse complement strand
TTTCAGATGTATCAATCTTTATTTCTTCCATTTCTTCTTGAATTTCAGTTCTTCTTGGACTACCATATTCTTTCTTGATTTTCTTAAGTTCCTCTTTGATAACGGTATTAAGTTTTTCAGGACTAGCTAAAATTGCTTCCAACATAGCCATTATCTTTTCTAGATTTGCTTTTTCTTCATTTAGAATAACGATATCCGTATTAGTTAATCTATATAATTGTAAATTGACAATTTCGGTAGCTTGTTCTTCAGTAAATTCATATTTTTTAACTAAATTCTCTATAGCATCAGCTTTGTTTTTACTAGCTCTAATCGTTTTAATAACTTCATCTAAAATAGAAATTGCTTTGATAAGTCCTTCCACGATATGATATCTTTTTTTAGCATGAGCTAAATCAAAACTAGTTCTTTTAGTAACAACTTCTTTTTGATGAGCAATATAGGCATCCAAGATCTGAATAAGTCCTAGTTGCATAGGTCTACGATTAACAATTGCTATCATATTATAGTTATAGCTTACTTGTAGTTCAGTATTTTTATATAAGTAATTTAAAATATTCTTACTATTAGCTTCTTTTTTTAGTTCAATTGTAATCTGTAATCCATCTTTATCAGATTCATCTATAACGGATACGATACCATCAATTTTTTTATCTATTCTAATTTCATCTATTTTTTTAACTAGCAATTGTTTGTTAACATCATATGGTATTTCACTTATAATAATTTTGTTTTTATCTATCTGAATCTTACTTCTTATTAGGATTCTACCTTTACCAGTTTCATATGCTTCATGAAGTCCACTAGCTCCGATAGCTACACCACCAGTAGGAAAATCTGGTCCTTTGATATAGTTAAGCAATGTATCTAGCCTACTATTAGGATTATCAATACGATAAATTGTAGCATCGATTACTTCACTCAAATTGTGTGGTGGAATATTTGTGGCATATCCGGCTGAGATACCAGTTGTACCATTGACAAGCAAATTAGGAAATCTACTTGGTAAGACCGTTGGTTCTAGTAATGTATCATCATAGTTAGGCGCAAATATTACGGTATCTTTATCAATATCGCGTAACATTTCATTACTAATTTTACTTAGTCTAGCTTCTGTATAACGACTAGCAGCAGCCGAATCTCCATCAATAGATCCGTTATTACCTTGCATATCCACAAATGGTTCACGCATTTTGAAGTCTTGACTCATTCTGACAATGGCATCATAAATTGATGAATCACCATGTGGATGGTATTTACCCATGACGTCACCGACAGCTCTAGCTGATTTTTTATATGGTTTATCATAAGTATTTTTCTCTTTATACATTGAAAATAGTATTCTTCTTTGAACTGGTTTAAGACCATCCCTTACATCAGGAATAGCTCTATCTTGAATGATATACTTAGAGTATTTACCAAATCTTTCTCCCATTATTTCTTCAAGTGAATATTCGTAAATTCTCTTTAGTTCTTCTTCCATCATACTATCACCCTAGAGTTATCATATCATAAATAAAAATACGTTTCAAGAAATTAGACACCAATTAGTTATTAGATTTGACAAAAAACTGCATATTTATTTATACAATATTTCTTTTTTTGACTTAAACATAAAAAACCACTTATTAAAGTGGTTATACTCTATTAAAATAATGAAACAAATATAATAGTACTACTGCTGCTAGTAATATTCCAAAGATAGATAAGGCTATTTTGATGAAAAGTTTTCCACTACCTTTATCTTTTCTCTTTCTTGGATCTTCTTCTTCATCTTCATCCTCTTCTTCATCTTCGTCTTCATCATCTTTATCTTCAAAATCTTTTTTAGTAAACTTGTAATTACTACTATAAAAATCGTATTCTACATCACTAGTTGGTTCTTCTTCTTCTTTAATTGGTGCTTCAACTCGTGTTTCATCGTTATCGCTTTTTAAATCAGATAATATTTCTAATGATAAATTTGCTGTCTTAAGTAATGCATCTTCATCTTCTGGAGCCATTTCTTCATCTTCAACTTTATCATCTTCTAATTTAAGAGCCTTCATCTTGTAATTATCTAATTTTAATTTTTTTAGATATTCTTCATTTGATAAAGTATTCTCGATAGTAGTATCTTCTTTATCACTATCTAACATAGCTTTATCTAAAAGTAAATTTATATCATAGACATCATCATTTTCTTTTGGTTGTCTTTTTGGTATATCAATAACTTCAGATTTATCTTCTTTCTCTTCACTACGATTAGTGATATCATCATAAAACTTTCTATCATGATACTCTTCTCTACTGGTAATTTCTTTTTGTAAATCAGTTAGTTTTATTTCTCTAGAATTAGATGGTACCACTAGATTTTCAAAATCATCATATGCATTATATATTTGTTTATACAAAGTTTTATTCTTATCACTTCTTTTAGGTATTAATTCATCTTCTTTATATCTATCCATTCTACCCATGTTAACACCCTCTAACTAGGTATATAATAACATAGTTTTTATTTATTTAAAACAAAATTTATTGATTTTTTTTAGGTTTACACTTATAATTAACTATAGGAAGAAGGTAGGTTATGAAGGTAAAAGTACAATCAGACAGATGCATTGGTTGTGGTAATTGCGTAGCATTAACAGAAAGCCAAGTATTTGATTTTAATGATGAAGGACTAGCGCATTCACTTGTCGATACTGTTCCAGAAGACCTTGAAGATGTTGTAAAGGAAGCTAAAGAACAGTGTCCAACTGAAGCTATTACTGTAGAAGAATAAAAATAGAACATAGTTCTATTTTTTCTTTTTATATTTACAAAATTCTTTTATTTTACAGTTCATACACAATGGACTTATACTCTTGCATTGATATCTACCAAAAAGTACTAATTGATGATGGAGTTTACTCCACAACTCTTTTGGTACTTTTTTCATTAATTTCTTCTCAATAATAGCAACGTCATCACTATCTTTAGCAAGTCCTAATCTTTTACTTACTCTGGATACATGAGTGTCAACAGCAATAGCTGGTATATCGTAGATATTGGATAAGAATACATTGGCTGTTTTTCTACCTACTCCTGGTAAACTTTCAATATATTTCCTATCATTAGGAATATGATCTAGATTATCAGTAATTAGTTTATTTGCAATTTCGTGAACATAGATAGCTTTTCTTCTAAATGTACCAATTTCCTTAATAATATTTTCAATATCACTAACACTTGCTTTACTAAGTTTTAGAATACTATCATATTTTTTAAATAAGATAGCTGTAACTTTATTGACTCTTTTATCAGTAGTTTGAGCACTAAGAACTATTGCGATCAATAATTCATAATCTTTACTGTAATTAAGTTCACATTTAGGATTAGGATATAATGTATCTAAATAATCATATATACTCTTATTCATTTAACCAATCTGTATAAAATATATCATTTTTTTCTTTCTTTTCTTGATACATTTCTTTATCCTTAGCAATATCTTCTTTAGTTTTATATCCTTTTTTCTTCCATGTAGTCAATATTTTATCAATGTAATTAAGATTACCTACACCATTTAAAACAGCTTCTTTAAGAGCTAAGATAATTAATTCATTACTATTACCACTAGTAATCCATTCTTTTATCTTTTCATATTCCATTGGTGACAATGTTCTACCTAGTTCATTTTCAAAAATACTAAATACTGAATCATCGATTTCTTTTTCTTCTTTCTTATCTAAAGCTAAATTGAATAGTTTTTCATATAGAGAGTTTAGAGAAAGATATTCGTATGTTTTACGATTATTTTTTTCAATTACTAAACTAACGATATTTTTATCACATAAACTATTTATTATTTTCATAACATTATGTTTTGTATTATCAATTTCTTTGGCAAATTTATCGGGATCGTAATCGATATTGTCATCATAAGACATGAGTAGTATTAATACCACTAATTCTTCATCAGTAATACCTAATTTATGATAATTACTGATAAGTAATCTTGGTATTACTAATGGTTTATCCTTAATTAAATTAATCATCTTTTCTTCCATATTACCCTCCTAAAGAAACTGTATCTATTAGTTCGTAAGTACCAATGTTGTAGTATTCATAGATAAGTTTATGTTTTTCTTTATAATCATGCATGTACATAAAGTTTTCATCTCTATATATAATATCATAATTATTAGTATTTTCGTGTACTAATATTAAATCTTTTTGCAATAAAATATTATATTCATCATCCATTAGATATAAATATTCATTATCTTTAACAATATAATAATTACCATATTTATTTAAATATGTAACGTCTATAATATCAGTAGTTTTAATAATATCTTTTTTTATTTTATTTAGATAATTATTATCTCTATATACCATATAACAAATTAATAAAAAGATAGTTGTCATAAGTGTTATAAAAATTAAGACTATTTTTCTCATATAAATCACTTAAATTATATCATATTCTAATTATTATATAAAGAAAAAAGTCCAAAATTGGACTTTTATTCTTATCTAGTTTTAGTTTTAGCTTTGCTTCCACATTGATCGTATACAGTGAATATGTTTGAAACATATTTTTCTGAAGTTTTTAAAACTTGGAACATGTCGAAGTTTTCTTTATTCAAGTAATCTTTTGCTATACCATCAGCAATAACAGCAATGTTTACTTGAGCAGCGAATCCTACACCATCATCTAGTTTTGATAAGCTTCCGTTATTCATATCTTTTAAGAATTCAGCAACGATTTCGTTAACTAAATCTTTATTGTTTTGATTAACAGCAGCAGCAATTCTATCAGTGTATTCTTCAATCTTTAACATACTTTCTTTTTGACTACCATAAACAATGTTACCTACTCTAACAAAGTTTTCAGTACTCTTTTCACTATTCCATATCATGAAGTTTTTCATAACTGTTGCACCAATAGTCTTGGCAGCATCATTTAAGAATTCTTCTTTTGTTTTATCTCCAGCAAGTTCTACGATTAATTCTGGATTGTCTTCAGCAAGTACATCAATATTAGTAATAGCAGCAAATTTCATTAAGTCTTCATTATTGATAATTCCATCATATTCATCTTTATACATATGTGAATAATCAGCAACGATAGCAGCAAATGCTTCATCATCTAATGGTTGATATGCTTCAGTTGATTCAGCTTCAGTAGTTTCAGGAACTGCTGTAGTTTCATCTGCTGCAGTAGTTTGATATCTTGGATCTAAAGCTGGATTATAATCTGTAGAATTTTTTGGATCATCTTTAGTACTTTCTCCAGAAATTGTTGTTTCAATAGCTGTAGTTTCAAGAATCTTAGCACTTCTAGATTCTTTTACTAAAGCGCATCCTTTAAGTGCAAGTAATGTGATACCTACACCGATAACGAAACCAACGATTCCTCTACCTCTACCTTTTTTAGTAGTTTTTTCTTCTTGTTCATCTGCTTCATCATTAATCATTTCATCTCTAGATGCAGGGTTAGAATTTGTTCCTCTAGATACGTTATTAGTATCTGTATTTTCATCATCAACAAGTTCTTTATAAGCATCTTCAGCTTTTTCTTCTTGTTCTTTAGCATATTCTGCTTGTTTTCTTGCAGCTTCGATTCTTTTTTGATTGTTTGCAGCTTCTGCTTCAGCTTTGATTGCTTCATCACGCATTCTTTCAGCTTCTTTTGCAGCTTCGGCTGCTTCTTTTTTTGCTTTTGCATTAATTTCATCTATTGTAGTTAAATCAACGATAATTCTATCAATCTTATTCATTATTTACCCCCCTTTTCTCTAGTTTTACCAGTTAAGGTATAACCAGCGTCTAATAATGATTTATCATGATTTGAAGAACTCCATTTATAAACTGTAGTTCCTCCAGTGTATTCTCTAAGTCTGTATCTATAATAAGTTACATTCTTAGTTCCTTTTTTCTCGATTCTTCTAGTTGTTGTTTCGTAACATTTACCTTTTCTATTAGTTTGTCCTGCCTGACATACTGAATCTTTTGTTGTTTTACTTGTAGTAGATTTCTTACAAGTACCATCTGATTTACTATATCCTTCTGGACATACGGCATCTTTAGTTGTTGTAACTGTGGTAGTCTTACTATAGTTACATGTAAATCCATCTCTTCCGGTATTTTTGTATCCGCTTACAGCTGGACATACTGGATCAGTTGTTGCTGTAGTAGTCTTACTATAGCTACATGTATATCCGTTTCTTCCTGTATATGCATAACCTGATACTGTTGGACATACTGGATCAGTTGTTGTAGTTGTACTCTTACTATAGTTACATGTAAATCCATCTCTTCCGGTATTTGTATAACCTGATACTGTTGGACATACTGGATTTGTTGTTGTAGTTGTGCTCTTACTATAGTTACATGTAAATCCATCTCTTCCGGTATTAGTGTATCCTGATACTGTTGGACATACTGGATTAGCATATACTGTAGTAGTCTTACTATAGTTACATGTAAGTCCATCTCTTCCGGTATTTGTATAACCAGATACGGTTGGACAAACTACTGTTCCTGTTCTTGTTGCTGTTTCAGTTATTGTCTTGTAAGTTTTCTTATATACCTTATATGTATAAATCCATACAAAGGCACATTGATTATTACAATCATATACATAATCAGCGCCAACTTGTTCATAATGATATGTGTTTGTATCAGCAGGTACATAAGAACCTGTCTTTGTTTCCACATATGTTAATGTATATTCAGAACTTTGAACAGTTCTCTTATAATTACATGTTGTACCAGTTGTGTTTACATAAGTCCAATTAGTTACTGTTGGACATGTTACATTAGCTGGTTTTGTTGTAGTTTCGGTAGTTGTCTTTGCACATGTATTTCCTGACTTATTATATCCACTTGGGCAACTTGCAGTTTTTGTTGTAGTTTCTGTAGTTGTCTTAGCACATGTATTTCCTGACTTACTATATCCACTTGGACAATTTGCAGTTTTAGTTGTTGTTTCAGTTGTTGTCTTCTTACATGTACCGTCTACCTTACTATATCCACTTGGACAACTTGCAGTTTTAGTTGTTGTTTCAGTTGTTGTTTTCTTACATGTTCCATCTACCTTAGCATATCCTTCTGGACATTCAGCTGGCTTTGTAGTTTTAACTGTAGTAGTCTTACTATAGTTACATGTAAATCCATCTCTTCCTGTATTCTTATATCCATCTACTTCTGGACATGTTGGATCAGCAGTTACTGTTGTAGTCTTACTATACTTACATACACCATCAGCATCCATAGATACTAGTGAATAACCAGATACTGTAGGACATGTAGCGTCTTTAATATATTTAGTTTCTGATTCTTCTTCATAGTAAGTATATTCTTCAGCTACGACTTTAGTTTCAACATCACGGTAATTATTTTTAGTTACTGAAGTTTTTGACCATTCGCTCCAACTACCCCATGGACCCCAAGATCCACCAGTTGTTTTGCTATATTCATATTCTAATTCTTTTTTGATTTCTGGAGTTGGTTCTTCTTTCTTTTCACAAATGTCAGTATCACAGTAGTTGTAGCATCCCATAATAACTATAATATAGTCACTATCTTCGCCACATTCTAAGTATACTTTCATTTGATACTCATTTTCCAACTTTTCAATAGAAACATATGAATTTTTAGCAGAGCAAGCATTTCCTTTCTTATCCTTAAGTTCTAGTAATAACTTCTTGTCATACATCTTTTCAAGTGTTAGAGTTTTAATATCTCCCACTTTTTTAGGTAATCTCTCAGTTGTAAAATAACTTTGTCCTACATCTTTCATCTTATCGATATTTTCAGAAAAGATGTTATCTGTAAGAACATTTAGTGAGTTGGACATTCCCTTAGTAGATAGGGATAATAACCATATTGTAAACAGGATAAAGATTACAACAATGATTATTTTTATGAATAGATTAGTCCAACTAAACTTCTTCTCTTCGTACATAGTAATTCCCCCTTTAACGAAAATCGTTCACTATAATAACACAAACATGAGAAAAAGTCAAACATTTTTTTGATTTTTATGATTGTAAAAAAAATATCGAATTTCTTCGATACCTTATTTTATCTACTTGAAAATATTGATAGAAACTTTGCCGTAGCAGTTACAACTTGATTGCTCTTGTTAACAGCGATGTTCTTACCAATGGCTTTTCCACCGATTGTTAGAGATGATATTAATGATGCGACAATAAGTGAAAGCAATAGTTCATTAACACTGGTATGCTTAATTAATAGGGCTACGATAGCTACGCCAGCACTACCAGAAATGATTCCACAAATATCACCGACGACGTCGCAACAGATGCTGGAAACTTTACTTTTGTTTTTAATTAGTTTAACACCGACTTTACCACCACGTACTTTCTTAGCACTCATGGAATGAAAGACTCCCTCATCGCCAACGGTAACGGCTACGCCAATTATATCAAATATTATACCTAATAAAATGAATATGAAAGTAACTAAAATAGATACGAGTAGTTCCACATTCTCAAGAACAATATTTGCTACCAAAGATAGAATTATAGAAAGTAAGAAAGCAATAATGGTAACTGTTAAAGCCCATTTGTAATTACTCTTTTTCATTTTTTCCTCCATAAAAAAAACTAATGGCGTTTGATACAGTAAACTTTGATGCTTAGGTCAAGTAGGATTTCCCTATCCTCTACAAACCGTTACCAGTGTTGCGGTTCCCCATTAAAGAGGATAGTATGGTGTTTCCACATCATACGACTTGATTACCACTTAGCAATCACCATAATCCTGTATCATACTGCACTCTAGGAGATTTCCTCACCAATCAGATCGTTATTAGTACTCTATTGCAAAGGTAATTTCATGAAAACGCAACATAATATTTGGCCAAATATCATATTACTTTATATCAATCCCAAAGCCTTCACTCAAGACAAGCTACGCTGCGAGTAGCTTACACCACTACACAGGTTCAATCCTAGTTCGTAATTAAATTACAAAGATAGGTCTCCGCGAATAATGGAATTAAGTATATGCCATTATAGTCTATCCACTATTCTCATCCTCAGCATTCACCCCAGATTGGGCATCCAAAGCAAACACCAAGGGTTTCATAGATATGCTCTTTAACGGTATTTTATCCCCGTCTTCCTAACGATTGTATTGACTAGAATAATGTGCCATCAATCGATATAAATTATATCAAATTTACATTAACTTGTCAAATTAATATATGCATTAAAAAAGAAAATAGGAATTAAATTTCCTATTTTTATTATTATTTAAGTTTTACAATTTCAGTTACTTCTTTTTCTTTACCATAACCTATTTCAATGGTATCACCAGGTTTTAAGAATGGTAGCTTATTTATATTTACTTTTATGGATACTTTATACTTTTTGCTATCTGTATCCTCTAAGAAATAATATGTTGTACCATCAACTAAAGCACTTGCAATCGTTTTAATAGTTATAGTTTTTGTGTTATCACCAGTATTACCACTTAGGTTAGTGCCATTTAAATAATTATTAGCAGCAGTATCAATACCTAATGTACTATCTGTTACTACCACCTTTTGATAATCTACGACATCGACAAAGGCATACATTTTAACTAATCCAGCATTATCTTTTAAACTTAATAAATATGTTGGTCTATCATTTAAGTTTATCAATAGTGGGAACAATGAAATATATTTCATTTGTTGTACTTGGCCTTCTGCTGAAGCCATAGCTGAATATTCTTCAGCTCCAGGTACTGAATAGAAATTAGTTTCTTTTGTTCTTAGATTAGTTAGAACAAAACCAATATTTGATTCATCTGAAGAAACAGAAGTAATACCTGTATACATATATACATCATCATCTTTAATTAAATAGTTATATCCTTCCGTTGTTTGAACAACACCATTTTGACTAAACACAGAATTTAAGAATCCTTTTTTATAAGTGCCCCAGCTATTAATTTGATCTATTATTAGGTGAGCTGAGAATACTTGGTCAACCCATGTTGGTACTTCTTCGATAGTATATCTAGTTGTCTTTCCACTATATGGA
>JAEEGK010033309.1_pt1 | contig 10028 bp, 8 predicted proteins | sample 8958771 | NCBI WGS metagenome assembly JAEEGK01 (sample SAMN16246547, study PRJNA631951) | gut metagenome | biome: gut microbiome; feature: rumen; material: SC-attached | host: Bos | place: Iran: Karaj | collected 2018-10 | reverse complement strand
GTCTGGTGGGACTGTGCACTGCAAAGAAATTTCTGCGAAAATAGAAAACTGGTTTACGGGAACAAAGACTTCCTTTCCGCCAGATAACGTCGAGACACCCATACTGCTGACAACCTCTAGCTCATGAACTGTACCGGCACCATCGAACCTGGCGCCTCCGGCATAGCTGGGGTTAAGGAAGAGATTTTCTTTACGGGCAAAAACAGAATACGCACATACTGTCATTTTGTCATCAAAAAGAGGTATCAACGTAGCAAGCATACATTTCTCCTTTCAGCAACTATAAAAGGGCAAAATCCCACTCACTTATATTGTACCTCTTAATTATGGTAAAACAAATTATTTTTTTATAAAATTCCGAAGATAATGAGCCAAGTGTAGACTCAATCTTCCGTAGTTTTATCAATTATGTATTTCGGCCTTCCCTTAACTTCCTCATAGATCTTGGAAATATAGAACCCTATTATGCCCAGGGCGAACATGATAAAGGATCCCGTAAAGCACTGCAAGATAATAACAGTCGTGAAGCCGTCCTGAGCATTGTGTCTGAAAAACTGTACCAGAGCCTCAATGCTTGCGCCAAGTCCCACCACAAAAACGATCAGTCCAAGAATGGTAACCACCTGCATAGGTGCTGAAGTGAATGAAGTAATGTTGGTAAGAGCATATTTGAAAAGAGCTCTGGTACTCCACTTGGAGGTTCCTGCTTCTCTTTCCCTTACCTCGTACTCCACCTCTGTGGACTTAAAACCTATCCAGGATGAAAGCGCCCTGAAAAAGGCATTCTTTTCATTCATATTGAGAAGGACATTGATAGCCTTTCTATCAAGGAGCTTGAAATCAGAGGCTCTGGACATATCAAAGCCTACAGCGCTACTCATTATTCCGTAGAAGCTTTTGGCAGCCAGCTTATGAAAAGAGCTTTCTCTGCCTCTGCTCTTCTTGACTCCCTCTACTATCTCGTAGCCCTGCTCCCAAAGCCTGTACATTTCCACAAGTTTTTCCGGTGGATGCTGAAGGTCACAGTCGATCACTGCGCAGCAGTCGCCCTTTGCCTCAGCTATACCTGCAAAGATAGCTGATTCCTTTCCAAAGTTTCTTGAAAAGCCGATCCCCTTTACACCGGGAATCAATTTGGACTGCTCAGATATCTTTTCCCAGGTACTGTCCTTGGAACCATCATTAACAAAAATAAGCTCGTGGTCTATACTTTCCGAGCTTAATATCTCATCTATTACCTTTGCAGTCTTGGGGATTATCTCCTCCTCGTTGTAGGCTGGAATAATTACTGAAAACACCCCTCAAGTGCTCCTTTCATGCTTGATTTAAGACAAAACCCATTATATCATAGATTAATAGGGTGTATCTACAAACTTCAAGATAGGGGGAACCATAAATGGCTCAGAATGAAATGTTAGCTATGATCCTGGCTGGTGGTCGTGGAAGCAGGCTTAAAGATCTGACCACTAAAGTAGCCAAGCCGGCGGTTTATTACGGCGGAAAATACAGGATCATCGACTTCCCACTGAGTAACTGCGCAAACAGCGGAATTGACGTTGTTGGTGTCCTTACCCAGTACGAATCAGTACTTCTAAACAGTTATGTTGCACAGGATGGCCGATGGGGTCTCGACTCCAAGGACAGCGGTGTTTATGTATTAACTCCTCGTGAAAAGGCCGACGAAGGTCTTGATGTCTACAGAGGAACCGCAGATGCAATTTCACAGAACATCGATTTCATCGATAACTACGATCCGGAGTACCTTCTTATTCTTTCCGGAGATCACATTTACAAAATGAATTATGCCAAGATGCTGGATTACCACAAAGAGATGAAGGCAGACGCTACTATTGCTGTCCGCCCTGTTCCCATGCGTGAAGCCAGCCGTTTCGGTATCATGAATACCGATGGCAAGGGTCACATTGTAGAATTCGAAGAAAAGCCCGCAAAGCCAAAGAGCAATCTTGCTTCAATGGGTATCTATATTTTCAGCTGGAAGCAGCTTCGTAAGCTCCTTGTTGAGGATATGAAGGATCAAAATTCAGATCATGACTTTGGAAAGAACATTATCCCTCAGATGCTTTCAGAAAAGAAGAATCTCATAGCTTATGAGTTCAAGGGATACTGGAAGGATGTAGGAACCATCGACTCCCTCTGGGAAGCCAATATGGACCTGCTTGATCCCAAGAATCCGCTTAATCTTAACGACTCTTCATGGCTCATTTACACAGAGGACGTTTCCATTCTTCCTCAGTACATCGGTAAGGATGCCAAGATCAAAAACGCATATATCACCCAGGGTGTACGAGTTGAAGGAAGTGTGACCAATTCCGTTCTCTTCACCGGAGCTGTTGTAGGCAAGGGTGCCAGAGTTGTTGATTCCGTTCTTATGCCGGGATCCGTTGTTGAAGATGGCGCCACTGTAACAAGAGCCCTCGTTGCCGAAAACGTCCACATAGGCAAGAAAGCGAAGGTTGGAGCCAAGAACAGTGAAAGCATCGAGCTTGTAGCCAAAAATGTGAAAGGAGGTACAAAGTAATGGCAGTTAAAGCTTTTGGTATCGTATCTCCGGCTGATAATACAATTCATGTAGAGGGTCTTCACGACTATCGTCCAATCGGTGCGTTCTCGTTCCTTGGAAGATTTCGTGTAATAGACTTCCCTATTTCCAACATGAGCAACAGTGACATCAACCGTATTCAGGTTTATGTACGCTCACGTCCCAGATCTATCGCCGAACACGTTGGAAGCGGCAGACACTACAACATCAACTCAAAGCGTGGTAAGATCCAGCTGCTCTTTTCCCAGAACAGCTCAGCACGTTCTATTTACAACAACGATATAAATGCTTACATGGAGAACCTGGACATTATCCAGCGTATGCATCAGGAATATGTGATCATCGCTCCCAGCTACATGGTTTACAAGCAGGATTATCGCCAGCTCTTAGATGCCCACGTTGCTTCCGGAGCAGATGTTACTCTTCTCTATCACAAGGTTGATAATGCAAGAGATTACTTCAAGAACTGTCACACTGTTTCAGTCAACAGACAAAAGGGTGTTCAGTCCATCGACAAGAACCTGGGAACAGCCAATTCCAGAAACATCTTCATGGATACCTACTGCATGAAGCGCGACACCTTTGTTGATCTGGTCAAGGCAGCTAACTGGATGTCTTCGATGTACACTCTTGCAGATATCATCAATATCAAATGCAAGGATATCGATGTAAGAGCATTCCAGCACAAGGGCTACTTTGCAACCCTGACAAGTCTTGAGGATTACTACAACGCATCAATGGAGCTCTTAGACTACGACATTGCCAGTGACCTCTTCAAACCTGAGTGGCCGATCTACACAAGGACCACAGACTCCTGCCCTACCCAGTACTTTGATACTGCCAAGGTAACAGGATCCTTTGTAAGTAATGGCTGTCTGGTTGAAGGAACTATTGATAACTCCATCATCGGACGTGGTGTTGTGATCAAGAAGGGCGCGGTGATCAAGAATTCGATCATCATGGCTCACTCCATTATCGAGGAAGGCGTTCATATTGAGAATGCCGTGGTTGATAAGTGGGCCCACATCATTCACGCCAAGAATATCAGAGGCGAGGTTGATGCCCCGCAGTACATAAAACGTCAGGATACATTGTAAAAGATAGATAACTGCTTCATAACAAAGAGAGCGCACCGCGTATTCACGGTGCGCTCTCTTATTTTAAGCCTTAATCTCTTATTTTAACTTGAACTTGCCAACGATCTCTTCAAGCGTTCCTGCTATAGCTTCCTGCTTACTGGACATATCATTAACGTTTGATACAACATCTGCTGCTGCCATTACGGAGTCGTTTACTCGGCTGGACAGATCAGCTGTATCCTGTGTGGACTCAGCGATGTTCTGGATAGCCTTGGATACCTCTTCCATGGATGCCCTGATGTTCTCCACCATCTGAGCGATATTCTCGGAAGATCCTCCGAAGGAATCAGCATCATTTCCGTACTGTCTTGCAACATCAACAAAGTGATCATAGTCAGGTGTAACAGTCTCTTTAATGAACTCAAGCAGTTCTCCTGAAGAGCTTGAAAGAGTTCCGAATGCTTCCTGTACGCCATCGATGGTATCCCTGATCTGTTCAACTGCTTCAGATGTGGAGCTTGCCAGCTTGTTGATCTCAGAAGCAACTACTGCGAAGCCCTTACCTGCATCACCGGCTCTTGCTGCCTCAATTGAAGCATTGAGTGAAAGAAGGTTGATCTGGTCCGCAATCTCTGCAATTGTATCAGCCAGCGTTCCGATCTGATCAACAACCTTGGCCTTTTCATTAGCTTCAATAAGGTCTGCTTCTCTTTCTTCTGCTATACTGATGGCATTATCATAAGCCTGCTTGGACTGCTTCTCAATATCTCTTGCTCTTGCCTTGATATCTGCAGCCTCGGTAGATGTCTTTTCCGTCTCAGCTGCAAGCTGATGTACTGATGCGTTAACTTCTTCAACAGATGCATTAACCTGCTCTGTTGCAGCTCCTGATGACATCATCGCATCGTTTACGCCGGAGATGTTGCCCTGAATGCTGCTGAACTGGCTTGACAGCTCGTTTGCCATGCTTGCAAGACCTGTGGAAGTTTCGGATACCTGAACTGATCCATCAGAAATCTTACTGATAACATCTCTGTTATTCTCAAACATGTTGTTGAGGGAGTCGGACATCTGTCCAAGTTCGTCTCCGCTCTTACTTACAATCTTATCAACAGTAAAGTCGCCGCTTGCAAGGGATCCAGCAAATGCTTTTACGTTGTTGATGCTCTTGGATATACTCATTACGAATAGCGAGATAATAGCAGCACTGATAACAAGTGCTACAATACAAATCGTGACGAGTGCAGTGCCTGCTTTCTTAACAGGCTCGTCAAGCTCTTCGATATCCATACGGATAGCCATATCCCAGTCAACGCCAGGAATATTCACATATGTAAGAAGAATGTTCTTTCCATTCTCAACAAATGCTCCCATTTGTGGCTCAGTCGCATTTGCATTAACTATCTGTGAGCCCAGAGACGCAAGTGAAGCATTTTCGTCCTCAGTGATCTTTGCACCATTCTGAACCTTTGCATCATCCAGACAGTATATGTATGTTCCTGCTGAATCAATCAGCATCGCTGTACCAGTCTTACCAACCTTGACGTTCTTTACCATATCTTCAATGTTGGTAAGCTCCATATCAACAGTTACACAGCCAACATATGTACCATTATCATAGATGGGTGCTGAGCAGCTGGACATGATCTTTCCGGAAGTAGGATCATAGTATGGATTTGTGATCACAGCCTGTCCTTCTGAAAGAGCCTTGGCGTTTAAGTAATACTCCTGATTCAAATAATCATACTCAGCATTACTGTAATCATATGTCTCAACAATTGATGTGCCTTCCTTATACCAGTATGGGCCTACATACATTTCGTTTTTATCGAACGTATAAGGTTCAAACCAAACGCCTGATCCCAGGATAGAATCATTATTGTTAATGATCTTGCTGATTGTACCTTTGTAGTTGTCCATTTGAACAAACTGGTATGAGGTGGATACCATCTCTGCAATGTTTATACAAGTTGTCCTAATAACCTCAAGTTTGCCATCGACATTGTTGGCATTAGCAACAACTGTCTCTTTCATAGTATCGCTCATAGCACTCTCAATCTCTGTGCTAAGTCTGTTTGTTGCCACATAGGTCAGAATGATCATGGCAATTGCCATAACAGGAAGGATACACAAAAGCATCTTTGCTCTAAGGCTCATTTTTTTCATTTGGTTTACCCCTTTTTCATTTTTTAAATTATTATCCAATTTCAATAATTGTAAAAGATATTTACGCCACCTTTATTCTACTATATTACAAACCAGCGTTGTTCTTAAAAAAGTATAAAAATGAATGAAGATATAATAAATGCCCTCATCGTACTCGCATTCTTTATCATTTTTTAATAAACGTTTTGGCGTTTTGCCCAATAAACCTATGTTAATATATATCTGTATCTTTATATCAAAATTAAAGGGAGAATAAAGCATGAATGCAGAACAATTCAAAAGAGCTAATAATAACAGTTTCTATGTATGTTTAGTCATTATTGTAGGTGGTATTTTGCTGACCATCTTTAAAATCTTCTCCGAGGGGTTTGGCGCTGGTAAGATCGCCATCCTTCTAAGTGCAGTTATCGGCGGCACACTGATAGCTTTAGGTAATTTCAAATATCCCACCATCAAAAAGGGATCTGTACTTATAATGGGAGGAGCTACAATCTTCTATTTCGTAATTCTGATCGCAGAAGATAATATTATCTATTTCGCTTTTGGACTGCCCATACTGATCTGCTCAATTATTTATCTCAATGTCAAGCTCTGTAAATTTGGCATGAGTGCCATAGCTATTTCTTTCCTTGTAACTTGCATCAAAACATATATTACAACAGGCTCACTGGATATGATCCATGTTCCTGCTTTCATCACCCTTGCACTTGCATTCATTGCCTGCCTGTGTACAGTTACTCTTCTAACGACCTTCAATGCTGAAAACAATGCTACTATAAATGAAAGTGCAGAAAAGACTATGGCGACCGGAAATGCCATGGCTGATATAGCAAACACCATCACTGATCTGTTCAACGAGTCTCAGGAGGACATGCAGTCTCTTCAGGATATCATGGATACGCAGCACTCCGGAATGCAGGATATAGCCAGCAGCATGGAGAGCACAGCTCAGGCCATCACAAATCAGGCCCAGAAGGTTCAGCAGATCCAGGAGGAGACTGAGGCCACAGAGCAGCATAGAAAAGAGATGACAAAGGCCTCAGAGAATACTCAAAAAACGGTACAGGACGGCGTTCAAGTCATCAGTGAACTCAAGACCAAGTCCCAGGATGTTGCAAGAACCAGTCAGATCACGGTGGAAACAACTCAGGCTGTTATCAATAAGGTTGAAGAAGTTCAGAAAATTGTGGGCTCTATCATGTCTATATCAAAGCAGACAAACCTTCTTGCCCTCAACGCATCCATCGAGGCCGCAAGAGCCGGAGATGCAGGAAAAGGCTTCGCCGTTGTTGCTAACGATGTCCGTGAACTTGCAGCTGAAACCAACACTGCTTCTACTGAGATCACAAATATTATCAATGAGCTTACTGAGGACGTTCAGAAAGCTATGGCCAGCATCGATGACACTGTTGCTTCTGTTTCAGAACAGAATGAGATGATTGAAACCGTTGGGGATAACTTCGACAGTATCAATGAAAACGTGACAGAGATGCTCTCACGCTTTACTGAGATTGGGGAAGGCATGAAGTCCATCGCAGCCTCCACCACTGAGATCAACGACAGTATCTCAAATCTTTCCGCTACCAGTGAAGAAGTTGCTTCTCTCTCCAACCAGGGACTTGAATCTTCTGATCGCGCTGTAGAAACCTTTGGAACCTTCAAGAAAACGCTGGGTCAGATATTCCAGCAAGCCAATAAGCTAAAGGATATGCAGAGTTGAGATGGGTTAACCTAATTGTGTATCGATAAACACTGGCTTTTTCGAAAATTTTTCTAAAATTTCGTACAAAACACTTAACTTGATTATATTTTTTACGATATAATATTTGGTAGTAGATAATATCTGCTACCAAATATTTTTATTTTTAGCGAAAGGAGGAAAAAAGTGTATGACAGCTACATGTGATGCAAAAATGGAAGTTATTGACTGCATTCTTCGTGATTGCGAAAATGAATACTATCCTGATCCCGAAAAAGTAGCTCATATTACCGGTTTACCATTGGGGGTAGTTTTTGATTTACTTATCGAACTTAAAAACCAAGGTCGTCTCGGCAAGCGCTGATAATCAGATAGGAGAATCTTATGGAAATCACGCAGCAATATTAAAGGTCCTGTGCTTATAAAGCTCAGGACCTTTTATTTTGCAATTATTTACTCTTTTTAGAGCATTTCCACAGGTTCATGTGTAAAGTCTGCTTTGCCGTCTTCATAAAGCTTTCTGACGAATTCTATTGCTCTTGAACCCGATTCCTCAATCGGAACATTCTGACTGTAACTATATTTGATATGATCACCGCCTACAAGCGCAAAGTCGATCTCTGTACCGGAAATCTGTCCGTCTCCGAAGTCAAGAGGTTTAACTTCCACATTTTCAACTTCCTTAACAATTCCTTCGCCGAAAAGTACTCTCATTTATAACCCTCCTTGTAGATAAAGTTGACATATACTATATTTTATCACTCTTTTATTGCAATTGCGATAGTCTTTGGTAATTTGTGTCTTATGTGGTATACTAACTTCTGTATTTATTACATTAAAAGTAACATTTTTTATAGCAAGGAGTATTATGTTTACACTAAAGAAACCCGCCATGCTCGGCATGGCTTTTATATTATCACTATCCTTCCTTACAGGTTGTTCATCACAGGACAAGAGTGCAGCCAAGGAAGCTGCTGTGAGCTTTATGGAAGCTGTTAAAACAGGCGATACAAACGGCATCAATACCTACTCTTCTTCCGAGGTTTCCACAGGCTCTTTTGTATCTCTTTTCGACAAGGATTATCTCAAAGAGGACCTCACTTCAAAGCTCGGCAATCCTGAGCTTGATGAAGAGACCACATCCAAGCTCGATGAACTCGGCAGCATGTATTCAACTCTCATGGAGGAATATCAGATTACAGAAGTTGCTCTTAATAATGACGGATCAGCAACTGCTTATGTCACAATGAAGACCAGCTTCCCCTTCGATGTCATAACAAGCCAGGAGACACAGGACAAGTTTTCCGCTGCTTCTGAGGAGTATAATAACACCAGTCAGGCCGAGCTTTTAAAGATCACAGAAGAACAGGGTCAGGATGCAGCTCTTGCCAAGGCATACAACGATCTGATCCTCATTGCTGTTGATGTATATGAAGAGGCAATAGAATCATCAGACCCGGTATCCTACCTTATCGCCCTCAACCTTGATAAAAACGATGAAACCGGAACCTGGTATGTTTCATCTATCCAGAGCTATGACAGTTCTATCGCAGGAACCGGTGCTCCGGCAACAGACACAGATACATCATCAACAGAGAGCTCTACAGCTGATTCATCAACAAATAATTGAATACATAATAAACAAGAGCCGGTTCAATCGAACCGGCTCCATTATTTTTGTTAAATTATTTGCCGCCTGTAAGCTTGTTGATAATGATCTTACCTGCTCTCTTAGCTGCATATGGTCCAACAGCCTTGAGCTTGTCTTCAGACCTGTACATTGTACTTGCTGCCGGCATATCACGTGTAAGATGGATTGCGTCGAACTCACACTTGGTTGTGCAAAGTCCGCATCCGATACAGCGATTCTCATCAACGGTTGTAGCACCGCATCCGAGACACCTTGCAGCCTCAGTCTTAACCTGCTCCTCTGTAAGAGTAAGTCTCAGGTCGTCAAAGGTATCCTTGGCGATTCCTGCCTTCTTGCCCGGAATCTGTCTCTGTGCGTTGTCAAAGCTCTCAACCTTGATATCGTCTTTATCAAGCTCGATGAACTCTCTTCTGTCACGTGCAAGGTCAAGACGGTTTCCTTTATGAACAAAACGGTTGATGGATACGTAGCCTTCTCTTCCGCCTGCAATAGCATCAATAGCAAACTTAGCTCCTGTAAATACATCTCCGCCTACGAAGATATCAGGCTCTGCTGTCTGTCTTGTGAGTGCGTCAGCCTTAGCTGTGCCGTTTCTGTTGAGCTCAACCTTTGTTCCCTTAAGAAGGTCTCCCCACTGAACTGACTGTCCGATGGAAAGAAGCAGATTCTCACAAGGAATTGTTATTGTATCATTCTCATCATACTGAGGGCTGAACCTGTGCTCTGAGTCAAATACTGAAGTACATCTCTTAAATACAACAGCTGTAACATGACCATTCTCGGAAAGAACTTCCTTAGGTCCCCAGCCGTCCTTAACATCTATGCCCTCTTCCTTGGCTTCGGCAACCCCGTCCTTAGCGGCCGGCCTCTCTT
>JAEEGK010033308.1_pt1 | contig 10028 bp, 5 predicted proteins | sample 8958771 | NCBI WGS metagenome assembly JAEEGK01 (sample SAMN16246547, study PRJNA631951) | gut metagenome | biome: gut microbiome; feature: rumen; material: SC-attached | host: Bos | place: Iran: Karaj | collected 2018-10 | reverse complement strand
CGGTCCGTTCCGATGCTTCCTCCCGCCTGGCCCCCGGCCACAAGTGGCACACCTATCCGGCTGTCTCCGTCGGTTGGAACATCCACAACGAGTCCTTCATGCGCAACACCCGCGGCTGGCTGGACGAACTGAAAGTCCGTGTCGGTTACGGTGAGACCTCCAACCAGGCCATCGCCGCCTACGCCACCCTCGGCCGCCTGAGCACCCTCGTCTACAACTTCGCCGACGACAAGTACGGCACCGGTTACTACGTGTCCACCCTGCCGAACGAAGACCTCGGCTGGGAGTATTCCCAGACCTGGAACTTCGGTCTCGACTTCAGCTTCTTCAAGGGCCGTCTCCGCGGTACCCTCGAGCACTACCGCGTCGCCACGAAGGACATCCTCCTCAACCTGGGTCTGCCTTCCACCTCCGGCGTGAGCTCCTACACCGCCAATATCGGCGCCACCCAGAACCGGGGTATCGAATTCACCCTCAACGGGACGATCATCGAGAACCGCGACTGGAGCTGGACCGCCGGCCTGAACCTCTACGCCAACCGCAACAAACTCGTGGCCCTGGCCGACGGTTCCGACCGCGACGAAGGCAATGCCTGGTTCGTGGGTTACCCGCTGAACTGCCTCTATGACTACGAGTACGACGGTCTCTGGCAGCCGGGCGATCCCTACATGGACATCCTCGAGCCCAGCACCGAAGTCAACGGCATGAAGCAGGCTGTCGGTACCATCAAGGTGAAGTACCACGGTGAATACGAGGCCGACGGCACCCCGAAGCGCGCCATCAACACGACGGACCGCGTCCCGATCAACGCCGAAGCCATCTTCCAGGGCGGTTTCAACACCACCGTGGCCTGGAAGAACCTGGATCTCACCGTTATCGGCGCCTTCCAGGCGGGCGGCATCCTGCTGTCCTCCCTGCACAGCGCGAACTCCTACCTGAACATGCTCACCGGCCGCCGCGGCCAGCTGGATGTCGATTACTGGACCCCGGAGAACACCGGCGCCCACTATCCGCGTCCGGGTTCCCTCGTGAGCAGCGACAACCCCAAGTACGCCTCCACCCTGGCTTACTTCAACGGCTCTTACTTCAAGATCCGCACGATCACGCTCGGGTATAACTTCCACAAGCTCGGCGCCCTGAAGCGCGCCGGCATCGACAACCTCCGCGTGTACACGACCCTCCAGAATCCGGGTCTGGTGCTCTTCTCCAAGTTTACCCGCGAGACCGGACTCGATCCGGAACCGAACGCCAACGGCGGTTCCACCGCCTCCGGCCGTCCGGGCCCGGGCCGTCTGTCCTATGTGGGCTACAATACGCCGAATACGCGTAACTTCCTCTTCGGTGTGAATTTAACCTTCTAATCGAATCCGAGCCATGAAAAAGATAGCGAAAATCGCATTGGGTATCGCCGGAGCCGCTCTCGTCGCCAGTTCTTGCACCAAGGTCCTCGAAGAGCACCCCAAGACCAACTATACCCCGGATTTCTTCTCCACCTCGATGGGTGTGGAAGGCGGTCTGACCGCCCTGTACGGCCATCTCCGTTACCTCTATGGCAACGGCTACTATTACAACATCCTGACCACCGGTACCGATGAGGCCACCTGGGGCCAGTCCGCCGACGGCAACTTCAAGGACGCCGACATGTCCGACGCCGGCAACCTGAACGCCAGTACCTCCCGCAGTGACAACCTCTGGGGCAATGCGTTCACCTACATCAACACCGCCAGCGGCATCATCGAAAACGCCGAGGCCGTGGGCCTGGACAAGTCCATGATCGCTGAAGCCCGTTTCTTCCGTGCTTTCGACTACTTCCAGCTGGTACAGACCTTCGGCGGTGTGCCGCTCGACCTGGGTGCCGGTGAACTCGCCTTCAACAGCAAGCCGGTCCGTGAGTCCGTGCGCAACACCGTTCCCGAGGTCTATACCAAGGCCGTCTTCCCGGACCTCAAGACCGCGATGAACGATCTGCCCGTGAATCCCCGCGTCACCGGTGCCCTGACCCAGAACGTCGCCCGCCTGTACCTCGCGAAGGCCTATCTGACCTATGCCTGGTGGCTGGAGAACCCGGGCCAGATCCCGACCTATCCGGAGTGCTCCCGCACCGATCCCGACGGCCACGACGCCAAGTGGTATTTCCAGCAGGCCTATGACCTGTCCCTGCAGGGCATCAACAACCCGGGTCCTTACGGCCTGGTGGAGAACTTCTACCTGGTCAGCGACGGCGCCCATGACCGCAACAAGGAAATCATGCTCTACGCCGACCACACCGAGAATTCCCAGCAGTACAACGGCGCCGACCTCGGCTACAGCGGTGGCGGCGGCATGGACAATTTCGCCGGCTGGATGATGAACTGGAACTATCCGAACATGCAGGCCACGGCCAATACCGGCGCCCGGATCAACCCGGTGCTCCGTACCGACCAGCAGTACTGCGGCCGTCCCTGGTCCCGTATGGCCCCGACCCAGGAAGCCATCGCGACCTTCATCGACCGCGACAAGGATTCCCGTTACGACGGTACCTTCGTCTATGTCTTCCGCACCAACTGGGACCGCGGCGGCAACCCGGCCACCTATGTCGAGGGCCCGAACGGTGCCCACATCGGCAAGAACGAGGCCTTCCTCGTGTATCTGGACAAGGAAGATGCTTCCGTGAAGTACGATTACAATTCGGGTATCGCGATGCTCGGCCAGAGCCCCAACTACGACTACTACGTGGTGAACCCGAGCGGTGTCAGCCGCCTGATGTATCCGAAGATCTGGAAGCTCGGTCCGTATCGTACCAATACGACCGGCACCGGTTCCCCGAACGCCGCCCACACGCGTCCGTTCAACATCGCGAAGTTCTCCGAGTTCTACTTCATCGCCGCTGAGGCGGCCGTGAAGGGCGCTTCGGGCAGCCAGTCCGCCCGTGACCTCATCAACGTGCTGCGCGCCCGCGCCGGCAAGTGGTCCTACAGCGTCAACTGGGACAAGGAACTCGTGGCTGACTACAGCGCTGACCTGACGGCCGCCACCCCGGCGAACATCACGATCGACTACCTCCTCGACGAGCGTATGCGCGAATACTTCGGCGACGGCTTCCGCTGGTTCGACCTGGTCCGTACCCAGACCTGGGCCCAGCGCGCCGGTACCTACACGATCTGCGGCCCCGGCGCCGGCGACCACACCCCGGCGAAGGTTACGCGCAAGATCGAGAAGTACCATTATCTGCGTCCGATCCCCCAGGGGCAGTTGGACAACATGAAGATGGAGGACGCCGAGAAGGCAGCCTATCAGAACCCCGGCTATCCTGTGGACTAGCATAGCAATTTGGTTAAGTGAATGGTTAGAGAGGAGGGGGCGGCCGGCGAAGGCCGCCCCCTTTGTCCTTTGAGAAGCGGGAAAAAAATCGCATCTTTGTAAAGTGGTGAAGCAAGGAATCAAATCGCTTGTCGGGCCTGTGGTCGCAGGGTTGGCCTTCCTGGGGTCATTCTGTTTCTTCCAGGCTGCCTATCCGTACCATCTCATCCGCCGCGAGCAGTTGAACCTGTTCCTGTACGATGGGGATTACCTCGCGGAAACCTATCGGGGGACGGGCTGGCTGGCCCGTTTCGCGGCCGATTTCCTGGAGCAGTTCTTCCACCTTCCCGTTGCCGGCCCGCTCATCGTGGCGCTCCTGCTGACCGTCATTGGCTGGGCTGCCTTCAAGATTTGTCGGCATTTCATGGGCCAAGGGCCCTCGCTCGCCGTCGGCGCCCTGTTTTTTGCCTGGTCGTTCCTGCGGGAGACGGGTAACCTCTACCAGACCCGCTACACGCTGGTCGTCCTGGGTTTCCTGCTCCTGATCTTGCTGGCGCTGCAGTTCCGGAAAGTATGGGTCCGTGCCGTCGCCGCAGTGGCTTTCCTTGCCGCAGGTGTCTGGGCGCTGGGTTCGCCCTACCATCCGGATTACGGAAAGCTCTGGGGCGTTCCCAAGCTGGATTACGAACGGATGATGGGCCTGGATGCCGAGACGGCCCGGGAGAATTGGGACAAAGTCCTGGACCTGTCCAAGAAAGACCTGTACATGGAGGAGGCCAGCTACTGTTACAACCTCGCACAAGCCATGAAAGGCGCCTTGGGGGACAAGATGCTCGACCATTCGCAGAACCATCAGTCCACGCTGCTGTTCCCGGTATCCTCCGAACGGGCGGTGTTCTCGAATACCCTCGCCGGCGAAGCCTGGTTCCAGCTGGGTGACATGACCGTGGCGGAGCAGAGCGCCATCACCTCGCTGCAGGCGTCCCCCAAGCGCACGGGCGCCCGTTTCCTCGTCCGCCTGGCCCGGGTGAACCTTGTCACGGGGGAGGACGCCGCCGCCCGGAAGTACCTGGACATCCTCAGCCGGACCCTCTTCTATCGGAAATGGGCCCGGAGCATGATGCCCGGGCAGCAGGATGAAGCGACCCGGACCCGGCTGGCGGCGGCCCATGCGAAACTGATGCGGAACGATTTCATCCACCAGTCCGACGACCCCCGCACCGTCTTGCAGGCCCTGCTGGAGGCCGATCCCGCGAACGCCCTGGCCCGGGAATACCTGATGTGCTACGACCTGATGTGCTACGACCTGGATGGCTTCATCCAGGAATATGCGAAAGATTTGCCCAAGGCCCGCCTGTACCACGAGGCCGTCCTCATCTGGCTCAGCCGGCAGGAACGGCTGAACCCGGCGGAGGTCACCCGGTACGGCGTGGAGGTGTCGGAAGTGGACCGGATGGGCCGTTTCGGCCGGAATCCGAACGCGTTCAAGAACACGTATTGGTATTACTATCTGACAGCGATGCAGGAGGCGCAGCAATAAGCCATGAGAAACCGTTTCCTATCCCTGTCGATACTCGCGCTCCTCGCCCTGACCGGCTGCGGGGCGGGGGATCCCGCCATTGCCGTGGACGGCAGCGAAGGCCCCCTGGTGATCTATCCGGACTACAAGGACGTCACCATCCCGGCCAACATCGCGCCGCTCAACTTCCGATACGCCATGCCCGATGTCCGGAAAGCGAAGACGACGTTCACCCTTGGCGACAAGTCCGTCACCATCCGGGGTGACGAGGTGGAGTGGCGCCTCGGCGCCTGGAAGAAATTCCTTGAAGGCGCTGAAGGCCAGACGATTGCCGTAACAGCAGAAGCCGTCGTCGAGGGGAAGCCGCTCACGGACCAGTGGTCCATCCAGGTGAGCGAAGACCCGGTGGACGGCTGGCTGACCTACCGGCTCATCGAGCCCTCCTACCAGATGTACCATGAAGTGTCCATCCTGGAGCGCTGCGTCGAGAATTTCGACGAAACGGCGATCTGCGACTGGCAGCATACGGACAATGCCTGCATGAACTGCCATGTCCATGGACAGTCGCGCGGGGATTACTCCCTGTACTACATTCGCGGCCCCCAGGGCGGCAGCATCCTGAACCAGAACGGCAAGCTCCGGAAACTCTCCCTTAAAACGGACGGCATGCTCTCCGCTACCGTCTACGGGGAACTGCACCCCGGCGGCCGGTTCGGCGTCTTCTCGACCAATGTCATCCTGCCCAGCTTCCATGCGGAAGCCGTCGCGCGGATGGAGGTCTTCGACTCGGCCTCCGACCTGACGGTCGCCGATTTCGAGAACAACCGGATGATCAATGTCCCGCACGTGGCCCGGGCCGATGCGTGGGAAACCTTCCCATGCTTCTCGGCCGACGGACGCGCCGTCTTCTATTGCGTAGCCGACACCGTATCCCTGCCCGACGGCCTCATGGAGGCCAAATACGACCTCGTCCGGGCGGATTTCGACCCGGAGACGGGAATCATCGGCGAGCAGGTGGACACGGTCTGGAGCGGACGGTCGCACAACGCCTCCGTTTGCCACCCGAAAGTGTCTCCGGACGGCCGCTGGCTCATGTTCACCGTTGCCGATTACGGCACCTTCCCACTGTTCCATCCGGAATGCACCCTGTATCTGGCGGACCTCCAGTCGGGCGAAATCCGGCCGATGGACGAAATCAAGGGGAACAAGTCTGACTCCTATCACAGCTGGTCCTCCAACAGCCGCTGGTTCGTCTTTGCGAGCAAGCGGGGCGACGGGCAATATGGGAAGCCGTATTTCTGCCATCTGGATGCCGACGGCCGCACGACCAAGCCCTTCGTCCTGCCGCAGAAATCTTCCCGTTTCTATCTCTATAACCTGAAGTCCTTCAATGTCCCGGACCTGGGGAACGCGTCTACCGGCATGACCGTCCGGGACGCCCGCCGGATGTTCGAGGCCGAAAGTGAAATCTTCCAGTAAAGTAACCACACACCATATGCGTAAATTCCTCTCTTTGGCCCTGACCGGGCTCCTCATCGCCGCCTGCAGCCAGCCTGTGCCCGTGGCACAGGACGGCACCGACCTCTGGCTCGCCGCCGGCCGTTCCTATGAAGACGTCCTTGCTTCGGTCACGACGGGCATCGACCCCGCCCTGCCGGCGGAAGGCTACCACATCTATGACGTCGACGGCATCCGGCATGTCGATGCCGGCTCCGAGGCGGGCCTGCGCTACGGCGTCTATGCCTTGCAGCGCGCGGAAGTGCTGGGACAGGCCGGCCCCGGCATGGACCTGCAGGAGAAGCCTTTCTACGATCTCCGCCTGCTGAATCACTGGGATAACCTGGATGACACCGTGGAACGCGGTTATGCGGGTATGTCCATGTGGGAGTGGACCGCTCCGGATATCCCGGTTGAGCGCATCCACCATTACGGCAAGCTTTGCGCTTCCGTGGGCCTGAACGGCGCCGTGCTGAACAACGTGAACGCCAATCCGCTGGTCCTGGATGCGGAGCACATCGCCCGCGTCGCGAAGATTGCGGACATCCTCCGCGGCTACGGCATCAAAACCTACCTGTCCATCAAGTGGACCAGCCCCATCACGCTCTCCGGCCTGAAGAGCGGGGATCCGCTGGACCCGAAAGTGCGGCAGTGGTGGAAGGACAAGGCGGCGGAGATATATGCCGCGATCCCAGACTTCGGCGGCTTCCTGGTGAAGGCCAATTCCGAAGGCCAGGCCGGTCCGCAGGACTACGGCCGGACGCATGCGGACGGCGCCAATATGCTGGCGGAGGCCGTTGCGCCCTACGGCGGCATCGTGATGTGGCGCGCCTTCGTCTATGCGCCCACGAGTCCCGACCGGGCGAACCAGGCCGTGGAGGAGTTCCTCCCGCTGGACGGCCAGTTCGCGGACAACGTGATCATCCAGATCAAGAACGGACCGGTGGATTTCCAGCCCCGGGAGCCCTTCAGCCCGCTGTTCGGTAAGCTGAAGAATACGAAGATGATGATGGAGTTCCAGGTTACGCAGGAGTATCTGGGTTTCTCCAACCACCTGGCCTTCCACGGCACCACCTGGGAGGAGTGCTTGCAGGCCGATACCTACCGGGACGGCCCCGGCTCCACCGTCGCCAAGATGGTCACGGCCATCGCCGGCGTCGCCAACACCGGCCAGGATCCCAATTTCTGCGGCTATGTGTTCGCCCAGGCCAACTGGTACGCCTACGGCCGCCTCGCCTGGGATCCGACGCTCAGCGCGGCGCAGATTGCCGATGAATGGGTCCGCCAGACATTCCTGAAGCCGGAGGGCATGAAGGAGGCGGCATTCGCGAAGAAGTTAGTAGAGCCGGTCAAGGGTATCCTGATGGCCTCCCGCGAGGCCGTGGTGGACTATGAGATGCCGCTGGGCCTGCACCACCTGTTCGGCGGGACGCACTACGGTCCGGCGCCGTGGGAGCGGCTCGGACGTCCCGACTGGACGCCGGCCTACTACCACAAGGCGGATTCCGCAGGCATCGGCTTCGACCGTACCCATAAAGGATCCGGCAACGTGGACCAGTACAACGAGCCGTTGACCTCGACCTATAACGACCTGGCGACCTGCCCGGAGAACCTCCTGCTGTGGTTCCACCATCTGCCTTGGGACTACAAACTGTCTACCGGAAAGACCCTTTGGGACGAGATCTGCCTGCATTATGACCGGGGCATCCAGACCGTGGAAAGCTTCCGGAAGACCTGGCAGGGGCTGCAGCCTTACGTCAGCCCGGCCCTGTGGGCGGAGACCGACCGCAAGCTCACGATCCAGGCCAGCGACGCCCGCTGGTGGCGAGACGCCTGTGTGGGCTATTTCCAGACCTTCTCCGGCCGTCCGCTGCCCGCGGACGTGGAGCCGCTGAGAACCCCCATCGACTCGCTCATCTACCGCAGCATCCAGTCCGACCGCCTGGGCATGCCGCAGCACGATGAGGCGGGCGACCCGATTATCCTGATGCCGAGACGTTTCAGAAGACCGCAATAATGAAGAGATTGCTCCTTGCGCTCGCCCTCGTGGCGGGGCTGACCCCCGTTTCCGCGCAGACGCGCGATTGGGTTACAACCTGGGCCACGGCCCTGCAGATTGCCGAACCGCACAACCGTCCTCCGCAGCCCGGCCTGGCCGGGAACTCCTTCCGACAGATCGTGCAGGTTTCCATCGGCGGAAAAGCCCTCCGGCTGCACCTGTCGAACCTGTTCAACGCGGATCCGACAGATATTCTGGGCGTGGAAGTCGCCGTGGCCAAGACCATGGGCGAGAGCCCTGAAATCGTAGAAGGGACGTCCGTCAAGCTGTCCTTCGACGGTTGTCCGTTCGTAACGATGGCTCCCGGCGCCTCCGTCGTCTCCGATCCGGTCGCGTTCCCGCTGGAGGACCGGATGAACCTCGCCATCACCATCCATTACGGCGCGATTTCATCGACCACCTTGACCAGCCATCCGGGCTCCCGGACCACGTCCTACATCGCGGACGGTTATACCACGGATTTCTCGAAGCCGAATGCGGAGACAAACCATTGGTACACCATCAGTTCTATCGATGTGAAGCCGCGTCGGCGGAGCGCCGCCATCGCCGTCCTCGGCGATTCCATCACCGACGGCCGTGGCACGACGACGAACGGCCAGGACCGCTGGACGGACCAGCTATCCCGCTCCCTGCTCACCGATCGCGCGACCCGGAACCTTTCCGTGCTGAACTTCGGCCTCGGTGGCAACTGCATCCTCCGCGGCGGCCTCGGCCCTACCGGGCAGAGCCGCTACGTCCGCGACCTCTTCGGCCATCCCGGTGTGAAGTACGTCATCCTTTTCGAAGGGACGAACGACCTGGGTACCTCCCGCGGCAACGCCATGGCCACGGCCGAAGGAATCAAGGAAGTATGGACGAAGATTGTCCAGGAGGCCCATGCGTTGGGTATCAAGGTCTTCGGTGCCACCGTCACGCCTGTCAAGGGCAACGGCTACTATTCCCCGGACCACGAAGCCGGGCGCGTCGCCCTGAACGACTGGATCCGCACCAGCGGTGTTTTCGACGGCGTGATTGACTTCGACCGCATGGTCGCTGATCCCGCCAATCCCGACCGCCTGGATCCCGCCTACCTCTACGAGAACGACTGGCTCCACCTGAATGCCAAGGGCTATGAGAAGATGGGCTGGGGCATTGACCGCAGCCTGTTCCGGTAGACGTCATCGCAACGCAAAAGAGGCCGGCTCCATCGGGAGCCGGCCTCTTTGCATGTCAGACCCGAACCTTAGTTCGCCTGGACATTCCGGAAGGTTTCGCCGAAGATCAGGTAGCCGACGTTGCCGGCGATGGTGCCTTCGTTCTGGCCCCAGAGGAAAGGCCAGTCGTCGTAGTTCTCGAAGTGGTCAGGCTGCCGGAACAGGAGACCGGGGGCCATGTTGCCGGGGATGAAGGAGAAGTCTGCGCGGTTGTTTCCGTAGAAGACCTGCTTCGGGCGGGCGGCGCCGACCGCTGCCACCCAGGAATAGTTGTGGTACGGATGGCAGCCGTACAGCCAGGACGGGGCCTTGTAGATGTGCTCCTTGCCGATGATGTCCGGGAAGTGCCGGTGCGCGTTGCACACGGTGGTGCCGAAGCCGGTCACCTGGCCGCCGCCGGCCCAGTTACCCAGGCCGATGGGCACGCCGTAAGGATTCTGCTTCTCCAGATCCAGGATGTAGTCGCGATACTTCTCTACAT